>JAABUR0100006410.1_pt1 | contig 14412 bp, 30 predicted proteins | sample 5560091 | NCBI WGS metagenome assembly JAABUR01 (sample SAMN10711879, study PRJNA513375) | rock metagenome | isolation source: Antarctica rocks | place: Antarctica: Victoria Land, University Valley sud
TCACGCTTGGGATGGAGCACACGCGCTGACTCACCAGCAGGCTGGGACTGCAGCTGTGCCGACCATCAGCATGTACAATCTGGTGATGGGGTACACCGCCCACACCAGAGCGTCTTGACAGAGCTGATTGAGCACAGTGCAGTGTCCGCCTGCTTCGTATGATGCGCTCTGATGCCCGTCAAGAGGCCGCTTCCAGCTGGAGGTGATCGTTGCGCATCTGCTGGGCCCCGATCTGCAGTTCTGCTGCAGGTGGGTACTGCGTTGAAAGCTTGCGATCAGCGACGACAATGATGGCCCTTCTGGAGCGCAATGCTGAGTAGCCATGTGGTCAGATGCAGAGTTCACCCGGGGCCCCTTTTGGGTGGAAGCGCGGGGCGGCTGCGAACTCCTGGCCTGAATGGATGCATCCGTTTGACATGCAGTACGTGCTCGCCTTGAAGCCCATGTTCTGGAGAGCCGCGGCACAGTGCGCAAGTGGCTTGAGCTAGAGGATGCCCGGCAGCCAGGCGTGTAAGGATGTGCACTTGTCCGGGCCGCGGTGCAAGCAGCAGCGCTACTGGCGCTGCGGTGCTGGGCGGCATCAGTGCAGCCGGCGTGCTGTGACACGAGTAGATAGCACAGGCACGTTTACTGCGTTTTGCCACGCTAAGTGTCCACACAACTTGCCAAGGTAAGCAGTTACGGCAGGCTGGGCAGCAACCGCTGACGAGAACTCGCCTGCTGTGCAGAGCACGCCCGCTATATCACCGAGGTGGCCGCCGCCGCAGAGCCGCAGCGCCTGAGCACCTTGCTGCGGGTAGCGCTATCCACTCTCCACCCACTCCCTTCTTGGTCCACAGCAGCGTTTGCTGGCGTTGCAGCGTTGCATATCATATGCACATCCTGCAGTGGGTGACAGCGTGAGCCTGTATGTGGGGCAGGCAGCTGCATCTTGGAAACTAGGCTGCTGAGGAACACAAGAAGAGCACAACTCTTCCAGCCAGGGTGCTGCGTTTTGCCTCTGTATGCGATGCCAGGGGCGGCTGCGCAGGTGCTGGAGGCGCAGGGGCAGCAGGTGGTGGCGCCCGCGGAGCGCGCGGGCCTGCACCCGCTGGTGGTGCCGCTGGCGCGGGCGGCCGCGCCGGGCGAGGCCGAGGCCGTCACGGGCCTGCTGCGCTGGCCGGAGGGCTCGTTCAAGCGGGTGTGCTGCGTACCCAGTTGTAAGACTGAGTGAGTGTGCTGCTCGCAGAGCGCCGGCATGGGAATGTAGTCACTGGCGACCAGTGGGTGAGCCTGCAGGCAGCGCTAGGTGGGCATCTGCCAGACACTCTTCAAACCGCAGCGTCTCAGACGTGTCTCTGTTAGTGACTGCCCTGTACGGAAGGTGGCTGGTAGTGTGCTCGCATGCTGTTTGGCCACGACACGTGGCATTGCTTGCACCGTGAGCAAGAGGACTGTGGCCTTGCAGGGACTGCCTGTGGTGCGCGCAGCGCCGGGTGCACCAACGTTCACGCTGCTCGCGCGCACCGCTGACGAGTACGTGCACAGGCGCGAAACCACACAGCATGTGTGCCGGCACAAAGCCCCGTATGCTTAACAGTACAGCATTTAAAGTCGATTCACTTGTGCAGTGCGCAGTCATGCGTCCGCCGCACATGCAGACTGTACAACTTACAGGGTCACACCCGGAGCTCTGACAGTATGCACACTCACCACAGCTGGGACCCGGCGGGGCCAGCAGATTCACCGGAGGCGCGCTGCTCCGAGCGCAGGGCGCTCGCAGAGGAGGACCACGAGGCCGGGCCGGGCGCCGTTGCCGAGGCGGCAGGCGCCGAGGGCGGCGCGCTGTACAGCCCGGGCGCCGCACGGGGCAGCGGCGACGCGCGCACGCAGCGCCTCGGCGCCTACCTCACCCGGAATGCGGGCCTGTGCGCCGCCTTTACGGGTCTGCTGGGCGCGCCCTGCGAGCCGGCTTGGAGTTGGCGCTGGTTGTGGCGGCCGATGAATTGAACCTGTGCTGTGACCATATGGGCAGTCACTCTATGCCTTAGACAGTGCAAAGGGGTGCCATGGGAAGGTTGTAAGTTGCCGTGGCCGGGTTTGCACCCGGATTCGAAGCAGTGGGCGCTGCCGCAGGTGACTGCGCCCACTGTAAGCCTGTCACCATGTGCAGGTTCCCAGACGTGGTGGAGGAGCTGTGCCACGGGCACCTGGGGCGGCAGGACACCATGTCTGCGCTCATCACCGCGGAGTGGTGCGTGATTGCGGCTGGCCCGGCTGCCCGCGCTCTCGATGCCGAGCAGCGCCTGATGGTGCCGGGCAGCGGCCGTGACAGAGTGTCGTGGCAGCTTCTGGCCTGCCCGAGCGTGTTGTGTCACTCTGCACGGAAGGAAGCCCGAGCTGTCCTTGCCATGTGCTCATGGGGTTGCTGCTGACGGCCAGCGGCTCGCGCGCCTGTGTGGCCGCCAAGTCGCGTGCACAACCCGCACTGGGAGTCCGCCGGAGAGGGCGCCCCCACATGGCGCCCATTGGCGCTGCAGGTACATGCGTGCGAGCCACTTCCCGGGCTGGGCGCGCCCGCACGAGTTCAACGCTCGGCTGCTCCAGGGCATCGGGCGGCGCGAGGAGGCGCGCGACAGCGTGCGCGCCTGCGCGCTCCAAACCCGAACGGGCCCAAGCAGAGGGTAAGGTTTGGGTCAAGACAGGGTCCATACCCTGCGTGCTGCGGGTTGCGGGCTGCAGGATGGAGGCGCGGATACTGCATGCACGGCGCCTGTGCGTGCCGCGCCCGTGCCGGCCGTGCAGTGGGCTTTCCGCCGGCGCTCTGCGCGCGCGCGCCCCAGCCGGTCACCTGCCGGCGGCGCCAGCCGTGGCCGGCCTGCGTAAGCCCCGGCTCGCGCGCCAGGCGCGCGTGGCGCTGCGATTCCCCTGGTGGACGCTGGCAGGCGGGTTTGACGGCATGGCCGCGCTGGCGGAGCTGGGCAGCGGCGCGGCGGAGGTGCAGGCCGCGCTGGCGCGCCAGGCAACGACCAGCCAGGCGCGCGCAGCGCCAATTTCCCTGCAGGAAGGATCCTCACTGGGCGCGCATGCGCGGGGAACATGGCCTCCGGCAGGGGCTCCAGGGTGTTTCTGCTCGGGGCTGCTGGCTGCTACGATAAACATCCCTACTTTCCTGCCATTTTCCGCTCTGCCTCAACGGACAGTACGATGTGCAGGGCGGCCTGCCGCCGGGCATTGGCGGCCCGCGGGACGAGCGGCAGCGCGCGCTGGCGGACGCGGACGCGCTGCTGGACCGTGTGGCCGCCGGCGAGGGCTCCTGGGACGCCGTGCGGTCGCCGCTTGCGGACCTGTATCGGGCCGCGGGGCTCCTGGACCTGGCCGGGTTTGTGGCCGGGTAGCGCGGGCGTGCAGGCGGAGACTTGGGCTGTTGAGAGCGTGCGAGGACTGTCGTGTGTGGGGCGCTGCATGCGCTGGTCAAGGAGAGCACTCAACACCGCAAACGTTTGCCAGGGACCAGACTTGTCCAATGTGAAGTTCAGGATACCGATGTTACAGCAAACTGCGAGCGTCAGCTGCTGCCGCCCTTGCGTACTTGTTGCTTCGGAGCGGAGCTCCAGAGCGTAATGGCACAGACGCCGCAGCCCTTTTACTACTGATTGAATGGCGCAGAACACCCAGCGGACTTGGCACGTATACAAGCAGGGCATCTGCAGAACACTGGACACCTAAGCGAAACTCCTGACCTTCCCGCGACACCCACATGCGACACCCCATGCACCTCCTCTGGCTAGTCTACAAAGTCCAAGTAGTCGTCATCGCTGCCTGACCATGCATGCGCCGGGCTGACAGCGGCAGGGCTGGCAGCAGGAGCAGGGCTGACGGTGGTGCGCGCGCGCTTGGCCGCGCTGCCTCCGCTGCCCGGCTCGGGGCGCGCGCCGTTGAGCGTGGCCAGCGGCTTGCGGGCCGCCGGAGCGGACATGTTGCCCTGCATGGACACAGTGCGGCCGTCAGCTGGCGCAGCTGTCGCTCAGGGCACATAGGGCAGCTCGTGGCTGGTGCAGCCGTGAGTCCTACACAGGCCGCTCAGCTTCCCTGCACGACCTTTATAGAACAGAGTTATTATACCACATGCGCAACCATGCAATCTGCGCTCAAGCTCTTGGTGTTGGAGTGTTGGAATGGGGGCCACCTTGGCGCCCTTGCCGCCCGTCGCCAGAGAGGCGCTGCGCGCAGCAGGCGCCGACGCTGCGGGCGCGCCCGCCACGCCGGGCGCAGCGCCGCGCGGCGTGCGCGTGAGCGGGCTGACCCTCCGCTTGTCCTCGCCGCTGCCGCCGCCGCCGCCGCTGCCGCCGCCGCCGCATGCGGCCAAGGCTGCGCCAGGGGAAGGGGACCGGCCGCTCGGGCCCGCCGTGCAGGTCCCAGCGGCCGACGCACTGCGCGCCGCCGAGCCCAGCAGCGCCGCCGGCCGCTTGCTGGAGCCCACCATGGACCCCGCCGCCGCCCGCCCACCCGCGCTGCCCAGCGCGGGCGTGGCGGCGGGCGCGGCGGCGGGCACGGATGCAGCAGCCGCGCCAGAGCTGACCGCGAGCCGCGACGGCGCGCTGATGGGGTCTGGCAGCCCAGCAGCCAGGCGCGCCGGGGTGTCGGGGTGTCCCGCGAGGAGCGTGGACGCGCAGGGCGTGTACGCCGCGAGCTGCGGGCGCGCGGGCGGCGGCGCGGAGGCGGCCGGCGGCGCGAGCGGCGCCTCATGCTCGAGTGGCTTCCCCTCCACCTGCGCCGCAGGCCAGATGCCGCTCACGCTGGCGCAGCGACGAGCAGGCCGCGAAGCATGCAACTGCGCAGCTGCCAACCCCGCACATGGCACAGTGGCTGCGCAGCTCTGCTCAGGCGCATTGCGCTCATGAGCGTCATTACCAAAGACGCCCGGGCCTACATCCCTGTGGCTACTGCTGTGCAGGCGAGCCACTTGTGAGGGCAACGTGCGCAAGCGCCAGGCTGGCAGCGGACCATGCAGCACAGCCAGTACAAAGCCGTGCCCCTGCGCGCAACAGTCCGGCCGCGCCTGGCAGGAGAAGACGAAGGAGACTACGCCGGGCAGCTGGCGGCCGATGTAGCGCATGACCTCGTCGGGCACGCTCTCCGTGCTTGAGTGCTGGCCCCAGCTCTTCAGGTCCTCCTCCGCCGGCGCGCCGATCTGCGCGCGGCCTCGGGGGCTTCAAGTCAGGCAGGTGCTTGCAGCCCCGCGGCCTTCCAGCAGAACTTCCAGTGCTGCCACCTTGCCCTGCCCGCGCTCCTTGCCGGTCAGCAAGGCATGCAAATGTCTGCTAGTTCGATAAAATAATCGACAACTGCATTCGGCAAGGTAGCTTAGGCGGCATGAGCAAGCGAGCTCAACGCATGCATAATGCAGATGCAATACCACAGCTGAACGAGGGTATGCTGCCTCTATGCGGCACCTGCTGCCTGCAGACGGCTCCTGCCCCGCTCTCGCCGACATCACCGCCGCCGCCGCCGCCACCGCCGCCGCCGACGGCCCCACCGCCGCCCGTCGGCGCGTCGCCGTCGTCGCCGCACATGGAGTCGTATGTGTCCGACAGCGTGTGCTGCCGCAGCGTGAACAGATCGCGCAGCTCCTCCGCGCTCATAAGGTTGGCGCCGATGCTGGCGCCGTCCGCGCCGCCGCCGCCGCCGCTGCCGCTGGCGCCGTCGTCCGGCTTGGAAGAGTTGTTGACCACCGTCTGCAGGCCCTCCTTGGACAGCTGCCGCTGGAACACCTGGCGACACGGACGGGCCGCGCATGAGCGTTGCTCCGCACCGCCACTGGCATCACGGCTCAGCAGCGCCCGCTGACTCAATCAAAGACGGGCAGGACCTTCTCTGCCTGTGTCATCAGTGAGGGCGCTCACGCTCCCAGTAGCCACATGTGGGCCGGCAGGGCATGTGCGGCTCCTGAGAGTCTCGGCGGGCACGCCATGACGCAGCAGGCTGTTCTGCGTATGCTCCGGCATGCATCTGCCAGGCGTCTCCTTTGCTCCGAGGCTTCATGTTCATGCAGATAACAAGCCTGGTGCCGAGTCGCTGGGCCCCATGCGCTGAGTTAGGCCAGCACCTTCTCCTCGATGGTGCCCGTCGCCAGGAAGCGGTACACAAAGACGCGCCGCTTCTGGCCGTCGCGCCACACGCGCGCGGCAGCCTGCTTGTCGTTGGCAGGGTTCCTGTGACGCGCGGCCGCCGCGCGTCGCGCCCGTGCCTATGCCTGAAGCTTGATGCTGGGCCGCCAGCATGCGTGCCCATGTCCTGTGCATGCCTGGCATGGGGCGCCACTGACATGAACATGCGCGGAGCCACGAGTGCGCAGCGCTTTGGCTGGTGTAGAGCGCCAGAGCCGGACGCAATGTAGGCACTCAGGAGCGAGAAGCGTGGAGCGGGCCGCGCATCCGGTTGGCGCAACAGCGCACCAGTCGGGGTCGAATAGGACGAGGCGGTTGCCGCCAATGAGGTTGAGCCCGCAGCCGCCGGCCTTGGACGACAGCAGGAACACAAACTGGCGCTCGGCCGGGTCGTTGAACAGCTTGACCAGCTTCTGGCGCTTGTTGATGGTCGTGCTGCCGTCCAGCTTGAGCACGGGGTACTGCGCGGGGGCACGCGCCAGTTACGCGTGGCAGACCCCTCACATGCCCAGGCTGCCCTGCCCTCACAGCCGCCCCTGCGCGTATGCACGCACCAAGCACCTAGCCGGCAGCATGCGATGGGCGCCTGCAGGACGCTGGGGTGCAGACGGCAGGATGCCTAAGTTGGCGTGGACGCAATTCACATGCTCGCCTCACAGGTGCAGAAGCCTAGGCTGCTCTGCATGTGTGCACCCCATCGCTTGAGCTCCGCCGCATGAGACCGGAAGCGCTGACCGTGTGCGGGCGCGCGCGGGCAGCAGGGGCGCGCGGGGCGCGGACCCCGCGGTCGCGGCACAGCTGCATGAACAGGTCCAGCGTCTGCGTGTAGTTGGACACGATGACGATGCGCTCGCCGGTCGGCCGCAGGCGCTCCAGCATCGCGGCCAGCACCGCGAACTTGCCCGACAGCGCCGGCCAGCCGGCCGGCCAGGCGCCGCCGCGCCCGCGCCCGGGCCGCCCGTCGTCGAATAGGCCCGGCGGGAAGAAGCGCCCGCAGTCCTGACCGGCGGCCGCGGTGCATGTCATTTTGCATGTCATCTGCGGGCTTTGCCTGATCACACAGCGGTCTGAAGCAGGACCATGCCATGCTCTCACAGTGTCCACATACACGGCGCAGTTCTGCTGGCCATGTCGCATGCACCTATCGGCGCTGTCCTGCGCAACCACCCCGCACCTGCTTTGCACCCATCAGACATGCGCGCCACGCACGCCGTGGCGCGCGCGCACCTCGAAGCCGTCAGGCCCGCCGCTGCAGCCGCCGCTGCCGCTCTTGCCGCCGCCGCTGCCACCGCCGTCCCCAGCGCGCGCATGCATCGCGTCGTAGATCAGCTTCGGGTGGTTGCACAGCTTTTTCAGCGCTGCGCGGAACATCGACAACTGTCAGCATGCGCTGCGTGACCAACAGCCTAGCCCATGTGTAGCATGCGCTGCATGACCAACAGCCTAGCCCACGCTCGGTCACTTGAACATAATCAGGCGCCTTGCATGCGCATCCCAGCCTGTCAGGCTGTGCAAGGATAGCTGGGATCGGGGTGCGGCATGCGGTTGCGGCATGCATTGCGAGCGGCCCGGCGGCGGGCGACGCGCGGTGCCGCGCCTGTGATGGCGGACAGCACGCGTGCGGCCTTCTGGCCGCTGAGCAGCCGGCGCGCCGCATTGGACGTCAGGAAGTGCGTGTACAGGCCGGCCTGCATCTCGGTCATGCGGCAGCAGACCACCTCCACCACCTGCCCCGACAGCGCGCGCGAGCGCCGCTCGGTGCGAGCGAGGTGCGCGCATCCCTCTGGTGGCTTGTGGATCAAGTTGCATACCCCGCTGGTGTTTTGTGTGGGTTGCTGTGCCGTGGTGCTGTGCAGCGCTGACGTTCTCATTGCACACACGTTGCACTGCAGGCTTACAGTGTGAATGTAACACAAGGGCTTAAGCAGCTGCGCCTGCTTGCCTTGGGCGGCAGATGCGCGCTCAGCAGCGCGTTGGTCCGGCGCAGAATGAAGTCATTCACGATGGCGCTCAGCTCCGCGCTGCGCTCGGCGCCGCGCGCCTGCAACGAGCGGCCCAGTCAGCACAGAGTATGGCACCGCAGGCAATTCGTGACGCGGTTAATGCTGTCTCTGGCCCATATTGTGTGCTGGGCTGACATGCAGCATCTTCGGTATACATTTGCTCCAAGCTTGGCAGCGGCTCTTTGCCATCCAACCACAATCAAGCAGCTGTCAGTTGCCTGGCTGAGAACGTCTGCACCATGGGCCCTGTCCGCGCGTGGGCGGCCTGGTCTGCGCGGGCTGGCGCGCGGCGCGCCTGCATGGCGTCGTCAGCGTCAGGCTCGCGGCCGGCCAGGATGGGCGCCTCGAAGTGGCGCCGGAACTGGCTCGGCGTGCCCAGCACGCCGGGGTTGGTGAAGGACACCATCGCATAGAACTGCGCAGGACACACCTCTCAAAATCGCTCTGGGTCGGGGCTCTGGCTCCCTTTGACACCACACGTGCTTGTCGCATGCACTGCTCGCTTGCACGCTTGCTTCAAGCAAGGTGGACAAGGGTGGTTGGCAGCATGTCGCAGAGCATGGCAGCTTGAGAGCGCGCTGGAGGTGCACCTCGTCCAGGTGATTCTGCATCGGCGTGCCGCTGAGCAGGACGCGGCGCCGGCACGCCAGGCTGTCGAGCGCCTGCGCGCGCGCGCGCAGGCTGTGAGCGCACGCGGGCGCGCATGCATGCGTGCGTTGCAGATGTAAAAGCACGCACAGCGTCTGATGCAGCCCAGGCTGCCTCATGTCGGCAGGCCGAGGCACCCGCGTGCATGTGGTGCTCGGGCGGCACACCGCACAGGAGCGCGGACAGGCACGCGCACTGTCCAGACAGTCAGTCAGCGTCTCAGGCGCGCCTTGTTTGTCAGCGTCTGGTCGTTCTTGAGGCGGTGCGCCTCGTCGCAGATGAGCAGGTCGCAGGCGCCCTCGCCGCGGAACTTCTCGGCGTGCAGCCGGAACGTCTCATACGACACGATCAGCACCTGCCGAGGGGCGGGCTTCAGGGAAGTTAGCGTGCTTGTTCAGCGCTCTCGTGTGACGCGCTGCCTGAACGACAAGGTGCTCCACCGCGGAAAACGCAAGGCTCTCATTCACCCGTGGCTGGCATGGGTCCTTGGTGGCTGGCATGTGGGCCGCGTGCCTGGAACGGATTGCGCGGGCTCAGGAACTGCGCGATGCTCTGGATGACGTCGTCGCGCGAGGACTCGCACAGCGGCAGCGTGCGCACGCGGCCCTGCACCCCACGGGGCATCCCGTCAATCGGCTGTCTATGCAAGGCAGATTCTGTCTGATTGATCACCATGAGCAATTAGCGCAACAGCTGCCGTGTTGCCTAATCGATGCCTGGTGCAGGCGCGACCCAGGCGGCCTGTTTGAGGGACGCTTCCACGCGCCTTGAGCCACTTGACGCACTCGCTGTCCCAGTTGTTGACCAGCGAGGTGGGGCAGCAGATGATGACGCGCCGCGCCAGCGGCGCGCCCCCCAGCAGCGCGTGCCCGCCCTGCAGCAGCGTCCACAGCAGCGTGATGCCCTGCAGCGTCTTGCCTGCGCGCGCCCGCCCGCAGAGGCTGCTCAGCATGCGCAAATCGCGACCTGCAGGGACGCGGTGTGCTGGGAAAGCCGGGGACATGGCAGGGCTTTCCATGCCGTGATTTTCTTCTGTGAGTCACCTCAGTCACCGTGCGCACAATGGCAGCGCGGCCGGCGCGCACCGAGGCCCATGTCGTCCGCGAGGATGCCGCCCTTGCCGTCAAACTTGCGCAGGCCCGCCACGCACTCGAACATGAACTGCACGCCCTCGCGCTGGTGCGGCCGCAGCCACTTGGTCAGCATGCGGTCCACCGCGACCGGGCCGCCCTCCGCGCCGTCCGGCGGCTCCCACAGCACCAGCGGCACCGGCTCGGGGCCCTCGTCCGGCTGCCGCGCAGGCACCCGCTCGGCGCTGGCCACCTCTGCCGGCACCTCAGTGAACAATTGCTGCTGTTATGGCCACGTGACGTGCCACACCTCTCCTGACTCTGCCTTTATGTGTGTGGGCAGGTGAGCACAGCTGGAAGTCCCACTTACAAATCTCCTTGCTTTCCTGTCTGTGGCCAGCGTGCAGGTTCTCACAGGTGGCCAAAAGCACGTTCAGCCCGGATCTGAGTCCTGAGCAAGAAGCTGGTCGGCAAGGAGACAAGCAACGCACCTCTGCTGGCGCCGGCGCCGGCGCCGGCGCCGGCGAGGGCGTCAGCACCGGCAGCGCCTTGCTGCAGCCCCACGGCACAAACACGCGCCGCTTTATCAGCTTGCGCCGTAGGGCCTGCGGTGCACAGGCGCAGTCAGGCTGGCTCTCGCGTGCGCCAGGCCAAAACAGGGAGCAGGCGAAGCCGGCAGGGCTTGAGGGGCAGCCGCACGTCTGAGCGCGCCGGCGCCTGCGGGTGCGGGCTCTTGAACGGAGCCCGCAGCGCAAGCTCTGCTCCCTGGACCGACAGCACCTTTGGCAGCAGCGCTCTCCGCGAGACCTGCAGGCTGCGCAATCCCTCCCCACTTGAGCACCGAGCGCAGCGCTAAAGCCGCGTTGTATCCAGGCCGGGTGCAGGCGCACCTGTTGTCAAGCAGCGCCTTGATGTTCGCCTCCTTACGGTGCTGCAGCTCCTCCTGCGTGGGCTGCTCGTCATCCTCGTCCTCCTCGTCCTCCTCAGCACCCCTGCCGCTGGCTGTGGCAGCCTCCGCGCCGTCCTCTTCCACCTCGTCTGCAGCGCGCAAGCTGGTTGCGCAGCTTTCCTTGTGCAACACGGCTTTGCTGGCCGCAGGCAGAGTGTCTGCTGCACCGCGCAGCCAGATGGTGTCACACCTGCCTCCTCCGCGCCATGTGCTGCCTGCTCCTCATCCTCGCTGTCCGGTAGCTCCACTTCGCTACCCTTGCTGCCCATGGTACTGGTTGAGGCAAGCCGCTTGCAGGAGAAGGACCAGGATGCGAACAAGGCAAGCTGTTCCTGAACAGATCGTGAGGCAGGGCGTGCTGTGCTGCGCTCAGCAGGGTTTGGCTTACGGTGTCATGTACATGTGGCTTCGATCCTGCTATGAAGAGACACAAGCATCCAATGTATACTCAGTTACAGCAAACTTTCATGCCACAGCAAGTCCTTCTACTTGCGCACCGTGCTGCCTTACTCCACCATTTCCCCTGCGTCAACCTCGTGACTGTCCCACAGTGTACACAATGGAAATCGCTGGTGGCTCACTGCGCTGCAACTCTTCGATCAGGGCCTGCTTGAAGCAGCCTATCTCATAATTTGCTGCATGCAAACAAGTTTTATGACACAACTACCCACAAAGACGTCTTGCAACACGACGCCGCCCTGAAAAGGAGGGAATAAAAGGTGCAAACAAATCCAAGACAATCCTGCAGCTGATGCAGCCTACACCTAGTAGTTCGGGCCCATGAAGCGCAATGCCAGCCCCAGAATGGCGGACCCAATATACACAGACCCCCAGAATTCTCACTTCGAGCAGCCCAGGCAGCGGCATCCAGGCTATGGGCCTGCCGGCCACAGCAACGCCATGACATCGGCAGTCGCCTCTGCAGAAAACTTGCGCGCAAGCAGCGGGCACCTGTCCGGCAGCGGCACAAATTCCGGAGGCTCGTCCCCCCAGGACCAGCCGGAGAGGCTCAGGAAGCGCCCGGGCGGCGCCGCCAGGGCCGCGCGCCAGTCGCACTCCACATCCCAGTGCGCGCTGTACCGCCGCATGCGCTCAAGCAGGCTGGCGTTCAGCGAGTGGTAGATGGCCGGGTGCCAGCCCCAGGCAGCGGGGTTGTCGGGCTGGCGGCTCCAGTTGGCATATGTCAGCCCCTGCCAGTCGCACGTGGTCTCGTTCTGCCGGCCGTGCGTCCGCAGCAGCGTGGGCACGTAGTGCTCATCTTTCAGGCCTAGCAGGTCTGTGTTTGGGTGTACGCTGGCCAGGTGCGCATGCGGCCTGGTCAGCACCCACCATGTGGACGACTTTGCCAGCTGCCAGTCATGCTCGTCCTCTGTGTCCTGCCTGCGCGTACCACAGCACCGTGCTCTTTACCGACGCCTGCGGGTCAGAACGCGGCCTAAGAGGGTGCGAGGCATGCTGCCGCGCACCACAGCAGCTTGCGGTGCGGCGCCTGGTGCTCTCCAAAACGCGGTCCCGTCTCGCAGCCGCCTGCAGCCCGACGCACATCCTTGCATGCTGGTAGTAGCGCACTAAGCATAAAGCATCGGCAGGTGTGGGAGGCGCAGGCGCAGTGCAGCGCATGGTGCCTGCCGTGGGGCAGGCTGCGCACCGTCGATACGGCTCTTGCGCCCGTGAACTAGCTGTAAGTACACCACGGCAGCGGGGTACAGCGGCAGGCAGGACTCTGACAGGAGCACGAAGAACGCGTTGACTGGGTTGTAGACGGCCATGCGCAGGAGCGCAAACAATGCAGGCCCAACGTCCATCCACTGTGTGCTGACGCGGTGTGGCAGCTCGTAGCCTGAAGCCGGGCCGCACGCGTCAGCCTCACAGAGGTGGACCCAGTTGGCAAGGCCGTGGCAGCCAACGCTGCGCTCTGCGGCGCCCACCGTGAAACAGGCTGTCGTCTGGGTAGCCTGGGAAGTCCGGGCTGCTGTGGACAAACACGCTGAAGAGCTCCTGGCGCGCTATGGGGTCTGACCCTGACCGCTCCTTTCTGTAGCACGTGGCGGGCTTGTCGCTGTCTCTGAGCGCGCATCCGCTGAACACCGTGCTGTCCACCTCCTCAAACCAGCGGCGCCACAAGGCTTCGTGCGGCATGTTGCCTCTGACAAGGAAGAGCAGAGCCACTTTGGGCGCATGCATGCCATAGGCGCAGCGGTCAGCCCTGGGGATGGTTCTGAAGTGCTGCGGCCTCACGCACGCGGGACTAGACTGCGCGCTGGCTCTGCTAAGTGTCAGAAGATACAACAAAAGAGGCAGCATGCTGCCTAAACATTACGCTAGCGCCAAACCCATGATAAGACGCACGTACTACAGCACTGGCCGTGGACGGAGCCACTACTCACGAATAATTGGCCTCGGGAACCCGGGAAGGAAATTTGAAAGTTCAACTGTCTACAGCTGTTTTACAAAACACCCTTTGACGTTGCGGGGCCTGATTGTGCGCCATTGGCATGCGCATTGCGCATGTCCCCACTGAGGCCTTCCTCGATGCAGACCGGACTGCCGCCACAGCTGGTGCATGAGGAGCTGTCACCTGGGCAAAAGGTAAACACATGCTTTGTTTGGTAACATGCCGTCCATACCACTTGGACTTGCCGCATGGCTCAAAGCCTGCAAAGACAGGGAAGAGCCATGCACACATGCTGCCGTATGGAAAGCCGGAGCATCGTGATGATGCTCAAACATTCTGCGCCGCAAACCTCACGGTGCCAAGCTGCTACCACAGTGATGATACACGCAAGCTTGCCAACACTACCCCTCATGCCAGGCACAGACACCCTGGTGCTGAGACACCACTTGCAGGTTGGGCCTCTGTGCTAATCATACAGTGTCCAGCCACAGCGCCGGTATAAGGGAGACACAGGATAGAAAATTGCACACTAGATCCCTTGTTCTCTCCAAAGCCCCCGGTCGGCATGCCTCAGGTTCTGTCTTCTCCGTCCTGCGATGGAAGCCGGCAACACAGGCTAGGCCGGGAGAAACATGATGTACAAGACCCAGCTAAGCCGCCTGGCGCTGGGCATGTCAGCCATTCCAGGGTGCTGAGCTGGGGCGCATCTCCATGGACCGTACGCGGATCTGCACCACGGTGTGGAATAGCCGACCTACTCTGGGACAGTCCCACGTCCGGCACATTTTGTACGGTCTATTGAAATGCTGCTTTCCAGCGCATTGGTGCGGAGCGCAGCGGAGCGTGCCTGCTGCGCAAGATTTGCGGCCCATGGCCTGAGCCGCCCTCCAAGCGTTTTGGCACAGCGCCGCACCTTTCCAGGGCGCCACCCTTGTGCGGCGGGCTGCCCGTCCCAATCAGCACTCACCACGCCATGCTTGGCCCTGGCACGCTAGGCTGCGTCGAGGCCCCGAGGAGCACGTTGCCCGCACTGCGGCCGCCGGCGGCAGCTGACAGGCAATGCAGGTGCCAGGGACGCCCGCGCGCACACGCCCGGCGCCTAGGCGCAGCACGCCGCCAGGCCGTCGCCGTCGTCGGCGGCCGCCCCATCGCGCGGCGCGCGGCCGCGCCGGCCGCGCGAAGCGCCATACACGCCCGT
>JAABUR0100006416.1_pt1 | contig 14405 bp, 9 predicted proteins | sample 5560091 | NCBI WGS metagenome assembly JAABUR01 (sample SAMN10711879, study PRJNA513375) | rock metagenome | isolation source: Antarctica rocks | place: Antarctica: Victoria Land, University Valley sud
CGCACCGCATCACCGGGAGCGAAGAATGCCCTGAGGCGCAGCCGACGGGACCGGCTCCCGGCAGCCGCCCGGGTGATCTGGTGCACCTGCTTGACGAGGTCGACCGGTTCGGTGCCGGGGCGGGCGTAACGGGTCCGCTCCAGGGTGGCCACCACCCGGCGCATGGCCAGGTCCGCATCGTCGTCGAGGAACGCCGCGCGGGTGTAGTGCCGCCCCCACTGCCTCGGCGTGCCGCCCGGTGGCGGCGGTAGGCCGAGGTCGGTGAGCCGGGAGGTGAGGTCGTGCCACTGTGCCTCGGCGAGGGCGGCGTCGTCGTGTGCCCGCCGTCGGCGCCGGCGCTGCAGCAGCACGCCCGTCAGGGGCAGGACCAAGGTACCCAGCAAGCCGAGGGCCGTGCCCAGCAGCACGAGGTTCGGACCCTGGCTGAACCAGCCGACGAGCAGGTCCCGGACGGATCGCTGCGGGAGCTCGCTCGGGTCGGTGACGCCCGGATCGTTGTCCACTCCCGGTCGCGGCGCCACGCTCGGGGCGCCGACAGGCTGACCGTTCTCGTCGACCTCGCGACCACCGGTGGTCCCCACGGGGGCGTTGCTCGGTGCGACCGTGTATGCCGGCGGCGCGCCCGTGCGCACCGACGGCGTCGGCTCGAAGCGCAGCCAACCGGCGCCCGGGAAGTAGAGCTCGGGCCAGGAGTGGGCGTCGGCGGCGCGGACGGTCCACGTGCCCTGGTCGGCGGTGCCGGGCAGGAAACCGATCGCCATCCGGGCGGGGATCCCCTTGGCGCGCGCCATCATCACCATCGCCGTCGCGAACTGGACGCAGTAGCCCTGCTTGGTCGTGAGGAAGCTGGAGAGGGGGTCGAGGCGGACGGGGTTCCCGGCGGCGTCCTTCGCCTCCGGAAGGGTGAGGGTGTAGGTGAAGCCCCCGGTGCTGCGCAGCCAGTCCTGGATCGCCACCGCCGCGTCGTACGGGGTCGTGGCCTTCTCCGTCACCGTGTTGGCGAGCTGCCGCACGAGTCCGGCCGACGCCGTGTCGAGCGTCATCGAGCTGGCCATCAGCGGGTCAGCGGCCGCCTTGGCGAGAGTGGGCGCACCCTCGATGCCCTGGCGCAGGCTCGCTGCCGTGACTCCCACGTCCATGTAGCTGACCTTGTAGGCGCTCGCCCGGGCGCGGACGTAGACGTCGTTCGTCGTCGGGTCGACGCCCCACGGCACGTTCCCGAAGTCGGCAGCGGTGACCGGGTACGGAGCTGCGACGTGGGGGAGCTCGAGCTGGTTGTTCTCGACGGTCAGCTGACGGACCGTGCGGGTGACGCTCGGGGAGACCCCGGCCGGGGTGGTCTCGGGAGCGGCCTGGTTGGCGCGTCCCGGGCGGGCCCGCCACTCCCCGCTGACGTAGTCAGCAGCCACGACCACCCGCAGTGGCGGGGGGGCGTCCGGCGTGGAGGGCCGGAAGGTCAGGACCGGGTTCAGGCTGCCGTCCTTGAGGCTGCGGCTGAGGTCCAGGGTGGAGTTGAAACCGACCCGGTCACTGCGGCCGGTGGCCGTGTCGCTCGTGCCGAGCCCGTCGAGGATGAACCGGGTCGGCAGGTGTGGGAGCACGGCCGGAAGGGCGACTGCCGCCACCAGGGCAATGGCGCCGAGCTGCCGGGCGGTGGTCCCGAAGCTGCCGAGGGCGTCACTCTCGGCCTCCACGGTCGCCGTCGGGGTACGTGGGCTGGCGACCGTGGTCGACCACCGTCGCATCGACCAGCGGCTCTGCCGGGCCACCATCGCCATCCAGGCGAGCGCCGGCACGAGGAAGTAGCCGGGCGCCAGCGCGGAACCGCTGTTCGCGGCCGCCGCCAGGAATGCGGTCAGCAACGGCAGGCCGGCGGCCGCGGGTGCGCTGCGAGTCACGGCGGCGTAGTCGACGACGAGGGCCACCAGGCACACGCCGACGACGACGCAGAACTGGACCCCGGGGGTCATCGGCACCGGAGCGGCATACCGCTGCACGACAGCACCGCAGTCCCGCACGAGGTCGCCGAGCGCGGAGAGGGTGTCCCACGTCGGCAAGCCGTACGAGAGGGTGTCATGGGCAAAGACCGCCACGATCGTCCAGCCGAGCAGGACGGCCTGTCCGAGCACGACCAGCGAGCCCCGGCTGGTGAGCCGCCGCAGGAGGACCCCGAGCACCGCGATGAGCAGGAAGAGCCAGAGGGCGACTCCCAGCCACTCCTGCGACACGAACAGCGTCATCAGTCCCAGGACGGTGACGAAGCTCGTCGCCGCCGCCACGAAGGAGTCACTGGGTCGGGACCTCATCCGGCGAGCACCCCCCGGCTAGTGAGCGCGGACCAGGCGCGGTCGACGCTGCTGCCGGCCGCGACGGTGCCGGCGGACCACCCCGCCAGCCGGAAGACCTCGGCGAGCGCTTCCCCGTCGGTGGGGCCGGAGCGTCGGCGTCCGTCGGCGAAGGTGGCGGTGTCGAGCACCATGGCCAGCGCGGTGCCACCGGGCTGACGCAGTGAGGCAACCTGGCGCAGCATCTCCTCGTCGCGGTCGGCCACCACGGCGACGACCAGGCCACCGGAGGCGGTGAGCGGGTGCGCTGCCCGGACCAGGTCCTCGAGCTCGGGGGCCGGGCCGGGGGCGGCCTCGGCGAGGACGTCGAGAGCCGCCTCGAGCTCGGTGGTGTGGGCAGCCTGACCGTCGTGGACGGTCTCCGAGCTGATGACGTGCACGGCATACCCGAGCCCGCCGAGGTGCGCGACCATCGAGGCCACCGCGCTGACGGCCCACTCGAAGGAGCTCGAGGTGCCGCTGCCGCGGTGCGCGTCGGCCCGGGGGTCGAGCAGGATCATCGCCCGGCGCCGGGCCGGACGGTCCTCCTGGCGCACCATGAGCTCGCCGGTCCGGGCCGTTGCCGGCCAGTGGATCCGGCGCAGGTCGTCACCGTCGCGGTACTCCCGAATCGACTGGTCATCCTCGCCGTGCAGCGCCACCATGTGCGGGGTCTCGCCCTCGGCACCGACCCCGCTGCCCGGCGGGCGCCCGCCGGTCAACGCCTCCATCCGGGGCAGCACGACGATGTCGCTGGTGTCACCCACCTGGGCGAAGCGGGTGGTCAGCCCGAAGGGGTCGTGCAGCTGCACCGCGAGCGGTCCGAGCCGGTGCCGTCCCCGCACGTGTGAGCGGACGTCGTACTCGACCTGGCGCTGCTCGCCCGGGGCCATCCGGCCGAGGAGGAACCGGGGCCGGTCGCCGAGGACGTACTCGAGCCGCTCCTCGGCGAGCAGCAGGGGAGTGCGCCGGTCCCCGGTGTTCTCCAGCAGCACGCTCACCGTGGCGGGCTGGCCGACCTCGACCCGCCGGGGGATCAGCTCCCGCTCGACGAACAGCGAGGCACGCTGCCTCCGGGCGGCGACCGCCGTGATGAGCGGCAGGCAGAGCAGCAGGATCCCGACCCGGCTGAGGTCGGCGAATCCCAGCCCGAACCCGGTCAGCGCCAGCATGGCCCCAGCGGCGATGAAGGCCCGACCGCGGCTCGTGAGGACGTCCCTGAGCCGGCTCATCCGTCGCTCCGGCCAGACGTCACGGGTATGCCGTTCACCTCGCGGCTCATCTGGCGACCGCGGCGACCGGCACCCGGCGTAACACCTCGTGGAGGATGTCCTGGGCAGTGCGGCGGGCGAGCTGCGCCTCGCCGCTGAGGATGAGGCGATGGGAGAGCACGGGCAGCACGAGGTGCTGGACGTCGTCGGGCAGCACGTGGTCGCGACCGTCGAGGGCGGCGGCCGCGCGGGCAGCCCGCAGCAGGTGCAGGGTGGCCCGCGGCGAGGCGCCGAGGCGCAGGGCTGGGGTGTTGCGGGTGGCCGTCGTGATGTCGACGACGTACCGGCGGATCGCCGGGCTCGTGTAGATCTCCCGGACGATGTCGATCAGCCGCGCGACGGTCTCCGCGTCGGTCGTCGGGTGGAGGGAGGTGAGGGGGGATGCGCCGCCGTGGGTGTCGAGCATCGCCACCTCCGCCGCCGCGGAGGGGTAGCCCATCGAGATGCGGGCCATGAAGCGGTCCCGCTGCGCCTCGGGCAGCGGGTAGGTCCCCTCCATCTCGATCGGGTTCTGGGTCGCCATGACGATGAACGGGCGGTGCAGCCCGTAGGTCTGCGCGTCGACAGTGACCTGACCCTCCTCCATGCACTCGAGCAGCGCGGACTGGGTCTTCGGCGAGGCGCGGTTGATCTCGTCCCCGACCACGACGTTGGCGAAGATCGCCCCGGGCCGGAACTCGAAGTCGCGGACGTCCTGGTTGAAGACGCTGACGCCGGTGATGTCGCTCGGCAGCAGGTCGGGGGTGAACTGGATGCGCCGGACGGTGCAGTCGATGGAGCGCGCCAGGGCCTTGGCGAGCATCGTCTTGCCGACGCCGGGCACGTCCTCCACCAGCAGGTGACCCTCCGCCAGCAGGACGGTCACGGCGGTCCGGATGACGTCGGGCTTGCCCTCGATCACCGCTGACATGGCCCCCTCGATGCCTTGGGCGACGTCGTGGACCTCGGCGAGTCCCTCCGGGGTGGTCAGTGGGCCGCCGTCACTGGCGCGGTCGGTCATGTTGGTCACACTGTCCTCCGGGGTCGGCACCGATGTCTGCTGATCTTCCCCCACAACGCCCCACCGGGCCATAGCCTCCCCACTCCAGCTGCGCAAGACGGACGCCTGCGGGGTCCGGTCGGTGGGTCCGGGGGCGTCCGCGGGTCCGGTCGGTGGGGTCCGGCGTGGCGCGCTGGTGGCGCTGGGAGCCCGCTGACCGGCATACCCGGTGGCGGTCCTCCACTCCCTGCCAGTGGACCTGACCAGCGCAAACGGGCCTGACCTGGCGCCAACGCGCTGCTGAGATCGTTGATCGTGGGGGAAAGTGGAGTATGGTGGGGCATCACGGAGTGCAGTGGTCGTCGCTGGCACCGGGTCGAGCAAAGGGGAGGGTCGCGCCATGTTCCTCGGCACCCACACCCCGCGGCTGGATGAGAAGGGCCGGCTCTTCCTCCCGGCGCGGTTCCGCGACCGCCTGGCGGCAGGGCTCGTCGTCACGAAGGGCCAGGAGCGCTGCCTGTACGTCTTCCCGACCGACGAGTTCGAGCGGCTGGCGGCGGACATGCGTGCCGCGCCGACCACGTCCAAGGGGGTTCGGGACTTCGTGCGCGTCTTCCTCTCCGGCGCGTCCGACGAGATCCCCGACCGGCAGGGGCGGGTGACCATCCCCGCCCCGCTGCGCGAGTACGCCGGCCTGACCCGCGAGTGCACCGTCATCGGCACGGGCAGCCGGGTCGAGGTGTGGGACACCACCGCCTGGAACACGTACCTCGCCGCGAGCGAGCAGGCCTTCGCCGACCAGTCCGAGGAGGTCATGCCTGGGCTTTTCTGAACGACGACAGGCAGGAACGACAGGCAGGTATGCGGGTCCGCCGGCGCCGTTGCGCCGGCCCTGCTCTCCGGCCTCCAGCCGCTTCGCGCCCCGGGACGACTTCCCCCGCCCCGGGACGCAGTGGGGGCACCAACCCACCGAAGCGGATGGGGACCTGAGGGCAGGGGCCCACGACGGACGCACCACGACGGACGCACCACGACGGACGCACCACGACGGACGCACCACGACGGACGCACCACGACAGACGCACCACGACGAGCACGGACCGGGAACGCAGGGCGACATCGGCAGGGAGAGCGCACAGCATGGGCACACGTGGGACCGCCGAGCGGCACGTTCCCGTGATGCGCGACCGGGTCCTCGCCCTCCTCGCGCCGGCACTGCAGGGGCCGGGGGCCGTCTACGTCGACGCGACCCTGGGCATGGGCGGGCACGCGGAGGCCGTGCTCGAGTCGTTCGGGCAGGTGCGCCTCATCGGGATCGACCGCGACCGGGAAGCACTCGACCTCGCCGGCGAGCGGCTGACCCGGTTCGCGGACCGGATGACCCTCGTCCACGCCGTCTACGACGAGTTCACCGAGGTGGTCCGGGCGCTGGGCCTCGAGACCGTCGACGCGGTCCTGTTCGACCTCGGTGTCTCGTCCCTCCAGCTCGACGAGGGGGCCCGTGGCTTCGCGTACAGCAGCAATGCCCCCTTGGACATGCGGATGGACCAGACCAGCGGCCGCACCGCTGCCGAGGTCCTCAACACGTACGAGCCGGGCGAGCTCGAACGGGTCCTCCGGGACTACGGCGAGGAGCGCTACGCGCGCCGGATCGTCAGCGCACTCGTCAGGGAACGGGCCCGAAAGCCGTTCACGAGCTCCGGCCGGCTCGTCGAGCTGCTGAGAACCGTCGTGCCCACCGCGTCACAGCAGAGCGGGGGCCACCCCGCCAAGCGCACCTTCCAGGCGTTGCGCATCGAGGTCAACGGGGAGCTCGCGGCCTGGCGCCGGGCACTCCCGCAGGCGATCAGCTGCCTGCGGGTCGGCGGCCGCGTCGCCGTCCTCAGCTACCACTCCCTCGAGGACCGCACCGCCAAGCAGGTGCTGGTCGCGGGGGCCGCCTCCAGCACGCCCCTGGGGCTGCCGGTGGAGCTTCCCGAGCACGCGGCATACCTCTCGCTCCTCACGCGGGGGGCGGAGCGGCCCCCGGATACCGAGACCGCTGCCAACCCGCGGGCTGCCTCGGCCCGGCTCCGGGCAGCCGAACGCACCCGCAGGACAAAGGAGCGGACCCCGTGAGCCATGGGACAGCACACGCGCGTGTCGCACCCCGCCAGGGCACGCGACGGGCGTCGCTCGCGCCGCTCCGGGTGGTCCCGACGGCCATCCAGCAGGGCGGCAACGGCCTCTTCGCGGTACTCTGCATGGTCCTGCTGGGCAGCGGACTGGTCGCGCTGCTCATGCTCAACACCGCCCTCGCCCAGGGCTCCTTCCGGCTGCACGACCTGCAGGCGCAGACGGGCAGGCTGGCCGACACCGAGGCCTCCCTCACCCAGGCGATCGACCGCCAGCGGGCCCCGGGCGCCCTCGCTGCCCGGGCGAGCGCCCTGGGCATGGTGCCTGCCACCAGCATGGCCTTCATCCGGCTCCGGGACGGGGCCATCATCGGCGTGGCGGCCCCGGCCAAGGCGGACCAGGCCCTTAACGTCGTCACCACCCCGGTCGGACCCCGCCCGGCGCCGTCGTCACCAGCCCCGCCCGCACCCACCGCCCCCGCAGCCACCGCCCCCGCACCCACCACGCCCGCAGCCACGACGCCCAAACCCACCACGGCCGCCGCTCCACCCGCGGGGCGTCCCCAGACACCGGGCACCGCCACACCATCAGCACCACCAGTACCTTCAGCAACAGCGGCAACAAGAGCACCAGCGGTAACCACAGCGCCCGTTCCCACCGCACCCGCACCGCCCGCTTCGACGCAAGCGGCGCCTGCGCCGTCCAGCCGCCCGACGACCCCAGCCACGCCGACACCCAGCCCGACGAGGTGAACCGTCCTGTGAAGCCATCGCGGCGGACCGGTCCGAGGACCGGGACCCCGGCCACTCCCGCGCCGGCCCGGCGCTCCGGGCACGGGGCCGGACGGGACGGCGAACCCAGGCAGGGACGCCGGGACCGAGAACCCACGGCCACCGAGCCCCGGCCGCCCCAGCCCCGGGCTGCCCATCAGGGGACCACACCGTCCCGACCGCCCAGCCCCCGGTCCGCGCGGCCGGGGACCGCGCCGGAAGGGGCTGCCCAGCGAGGGACGGCACAGCGGGGCACTGCACAGCGCGGCACTGCACAGCGCGGCACTGCCGGGCCGCGGACTGAACGGCAGGGGAACAGCCGAGCGGGCGCCGGGCAAACCGGTGCCGCGGACCGGGCGGCCGGGCCGGGCCGGCCCGCGCGTCCGGCCCGTATCCGCCGGGCAGCCTGGATCCCGCGTCCGGGCCGGCCTGGCCGGCCTCGCCGCCCGCCGCGGCGGCTCGCTGTCGCCAGCCCCCAGCGCCGGGTGCGAGCCATCCTCGTCGCAGTGGTCTTCGTCTTCAGCCTCTTCGGTGCGCAGCTGCTGCGCGTCCAGGCGTTCGACGCGGCGACGGTGCAGCAGGCTGCGCTGACCAAGCGGCTGCAGACGCGCACGACGCCGGCCCTGCGCGGCTCGATCCTCGACTCCCGGGGGGTCGTGCTCGCCTCCAGCAGCGAGCGGCGCACCGTGACGGTGGACCAGACGGCGGTACCGGAGTACACGAAGACGGTCGACCGGAAGCGGGTCAAGGTGGGCGTCACCGCCGCCGCCCAGGACCTCGCGCCCCTCCTCGGGACGACGCCCGAGGCGCTCGCTCCGCAGCTGATGGGCACGAACCGCTACCGCATCGTCGCCAGGAACGTCACCCCGCTGACCTGGCGGGCGATCCAGGACCTCGGCGTCCCCGGCGTGCTCAGCGAGCGCACCACCGAACGCGTCTACCCAGCGAACATCTCGGCGGCATCGGTGGTCGGCTTCGTCCAGGCGGACGGCACCCCGGGCAGCGGACTCGAGGTCATGATGGACAAGCCTCTCTCCGGGACGCCGGGCAAGGAGGTCTACCAGCAGGCCGGGGACGGCCGGATGATCCCGGGGGCCCAGCAGCAGGACGTGCCCCCCGTCAACGGACACGGCGTCACCACGACCCTCGACGCCGACCTGCAGTGGTTCGCACAGAACGCCATCGCCAACAAGGTGATCGAGGCGGGGGCCCTCTCGGGCTACGTCGTCGTCATGGAGGTCAGCACCGGCAAGCTGCGGGCCGTGGCCTCGTATCCGACCTTCGACCCGGCAAACGTCGGGCAGGCGGCCAAGGGGGACCTCGAGAACCATGCCTTCCAGGACGTCTACGAGCCCGGGTCGACGGGCAAGGTCATGAGCATGTCGGCGGCCATCGAGGAGGGCGTGGTGCAGCCCGGCACAGGTCTGATCGTCCCGAACCGCCTCAAGCGCTCCGACCAGAGCTTCAAGGACGACGTCGAGCACGGCACGCTCAACCTGACCGTCGCCGGCGCGCTGGCGCAGTCGAGCAACATCGGCACCATGCTGGCGACCGAACGGGTGCCCCCGCCCACGATGGAGGGCTACTTCCGCAAGTTCGGGATCGGCCAGAGCACCGGCGTCGGCTACCCGGGCGAGTCCGACGGCCTGCTCGCCAAGGCAGCCGACTGGAGCGGTTCCCAGCGCTACACCCTCCTGTTCGGACAGGGATACTCCCTCAACGCGATCCAGTCGGCCGGGGTCTACCAGACGATCGCCAACAAGGGGCTGCGCGTCCCGCCGAGCCTCGTCGAGGGCACCACCGCCCCCGACGGGACGTTCACCCCGGCCACCTCCCCGCAGGGCGTGCGGGTCGTCACCGAGGCGACCGCCACCAAGGTCAGCAGCATGCTCGAGGAGGTCATCGGTCCGGGCGGGACGGCGCCCAAGGCCGCGATCCCCGGCTACCGGGTCGCGGGCAAGACCGGCACGGCCGACCGCTACGACGCGGCCGTCGGCGGCTACAGCGGGTTCACGGCCTCGTTCATCGGCTACGCGCCGGCCGACGACCCGAAGTTCGTCGTCGCCGTGACCCTGCAACGCCCCGTCAACGGTCACTTCGGCGGCCAGCTCGGAGCGCCGGTGTTCAAGGACGTGATGACCTATGCACTGCAGGGCTACAAGGTCCCGCCGACCGGGACGAGCTCCCCGGTCCTGCCGCTGAAGTTCGACGTCCCGCTCAACCCGAACGACCCGGCAGTCATCAGCGACAAGAAGCCGGGCGGGTAGCCTCCCTGCTGTGCAGCCCCTGCGCCCTGCCGTGCCCACCCACACCCCGCTCGAGGCCGTTGCCGAGCGGGCGGGTGCCCGGTTCCCCGACGGGGCAGCGGGAACCGAGGTCAGCGGGGTCAGCCTGGACTCGCGCGCCGTCCTTCCCGGCGACCTGTATGCCGGCCTCCCGGGCTTCAACGCGCATGGTGCCGGCTTCGCCCGCGGCGCGGTCGGTTCGGGTGCGGTCGCAGTGCTCACCGACCCGGCGGGCATGGAGCTCCTCGGTTGCGGCACGCCCGGGGTGGACGGACTCCCGGTGCCCGTCCTCGTCGTCGACCGGCCCCGCGCCGTCCTCGGCACCGTCGCCGCGCTGGTCTACGGCGAGCCCGGTCGCGACCTGCAGATGTTCGGGATCACTGGCACCAACGGCAAGACGACCACCGCGTACCTCCTCGAGGCCGCGCTGCGCGGGCTCGGCGTCCAGACCGGGCTCATCGGGACGGTCGAGACGCGGATCGGCCCGGAGCGGGTCAAGTCCGTCCGGACCACCCCCGAGGCGACCGACCTGCACGCCATCCTCGCCGTGATGCGTGAGCGCGGGGCCCGGTCGGTCGTCATGGAGGTCTCCAGCCATGCCCTGGACCAGCACCGGGTTGACGGCGCCGTCTACGACGTGGCCCTGTTCACCAACCTCTCGCACGACCACCTGGACTACCACCACAGCATGAGCGACTACTACGCCGCCAAGGCCCTGCTGTTCACTCCCGGGCACGCGCGCCGTGGTGTCGTCTGCATTGACGACGAGTGGGGCCAGCGGCTGGCCGGGGAGGCCGGCATACCGGTCGTCACGCTCTCGTCCGGACCCCGGCCCGGGTCCGCGGGCGCTGGCTGGTCCGTCCGGGAGCAGAGCTGGCCGACGTTCGTGGTGGACGGGCCGGGGTGCCGGCTGGTCCTCCGGTGCCATCTGGCAGGGACCTTCAACCTGGTCAACACGGCGATGGCGGCGGTGGCCCTCGTCGAGGCGGGCTACGCACCGGGGCACGTCGCCGCGGCCATGAGCGAAGAACCGTCGGTGCCGGGTCGGATGGAACGGGTCTCCCGGGACGGGGCGGGGGCGGGCACCCGGGACCCGCGCTGTCTCGTCGACTTCGCCCACACCCCAACGGCCGTCGCGGCCGCCCTGGAGGCGCTGCGGTCGAGCACCTCCGGGCGGCTCGTCGTCGTGCTGGGCGCAGGGGGGGATCGGGACCGCGGCAAGCGGGCAGCGATGGGGGCCTCGGCAGCGCGGCACGCGGACGTCGTCATCGTCACGGACGACAACCCCCGGTCCGAGGACCCGGCGGCGATCCGGGAGGCGGTCCTCGCCGGCGGGCGCGCCGAGGCGGCCCGGCTCGGGAGGGACGCTCCGGCACTGCGGGCGCGTGCCGGGCGGGCCGCGGCGATCGCCGAAGCGGTGCGGGTGGCCGCCGGACCCGGCGACACCGTCGTCGTCCTCGGCAAGGGGCACGAGACGGGCCAGGAGGTCAGCGGCGTCATCCACCCCTTCGACGACCGGGACGCGGTGCGGGCAGCGCTGGGCGGCAGACCGTACCGGCCGGAGGAGCACGCATGATCCCGATGGGTCTGCGCGATGTCGCCACCCTGACCGGCGGGGAGCTCCACCCGGGTCCGGGAGCGGGCCGGGGCGCGCGGGTGGACGACGTCCTCGTCGACGGCCCGGTGGTCACCGACTCGCGGGAGGTGGGGCCGGGCAGTCTCTACGTCGCGCGGGTCGGGGAGCACGCCGACGGGCACCGGTTCGTCGGCCTCGCGCGGGACAACGGCGCCGTCGCCGCGCTGACGACCCGCCCGGTGGGGGAGCTGCCCTGCGTGGTGGTCGACGACGTCCAGGCTGCGTTCGGCCGCCTCGCCCGTGGCGTCGTCGACCGATGCCCGAAGCTGCGGGTCATCGGCATCACCGGGTCGTCGGGCAAGACCGGCACGAAGGACCTGCTCGCCTCGGTGCTCGCGACCGTCGCCGAGACGGTGGCTCCGGTGGGCTCGCTCAACGGGGAGGTGGGGGTGCCGCTGACCGTGTGCCGGGTCACACCGTCGACGCGCTTCCTCGTCGTCGAGATGGGGGCCAGGGCAGTGGGGCACATCAGGTACCTCACCGAGGTCGCGCCGCCCGGGATCGCGCTCGTCCTCAACGTCGGGAGCGCCCACCTCGGCGAGTTCGGATCCATCGACCGGGTCGCGCACGCGAAGGCCGAGCTGGTGCAGGCGCTGCCGCCGGACGGGGTCGCGATCCTCAACGCGGACGATCCCGTGGTCGCGGCGATGGGTCGCCTCACCGACGCACGGGTCGTCACCGTCGGGCGCAGCGAGGGCGCCATGGTCCGGGCCACGGACGTCGCCCTCGACGGGCTGGGGCGGCCGTCCTTCACGCTCGCCGTCGGCGGCCGGTCCGCGCCGGTGACGCTCGCCCTCCACGGTGAGCACCAGGTCGGCAACGCGCTGTCGGTGGCAGCGGCCGCGCTCGAGTGCCGGCTGGGTCTCGAGCAGGTTGCCGCCGCGCTCGGCGCCGCGCGCGCCACCAGCCGGTGGCGGATGGAGGTCATCGAGCGGGACGACGGCGTGACCGTCGTCAACGACGCCTACAACGCCAACCCGGACTCGGTACGTGCGGCTCTCGCCGCGCTCGCCGGCATGGCTGGGGGCGGCCGGGCAGAGCGGCGCCAGGCGCCCGACGCCAGGCGCCGGACCTGGGCGGTGCTCGGGGAGATGCTCGAGCTCGGCGACCAGTCGCGCACGGAGCACGAGGGAGTCGGCCGGCTGGCGGCCACGCTCGGCATCGACCAGGTGCTGGCCGTGGGGGAGGGGGCCCGGCCCGTCGTCGACGGAGCCCGGCGCGCCGGTCCCGCACCGGCGGCAGGCGCCGCGGTGAGCTGGGTTCCGGACGCGGACACGGCATACCGGCTGCTGTGCACGCAGCTCAGGCGCGGCGACGTCGTGCTGCTCAAGTCGAGCCGCGACGCCGGGCTGCGGTGGCTCGGGGACCGCCTGGTCGGGCTGGAGGTCCCCGGATGAAGGGCGCGCTGATCGCCGCGGCCCTGTCGCTGACCATGGCCCTGCTCGGCACGCCGCTGTTCATCAGGTTCCTCGTCAAGCGCGGCTACGGCCAGTTCATCCGTGACGACGGGCCGACCTCGCACCACACCAAGCGCGGCACCCCGACGATGGGTGGCGCGGTCATCCTCGGCGCGACGCTGCTCGCCTACGCCGCCGCCCATCTGTTCACCCTCACCGGGCCGAGCATGAGCGGCCTGCTCGTGCTCTTCCTCATGACGGGGATGGGACTGATCGGCTTCCTCGACGACTACATCAAGATCACCCGGCAGCGCAGCCTCGGGCTGCGCTCGGGCCAGAAGCTGGCTGCCCAGGGACTCGTCGGCGTCCTCTTCGCGGTCCTCGCCCTGCAGTTCCCCAACGACCAGTTCCGCACTCCCGCCTCGCCCTTCATCTCCTTCGTGCGTGACACCCACGTCAACCTCGCGTTCGCCGGAACGCTGCTCGGCGTCATCCTCTTCGTGGTCTGGGCCAACGTCATCATCGCCGGCACGGCCAACGGGGTGAACCTCACCGACGGGCTCGACGGCCTCGCGACCGGGGTGTCGACGATGGTCTTCGCCGCCTACGTCCTCATCGGGATCTGGACGTTCAACCAGAACTGCCAGACGAACCCCGGCATCAAGTGCTACGAGGTGCGAGACAGCCACGACATGGCTCTCGTCGCCGCCGCCGGCATGGGCGCCTGCTTCGGGTTCCTCTGGTGGAACGCCTCACCGGCCAAGATCTTCATGGGCGACACCGGGTCCCTCGCGCTGGGGGGCGCCCTCGGGGGACTGGCGATCTGCACCCGCACCGAGATTCTCGTCATCGTCCTGGCCGGGCTCTTCGTGCTGGAGGTCCTCTCGGTCGTGATGCAGGTCGCATCCTTCAAGGCGACCCGCAAGCGGATCCTCCGGATGGCTCCCCTGCACCACCACTTCGAGATGGTCGGCTGGCAGGAGGTCACCGTCGTCGTCCGCTTCTGGATCGTCGGCGGGCTGTGCGTGGCCCTCGGGCTCGGGATCTTCTACGCGGAGTGGGTGGTGGGGACCTCATGAGCGGCGGGACCGGAGCACCGGCGCCCGCGGGCGGCAGCGACGAGCCGCGTCCCGGGCTGACCAGCGGGGACGCGGACTGGGCCGGTCTGCGGGTCCTCGTGAGCGGGCTCGGTGTCAGCGGGTTCGCCGTGGCCGACGCGCTCGCCGAGCGGGCGGCTCTCGTCACCGTCGTCGACGCGAGCCCGCCGGGCCACTCGAGGGCGGTGGACGAACGCGCCCGCATCCTCGACATCCTCGGCGTCGAGGTCCGTCTCGGCCCCGAGCACACCGCCGGTATGCCGGGCAGGGAGGCCGTCGACCTCGTCGTCACCTCCCCCGGGTGGCGGCCCAGCCAGCCGCTGCTCGCGGAGGCCGCCGGACGCGGCATACCCGTCTGGGGTGAGGTCGAGCTCGCGTGGCGGATGCGGGCGGCGACCGGGGCGGCCCCGTGGCTGACCGTGACCGGCACGAACGGCAAGACGACGACAGTGAACATGCTCGCGTCGATCCTGCGCGCGGCGGGGCTGCGGGCCACCAGCGCCGGCAACGTGGGCACCCCGCTGCTCGAGG
>JAABUR0100006418.1_pt1 | contig 14400 bp, 18 predicted proteins | sample 5560091 | NCBI WGS metagenome assembly JAABUR01 (sample SAMN10711879, study PRJNA513375) | rock metagenome | isolation source: Antarctica rocks | place: Antarctica: Victoria Land, University Valley sud
AAAGAAGAACGACCTCCATGACACGCGGCACCTCTGAGTCCGTGAGCGCACAGCGCGCCGCACCTTGGCCTCGGTGCTGCCCGCCGCGCCGCTGCGCGCGCGCTTGCCCGCGGGCGAGTCCCCGCCGTCCGGGCCGCCGTCGGCGGCGCGCTTGCCGCTGGCGCCGCGCGCGCCCTTGGTGGACGAGCGCGCCCCGCGCGGCACCTGCGCCGCCGGCGCCTCCGTCGGGCATGCTGCCGGGTCCCAGCCAGGACAGTGTGACAGAGTGACAGTCAGCTGCCGCAGGCGGGACGCGCTTCGTTGAGCTCAGCATCCGGAGCAGCGTCGCGCCTGTCCGTGCATGCGCGGCAGCCGCGCGAGATGTGGTGTGCGGCGCGCGGGCGCTCAGGCCCACCTCTGAGCGCCCCACGCTTGCTGGCGCGCAGCGTGTGCAGCAGGGCGGGCGGCGCGGAGCGATCTGGGTGCGGCGCCCGGCCTGCGCCAACCCCACTCCACCCTAATCCTACCCTACCCCTAAGCCCGCAAGCGCGTGCGGCGCACGTTCAGGTGGCCGCCGACCTCCATCTCGTCCACCGCGTTGCCGGCCACGTCCGCCAGCACCGCCAGCGCGTCCGACGCGCACTGCGCAAGCGCGGGCCGCGCCGTTAGTGGTTGGCTAGGGTTGGGAGCGCTCGAGGCAGCAACTGGCGCTCACACGGCCCCGGCTGCAGCACGCTGCCTGCCTGAGCACCGGGCGACTTCGAATGGCAAATGGGCTCATGCATTACTCTTCACTTGTTAAGTGGCCCACGGTGCCGAGTGAGGGCGCCCCGAGCTGCGTGTCGCGCGGGGTGTCACATGCCCCCGCACCTCGCTGGTAGGCGGCGCGGGCAGGTCGCGCGGCCGGTGGTGGCGCTCGTACGCGAGCAGGAACTTGCGGTAGTTGTTGATCAGCTGGTTGCCTGCCGCGCGCGCCGCGGCCGTCACCGCAGGAACCAGGCGCGCTGGCTTCAGGGGCATGGGCGCTCTGCGCCTCTCAGTATCCACTCGGCAGTGCACGCGGCGCCAATACCCCTCTCACCAATCCTCTCCCCCAATGCCCCGGCCAGCGTTAACATACCCGCCCAGCAACGCCAGACGTGTTCCAAACTGACGCGCTGGGCTCCTGTTGGAGGGTAAGCGGCGATACAACTCGGACAGAAACCAGCATTCACAGCGGCCACACAGCGCGACGGGCAGGGCGGCAAGGAGGGCGCACTGAGGTGGCGAGCTATAGCTATTATATGGGCACCAGCATCCACAACAGCCGCACAACGCGACAAGCAGGGCGGCACCATCGAGGAGGGCGCGCGCCGATGCTGGTCGCGCGGTTGTTGGGCGTGTAGTTGCGCATGGACGGGAAGATGCGGCCGCCAAAGTTGATGCTGCCGACCCAGCGGTTGTAGCTGTCATAGCGCTCGTTGGCGAGGTAGCCGCCCTCCTTGATGACCTCGCGGTACAGCCCGAAGATGTCAATGGGGCTGTTGTTGCTGCGCGGCCCCGCACCCGAAGCGCGTCGGCCATGACGCTGCTGCGTGACGCTGCTGCACGGCGTCAGGGCTGTGACCGGGTCGACGCTGCCTGCCGTGCGAGAGCACCCAAAATCGTGTGCGAGGTGCGCAGCAGCCGTCGCCGCCGGCGCCCGCACGACCCATTGCTGCCGCAGGAAACAGCTCAGTCCGGCCCGGTGCAGTGAGGCTGCTCTGGCCCCAGCAATATACCAGATTTTCAATTAGACCAAGCAGCTGCACCAAGCAGCTGCACCGGCGCTCCACAAGGCGCGCGCAGTGGTTGCGCGGTGCTCGTCGCGCGCGTCGCGCAGGCCGCTCCGCCCGCACCAGGGCGGCGCGTCTGCGAGCAGCCAGGCAGCCGCCCCGGCGGCCGCGGCGCACCAGTTGATGCGCTTGTTGCGCAGGTCGTTGGCGAGCTCGCCCTCGCCGCGCTCCGCCAGGAAGCCGTACAGGTCCTCCTCGAACTCCGCCTCGGTGCACTGGCCGAGCGGCGGGCGGCGGCAGTGCGCCAGGTGGCGCGAGCCATCCGCCGTCTCCAGCTGCCGGTCGATCTCGTCGTCCGTGAACTGCGGCGGCACCGCGCACGATGCATACCTGCGCCGCCTCCGCGCTCCTTTGAGACCTTGGACCCACGCGCGCGCAGCTGTGTGCCACCCGTTCGGTCAGCCAGGTTGTTGGGAGAGACTGGGTCGGCTGTGCAGCAGTGCCATGAGCAGGACGGCCACGGCCGCGCAGCGCCAAACCCCTAGCTAGGGGTCGGCGGACGGCGGCGGGGGCGCACCGGCGGTCGGGGTTCATCGCGCACACCCAGGCGCCGGCGGAGTCCAGCGCTTGCACGCGGACCTTGCGCCACTTCATGCAGTCCACGTTCTCGCACTGTACGAAGGTCCACGGGCCCGTATCCGCGCAGGCCGCGCCGTCGGCCGGCGCCGTCGCCGCCTCCGCCGCGCCGTCCGCCGCATCGGCGCGCAGCGCGGCCGGCGGGGTGCGCGCACGGCGCGAGGGCGAGCGCGTCGCGGCCATCCCGACCTCGCCCTGGTCCCCGGGCGCGGGGCTAGCAGCGGCGCGGCCGTTGCGGCCGCTGCGCACAGGCCCCACGCTGGCCTCCACATCGTCGGACGAGTAGTCGTCGAACTCGGAGCCGTGCTGCGGCTTGGACGCCCGCCTGCGTTTGGGCTTGCCGCTGGCCGTGAGGTTGCTATTCCGCAGCGGGCTGGCGGTGAGGCCGGAACGGCCGTCGGCAGCGAGGAGGTCCTCCAGCTGGCCCCGGTACAGGCTGAGCAGCTCGCCTGGACCGCACGCACGCTGCCCGGTTGCACATCTGCACCCATGAAAAGATCAATCACGACAGAGAGCAAGGGGGGAGGGGGGCCCTGCGCACCGTTGTAGTGCACTGACGTCCAGCCTGCGCCACACACGGCTTTGTCAGCCATGCGCAGGCGCGAGCCAGCACCTTCCACGCCAGAACATAACAGCATGGCGAGTTTTGCACGGCATGCCGCAGGGCCCCGGTCGCACCGTCGTCTGCTTTGCGAGAGGGGTTGACCTGCGCAGCGCTCGGCCGGTCAGCAAGACCCCAGGCATGGAACGCCGCGCTTGCGCCATGGGATTATACTCAGCGCCGCAGCGGCGCACGGGTCGCGCCTTGCGCTTGACGTACACCGAGAAAGCGCTTGGGCTGCGGAAGGCCTGCCCCTCGAACAGAATCTCGCCATTGGGGCCCAGGTCTGGCGCGCGCACGCAGCTGTCAGAAGCGCACAGGAGGGCGCGTCGGACGCGTGCGCCGGGCGTGCGGGCGCCAAGACGTGCGGGTGCACCAACTTCCTACTGGCTTGTGGATTGGCCCATGGCACATGTGCAAAACCCCCCAGGCCAGCGCCGAACGCCCAGCTGGCAAGCTGAGAGGCACGTAGGCCAAGCAAGACGACCTGCGGGTGCCAGGGCCCGGGCATGCGCCGTTGCATATCAGGACCCCCGCTGCGCGCCTGCAAAGTACTCCACGCCGCCCACGGAGCAGCTGAGGCGGTCGCTGCCTGGCTGCAGCGCGCCAGAGTGCACCAGCGGGCCCAGCGTGAACGCCCGGCTCGGGCCGCGGTCCATGCTGCGTGCCGGGCGGGGCGCTCCGGCCGGAGCTCTGCTGCTCGCTGCTCGTTAAGGGGTATGCATCCCGTGACCTGCTGCTCCCTTGTGCCTGTCCGGGTGTCTTTGTTTCGATCACACCAGTGTTGCGATGGCATGCATAGATGCATTTCAAAGAAGGTGAAGAAGAGCAGTCATGTGCACATCTGCGCCAGATGGAAGGCACCCAACACCGATGCCCCGCGCGTGCATGCGCTGCGCAGACTCTGTGTCTGAGACGCAGTCCGCCCGCCCGCACCGCTTTGCTGCCTCCTTGCAGCGGCACACGTTCGAGTCCCAATGCTGCAGTGGGCGGCGCCCCGGGCAGCCGCCTGCCTGCGGTGCGGGCGCAACCAGCCAGGTCCGGTGAGCCGACCGCCCGCGTGCGCCAAGGGACAGCGGCGGCGAGCGCCCGGGTGCCGAGCGCGCCGCGTCGGCAGCCGCGCTGAGCCCGCGGGCTGGCACGCGGCTCTGCAGCGCAGGGCGTGCGGCGCCCGCGGCCCGCGGGCGGGGCGGCCCGCCGCCAGCGCGGCCGCGGCCGCCGGCGGGGCCCGCACGCCCGCGGACGCGGCCAGCGGCCTGCCCATCGCAGAGGTGCTGGGCGACGTGCTGCGTGCGCTGGACGACGACGGCGCGCTGGTGCTGCAGGCGCCGCCGGGCGCCGGCAAGACGAGCGCCGTGCCGCTCGCGCTGCTGCTGGCGGCGCCCGCCTGGCTGCGCGGCGGGCTCATACTGGTGCGGCGCGGCGACCCCCGGCGCCGCACGCCGCCGGGCAGGCCCTCGCGCGGAGCTGCGGTCGGCGCGACACACTGCCCTCTGGCCCGCACGCTGGGCACGCTGGGCACGTCTGCACGCTTGCGAGCCTGTCGCCCCCCCAGGACGCGCCCGCCGCGCCTTCACACATGGGTCAAGCACAGAACGGCTGCATTCATCCAGCCTGTGTCCGTCTGCTGTGTCGCAGCCGGCGCTCCTGAGCACGGCGCGTGCGGCTGTGGCCAGCCAGACCCTAACCAAATCCTACCCCACCCGCCGTGCAGGTGGCCGAGCCCCGGCGGCTGGCGGCGCGCGCGGCCGCGCTGCGCATGGCCGCGCTGCTGGGCGAGCCCATGGGCGCCCGCGCCGGCTTCCGCACCCGCGCCGACGGCGCGTCCGGGCCGGCCACGGCCGTCCTGGCGGTCACCACCGGCGTGCTGCTGCGCCGCCTGCAGCGCGTGCGCCGCCCCGCGCTGCCTGGCCTCCAGCGTGCTGTGATGCCTCGCTCCGGCCCAGCCTCGGGCTGCCGCCGCCGGCGTGCTGCCGCGCCGAACACGCGCGCCCGTACGTTGCGCGCACCTTGCCACGCCTGTGACGCGCGTGCTGCTGCTCCTGGCTGCCGTCGGCGTGCCGATGGCGCGCGTGCTGCACGCGCGGCGTGCGGCGCTTGCGGGCCTCGCGCATGTGCAGCCCCTCACACCAGGGCACACGGCGTCTCCCCGGGCTCCCGCACTCCCTGCCCCTCACTGCACGTCCGTCGCAGCTTCGCACCTTCCCGCTTGCCTGGACGCAGCCAACAGCACCGCTCATCATGCAGGGACTCCGGGCAAAGACGCGCGCGGCCCCACCATGCAGCTCTGCCTCGCAGCATACGTGGCGCTGCTGCTGCTTCGCGCCAAGGTGGGCGGCACGGCTAGACTCGATACCGTCATGGAATTGGAATTCTATATGCGTTAAAAAAAGAAAGTGCCCTCCGCCGCGCGCAGGACCCGGGCCTCGCCGGCGTCGCCGCCGTGGTGCTGGACGAGTTCCACGAGCGCTCGGTCGACGGCGACCTGGCGCTCTCGCTCTGCGCGGCGTGCCGGGCGGGGCCCCGGCCCGACCTCAGGCGCGCCGCCCCCATGCGCGGGCAGACGTGCGACCTGAATCTGCAACCTGGGTGTGGCTCTGTCAGGCGTCGATGGCCCGAGCTCGGGCGCGCTGCCCCTGTGGGCAGGGCGGGTGTGCGTCCCTCGCATCCTGTCTGACCCCGGGTGCCTGATTGGGCGCGCACGCCTTGTTCCTGTCGGCGGGGTGACCATGTCCACAGTCAGGCAGGCAGCTGGGTTGCGAGGCCGCTGACGCTACTCTGGGCCATGCAGCATGCCAGCTTTGCCTGGCCCGGGCGGCATGCACGGAATGCCTGAGCCGCGCGGTGGCGCCAGCAGATTTGGGGCCAGACGGGACGAGACCCGGCGCACCTCCGTTACTGCAGCGTCCAGGGCCGCTGCTGAGCCGCGCTCCTGCGCGCCCGCCCCCTGGCCCGCACGTGCAGGGCGCTGCCACGCAGCGGCCGCGCCGCGCGCCGGCAGGGTGCTGGTGATGTCCGCGACGCTGGGCGGCGGCCTGGGCGAGCGCGCGGCCGCGCTGCTGCGCCGCGCCGCAGCTGAAACGCCGCTGCTGGTCAGCGAGGGGCGCGCATTCCCTGTGCACACGGTCTACCTGGCCGCGCCAGGTGCGGGCGTGCAGCCATACACCCTGTCAGACCCTTACGCATGGGAGTGCCGCCGCGCGCCAGCTGGCAGCGCGCGCGGGCCTTCTGTTGGTCTGGAGGGCGGGCAGGCGCGGCGGCAGGCAGCGGCGCGTGCACCAGTACGCACGAATGCAGTGCGAGTGCGTCTGAATTGTTAGCTCTTAAGGAAAACAGGTTTGAGAGTAAGTTCTGCGACCAGGTGGCGCGCGCGGCGAGCTGGAGCGCGCGGCGGCCGCCGCGGCGCTGCGCGCGCTGGCCGAGGCACCCGGCCGCGGCTCTGTGCTCTGCTTCCTGCCCGGCGGCGGCGAGGCGCGGACCCCCGGCGCTGCGCTGCTGGGACCAGTGAGCAGGCGGCCCACAGACGGCCACAGGCGGCTCGCTGTTGACACTGTGCGGGCTGGCCCCCATGCCGATGTGCGGATGTGCTGCTCAGGCTGCAGGCTCGGCCTGCTGCTCAAGCAGCACCACTGAGGCGGAATCCAACAGCGCGGTGTGCTTAGCCACAGTGCGCTCCGCTGCCGCCCACAGCGAGCCGGCTGCGTGCGTGTACATCCGCGCGTGCGAGGCGCGAGCCGCGCCGGCGGGCGGCAGGTGCGCCGGGTGGCGCGGCTGCTGGCGGGGCGCGTGCCGGCCGACGCGCGCATCCGCCCACTCTACGGCAACCTCGCGCCGGCGGCGCAGGACGCCGCCGTGCTCCCGGAGCCCGACGGTGCGGCGCCCGGGGGGGCGCGGGCGCGCCGTCGCTGCGCATGGGGCCGCGGCGGCCACCTGAGGCGGCGGGCGCTTGCGTTCACGGGCGGTGCACTCCCCGCAGGGCGCGTGAGAGTAAGTTGCAGCTTTGTCGCGCGTGCATGCGCCCAGAACGTCTGTGTGCAGGGGCCAATGCCGCGCGGGTGGTAGCCTAGCAGAGACGAGCTGCGTCTGAAGTTGGACATGCATGCACGTCAGCGAGGCGCTGCGCGCAGAGCAGATTTGCTGCTGCTGTAACCGCCACCCACTGACTGCGCAAGGGGACGCTGCGCGTGCCGGCCGTGCAGGCGCGCGGCGCATCGTGCTGGCCACGCCCATCGCGGAGGCGTCGCTGACGGTGGCGGGCGTGCGCGCGGTGGTCGACGCCGGGCTCGCGCGCCGGCCGGAGCACGACGCCGGCACCGGCCTGAGCCGGCTGCGCACCGTGCGCGTCTCGGCCGCGGCGGCCGACCAGCGGCGCGGGCGCGCGGGTGCGGGGCGCGCCGCCGGGCAGACTAGGAACACTGCACGACTGTGTATGGTTGTGTCTGCTTCACAATCCCCTGCGGGCCCTTGTTGCGTGAGCGCGTGTAGTTTGGTCGTGTCTGCTTCACCGTCCCCTGCGGCCCCTTGTTGCGTGAATACGTACCGTGTGGAAAAAAAACGACTGGGACGGCCGGCCGCCCGGCGGCAGGGCGCTGACGCCGCAGCGCCGCAGGCCGGCTCGGGCCGGGCCTGTGCCTGCGGCTGTGGGCCGAGCGCGCCGCGCTGCCGGCCGCGCCGCGGCCGGAGGTCCTCGACGCCGACCTGGCGCCGCTGGCGCTGGCGCTGGCGCTCCGCGCGCCGGGCGTGGCGCCGCCCGGGCAGGTGCTGGGCCAGGCGTCTGAGGGCCTGACGGACCCTGCGCGGGGGGACCCCAGCCAGCCCACCACGGCCGGGGACGACCGGGGCTGTTGGGAGGATCGGGGCTGCGGGGAACCCGCCGACGGCCTGCGGTGGCTGGACGCGCCGCCGGCGGACGCGCTGCGGGCGGCGCGCGACCTGCTGCGCGCGCTGGGCGCGCTGGACGCGGCCGGCCGCGCCACGCCGGCAGGCGCGCCGCGCGTGCTGGTTGGGACGGACGCGCAGGCGGAGGCCCGGGTGTGCTGTGCTGCGGACTGTGCTAGCCCTCCCGCCACGGCGGTGTTGCAGCCGCGGTGGGCTGCTGCGCGGCGGCGTCCTTGAAGACGCACAAAGTGGATGGACGCCTTGGCTGGCTGCACTCCCATGCCATGGCCGCTTGGGTACCTGGGCGCAGAGTGCGCCTGCGAGCTGTTCGTAGGACCTGACTGAGTCGAGGGTGCGGCTGCCAGGCAGGCGCATGGCGGCCCTGGGCGAGCACCCGCGCCTGGCGCGCATGGCGCTGGCGGCCGCCGACGCCGGCGCGGGCGCGGCCGGCTGCCTGGTGGCAGCCGTGCTGGGCGAGCGCGACGTGCTGCGCGAGGGCGCGCGCCAGGCGGGCGCCAACCTGACGCTGCGGCTGCGGGCCATCCTGGGCGCGTCTGGCGCGAGCTGCGGGCCGCAGGCACCCCATCTGGCTGCGCTGGCAGGTGAGCGGCCTGGCTTGGCAGGGTCTGGCGACGTGGACTGGCGGGCCTCATGTTGGCAGCTCTCTGCTGCCTACCCGTGGCCTCTTCGCAGGAGCTGTGTTACCCCTCCATGCCTGATGTCAACACAGTAAGGCGGATGTGTCTAGAGCTGTATGACACCTGCTTGATAAGCAGATGATGAGCCAGAGTTTTACGCTGCAGCCTCGCAGGCGTGCCGGGCTGTCAGCTGCAGCAGCACCTCGTTGCATCTCGCATGACTTTACACCCGCCGCAGTCCCCGCCGCGCCTCCATGCGCATGGCCGTGCCTCACTGCATCCGTGCGCCACACTTCGTAACGGTGCCGGCGAGCTCCCATGCAAGTCACTTACAAGAGCCTCATCCAGCGAACGCAGAGCGGTCGCTGGACGTGCGGGCCGCGCAGCGCGTCGCCCGCCAGGCCGACCGGATGTTCCGTACGCTGAGCGCGGCCCGGCGCTCTCCCGCGCCCGCGAGCAGAGCGCCGCCCGGCGCGCAGACCGCTGGCGGCGGCTCGCAGGCCTGGCAAGGCCTGGGCGGCTCGGGCCCTGGCAGCCTCCAGGACGCGGCCTGGGTCGAGGACGGACCGGATGCGGGGGACCTCGACACGCCCGATGACGAGCCTGCGTACGATTCAGACGAGGAGCGCGGCTGCGGCCGCGGGTTCGCGGGGGGCAGCAGCGAGCAGGGCGCGGCGGGGGCCGCGGACATTGACCAGGGCGGCGTGGCGCGCGCCGCGGCCGCGCAGCTGTTCCCGGGCGGCCGCGACGACGGCGCGCTCGGCGCGCTCGTCGCGGCGGCCTACCCGGACCGCGTCGCGCAGCGCCGTGAGCGCGGGAACCGGTGCGCTGTAGCCTGGGCCCAGGATGGCTGCCTGGTTGCGCTGTCCTGCTGCGGCGGCCTTGCCCGGCCGCGGCGCGCGGCGCCGCAAGCGCGGGATACAGGGGCGCCGCGCCCCTGCGTGAGGGGTGCGTTGGTGCACGGACCGACGCGGCACGTGCTCCTGTAGAGGCCGACGTCTCGATTGCCGCCGGCTCCGCTCATCGTGCTCATCATGTGAGGCATGGTGCAGCTTGCGTGCATGCGGCGTAGCAGCCACTGCTGGACGCCGGGAGGGCTTGCACATGCGCTTCTCCTGCGCAGCCAACAGGACGTGGCCCGCTCAGCGCGTGCTGGCTGACAACCCGGCGTGCGCTTGGGCAGCAGGGAGCGCGCAGGCTACACGCTGTCCAGCGGGGAGACTGCGCGCCTGCCCAGCGAGCGGGACGCCCTGAGTGCGGCGCCGCTCCTGGTGGGCGCCCGGCTGTATCGGCACGCCGCCATGGCCGTCCAGGCGCTCTGGTTGTATAAGAACCACACCGGCGCGCGTTTGTAGTGCGCCCATCTACGAGCACTTTCGAACTTGTATCATACTGCGGCCTTGCGCTTGCACTGCACTGCGTGACGCATCAGGCAGTGGCGCGCGGTGCAGAGCCGCCCGCCGGGCATGCAGCCGCCCCAGACGCCCCTATCCTTTTCTTTATCTTTTTCTGTACTAGTCAGCGACGCCGGCGCGGCGCGGCAGGCAGTCGCCGCGCTGGGCGGCGCCAGCGGCGGCGGCCGCAACGACGCGATCTTTCTGGCGGCGGCGCTGCAGCTGGATGCGCTGGCGCGGCTGGAGGCCGCGTGCGCCGCGGGGCCGGGCGGCCCGCTCGGGCTGCTTGCGACGGCGGCGGTTGCTGTGTGGGCGCCCGCGCGTCGGGAGGTCATCGGCCGGCGGCGCCTGAGCCTCGGCGGCCTCACGCTCCAGGCGCGCGCGACCCGCCGCAGCCGCTCCCCAGGCTGGCGCCTGACGAGGCGCACTGCGCGGAGCTGCCCCGCCTTGCCTCACCAGGCGGGTGCCTGGTGAGGCGCGCCGTACGGAGCTGCGATGCATGCAAGCCTGCGGCGCTGCGCAGCGACCGAATGCTTGCAGGCTGGGACCGGGGTGGTGGCATCGGCCATGGCCCGCGTGAGCGGCGTAGTGCTGTGGCTGCGGCTCGCACGCCCAGAGCGCCTGCCGACGGGCCAGGTCTGCAGAGCCGCTGCCCCCGGTCCAGCCACCGCCCTGGCGAGTCGTCCGCCCTAACTTGTCAGACAGTCTGCGTCTCAAGAGACTCTGGTCCGGAGACCCCCCCAATACCCTGCCACGTCACTCTCATGTAAGATGCAATACCCTACTACCCTTGGTGCGCAGGAGGAGGCCATTGAGCTGTCAGACGCGGACGCGCTGCCGGTGCTGCTGCGCGCAATGGAGGCGGGCGGCGGCCTGGCGCGCTTTTTGCCGCTGCCGCCCGACGCGGCCGCGTGGCTGGACGCCGCGCGCGCGCTGGCCTGCGTGGACCCTGCCGGTGGCTCCATACGCGCGCCAGCCGCCGATGGGGAGCGGCCAGAAGGCGCCGGGGCGCCGGCGCGCGCCGGTCGTGCGGTAGATGCGAGCGGCGCCGGCACCAGCATGGTGCGGGCAGCCGCGGGCGCCGCTGGCGACCCAGCGGCCAGCGCGAGCGGGGCAGCAGAGCCCTGCGCGCCGTCGGCCGCCTGGCCGGACCTGTCCGACGCAGCGCTGCTGACGTGGCCGGCGGGCGCCCTCGCCGCGGCGGGGCACCTGGCCGGCGTGCGCTCGCGCGCGCAGCTGCAACGTATCGACTGGGCGGCCGTGCTCAGGTGTGCGGCGCGACCTTTCGCCTCGTTGGCGGTTGTTCCTTGTGTGAAAGCGATCGTGTCTATGCCCGTCAGCAGTGCGATCAGCAACCCTGGTCAGGATTTATGCGAGGCCAAAGTGTACTAGCACAGCATGCCGCTGAAAGCTCTTGCTGCATGCCCCACCGCGAGGCCAGAGCTAGTGCACTGCCGCCAATCGGTGCGCCACTACCGAAGCGCCAACTTGCATCCAACCTGTGCATCTGTGCAAGCCCATCTTGGGTGTATGGCGGCAGGACGTTCCTGACGGCCGAACAGCAGCGCCTAGTGGACCATGCGCTGTCTGCGCCCGAGAGCAGCGTGGGCGCGAACGGCGCCGCGCCTGCCACTGCCAAGGAGCGCAAATCCCCGAGGAAGCGTGCGCGATCGCGGTGATGCAGCTGCGTGGCCATGCATTGCCCCTCATTGCAGGGAGCATTGTCACAAATCTTGAGCTTGTGAAAGTGTTCGCTGTGTGTGGCTTCCACACTGTGTGAGCCGTGTAAGTGATAGCTCGGTGTAGCTGGCACCTAATGGCAAGGATGCGCAGCGGCCATGCCTGCATAGTAATCGCAGCGGCACTGTGTCCGCGACATTCTATGTGTCACAATCCAGGTTGTAGCAAGCTGAGCAAGCCGAGCGACCTGTGAGAGCACGCCTTGCGGAGCAACCGATTCTGGACCGATTGGATTCGGGCATGCCAGAGCAGCGGCTGTTCGCCGGGGTCACAACTTGTTTGAGTAGTCGCGCGCGCCAAAGATCGTGGACCCGACCCGGACGTTGGAGCTGCCCATCTCCACCTGCGCGCGGCGCGCACGGCTGAAGGGTAGGCAGGGTTACTGAACACCAGGCCGCGCCTGGCCAGTAAAGGCGGCGGGTGGTCTGGCTGCGGGTCACTGCCCTGCACGCACAGTGAGGGATGCGCCATGCGTGGCATGCAAAGGGTCACGGAAGCCTGGGGGGCCACGGGCGCGCACGGGCCCGCACCGCCTGCTCGCACTCCGCGGCCCCATGCGCATGCCAGGGTCAGGGGCGTACGGGGGCTACGGGCGCGCGCGGGCCCGCACCGCCTGCTCGTTCTCCGCGGACATGCCCATGCTCAGCTCCATGCGCATGCCAGGGTCAGGGGCGTACGGGGGCTACGGGCGCGCGCGGGCCCGCACCGCCTGCTCATAGTCTGCCGACATGCCCATGCTCAGCTCCAGGTCCTCCTCGGGCAGCCCCAGCGCGGCCGCCACCTCGCCTCGACACCTCCGCAGGCACTGCGCGCGCGCCCAGTGAGGCTGGGTGCCGCCCACTGGTGGCGCGCGGCAGCGGCCGGCTGCCCCAGCGCGCAAAGTGCACGTGCAGACGCTGTGGGTGTCGAGGCCAGGCGCGCAGCTTGCAGCTCATTTCAGCGCATCTCGGTACGTTGAACGTGCTACTCGCTCAGCACACATGCAGAGCAGTCCGCTGCGCCTGTAGCTCTGCTGGTCATGCAGAGCATGCGGGGTGCGCCCCAGCTCACGCCGGCTCGCACGCCCGGCTCCAGCCCGCTCACATTCTCTCCAGCTCAACGCTCGCATGCGCTCCAGCCCGATCACCGCGCTCTCCGCTCACTTGCGCTCACATGTGATCAAGTCCGCCCACATTATGTCCATGGCGGCAGCGCGCGGCCGCGCCGTGAAGTTTTCGGGGCGCGACGAGTAGTCTGGCTGCCCGATGGTCATCAGGCCGGCCAGGCGCAGGTGGCTGCACTCGGCGGCCACGTGCCGCGCGAGCGCGACCGCCTCCTCGCCCGGCGCCACGCCGTACTTGCTCTCCTCGCCGCTCGTGTTGACCTGCACCAGCACCGGCAGCGCGCCGCGGCCCGCGCCGCCCACCGCCGCGTCCAGCTTGTTCGCCAGCTGCCGCGCCCCGCGCGCGCACCGGCGCCTCACCGCTCTGCCCTCAACCTGGCAGCGACGTGGCGCGCCGTGTCCGCGCTGTGCCGCCCTGCCACAGCCTTGGCAGCAAGGACAGGTGCGCCGTCTTGATGCTGGGCCGCTCTGCTAGGTCACGCCCGGCGGGGAGCCTTAGCTGCATGAGCTCTGGTGCAGCTGCAGAGACGCCGGGTGGCGGCGAAGCAGGGAGACCGAGCGCACCTTGACGCTGTCGACGGTCTCCACCATGGCCAGGTTGGGCACGCCCTCTGCAGGGCGGCAGCAGGCGTCAGCGCGCTGGTGCTATGCGGGAGCGCAGTTCTGTCACAGCACAGCCGGAAGGGCCTACCGACTAGTGCCTTGGCTTTGTTCGACTGCAGGTGGCCGATGTAGTGCCACTGCACGTCCTGCGGCAGCTGCGGCGCCTTCTCCAGCAGCTCCTGAGAGGCACCGATAAGTGAGCGCTGCTGCCCAGCTGCGTTGTCAGGGCCAAACTGCGTCCTGAGCCTCCTCACAGCACCTCATAGGTACTTTGCGCCACCGGCGTGCACGCAGTAAGGCCCCCACCTGGACATAGTTCTCGCCGAGCACCTTGTGCCCGGCGTCATAAGCCTCCCGCAGCGCCTCAACGGGCTTGGTCTTGCTCACCGCGACAAGCCGCTGCGTGCAAAAAACATGACTCGGAACCTGTGCGCCTTCATTGCTGGTTGAAACGGCAGCAAAGCGAGGTGCGTGCACTCCAAGCCGCACCGCAGGAGGCCGGCCAGCTTTCTGGGCTGCATTTTGCACGCGTGTGACAACGTCCTGCAGCGCCGCTGCCACGTGGCTTTCGCCTGACACAGATGCCACCATGATACGCGAGGCTAGAGCGCGGGCACAGTGCATATCATAAACTCTGTGTGTTGCCTTTTCTCGCGCCTTGGCCACAACTGGTTTCCTCGCTCCAGATGGTCTGTGGGATGTGCAACCCTGCTGCCTGACTGGCACCCAGGTGCTTATGACTCCTGCCACCCCATGTGCGCATGATGACAACCTGAGCACATTTGCACTCACATAGCCTCAACCAACCCCACACCTACAGCAAGCGAGCGCGAGGACCTCCTGGCGTCAGGGACAGCTTACCACGCCGTGCACTGGCCCCTGAAACCCCGATGCACTTGCCGGGAAGTCAAAGCACTACCACCCAATACCACAGGCTGATCTCAAATGTACCGCCTCAGGCAGTGCGGTGTGCCTGACACGGCCGCAGGCGCTGCGCAAGCGCGAGCGTCGCCAGGCCGCCCGCCTGCGCGGCCTCGGCCGGGTCGACGCACAGCACCACCAGCACCGTGCCTGC
>JAABUR0100006419.1_pt1 | contig 14399 bp, 8 predicted proteins | sample 5560091 | NCBI WGS metagenome assembly JAABUR01 (sample SAMN10711879, study PRJNA513375) | rock metagenome | isolation source: Antarctica rocks | place: Antarctica: Victoria Land, University Valley sud
CACGAGGCCACCTCACCGCCGACCTCCAGATCGACTCCGCAATTATATGCATGAATAACTCAATATCAAAGACCGACGAGATGACACGACGTCTCTCCACCGGGATACCGGGCCTGGACGATGTCCTCCGGGGCGGCCTGCTGCCCGGGCAGCTCTTCGAGGTCCGCGGCACCGCGGGCACCGGCAAGACCACCCTGGGCCTCCAGTTCCTCGGGGAGGGCGCCCGGCGGGGCGAGCCGACGCTCTTCATCACCCTGGTCGAGCCCGAGTGGGCCATCCGCCAGAGCGCCGCGATCCGCGACTGGGACCTCGAGGGCGTCGACTTCCTGGACATCCATCCCGGCCTCAGCAATGACGGCTTCACCCCCGAGGGGCAGTACACGATCTTCCACCCCGCCGACGTCGAACTGGCCCCGGTGACCCGCAAGATCACCGAGGCGATGGATCGCCTGCGCCCGACGCGGGTCGTCTTCGACAACGTGGCGGAGATCGGCTTTTTGGCCCGCGACATGATCCGCTACCGCCGCCAGGTCCTGGCCTTGAAGGACTACCTGCTCGGCCGGGGGACCACGACCATCCTCCTCGCCGAGAGCAACGACCACCGTTTCGACGAGGAGGTCCTGTCCATCGTCGGCGGGGTGATCCACCTGGCGCAGGCCAAGGGCCGCGACGGCAGGGACCGCCGCTCGCTGCGGGTCGAGAAGTATCGGGACAGCGACTTCGCCGCCGGCGAGCACGCGCTGGAGTTGACCCGGGAGGGCCTGGTGGTCTACCCGCGCATGGTCGCCGAGTCGCACGCCCGGGATTTCCCCCGCGATGTGATCTCCAGCGGGATCGATGGGCTGGACCGGCTGCTCGGCGGGGGGATCGACCGGGGGACCACCACGCTCATCGCCGGCAGCTCCGGGGCCGGCAAGACGACCGTCGGGATGAGCTTCCTCATCGAGGCGGCCCGCCGGGGTGAGCGCGGGGTGATCTTCACGTTCGAGGAGGAGGTGGAGGGGATCATCCTCCGTTGCGAGTCGATCGGGTTGGAGGTCCGCTCGCTCATCGAGCACGACCTCCTGCGGATGGAGAAGGTGAACCCGCTGGTCCTGTATCCCGACCAGTTCGCCGCCTGGGTCCGCGCCGAGGTCGAACAGAACGGGACCAGACTCCTGCTGATCGACAGCCTCAACGGTTACCGCCAGGTGATGCCCGACGAGGATTTCCTCGTCACCCACATGCACCAGCTCACCAGCTACCTCAACCGGATGGGGGTCGTCACCCTCCTGACCACCGAGCAGCCCACCCTGATCCAGGCGACCGAGTTGACCGAGTTCGGCCTGAGCCACCTGGTCGACACGGTCCTCCTGTTCAAGTTCTTCGAGTACGAGGGGGGCCTGAGGATCGCGGCCGGGGCGATCAAGCGACGGCTCGGCGTGCACGAGCGGATCCTGCGCGCGATGGAGATCACGCCCCGGGGGGTCGTCGTGGGGGAGGCCCTCCCGCAATTCCGGGGCATCCTCAGGGGCGATGCCGAGGTCCGGGAACCGGCACCCGGGGCGGGGACGAAGCCCAAGGATGGGGGGCCGAAAGGTGAGTGACGTGGAGAATCCCCCCCTGGTCCTGATGCATTGCGGCTGGCCCGGCGACCGCGACCTGGTCGGCCGACTCCTCGGCTCGATGGGGATCGAGTGCCTCGCCCTGGAGCCGGAGACGGACCTGCGGCGGCTCGTGGCCGAGGATCGGATCGACCTGGTCCTGGCCGACTCCTCCGGCGGACACGGCCCCCTGGGCGACCTGCTCGGGACGCTCGACGGACTGCCCGAAGGCCGTGACCTGCCCCTCATTTTGCTGGCCGATCCGACGGATGCGTCCATGCTGGCCGACCTGACCGCCCGGCGGTTCCACGCCACGCTGCTGAAGAAGCCGGTCGAGCCGGCGCAGCTCGCGGCGGCCGTCCGGGCGGGCCTGCGCTACTGGCAGGGCCGGCGCGAGAACCGCCGGCTGATGGCCCAGCTGGAGGCGGCGCACGTCCAGTCGGAGTCTCGGCGTGAGGAGGCCGAGGAGGCGGGGCGACGATACCACGACCTGGTACAAGGCATTGAACTGGTCATCTGGGAGTCCGACACGGCGACCCGCCACTTCACGTTCGTCAGTCGGCGCGCCGAGGAGCTCTTCGGCCAGCCCGCGGAGCGGTGGCTGACCGAGCCCGGCCTCTGGCTCGACCGGATCGTGCCGGAAGACCGCGAGTACGCGGGGTCCGCGTGGACGCACGGCCTCCGCGACGGTCGCGACTTCGAGCTGGAATACCGGGCGATCGCCGGGAATGGCCGGACGATCTGGATCCGCGAGGCCGTCCGCATCGCCCGCGACGCCCGGGGCCGCACGGTCGGCCTGCGCGGGCTGATGTGGAACATCACGAGGAAGAAGAAGGCCGAGCGGCGACTCCACACCGTCAAGCGCCTCCTGGCCGAGGGGCTCGACGACATGAGCTACCTGCACGAGCTGAGCACGCGACTCTCGGCTACGCTGGAGCTGGAGCCGATGCTGGAGGAAGTCCTCGCGGCGGTCATGTCGGTCCAGGGGGCCGAGATGGGCCTGGTGCGCCTCGTCGACCGCGAGCGGGGCGACCTCGAGATCGTCGCGAGCGTCGGCCTGCCCGAGGCCTTCCTGACCCGGTTCGGTCGCATACCGCCGGGCGTCGCGGCCTGCGGGATGGCAATCGTCCGGGGGGTACCCATCCTCATCGAGGACGTGGAGGCCGATCCGTGCGACGCCGAGACCCGCGAGGCGGGGCGGATCGGGGGCTTCCGCGGCGACTACAGCACGCCGTTGGTGAGCCGGACCGGCGCGATGCTGGGGACGATCGCCACCTTTTTCCGCGATCCCCACCGACCGTCGGAGCGCCAGGTCCGCCTGGTCGAGTTGTACGCCCGCCAGGCCGCCGACTTCGTGGAGGCCGCCCGGCTCCACCGCGACCTCCGGGAGGCCGACCGCCGCAAGGACGAGTTCCTGGCCATGCTGGCGCACGAGCTGCGCAACCCCCTGGCCGCGATCCTGGGCGAGGCGCAAATGCTCGGCGAGGCGTCCGATGGGCCGGCCCTGGCCGAGTCGCGGGAGGTCATCTTGCGACAGGGCCGGCAGATGACCCGGCTCGTCGACGACCTCCTCGACGCCTCGCGAATTCGCCGCGGCGACATCCCGCTCCGCAAGGTCCCGCTGGAGGTGGCGACGGAGGTGGCCCGCGCCGTCGAGGCCGCCCGGCCGCTCATCGAGTCGCGTGGCCACGAACTCACGGTTTCTCTCCCCCCCGAGCCGCTCTGGCTGGAGGCCGACCCGGTCCGGCTCGTCCAGGTCCTGGGCAACCTCCTGACCAACGCCGCCAAGTACACCGAGCCGGGGGGCCGGATCGCCCTGGAGGCCGGGCGCGAGGCCGGCTTCCTGGCCGTCCGGGTGCGTGACAACGGCATCGGGATCGCCCCGGAAGTCCTGCCCAAGGTCTTCGACCTCTTCGCCCAGGCGGACCCGACCGCGGATCGGTCGCACGGGGGCCTCGGGATCGGGCTGGCGCTGGTGCAGAGCCTGGTCGAGCGGCACGGCGGGTGCGTCTCCGCCACCAGTGCCGGGCCGGGCCGGGGCAGCGAGTTCGTCGTCTTCCTCCCCCTGGCGGCGTCGCCGTCCGAGGATCAGATACCTCGGGTTCATCTCAATGGAGCGACGGACGCCCGGAGCGAGTCGCGACCGAAGCGGGTGCTCGTCGTCGACGACCAGCCGGACGCGGCGCGGAGCCTGGCACGGCTCCTGAAGTCCTGGGGGCACGAGGTGCACGTCGCCCACGACGGCCCCGAGGCGCTCCAGGCCGCGCTGGCCCACGGGCCCGAGGTCGTGCTGCTGGACCTCGGGCTCCCGGGCATGGACGGCCATGAGGTGGCGAGTCAGCTCCGAGGGCACGACGGCCGGGGGCCGCGGATCGTGGCCCTCACCGGCTACGGCCGGGACGAAGACCGTCGCCGGTCGAAGGAGGCGGGGTTCGTCGACCACCTCGTCAAGCCCGTCGATCCCGACGAGCTGCGGAAGTCACTCGGCAAATAGAAGGCGGCGATTGGCGATCCGAGAAAGGCCGCTCGCGACGCATTCCGCCGGCGGGCCGGGTGTCCCCACCACCGGATCGGGGGCATCTAGGCCAAAAAAGAAGTGCGGGCGTCCGACCCCCCGGGATTCCCGCGGTGCCCCCACGCCGAAGGGCGACCCGGTCCCATCCCCCGGCAAATCAAGGCCGGAATACCGTGTCGAGTCGCTTGCCGAGCCCTGGAACCCGACCCTCGGCGTGATGCAACCATTCGTCCTGCTTCGGGCCGTCCCGATCATTTGCAGCCAAAAAAGACTTGACTCTTCCCGAATAATATCCGTACCGTGCACCAAATGGGCGCCATTTATGCCAAACCGCGGAACAGAGAAGCTCGATAGGTCACCCATCCTGAAGACCGAGACCATGCCGCCCTCGTCGGCGTCAAGCCATTTTCACGTCCCTCATGAAGTCCGGTGCGGTCCCCTCGGGGGCCTCCTCCAACTCCCGGGGATGTGATGGACGACGTGCCCGCGGATTCCGCGGGGGTTGGCGGTCAGGGTTCTTCAGGCATACCGATGCGACCCCGAACATCCCTCGGAACAGGGAAACCAATAATGGACCAATTTGAAATGACGTCCCCTTCGGGAGGGCACGACCCCGAGTCGGAACCTCAGCCGCCGATGACCATCCTGGAGGCCCCGACGCGCGAGACCTCGTCCTCCGACGTCAACTCGGTGGCCGTCCATCCCGGGATCCGGGATGCCGGGGACCACCCGTCATCGTCGTCGCCGAAGCCCGGCATCGCGGCCGGTCCTGACCGCGCCCGGAGGAAAAATGACGCATCCGGGGTTCGCATCAGCGAGCGGATCGTCGAGATACGGCGGGACCTCTTCGGGGAGGAGGGCACTCCCGCCATCGCCGAGGCGCTCCAACTGCCGCTTCAAACCTGGATGAACTACGAGAAGGGTGTCATCATGTCCGCCCCCGTCATGCTCTACTTCCTCGACCTGACCTCGGTCGAGCCCCACTGGCTATTGACAGGCAGAGGCCCGAGGTATCGAGGGCCCAAGGTCTGGGATGACGCGACGCGACATGGGTGATCCTCCCGGGACGAGATTCCGCGAGCGTCGTGGAGCGCGTGAACCTCTGCTCAGGATCGAAACGAACCCCAGGCTCACCGTCCGGTGGTCTACCTCCCCGGACCGGGGGCGTGTCGGTCGGTGACCACGGCTTCAGGCCTCGACCGAGTCGAGGAGGGAGGCGTCCTTGAAGCGGGAGCGATCGAGGTCGTACTTGTGCAGCTTCTGGGTCACGCTCCGGCGCGACAGGCCGCTGTGCTTGGCGCACCGCGCGACGTTGCCCTTGTAGCGGGCCAGGAGCCGGACGAAGTAGTCGCGCTCGACCTGGCCGATCAGGTCGTCGGTCAGCTCGGGCAGGGGGCGCTCGATGTCGATCAACGTGCCCCCCGAGCCCGGGACACGGCCGGCGCGGGGGGCGACCGTCGCGGGGAGCGCATCGCGATGGATGATCGTGCCGTCGGCCATCGCGACCGCCGCCTTGATCGCGTTCTCCAGCTCGCGGACGTGGCCCGGCCACGAGTGGTCCAGCAAGGCCTGCATCGCCTCGGAGTCGATCTCGGTCACGGGCGGCGTGCTCATCGGCCTCAACTTCTCCAGGAAGTGCATCGCCAGCAGCGGCACGTCCTCGGGCCGGTCGCGCAGCGGGGGCAGGTCGATCCGGATCACGCTCAGGCGGTAGAAGAGGTCGGTGCGGAACCGACCGGCCTTGACCTCGTCTTCCAGCCGCTTGTTGCTGGCGGCCACGATCCGGACTTCGACCTTCAGCGTCTCGGTCCCGCCGACCCGCTCGAAGGTCCCCGACTGGAGGACGCGGAGGAGCTTCGATTGCATGGCCGGCGAGACGTCGCCCACCTCGTCCAGGAAGAGCGTGCCGCCGTCGGCGATCTCGAACCGCCCCTTCTTGCGCCGGTCGGCGCCGGTGAACGCGCCCCGCTCGTGGCCGAAGAGTTCGCTCTCCAGCAGCGATTCGTGCAGGGCCGCACAGTTCAGGGCGACGAACTCACCCTGGCGGCGCGTGTCGGCGGCGTGGATCGCCTGCGCCACGAGATCTTTACCCGTCCCCGTCTCGCCGTGGATCAGGACCGTCGAGCCGAGCGGGCCGACCTGTTCGATCAGGTCGAAGACCTTCCGCATCTTCGGGCTCTTCGACACTATGTTGTGGAAGCTGTAATCGGCGCGCATCTGCTTGCGGAGCCCCTCCAGCTCGTCGATCAGCCGGCGGCGCTCGAGGATCCGCCGGATGAGGAAGCGGAGGTGGTCGGGCTCGTAAGGCTTGGTGACGAAATCGTCGGCGCCGGCCCTCATGGCGTCGAGGGCCACCCGGGTGTCGCCGTGCCCGGTCAGGACGATGACGCCGAGGGGGAGCTTCTCGGCGCGGACCGCCTGGAGCAGTTCCATGCCGCTCACGTCGGGCATCCGCAGGTCGGTGATCACCAGGTGAAACGGCCGATCTCGGAGAGAGGCCAGGGCCGATCGCCCGTCGTCGGCCGTCTCGACCTCGAAGTCGTCCATCTCGAGGATCACCCGCAGGTGTTCGCGGATCAAAGGCGTATCGTCAACCACGAGGATGCGTCGCTTCATGAGGCCCCTTCCTGTAATCCATTCACCATTGGAATCGATGGTCCGGTCCGTGGACGGGAGCCTGTATCGGATCGAATCTCGTCTCGCGTCGTCGCGTGCGACTCTGCGTCAAATGGGCCCGTCAGGGGTCCCTCCCGCGGCTGCCGGGGACATTGAGGGGGGATTTTACCTCTCGGCCGGGTCCTGTGTCTCCGGTGTCGAAGACTTCTCGGGCGTCCGGGTCTCGCCCGGCTCCAGGATCACCCGGAATTCGGCCTTGGAGTCTTTGAGGATGCGGATCAGCAAGTCCCGGCCTTCGGGTCGCCCGGCCAGCGCCGAACGGAAGTCGGCCAGGGACTCGACCTTGCGATTGGCGACGTCGGTGATCAGCAGGCCGATCTCCAGTCCCCCGCGATCGGCCGGGCTGCCCGGCTCGACGCCGAGGACGATCAGGCCGGTCGGCGAGTCGCCCAGTTGAAAACGCCGGACCAGGGAAGGGGACGGCTCCGCCAGCCGGAGGCCCAGTGCGGGGAACCGGCCGGGCGCCCTGGATTCGCCCTGCTCGCGACGCGGGGAGGGGGAGGGGCCGGGGTCATCCGACGTGCCCCGTCCTTGGCCGGGTGGGAGGTCTTCCGGCAAGGAAGGTTGCGGCCCGGGACGAGTGAGAGAGGGCGGGACGACGCGAGGACGACCGGGGGGCGGCTCGCCCAGCCCGAACGTCTCGGGCTGCTCCTCCGGGCGGACCTCGACGTCGAGGCGCTTGCCGTCGCGGTCGATCGTCATCGAGAGCGGCTCGCCGACCGGGGCGACTTCGATGGCGGACTGCAAGCTCCCCTGTCCCCGGACCGGCTTGCCCTGCAGGCCGGTGATGACGTCGCCCGGCCTGAGCCCGGCCTCGGCGGCGGGGCTCCCCGCCGTGACGGCGTTGATGGCCACGGCGCCGGGGAGGTCGAGCTGCTCGGCCCGCGCGCGATCGACACGGCCGATCTGGATGCCGAGATATGCGCGACGGACCCGGCCATGCTCGGCCAGGTCGGCCGCGACCCGGCGGGCTCGGGTCGCCGGCACGGCGAAGCCGACCCCCTCGTAACCCCCGCCGAGCGTCTTGATCGCGGTGTTGATCCCGATGACTTCCCCGTTCAGGTTGACCAGCGGCCCCCCCGAGTTGCCCGGGTTGATCGCCGCGTCGGTCTGGATCAGGTCCTCGTACATCGCCATGCCGATCCCGCGCCCCTTGCCGCTGACGATCCCGGCGGTCACCGTGTCGGAGAGGCCGAACGGCTGGCCGATCGCCAGGACCCAGTCGCCCGTTTCCAGCGCATCGGAGTCTCCCCACTCGGCCCCGCTGAGGCCCCGCTGGTCGATGACCAGCAGCGCCAGGTCGCTCTTGGGGTCGCGTCGGACCCGCTCGGCCGTTCGCTCGCGGCCGTCCGGGAGCGTGACGACCACGCGAGACGCCCCCTGAACGACGTGGTCGTTCGTCAGGATGTATCCCTTGGCCGCGTCGATGATGACGCCCGAGCCTCCCGGCTCGCGCCGAGGAATGTCCGGCCCGATCTCTCCGGGCCCGCCGTCGCCGAACGGGCGAGGCCCCGGCAGCATCTCGAACGGGCTCGCGACGCCGATCGGGCGGACCGTCACCACCGCGGGCAGGACGCGTCGTGCCGCCTTGCGGAAGCTCGCCGAGAGTGTCTCGGCCTCTCCCTGCCCCAAGGCAGGCGCCAGGCCGGGGACTAACATCGAGAACAATGCCACCAGCCCGGCCACTCGGACCCGGAATGGGGAAGGCATGGGCGCCCCTCCTGCCGACTTTTCCGCAACCTCGGAAACGGATGCGAGGGGTGGCGACACCCCTCGATCACCCTTCGTCTGACTATAACGGCATCCGGGGCCCGCTCCAAGGGGGGAGGCGGCGACCCGTCGGTCGCCGACCGGCCGACCCGGGAAATTGGGCCTGATCACGGCTTCGTCCCGACCGCCGGGCGCTTCTCGTCTCGTCGACCGCCGGCCGCCCCTTTGGGCCGCGACTCTTTCGACGCGGCGGGGGGGGCGGGCTTACCCTTCCGCGTCGCGGCGTCCTTGATGGATTGCTGGGTGGGGACGACATAGGGCAAGGTTGTCTTGCGTCGTCCCCCTTTCAACGAGATCACGACCGGGGTCGCCGCCGGGCCGAGCTTGATCGTCCGGACCTGCTTCTGCTCGTCGGGCGCCCCCTCGTGGAGGATGGCTTCGAGGGTCGCCTGCATGACCGGCGTCTTGGGGTCGACGGCGATGGTCTCGACGCGAATGGTGTAGTCGCCGTCGAAGGCCCGGGGGCAGACGTAGACCTCCTCGGGGTGCGTGCCGTAGCCGTTCTTGAGGATCGAGCCCCCGAAGACCGTGCGCGGGGTCTGGTAGCGGGCGGTCGCCCCCAGGGGCTCCTCCACCACCAGGTCGAGGTCGGCGTCGCCGACCCAGGTCAGGCGCAGGAACAGGTCGCGGGCTTCGGCCTCGGGGAGCCGGGCCATGAGGGCCTCGGCCTCGTCGTCGCGACCGTCCTCGCGGAGCCTCTTCGCGAGCGACTCGGCTTGCTGGCGCGCCTCGAGCCGGAAACGGTCGTCGTCCCCCGGCCAGCCGAGCTCGAGCAGCCTCTGCACCGCGTCGCCCATCCGCTTCGGGTCCCTGGTCGCCCTGGCCAGGTTGATCGACATGATCAGCGGCTCCGAGCGGTGAGGAACCTTCTCGGCGGCCATGTCGAGCAATGGCCCCACCCGCTCGTATGTCTTGTGCAAGAAGAGCAGGTCGGCCACGCTCACCAGGTCGTTCGGATTGCCGGTCTTGAACGCCATGTCGGCCGCGTATCCCAGGGTCTTCTTGACATCCTCCGGCTTCCCCTTGTTCATTTCGATCGCCAACGCCATGGCCTCGTACATCCAGGGCTCTCGGTTCGAATTGCGATGGGTCAGATAACCCAGCAGCGCCTCGTACACCTCCTGGTACTTCTGCGACCGATTCAGGAGCGTGACCGTCTCCTTCAACTGCTCCGAAGACTCGTCGTGCGTCCGGTAATAGTCCTTCCAGTACTCCCGAGAACGGGACGGCTGCCCCTGAGCCCGGCCCGCCGCCGGGCGCACGAGCGGGACCTCGATCAGGTTCAGGGGAGGTTTCGCCGACTGTGCAGGCCGGACGGCCGGGGGGGCCCCACGATCGGGCTGGCCCGTTCGCGGCGTCTCGGGTGAAACGACACCGGGACCGGTCGGCGGTGTGCCGATCCGGTCCCGGAAAGGGGGAGGATTTACGGGGGGAGGGTTAAGACGGTTCAGTTGCTTTTTTTTTCCACGAAGCCCTGGCCAGGCTCCTGCACAGGCAGAGACATGAAGCCGCCACCGCCGCCCATGCCGCCGCCGCCCATGCCACCGCCCATGCCGCCACCGCCCATGCCGCCACCGCCGCCCATGCCACCACCGCCCATGCCGCCACCGCCACCACCCATGCCGCCGCCGCCGCCGCCGCCATCGCCGCTGATGAGCGAGATGGGGATGATGGCGAGGTCAGCGACCGGGTACACGCGGATTTCGGTCGGCAGATCCTCGGACGTCTCGGAGCTGATGGTCAGCAAACCGTCCTTGACCGTGTAGGACAAGCCCAACTGCCTCAGCATGAGGCGGAGGGTCGTCTTCAGGGGGACGCCCTCGAGGTCCATGGTGACCGGCGAGGTCATCGTGATCTCGGCTTCCTGCAGGCCGACCGGATCGACGTAAATGGGGATGCCGGTGTCGTTGGGTCCCGCCGTCGCGGTCCGGATGTAACTCAGGACGTCCGTCAGCGGCGTCTCGTTGGCGAACGACATGGAGATCGGCTCGTCGAGCTTGTTGAGGATCGACTGCGTCCTCGGGTCTCGGTAGAGCAGGTCGACCGCGCGCCCATACTTCTTGATCCGGCTCTCGGAGAGGGCCCGCCAGCGAGAGGCGTCGGGATACTCGATGGTCTGCGTGTCGGGGAACGGGATGGACGCCCGCGCGACGTCCTGCAGGGTCAGCAGGTATCGATACTCCTTGATCTCCTCGTAGGCCAGCTCCTGCGAGAGGAAGCCCATGGTCTCGGACACGAACATCCCCGCGCGGGGGGCGGGGTGAGCGGGATCGAGGGCGCGTGCCGCCTGGGCCAGGTTCCGCGCGTTGAAGAAGGGCGCGGTCGTGGCGGTGACGTCGCCGAGGCCGCCATTGGCGAAGACGTTGTACTGTCCCTGCGCCATCAGGCTATTGAACTGGATCATCAAGGCGCCGAGCGTGTCCTGATTCCGCTCCAAGACGCCGAGGGCACGGACCTGTTGCTCGGCGGCGGCCTGGACCCGTTGACGCTCCGCGCGATCCTGGACGATCCTCTCCTCGGTGCGGATGGCGCTCAGGATGGCGGTCTGGAGCTCACGGTCCAGGGACGTCCTGACCCCTTCGGCCACCTGGTCGGACGAACGGACGACCGATTGGGCCAGGCGGAGTGTATTGAGCGCGGACTCGGGCTGCCCCTGGGCGAGCAGGTCGCGGGCGCGTTGCATGCGCTGACGGACGTCGTTGGTAAGCTCCTGCCGCAGCACGTTCTCGATCTCGGCCGCGTTCTCCAACGTCGCCTGGGACTCACGCGGGGCGGTCGGCTCCGGCTCGGAGAGATCCGGTTCCCCGGGAGTCGGGACGGGCGGTACGGGGTCTTCCCCCGCGGGGGGAGCCACCGGGGTGGCGGGGGGTGCGTCGGGCGACTCGGCCGTCGGCGCCGGATCGGGCGGGGGCACATCCTGGGTCGGTGCGGGGTCGGTCGCGGGGGGCTCGGCCGTCGCTGCGGGGTCGGTCGCCGGCGCCTCGTCGCCCGAAGGCACGGGCGGGGGGGGCTGGAACGCGACGCGGACGACGCCGGCCCGGCCGTTCAGGGCACGACTCGCCTCGGCGTTCTTCGGGTCGAGTTGCAGGGCCTTGCGGTAGAACATCCGTGCCTGGGCGGCCTCGCCGTGGGCGAGTGCCTGCCGGCCGAGTTCGGTGAGCTGCCGCGACAGCGGCGGGGGCTCGGCCGCTCGGGCCATGACGCCGGAAAGCAGCAGGCTGCTCAGCGTCAGTGACCCTGCGCCTTTGCACAGTCGCGCGGTTCGGGACATGTTCGCATCTCTCCAAGGAAGGGAAAACCGGCTCCAGGACCGGCTCGAGCGCGTCACGTTATTCCATTCCCGCATTCCACTCTAAGGGACGGGACTTCCCACCACAAGCCGACCGCATTGCGGGCGGCCGGTGGACCAGACCGAGGGGCTCGAGGGGAACTTGTCGGCCGCGATTGGCTCTCCTCTCGGCCCGAGGCACGATCTCGCCATGCACCGCGGGACCGCGGGGCGACACCTCATTGTCTTTCATTATGCCACACGGATGCCCACCGGGCCAAACACCCCGCCCCGCCGATGTCCGCCGCCGCGCGCCCTCGCCGACACACTGGCTCCCGATGTGGCGTGGCGTCACCTTGCGTTGACAGCGCCGAGGGCGTGTCCTAGGAAAAGACGTGTCGGACGCGATGATTTCGGCCCGCACACGCGGGAGAACGTGCAGATCGGGCCGTCATCATACCCCCGAAGGCCCCGCTTCCCTCAGGAAACCTTACGACCGACGGGGCGCCCGCGTTATACGAGAATCGAGCAACCGGAGAGCCTGTCCATGAATGATGATAATGAGGAGACGGAGCCGGCGACGCCCGTATTCGATCCCACCGCCTATCCCGAGGGCACTCTCTTCCACGAACGCCGTCATGAGAGGGAGCGTCGCGAACTCGACACCGCGAGCGGGGCAATCGAGCCCGTCCCTTGCCGTCGCGAGAAACTGAACCGGCGGAGACGGGTCGACCCGACGACCTTCGAGAAGCAGTACACCGACGACGAAATCGAATTCATGAACGCCATCCAGCAATTCAAGTCGAAGTCTGGCAAAGCGTTTCCGACCCACGACGACTCCTTACGCGTCGCCATCGAGCTGGGTTACCGGCAGGTCCGGAGGGACGTCGCCCGCCCCGTTCGCCACCGAACGCTCACAGACGACGTCCAGGACGCGAACGGTTGAGCCACTCCGACGTATCATAGTGGAGCTGAACGGAACGGTTGGCCCGGACGTTCTGGATCGAACCCTCCCGGCAGTCTGGATGATCGGTGCGGATCATCGCTTCCTGTTTTCAAGCGCGGCTGTCGCAACGAGACCGACCCGAGGCCATTTCCGGCCCCGGGTCGGTCGTGTCTGTCTCAGATCAGGCCCGGATGTCTTGCCGGGTCACCGAGAAATCGCGACGACGGCCGGGCCGTGCAGCAGGTTCGACCAGGCATACACCGCCTCGCGTGTCAAGCGAAGGGCAACCGAGAGTTGGGAAACTCTCGAAGCCGCGGCGGGCTCCTGGGAGATGAAGCCCTCCGACGTAAGGTCGAATCCTTCCGAGGCTCGGTTCAAGGCATACGCCATGCCCAGATAGAGGTCGTCGCCCACGACCATAAGCTCATATCGAACCTCGCTTCGTCCGCTCGCCTCCGCGAGACGCCCGTACGGCTTGCCCTCTCCCCGCCCGGACGAGCGGGTCACGTCCGCGGGAGTCTCCTCAACCACCGCCATCGAACGGGAGTCGGCCGGTACCTCCCGCTCCCCGATCGCAAGGCGGGAGACATTCAATCCTTCCGAGGCCCGATTCAACGCATGAGCCATCCCGGTGTAGAGGTCGTCGCCGATCGCCATCGGCTCGAACGTCGGGGCCGCCTGTGTCGTCACCCGCTCTTTGCAGACCGGGGCCGTGGGACATCCGGCCGAGAATGAACGGACCGCTTCTTCCATATCCGCACGCAGGGCCAAATTCGCTCGCGCCCTCTCCCCGGCTTCGGATGACCCGAGCCGAGACGCTAGGACCGTGCTCTCCCCCTCGCTCACGCAACAAGCGTCCCATTGCGCCATCCTTGCACTTACCCATATCCGCGCCGTGGAAGTCCACGTCTGGACTTCACCTTCCGCGGGAAGTGTCAGGCCTAAACTGGCTACTGCGCTCACCAGGAGCAATCGTAATGCCATCGTGGCCTCTCCAAGATCGTGGGGATGATTGTCTTGCGGATGGTAACGTCTCTGTGTGTGGGTCGAAGTCACCACTCCGACCCAGGTTTCTGTTAAACAATATCGACGGGGCAGCAAGGGGGCTTTAGAGACTCCGGGGGTTCCAGGAAAGATATTCTTCGTATTTCACACGACCCGTGAGTCGCGAATGGATTGTCAAGGGACGGGTTTCGCGTTGCTCGCGGGACGGGAAACCTTAGGATGACGCGAGCGTCGGGGTATGGAAGCCCCGGGTCGCGTCATGGGCAAGGAGTTTCGGCCGATGGGCAAGACGGTCCTGGTCACGGGAGCGGGGGGGTTCATCGGCAGTCACCTGACCGAGCGGCTGGTGCACGACGGACATGAGGTCCGCGCGTTCGTGCGGTACAACGGCCGCGACGATCGCGGGCACCTCGAACGGTTGGCGCCCGGGATCCGGGCGGCCGTCGAGGTCCATCGCGGCGACCTGAAGGATCCCGAGGCGATCCGCAGGGCGGTCGAGGGGCGTGCCTGGGTCTTCCACCTGGGGGCGTTGATCGCCATCCCGTACTCGTACCAGAACCCGCTCGACGTGGTGCAGACCAACGTGACCGGGACGGCGCACGTGCTCGACGCCTGCCGGGCGAGCGGGACCCTGGA
>JAABUR0100006423.1_pt1 | contig 14390 bp, 20 predicted proteins | sample 5560091 | NCBI WGS metagenome assembly JAABUR01 (sample SAMN10711879, study PRJNA513375) | rock metagenome | isolation source: Antarctica rocks | place: Antarctica: Victoria Land, University Valley sud
GGGGCACCTTGCAGTCACCATGGTGCTGCACAGCGCGGTCAGCGCATTTACGCGAGCTCGCAGGATACCCATGCCGCTGCCGGGATCGCCTTGCAGTCACCGCGGGACTGCACAGCACGTCAGCACATTCACGCGAGCTCGCAGGGTGCGCGCGCTGCTGCCAAGGCTGCTCGTGGCGACCGTGGTGGCTCAAAGCAGGGTCAGTCGCAACTCAATCTTAGAATTGCGCTGCAAGGGCTCCAGGCATAAGCGGACTGCCGGCCGCAATGTCAGGTCAAACCTGCGGCGCCTGCTGTAACGCAGGTGTCAACTGTTAGGCTTGACACATGGCTCTGAACTGGACCATGCGCTAATATCTCTGACCTCAGCTGTATCAGGGGTGAGGCGTGCGCGCATGGCTGTCGCAATTAACTTGCAGTCAGCGTCAGGGCCTTGCAAATACAACGGGGTCGCACACTATGATGCGCAGGTCCGCAAGGGCCGCGCAGCAGCCACTGTCAGCACACGCCAGCGACGTCCAGGCGCGGGCGGATGCGCCCAGCAGGGCGCCTCCCTCGTACAGCTCCCGAACGCTTTGGCCAGATGGGGTCAGCAGCACCTCCACTACGCCATACAAGCAGTTCCCGCGCACCACAGGGCCAGCACCTGCGCCGCTCCACAGCTCCTGTGGCACCAGGCCACCCGCACAAAGCACGTTGACCTTTACAGCTTGCCGATTTTCGTGTCAAGGATTAGATACTGACGTACCACAGCCGTCACAGCCTGCACCTGATGGCTGGAGCTGCAAGGGCAGGGGCGATGATGTGCGTCATCCTTTAACGACGGATGCTCCAGCGCTCCCAAAGCTGTGCAGCAGAGCACTTGCTGGTGGTAATAGGCTTGGACCGCAGATATCAGGACACCCTGCGCAGATGCGCCCACATTGCGCACCCGGACTGCACTGCTCAACAGACTGCTCTGTCAGATTGACGACTGGCGCGCCTTGGGGTACACAAGCCCGTTGCCGGTGGGCTGATCTGCCTGTGCCAGCAGGCCTGCAGGCGCTAATAGGACTCCAGGTTCTTTCAGAAGAATTTTGCCTTCGGCAGAAAACGGGGGACACCCACCACCAAGCAGCAGACGGCCGTCGTTGAGCACAGTCAGGTCCTGAGCAGGCGTTGGCGACCAGTGGCACCTGCATTGATATGGCAGGCTGGCCAGGCCGTATAATAATTGTACCGATGCCACGACGATGATCAGGGGTTAGCATGTAACTGCAACATCTGGTAGGGTCTTCATGCTAGTGCTGATCAACACCTGATCAAAACCATACACCATGGTCATGCTCGTACCATTAGCGCCAGCATAGCGGCTGCTTACAGCGCCTCATATGGCAATGCAAGACATGGCTCATATTGCCAAGATGACACGGCGCCTGGCGCCAGCGCGCTGGACGCACAGGCGCGGCCGTCAGTGCGGCCAAGCAGCGCCAGAGGATGGCAGCGTACGCGAGGTTTGTGTCCTAGCTATCATCACTGTCCTAACGACATAGCGTTGACATGTGCGGCTTGCGCCGGTGCAAGTGCTGGCGCGGCCGCCGGCGCGGCCGCCGGCGCGGCCGCCGGCGCGGCCGCCGGCGCGGCCGCCGGCGCGTCCGCAGTGCAGGGGCGCCTCGCGGCAGCCGTGGTGCCCCAGAGCAGGGCCTGTGCGTGCATGCGAGCTCGCAGGGTGCCCATGCCGCTGCTTGGGCAGCATGCAGTCACCGTCTGCTGCCGGCAGGGTGCCGCACAGCAGGGCCTGCGCGTGCTGCAGCGCAGCCGGGGCAACTCGCGGCGCTCGTGGTGCTGCGTAGGATAGTTGTGCGCATGCATGATATCTCCATCAGCATCTAGAACGGACATACTTCTGCACTGCACTGCACGTCTAATTCGGCTTAATTCCTAGCGTGTTACACTGCCGGACGTGTCATCGACTCCACGTGCCTTCCAATACCACCCATATGTGGAAGGGAATGGGTTAGAGCTGTTCGGAGCGCAAGCGGGCACTTGGGCTCTGTAATCATACCCGACGGTGCCAATGCGCGTGAAGCAGACCCGGACCCAGCTTCGTGTTGGTCAATCTGGTCCCATTAGCATGACTCTGTGGCTGTGTTCAAGCGTGCACACGAGCAACAGCAATGACCTGGAGGATGAGCCTTGCAGGTGTAGCGTTTCACTCACCCGCCACCCACAATTTTAACAGCCGTGCCAGGGCCGCAGCCCAATTCGGGTCAGGTCAGCTCTGCACAGACAGCACTACGTCGCGACGCGGCAAACCTATGACTAGCACCTGCTCGCATAGATCCGGCACGACTCCTAAACACGAGCCTCCGTGCAGCACAGACACTGCCATTCGCACGCATCCATGCACATACTTTTGTTCAGCGTTTGCAGAATGCTGCAGCAGCGCCTACATCAACGCCCGGAGGGCATTGGGATACAAGGGAGCACACCTTGATTCTTGATTGGGACACGGCGTCACACAGTTTGCGGCCTGCACAAGCATGTCTGCATGACCTAGGTAGTAAGAGCTGCATGCCTTTTGTTCGGGCTGTGTGCCTCAGGCACACACGCACACACTGAGGCCGGTCAGCGGATCATCACGAGGCGCGCATCATTGTACGGCGCAAAGCTGAGCTTGTGCTTGTGCCACAGCGCCTCCACAGCGTCGTAGAAACGACCGTGCAGCTCGGCAACGCGCGCCTCATCGTCCTGCCCGTGCCAGAGCGAATCTGGGCTCGGGCAGCACATGGTGCGAAGCGGGTTGCTGGCACATGGCAGCGGTGCCAGGCCAAACAAGTTCTGCTCGCCTGCCGGCATACAGCCAGTTTCCATGCCGCAACCTGGCAGCTTGCACATGCGCCATAGGACAGGGAGTGCGAGGCCGGCTCGCACGCATGCTGCCCACACTGCTGCTGCCCCGCACCATTGCGCCGGGCTCGAGCGCGGTGAGCGGCTCGCCGACGACAAAGCGCAGCGGCGTGGGCGCCGGGAAGGGCGTGACGCCCCAGCGCCCGACCACCAGGTACGGCACCGGGAAGCCCAGCTTCTTGTACGTCCACGCCTGCGGGGCCGCCGAGCCTGAATGTTTCCTCCGCGGCCTGCTTGCAAGGCCGCGCTCCACCAAGGCCACCAAGGCGACCTCAGGCTCGTGCAGCCTCCCACGGAGCATGCGCAAGGCCGCACCTCACACCGGTTTGGCCCATATGGCTGACACGGGCCTGCAGCCGCGCCCGCCGGCGAGCTGCGCTGGCACCAGCGGGGCCAACAACGACCAAGGCACGGCAGCCCAGCGGCGAGCGCGCCTGCAGGCGGGGCATGTCGATGAGATTCCGCAGGGTGTCCAGCTCGCCCATCGCGAGCACCGGCACCAGCGCCGCGCGCTGCTGCACCGCCAGCCGCACAAAGCCTGCACGCGCACGCGCGCCCGCCTTGGTCAAGGTGCGCGGGAGGTGTGCAGGGCGCCGCCTGGCCGCGTCGCCGTGTCGCATGCTCATGCAGCCGCCGCCGGTGCGCACGGCCTACCGCCCGGAATTCCTTGCCTGGCACCTCCCATGGCGAGCCTGCCTGCAGGGCGCGGGGAGCCACCTTTGTGGCGCGCGTAGATCACCACCTCGCCGTGGTGCGTGCGCCGCCAGGTGTGCACCAGCTCGGCCTGCCCGCCCGGCACCAGCACGACCGAGCCGCGCTCCTGCAGCGCGCGCGTGAAGGTGCGCCGCGCCACCTGCGCGCGCGGCGCCGCCCGTGGTTGCGCCCGGCCTGATGCAGGGCTGGTGCGAGGCGGCACCACAGGGAGGCACGCCGCTCTGTTCCACACCAGCACCCAAGCGTGACCCAGTCGCTGGCCAGCTTGAGGCAACTTCTCGGCCTCCCTGCGGCCTGACGCCCTCGATTTCATGAGGTCCGCTCTACCCAGAGGCCCGCACGTCACGGGCTCCCCGGCGCCTGCGGCACAGGGCGCCGCGACAGCCTGGGGGCGGCGCGCGGCCGCACCTGCCGCACGCCGCACCAGGAGACCAGGTCGCGGATGACAGGCGCGTGGAAGCACACGCTGGCGATGAGCGCCGCCGGCCGCACGCCCGGGAACGCCGCGCGGAAGCCCGGCAGCAGCGGCAGGTACGGCGCGCCTGCGCGCCCGCGCCCCGCGTGTCGCCCGCCGCCGCGCGGGCGGTGGCGCGCCCGCGCCGTGCATGCAGACACGACCGCACACTCATGCAGGGGGAGGCGCCGCAGCGCCTCTGCAGAAGACCCGTGTCTTCACACACGCATACGCAGGCATCACCTGCGGCATCCAGGCATGCACCCGAGACTCGCGTGCATGGCGATTCCATGGTGTGCTGCACAGGCCGCCTGCCAACAGTGGGCGCCCCGCAAGCTTGGCGCGCACCGATGGGGAACAGGCCGTGCGGCTGGTAGCCAAACACGTAGCGGCCGTCGGGGCTCAGCGGCGTCCGGCCCTCGTACACCACCTCCACCGGCCCGATCCAGCTCTCGAGCGACGGCTGCAGGTTCTCCGAGAACCAGGCGACGAACGCCGGCCACTCCCGCCGGCCTGCGCGCACGCGCGCGGTCGTGGCCAAGCGCGCGCTGCCGCCAACTGTTGGGCCGCGCAGGGAGATCACGGGTCGCATGCCGCTGCTGTTGTCGGCGGCGCAGGACGGCATGCCTCAGACCTTTTCAAAGTGAGGCGCTGGCTGCACAGCAGGCTCTGTTCCAGGCCGCAGTTGGTTGCGCCTGCGCAACGCGTCCCGGGCAGGACGGAGGGCGGACGGCGCTCGCGTGAGCGCGACGCGGGGACTCGCGACGCACCGGTGTGCTCCGGCGCGCCGTATGCGGTGAGCGAGTAGTAGATGAACAGCGAACCGGCCCACAGCGCGGTCCAGGCCGGGAAGGGCATGGCCACAAACGTCAGGGCCAGCGCACAGCAGAACATGTGCACCTGCGCGCAGCACAGCCGGCGCGCTTGCGTTTCGGCTGCACAGCCTCCGTCCTCGCGCCCTCCGCACAGCTCCTGGCCGCTCCCGCCTGCCTGCAGCATGGGCCTGCGCCCGCTGGCGCCAATCCCATGACGGCAGCGGGCGCACGCAAGCGCAGAGGATGCACGTGCGGCACCGCGCTAGGCGCTCGCCGCTGCGGGCGCTCGGCAGGGTGCGCGGGGCGTCCGAGCGTCCGGGCGGGGCGCGCCGCACCGGCGTGTACATGAGCAGCACCGGCAGCCGCGCGCTGGAGCGGCGCGCGGCCGCGCCCGCAGCCGCGGGCGCCACGGCAGCGGCCGCCGCGGCAGTCGCCAGCTGCTGCTGCGGCTTGCCACCGCTGCGCCAGGTCCACAGCGACGCGCCCAGCATCTGCGGGCCGCGCGCGCTGAGGCGCTGCCGGGGCCCGGGGTCAGGGCACCAGCATGCGCGCAGCACTCCCGCCACATGCACGCAGGCGCGGGGTCATCCGTGCAGGCCCCTACAGGCTCGATGACACGGCTGGCTCATGCGCAGCCGTGCCGCCAACGCTTAACCCCCGCAGGCCGGCCCTGCCACCCAGCGGCATCCGACCGCCACAGGCGACCCCTCCCCGCCCGCCCTCGCGTAAGCCGGCAGTGCGCGCCAGCTGCGCGGCAAACATCAGCGTGCCGGTGGCGAGCGCCCAGCAGCGGATACAGTAGGCGACGCCCACGGCCACGCGCGCGACCGTCACCGCCAGCAGCACCAGCGATGCGCTGCTCAGCGCCCAGCCCAGAGCCTGCGTTGCCACGAACACCGCGCCGCCCCTGCCGCCCCCGACGCAGCCAGCTCGCCATGCAACGCAGCGTGCAAACGACGGCCCCTGGCCAGCCTCAGCAGACTTCCCCGCCCAGGCCCTTATGGCGCTTGCCAAGCGCTCCAGCACACAGGCTGGGGCCAGCGCCACTGCTGCAGCATGGCAGGTTGTCCGGCCCGTCAAGGCTCTGCCAATGAGCGCCGCCCGTGCCCGCCCATCGCCAAACGGATGTCCGTGTTTGACATGGCGTTGCATGAAGGACCATGCACTTGACATTTTACATGTGGTCAGCAAAGGCTGTCGCTGCCATTGCAGAGGCAGCAGCGCATCCCGTGGCCAGGCAGGCCACATTTACTTTTCACCTCAAACGCCCGCTCCATGCTCGCACCGGACTGACTGGGTCTGTGCTCGCACCGGAACGGCTGGAAGAACTGCCAGCCGGGGCTGTCGCTGCCGTCGGGCCCGCGCGCGGGCGCGTGCCGCAGCTCGCCGGCCAGCCCGTGCGTGGTGGTTGCGCCGACCAGCACGCACACGCCGGAGAGCACGAAATACGCCTGCCTGCGACGCCAAGGGCCAGGGCGCGACCTTAACATCATGAGCTGGCAGCACTGCACAGAGCCTGTGCCAGCACGCCCGTTGGTGTCACCACGCAAGGCTGCCTCAGCTCGGGATGCGCATGCCCTGCATGCTGGACCCACGCAATTCTGCCTCGGCAGCAGTGTGAATGCAGTCTGCTTCCCAAGCAAGCAGCAAGCGGGGTTGGCACTGCACACGCACTTTGCTGCAGAGCTTTCCAGGTACTCAGTGGCCAGCAGCAGCGCCCCGCCCACGCTCGCCCACGCCAGGCCCATCAGGGCCACCGCGGCAGACGCAACGCCGCGCGAAGGCAGCTGCGCAGCCAGGCGGTGCAGTTGGCAAGCACCGCCGCGTGCGCTCCGCGCGCACAGCCGCTCTGACATTCCGCAGCAAGGACCGCGCAGCGCACAACTTGCCCACGACGTCACGAGCAGCACGGTGGCGGCACGGCTGCATGGCAAGCCGGACATCGACAGGCTTGCAGGTCACCACACATGCTTGGTTGTGCACGAGACAGGACATAAGGCGCATATGTACCTGTCAGAAGGCGACCAGGGCCTGCCTCAGCCCAAGCGCCTCGCGTGGGGACCTGTGAGGCTGCCAGGGGCCCACCATATTGCGTTGGTAGCGCGGGGACGCAGGCGACCGCGGCGAGGCAACGCCCGCGTCAGGGCCAGGCGACCCGCGCTTGCGGGCGGCCCGCTCGCGCGCCGCAGCGTCCGGGTCAAACACCAGCAGCGACTTTATCATAAACAGCTCGGCGAACAGGCTGCCGGCCGCTGCCGCGCCCGCCAGCAGCTCCACGTGTGTCGCGGGCATCCACTGACGGCGCACCGTCACGGGCAGGGCCACCAGGATGGACGCCGCCCAGACGAGCTACGCAGGCACCACGGCTCGGCCTAAGCCAAGGCTGCACCGCGCACGCAGTGGGAACCAGACAGTCCTCGGCCTCAGCCAAGGCCGCACCGCGCACGCAGTGGGAAACAGACAGTCGCAGTGTCAGAATGGACAGGCTGCACAGGCACAGCGCACTTCGCTCAGGCCAGACAGTGACACCAGGCCAGGACTGCGCAGCAGGTGCCCCAGTCCAGCTCTTGGGCAGGCCCGCGCACGCACCCATGCGATCGCCTGGAATATGGTGTGGTTACTGCCGCCTCGGAACGGGTACAGCAGGATGTGCCGCAGCTTCGCAGAGCGTGGGCAGTGCGCGACCAGGCCTACGCCATGCGTGACTGGCAGCAGAGGCAGGAAGACCCACACGGCGGCAAAGGTGATGTCCTCTAGCGTGTTCATGCTGCACGCTCATCAAGTGCGTGCTGTGTCCAGCTCCACCAGAGTTTTCAGCGCACCGCGCGCAAGAGTCCTCTGCTGTAAACAGGCACGTGTGCGCTGCAGGTGGGCGCGCTGTGCTATGTGTCAACCTCGACTGTGTGTCGCCTTTGGTCGTGACCAAGGGCGTTTGCCAAACGCCCTTCACAGTCACCAAACCTATCAAGCCCTAATATAAGCACAAACTTGAGCTCTGCAACTTGCAGTCTGCAAGGCCTCTGCCTAGAGCCTCGTCAGGGGCAGGCATACTTGGTGAGAGGGGGAGCTCCCTCCTGCTGAGCCTGCCTGAGCTGGTACGTCCTTGATGGAGGTCAAGCCGCAAGACGCAGGTGGCGTGCAGCATGCAAAGAGCGGTAACGTGCGCGTGAAAGACTATGAGGTGTGATGCACTCCTGCATGTTTTCACTTGGTCCCCTGTGCTCCAGCAAGAGTGCGTTTCACTGCGGCTGAACGCTGGACTGCCAATGTACAGTCGGAGGCTTACCTGAAGAGCCTGGAGCCCCTTGTCAAGCGCCTCCAGGAGGACGTGCCACAGGTGAGACCAAGCGCTGCACTGGCTGCGGTTGCTGCCAGCCCCTGTCCGGCTCTGCGCAAGGCAGAGCTTGCAGTGCGCTTGGGCACCGTTGTGTCGCTGAGCTGCCGCGCTGCAGGCTCGCTATGACAGGAAGAGCCTCGGTCAGATGGTTGCGCAGCTGCTGCAATTGATGGAGGATGCACTCGGCATCAATGTGCGGACCCATGCCACAGCCGTTGTGCTGTGAACGTGTGGCACGTGTTGGCCAGCACGCCAGCAGAAGCACTGGAACTGCAGGCGCTGCCGCCCAAGCCGTTCCCCAAGCTGCCGGTGAAGCTGCTGGAGGATGTGTCGCCAGATGGCCCGCTGCACCTTATCGCCACTCACTGTCACAGCATCGTCAAGCAGCGCAACACCAAGCGCGTGGACTTTGCCAACCCCGGTCGCCGCAAAGAGGTGCGGCCCTGCTGCAGGTCGCCTCAAGAAGGCACCCAGGCGTTGGCTGCGGGTTGCGGGACATACTTAGGTGTTCTGCAAGCCCGGAGAGCTACACAGCAGTACTAGTGGCTGGCCACGTGACGCCCCAGCTGCCATGTGACCCTGCGCAGAACCTGGAGATCCTTGCCTCTCTGCGGCGAGAGCTCACGCGCGCGGGGCACCTGCGCGCGCCGCACGTGTTCCTGCACCCCAGCCTGCCCGCGGAGGACCGTCAGCGCCTGCAGCGCATCGTGGAGCAGCTCCATGGCGAGGTGGCGGCTTCCGAGCGTGCGCAGTCCAGTCGCACATGACAGATGATGCTGCATGTCACGCATGCCCATGCATGCGCAAACACCAAGAGCAAGTGGCTGCAGGGGCGCCGGGCGTGACGCATGTGGTGTTCCCTTTCGGCCCGGAAGGGGACCCCGATGATGGCAGGGAGTACATGCGTACCCTGCGCCGAGCGTGCGCCCTCGCTTCGCCTGGGCGGCTGCGCGAGCGAGCTCCTGCAGCCACAGCGCTCAGACCTTGCCTACAGATTTTCCGTGGCGTAGCTGTTGGTGTGCTGCAGGGCGCACAGCATGCAAGCCCGTCTGTGACAAGAAAACGCATGGTGTCCAGCACTGCCACTGTGCTATTTTGGAAAGCTACTGCCAGCCCTGCATGTGCTGGGGCATCCTGCTGTGTGATGTCTCGAGCCGTCGCACTGCTTGCGCTGACATGCTGCGACGCTGCTTGACAGACACTCACGCAAACGGCTCTCAGCTCTGACTCTGAGGCTGGCGCGCCTTCAGGGGATCAGCTGCACGCGTGCACTTTTGGTACACGCCCGACAGCTATGACCAGAACCTGCCCATGGACATCGCCCCGGAGAAGCTGGAGCCGGACAAGCGCATCCGCGGTGGGTGCTGGCAAACCCGTCTCCTTTATGTGGACTGCTGTTTGTGGTAATGATGGTTGACACAAGGCGTGTACGCTTCACAGTGGAGGTCGTGACATCAAAAGGCCTGCCTGCTAGGCGCTTGCCATGCATCAATGCGCGGCGCTTGTTCAGAGGTCGCACGCGGGCATTTTCACCAATGTCATGGCATGCCTGATTGCCATTACTCTCAAGGTCCGTGAAGGCGCATTGGGCGCCTATGAGAGACCCAGGGCGCCCATGATGCAGGGCCATGGAAGGTGTACACGCGCTGGGTGACAGACTCCGGCCGGTACAACGAGATCTGCAACCCCATCGACTACGAGACCGAGGACGCGCTGGCCGAGCAGGAGCGCCTGGGCCTCGTCCTGCCGCAGCCCGCAGCCGCGGCCGCTGGTGTGTCCCTCGCACAGTCTCTGTGCCGAGGAGTATCATGTGACAGTGTTGGCTGTGCTGTTCCTTGCGGTCCTGCATTTTCCAGTGTGCGCATCTCTGTCGCGCCGTGGCACACACCCCCACTCATGCGAGCTGCCGGGGCGCAGCTGAAGGCGGCGCAGCGGGCGCGCCTGGCTCAGCCACGCCTGCGCCGACCGCCAGTGCCGGCGGGGAGCCCAGCGCGAAGCGCCCGCGCCTGGACTCTGCGGCGGACGCGCCCGGGCCTGCTGCAGGAGGTTAGCCCCTGCCTCGCCAAGCTGTGCATGCACGGCCCTGAGCGCGTGCTGCGGCAGCGAAGGCGCCAAGCACACAGGGCAGTGACGGTCCCCGCCTTGCAGGGCACCAGAGCACTGCGCTGAGCACATTTCTTGGAAGACGCTCGCCTTAGCCTGCGCCCCCTCCTCCAAACAGAAGCGGCGCCTGCTGCATGCCGTGAGCCGAGGGGTCGTGTGTGCTGGCGGGGCGCAGCGGCGCCGCCGCGCACCGAGATCGAGCCGGGCGCGGGCGAGCGCGTGGCGCCCGGCCTGCTGCGGCAGGTGCTGCTGGACGCAGGCCGCCGCGCCCCGGACGGCGGCGCGCCCAGCCTCAACCTGTCGCAGGGGCAGGCGCCGCCGCGCGGGCCGGGCAGCGCAGCCGCGCGGGCGCCGCTGGCGCCGCGGCCGGCCGAGGCCGGTGCGCGCTGGGCCACTTGTTGCGCGTGGACGCCACCATGCCGGTCCAGGCTGGCAGGACCTTCTAACAGGCCTTGCGTTGTAGAGCACCTGACATATGCCATACACATGCCGGTGGCAGGCTGCGCTGCCGCACAGAGCGTTTCCATCCTGACATGCTCCGCCCATGGCGCCACCTGTTGCAGCATGGCTCGCAGTCACCGCTCCTTCTCCTGCCAGGTGTGCAACGGATGGGCCTGCGTCATGTGCCCGGCGCGCGCGCCCGTCCCAAGCATGGGCGGCACGGCCGCGCGCAGGCGCGCCAGGGGATGGCGGCGCGGCCGGCGAGCTGTACCGCGTGCCGGCACATGCGGCATGGTTCCGCTACAACGCGGTGAACCCCATCGAGCGCAGCGAGCTGCCGGACTTCTTCAGCGGCAAGCACGCCGCGCGGGGCCCGGCGGTGCGCGCGCCCGCGCCCACCCCGCCCCCTCCGCCGGCGCGCCCCACGGAGCGCAGGCGGCGTGGCCGGCACCTGCTCCGGCCCTGTGGCGCTGCGCCCGGTCGGAACGCCCGTGGGGCCCTTGGGGCGCCTGACGCTCCCTTGCATGGCGCCCCGCAGCGCCCCACAGCAATTCAATGCATAGCTCACATGCGCCACACAGGGGTGCATCGTCATGTGATGCGCTTGTGGCCTTTGCGACGAGGCGCTCAGCCTGCGCGTCGACAGATGTACAAGGAGGCGCGCAACCTCATGGTGGACCTGTACCGCCGCGACGTGCGCCGCCGCCTGACCTTCACAGAGGCGCGGCGGCAGCTGGAGGGCGACGCAGCCGCGCTGCAGCGCATCTTTGAGTTCCTGGAGCACTGGGGCCTGCTCAACTACCAGGCGCCCGGCGGCGGCGGAGCTGCCGAGCCTGACGACGCGCCGGACGGTGCGCACTGGGCGTGCGGGGCTCAAGCAGTGTCTTGGAGTGGCGGGTTGGCGTGGAGCGCGCACTGGTCGCAGTGCTGGCGGGAAGCGGGGGGCTGCCAGCACCCAGCCCAGCCAGTGCCACGCCTGGGCGGCCCTGACCTTGCATTGCGTTGCGCACTTTGGACGCTCCTACAACAAGCAACATAGTGTAAGTGCTGCCTGTGCTCCACATCTCAGAACACTAGCAGCGCTCTTGCCCGGCTCACTGTGAGACAGTGTGGCTGTGGCGGCCGCACCTGTGGGTGGCAGACATGCAGCGGTCCCAGTGCCGCAGCATGTGCCCCAGGTCTACCTCCTGGCGTGCGCGTGGCGGGGCTCCCGGCTGACAGCAATGCGCTGCTGCGCTTCCCGCGCCCGTCGCCCGAGGCGATGCTGGGCGGCGGCGGCGACGGCGGCACGGTCCGGGTCGCGGCGCGGCGCAACCGCTTCGGTCGCCTGCCCTCCGAGGCGGCCACAAAGCAGGCGCGGCCCGGTGCTCGGCTGTCAGGTTGGGCCTCGTCACTGTGCGCTGGCGCTTTCCTGGGTGCCCTTGTCGAGTGCTGGGGTGCTGGACGTGCCCATCTTGCTGCCTGCTGCAGGCGCGGGTACAGGCAGGTGCGCAGTTGCGCGCCCCCGCCGCACGGAGTGAGGTACCACCCCGGCCTGACCCCACACGTCCTTGCAGCGAAGCTTGGGCGCCTCCTTTGCGCTGCGCCCGCACTGCAAATGAGTGGCGGACAACCACACTGCCAGCTCTGGCCGCGCAGGCGCGCTTCTTCTGCAACGCGATGCCGTGGGTGGACTGCACGGCGGTGCGCTACCACTGCACGCGCATGCCGGACGTGGACCTGTGCCCCGAGGCCTTCGCCGAGGGCCGCTTCCCGCCCGGCTGCAGCGCCGCGGACTTTGTGCGCATTGATGCCGCCGATCCAAAGGCGCGCGCCTCCTGCGGCAGCACATCTCCAGCCCATGTTGGTGTCGCACATGCTGCGCCTGCATTAGGCTGGCTCATTCCTGGCGGGCTCTGCCCTGCTGCGTCGCGGCATGTGCAGGCGGCCGTCGCGTCAGCAAGACCTCACACTGCCAGGCCCTGTCTGGGCGCGCGAGGGTGGGTGGGGATGTAGAGTGAGGGGGTCCCTGCTCGCTATGCAACCCCCCAGGCTGGCATGTGGGCCGGTGGACAGGTGCAGGCGCCGGGCTGGAGCGACCAGGAGCTGCTGCTGCTGCTGGAGGGCGTCGAGCTGTACGGCGACAGCTGGGCCGACATCGCGGAGCATGTCGGGACCAAGAGCCAGGCGCGCCTGCCGCCCGCACCATCTCCGGCCAGCCTGGTGCGCCAGGCGGGCAGCGCGTCGCTCGGGCGATGTCTGCAGGCCGCCGTGCGAGACGCACCATGCTGGCGAGCTGCCAGGTGCTTTTGGGCGCAGATGCACGCGCTTGCCTCGGAGTGGAAGAGCTTGGTGGGCTCGAGTGTCAGTCATGGTCTGCTCGCCTCGCCACCCCCTGCGGCTGCGGAATCTACTCCGCGCGCGCGCTGCACAGTGTGCGGAACAGGCAGCAGCTGGGGAGCTCGCGCCCGGCGCTGACGGGCCTGGCTGCGGACGCGGCCGCCCGCGCGCAGGTGCAGTGCATCACGCACTTCCTGCAGCTGCCGATCGAGGACGACCTGCTGGCGGACCTGGAGCCCGGCGCGCCGGCTGGGCAGCCGCTGGCGGGGGACGGCGCCGCGGCCGCGAGCGCCGGGGACGCGCCGATCCCCTTTGCAGACGCCGGCAACCCCGTCATGGCGCAGGCGCGGTCCACCTCCGCCTGGACGGCCGGAGCGTGCGTGGTGCCTGCTGCGCGGATTGGCCGCCACCCACTTGTTGATCTGATGCGAGCAACCTGACAGCATGAAGCAGACATGTGGGCATCAAACACATGGCGCGTGCCGTGCAGCCACAGGCCGGACGGGCCGTATTTTCCTGGTCTGCGTGTTTCGTGCTGCGAACGCTGATGCTGCGGGTTGCGGCCGCGGCCCGCTGGGCGCCGTGCATGCGCTTAGCGCCCAGCATGCAGGCGCGCGCGGTGCGCAGGCGGCCTGGCTGGTGTCCATGGTCGGCGCGCGTGTGGGCGCCGCCGCCGCGCAGGCCGCGCTCGAGGCCCTGTGCGAGGAGGACCCCGCCCTGGCCGCCGAGGCTGGCCAAGCAAGCGCTAATGGCGCCGCGCCCGGCGGTGTGCCTCGCCGCTACGTGACAGGTGTCTGCTGATGCCTGAGGAACCAGCGCATGGCAGGGTCAAGGCTCAAGAGTGCTCCGCTGGTACCTCCGCTTGCAGCATGCACTGCTCTCGCCTGACGTCTTGCTAGGAGTTGGAGTGCGTGTGCATGGCGCAGGAGGTCATATTGTCTGCCCCGCGGGCGCCCTTGGTGTGTGACGTGGGACTTACATCTATGCGACTGTGAGCGCGAGCGGCACCTGGGGAGCAGGTGCCGCAGAGCTCGGCCACAGCGCTGCGCCGCCAGTGGCGAATGGTACGGCGCAGTCCGCGGTCGGGGATGGGGCTGATGCGCCCGCGGCTGCCGGCCGCGGCTCCGCGCCGGCGGCCGGCGGCGAGCAGGGCGCTCCGCCGCCGGCGAACGGGCATGCGGCGACCGCGGCAGACCGGCCGGTGTCGCAGGCGCGCATGCGCGTGGCGGCGGCGACAGCGCTGGGCGCCGCGGCGGTGCGGCCAGCTCTTGCGCTTGTGTGTGAGCTGATCGGGTGGCATGCTCCGCGGTGAGCCATGG
>JAABUR0100006424.1_pt1 | contig 14386 bp, 12 predicted proteins | sample 5560091 | NCBI WGS metagenome assembly JAABUR01 (sample SAMN10711879, study PRJNA513375) | rock metagenome | isolation source: Antarctica rocks | place: Antarctica: Victoria Land, University Valley sud
AGGACCAGGTCGTTGCGCGGCACGAGCGCATGCACGGCCGCTACGGCACGCGCGCGGTCCTTGACCACTACCTCGAGCTGCTTGTGCGCAAGCCCGGCGGCCTGGCTCGCTCGGTCGCCCTGGCCCAAGAGCGCGACCGCGGCGCCTGGCCCGACTGCTTCGATGAGCTCTGGGCGCAGATCACCCAGCGCTACGGCGCATCGGAAGCGGCGCGGCAGATGATCGACGTTCTGCTGCTCGCGCGCGAGCACGGCCCCGCCAGATTGGAGCTCGCCGTTCGCGGCGCGCTCGCGGCCGGCGCGGCTGATGGCCGCGCGGTCGCGGTCCTCGCACGGCGAACCACCCAGCACACGGCCGTGCCGCTTGTTGGCCTCGACGCGCGCTTGGCCGCCCATGACCGACCCGAGCCGAAGCTGGCCGACTACGACCAGCTGATCGGCGGTCGAGCATGAGCGCGCCGCAGAACGCCAGAACGGCGGCCCTGGAGGCGGTGATCCTCGCGCACGCCACCGAGCTGAAACTCCCGACGATCCGCCGGCGCTTCAAGACCTTGGCCGACGAGGCCACCCGCGAGCAGCAGACGCCGGTTGCCTACCTCGCCGCGCTCTTGGAGGCTGAGACGGCCGAGCGCTCTGAACGCCGTGAGAAGCGCCGGCTGATCGACGCCAGGTTCCCGGCGCTGAAGTACCTCCAAGACTTCCGCTTCGACGAGAACCCGAAGATCTCGCAGGCCACGATCGCCGCGCTCGCCGAAGGCTCCTGGATCACCGACCGCGACTCCGTGATCCTGATCGGCGACTCCGGCACGGGCAAGACACACCTGGCGACGGCGCTGGGAATCGCCGCCTGCCAACAAGGACGCAGGGTCCGCTTCACGACGTTGGCCAGCCTGGCCAACGAGCTGCAAGAGGCCCACAGCCAGCAGGAGCTTGCCCGGGTCATCGGCCGCTACACCCGCACCGAGCTCGTCATCCTCGACGAACTGGGCTACCTCGCACTCCCAGACGGGGCGGCCGAGCTCGTCTTCCAGGTCCTCTCCGAACGCCACGAGCGCGGCTCGCTGATCATCACCACCAACCTGCCCTTCGGCGAATGGACCAAGGTCTTCCCCGACCCACGGCTCGCCAAAGCGGTCGTCGACCGGCTCACCCACCGCGCCCACATCATCGACACCGGCAGCGAGTCCTGGCGCTTCCGCCACGGCCTCGCGAGGAGCACCAAGAAGACGACCTGACCCCGCCCGCGAAGCCGCGCACGCGTGCGGATCGCGCTCCACCATCGCCCTACGGGCAATGGCTCCGCGCGACCCGCACGCGCCCGTTCAGGCACTATCCAGCAACAACATCAACCAGCGCGAGGTGGGGCCACTTCAAGCCGTCGCGCTGGGGCCAACCGAAGCCGTCGCTCTCATCGCCGCAGCGTCCGGCACAGCTCGACGCCGCCCGGCCCGTCAGCGGCGGTCTCTACCTCGAAGCCCTCCTTGCGCAGCCGCGCGGCGACCGCGTCGGCGATGACGCTCTCGTCCTCGACCACGGCGATGGTGCGGCCCCGCATGGAGGGGAGGGTACGGCGGGGGTGTTAGGGCGGGGGGCGGGGCGTGTGGAGGTTTGGTGCAAGGCCTATGACACAGAGATCCGAAGCGCCAGGCCGTCCTCGGACAGGGCCGAAGCGACGCGCTCCGGATCTTCGTCCTCGTGGATTCGGCGATTCCGGCGATCTCTCCGGGAGAGTGCTCCTCGGTCGTCGCCCTCGACAATTGATCGGCGCATCTCGGAGCGACGTGCGCTGGCTGCTTCGGGGTCTGGGTCTTGGGCGGTAGCGAGCGCTTCAACCAAGGCTCCCGTGAACACTTCCAAGCTGCTGCCATCAGCGAGAGTGACGCGTGAGCTTGATCCTGTTAGGTCTCCGTGGTCCGAATCGGTGCGCACCGACGCGGCCAGACCGTCCGGCGTCCTGATGGGTCCCTCCCCGGCCCATGCAACGACACGATCCTCGACTCTTCTGAGCAAGTGTCCACCCACCTCGTCAACCGGTGGAAGAAGCAGTCGCCCGCCTTCTAGATGTTCACCGATCGGGCGCCGATCTTCTCTCGAAGGCACCACCGGTCGCACCCAGCGCTCTTTCGAGTCGGGAGGATCGATCCCAATGATCTCAACGGGACCGCCAACTTTCGTCATGCGCGTGGCATACGCGTGCTTGTCGACTCCGGGCGGCGTACCCGGACCTCCTCCGAACTCAACGCCTTCGAGTTGATGCATGGCAGAGCCAAGCTGGTCGAGGGACTTGCTCTGTCCAGCGGCGCTGTTTCCCTTGCACTCCACGATCAGCAGCCGCACCTGGCCATTCTGCTCGGCGGCAAGCAGATAGTCGGGATGTCTAGATGTATGTGCCGCGTGGGCCACATTGAGCTGCCCTGCTGGACCCGCTAGCTGCGGAACGCCGCCGCCGAGGAGGTAGTCGAAGTCGATGGGGGTGTGGACAATCGCGCCGTTGCTCGCCTCCCTAAGCCACTCCACCGCGTAGCTCAGCGCGCATCCAACTCCGATGGCCTCAGACAGAGCCGTCATGTGGTGGTGCCTGTAGTCGCCCGCGAGGGCGTTGGTAGCCAGCGCACCGGTTGTGGGTGCCCTGTCAAGCAGGTAGCCGTACCGGACAAGAGACCAGTGCCAGTGCGCTAGGCCCTGCTGGACGTGCAGAGGCGGCAACATGGCGGTCCCCAGCGTTTGCAAGACATCTATAAGAGTGGTGGGGACAGAAGGCGTAGGCGCGATTGCGACCGGCGTCTTCGGCTGGGGAGCGAGAGGATCCGAAGGTGGCTTTGTGTACGAGGTCGACGCCGAAACGGCTTGGCTAGTCGTGCCATCGCTCGTGATGTCGAGCACCACACCTTGGCTCAGGGCTCCCGGCAACTGGGTGAGCATGTAGGACACTGTTCCCCCTCCCTTAGCGGCCCCCGCAAAGCTGCCAACGCAGCATCGCGTGAGCGCGAGTTGCGTCGTGTCTGCTCTGCCACTCTATGGGCGGGACTACCTTTACGCATGAGCGTCGCCAAACCCCAGGGTAAAGGCCGTCAAGCTACTGCCGATCTCCAGGCCAGCTCGATCGCGACGAAGCCGGGCGGCGTCTCGATATGTGGCTCCTGCAAGCCCGCTGCTAAAGCGCCCTCGACGACAATCACTATGCCCCGGCCGAGAGCGTCGATTATCCGCTTGTCCACCAAGTGCTGGACGATGAATGGATTACGCCTCACAGAGACACCGACTCGCATTCCCTCTGGTGTCACTCCGTTTGGAAGACTGCCTGGACTCACGATCTGTAGGTGGTCGCTGAAGACTCGAACCTGAATCGGGCCGGCTACTGAATAGTCGCGATGCGCAACTGCATTGGCCACCACCTCGCGGAGGATTGTGGTCGAGGGCCGGGGTTCGTCGATGCGCTCGATTCCCTCCAGCTTCGAGGAGACACCCAAGTTACGTTCGATGAAGGCCACCGCCCCCGCAACCTGGTCTTCAACCCGCCCGACTACTCGCGCCTGGTCTACGAGCCCGCCCTCTAGAGATGGTCCTGGGTACGCGGCACACTCGATCGAGGCGTGGGGGACCTGCTCAGCCGGATCCTGGCCGAAACACAACAACCCTCCGAGGGTCGGGACGTGGCTCTCGGGGTAGAGAATCTCCGCGTTGACGAGGACAGGCCTCCTATCGGCTGGTGTGAGGTTCGCCCAGTCAACGGACCGCAGTTCGCCGAACCGCTGGTCGAGCGCAGCGCTGTCGAGATCCGTCTCAGCGGCGCCAAGGACTGGCCTGAGGTCAGGCTGCACCGCGCCTGACGCCTGAGTTAGGCGAATGAGCTCCTCTCGGCTTGCCTCTCGCGACGTGCTTCCGACACGGACGAAATAGCGCTTTCCCTCGCCGCCGCCCACTGCGTGCGGTTTCTCGACGCCCATTTCCACCGAAATGACCCCTACCTGAGCCCCGGCGATGTCGATGATTTGCCAAGTTGGGATTGTCGGCGGATCAATGAGCGTTCGGGCTAGGTTCATTACGGATTCTTCTTCCCATCGGCCGAGGCCGGTCACCTCACCGTCATCCTCGACCCCTAGAAGCACTTGGCCACCGCCAGCGTTGAGGAAAGCGCAAAGCTCCTTCGCAACGTCTCTCGGGGAGGTACCCGCTGCCTTGAACTCGGCGAAAGAGTCCTCGCCACTGGCAATGAGTTGTACGACTTCCGCCGCGGACAGCCGCGCCATCACCAGCCGTACTTCTGGCGGCGAAGCTGAAATGCCTCTTCGCCGCCTTCCAGGATCTGCTCAGCTTGCTCGCGCACGATGACATCGTCCACGGTGCCTTGAGCGGCCGGAAACCCTTGAGGTCGTGGATCGGCGCGCGCTTCAAGCACAATAATCTGCTCGGCATCTCCCAGCACTGGGATATTCGCGTTATGGGTTGCGACGACCACTTGGCGATGACGCTTTGCGGCCCGGAGGCGTTGAACCACATCGTCATAGATGAAGCGGTTGTCGAGATCGTCCTCGGGCTGATCAACGAGCAGCGGCTCACGGCTCGACTGCAGGATTAGCAGCAGGATCGCTGTGCTCTTCTGGCCGGGACTTAGCCGTTCGAGCTCCCGGAACGCTGGCTCGCTGGGAGGGCCAACATCGAGAGCGATCGTCGTCTCGTCTCGGAGCTCCAGAGGTTCCAGGTCGAGAAGTGCTTCGTTATCCAGGGTTCGTTCCAGCAGGCTCGCCTGACTCTCGGTGAGATCATAAGCTCCGGTAAGGGTACGCTCCCGCACCTTCCGAGCGAACTCCGCGGGCGAGAATTCTGCATGTTCGACCATGCGCGTCAGAGCGTCGCCCCGTGCTTTGGTCTTGAGCGCCTGAAGACGCTCCAGCACCTTGTCCCGGTCACGCTGGTAGTGCACCTCAACCTTCACGTTGCGCGCCGTGGCGGAACTGAGTTGGTCAGCGGCGTCGACCCGACGCCGGTGCTTATCCGCTCTCACGTTTCTTAGGTCGACAAGTAGCGCGTCCCTTCCTCGTCGGGCTTCTTCGGCTCGGGCTTCGAGTTGCTTGATCCTTTGATGTAAAGGTTCGAGTTGCTCGATACGGCGCTCTACGTCTAAGTACTGCTCCGGATCAGTGTCTGGGGCATCGGCCTGCAGTTGACGCAGCGCTTGGTCGAACTCGGACTGTCGGGCGGCGCGACGTGCCTCCCACTGTTCGCGTACCGCCGCTAGCCGCTCTCGGCCGCCCTGGAGTTCTTCTCCTGCTGCCTTGAGCCCGCGGCTCGTGCTGCTGATAGTGGAGGCGACCTCCTGGCGTGCTCCGTCGATCAGGTCGTTGTTCGGCAGATCAGCTGCATCCCGGCCGCCGCTGAGGTCTGGCGGCAGGGGGAGATCGCCTTCTAGGTCCGCGAGCAACCGCTGGCGCTCCAGAAGCGCGGTGTCGGCCGCACTAAGCAGCTGAGCCTCTCGCTCCAAGAGACGGCGTTCGCGTAGACGCTTCTCGAAGCCTGCTTGGCGGAACCGTTCGCGCCACTGCAGAAGCGACGGCAGTGCCGCCAGCCGATCGGAACTCTGCTCTAGCTCTTGGAGTGCGCTCATGAGGTCACGTCGGTTTCGACTCAACTGGACTACGACTTCCTTCTCCCGGTCCGCAACGTCTCTCAGGTCAGACTCAGCAAAGGCGTCAACTAGTGCCAGCCGCGCCTCGGCGCTCTGGGCGACCTCGAAAATCTCCTTCTGCCCATAAATGCGCGGGTGGAGGAGTGCAGACGGGTCCAAGTCAGGTTGCTGCTGTCCAACGGCGTCACGCACGATGGGAGCATGCGGGGCGGTCCGCTCAACGGTGAAGCGTTGTGAGCTTGGCGCGCCGGTCTCGAACGTCACGATGACCTGAGAGCCGGCAGGGAGGGCGAACTCTCGGAGGCCACCCACCGCTTGCTTAGACTCCACCGTGTTCGGGTCTAGACCGAAGGCCCATCGGACGGACTCGATCACCGTCGACTTTCCCGTCCCCTTGCCTCCGATCAGGCACGTCAGTTCTGGATTCAGCAGGACCTCGCTGCCGCGAAGGTAACCGCCTTCCCAACTTGCCGAAAGAAGGCGTCCGTCCGTCCGCGTCGTCATCGGATCAGTAAAGGCGATGCGTGAGCCGGGATCCAAGAATGCCTGCCGCAGACCAGCAACGGACGGGCGGTGCATCTTGATCCAGACAGACTCGGTTCCGATCTCGGCCTCAGATCGGGCATCCGACGTCAGGACGTAGGCCAACGGTTTGAGTCGCTTGTGGGCGGCGTCTTCATTAGCGACGATGCTCCGAAGTCCGGCGTTCGGCAGTTGCGCAGGTGCACAAGGCAATTGGGCTGCGAGGAGGTTCTCCGTCCGCCAGTAGTCGGCTCGGGCTCCGCCTTTTTCCATCTTCAGAATGCCTTTGCGGCTGGTGACATGTGCTGCGACGCAGATTCCGTGGCAACGCGTCTGTATCGCCTCCACTAAGTCGCTCAGGCTCAGCGTTGACCGGACGCTTGTGAGCTTGGTGTCCTTCCGCCGACTGCGATCCAGGCCGATGATCGTTAGTGCGTCCTCGAGCTCCACGACAGGCGTATCGGGATCAAAGAGACACAGCACATGTAATCCCTCCTGCGTTTCCGCTTCGAATCCCGGAAGCAGAAACAGGCCGAGGCCGCGCGCCGCAAACCGCAGCTCATCTACCCACGACACATCGTGATGTTCGGTTATCGCTACGAGCTCAATCCCGCGGGACTGAGCGGCCTCCAAGTACTTGGTGGCAAGGTCACGGCGCCCGTCAGGGTCAAGCGGTTCCTGCCCCGGCCACCCAGAATCTCGAGGCGTATGTACCTGCAGATCAGAACGAAAATACCTGGCTCCGTCATCAACGGCGTTTCCGCGAGATTCGTCACCCCTAGAACTCTGAAGTGGTTGGTCCCCCGGAATCATGCGTGCCACGGTACCGTCAGGCGCCTAGCGACGGGGCAGGTTGCGCGGCTGCTGGGCTCACGCGTCTCACGGGCAGATAGCCGCCACGCGCTGATCTTGGCCCTCAGCCACACCCCGTGTTGTTCCCGCAGCTCGAGCACGTGTAGCAAGAGCCGGTGCGCTGCATCATCCCGCCGCACTGGCCACACGCCGGCCCGAGGTCCAGGCCCTGGAGCTGGGCCGGCATCGCCGGCGGCTCGTCAGTGAAGGCCTCGGCTGCTGCCTTGGTCTTCGCCGGCTGGATGTTGGTCTCGGTGGGCTTGACCGACGGGGCGGTCGCGCCGCCGTTGGTCCCGCCGTTGCCGGAGTGACCATTGCCCCCACCATTCGCCGGCCCAGCCGTATCCCCGCGCATCAGCGCCTCCTGCGACGCCTTCCGCGCCCGCACCTCGGGCGTGAGGATCCCCAGCTCCTCCTGGACATCGGCGTCCAGGAAGCGGCTTGCCACCCAGCGCATGATGTAGTCGGGCAGCGACTTCGCGAACGGGATCTCCGGGTTGCCGGTGATGCCTTCGGGGTCGAAGCGCATGTAGGAGAACTTGCGCACGAGGGTCTCGAGGGGCACGCCGTACTGCAGTGCGATGGAGACCGAGGTGGCGAAGGCGTTCATCATGCCGCGGAGGGTCGAGCCCTCCTTGCCGACGTCGGTGAGGAAGATCTCCCCGACCGTGCCGTCGGAGTAGCACCCCGCGGTGATGTAGCCCTCGTGGCCGGCGATCGAGAACTTGTGCGTGATCGACTGGCGCTCCTTGGGCATGCGGCGGCGCTTGGGCGGCTGGTCGGCGATCGCCTGCTTGACCGCGATGTCGACCCGCTCCTGCGCTTCCTCCTCGGAGATGCCGGTGGTCGGGGCAACCGGCGCCCCATCCGCATCCTGGGCCTCGGTGCGCAGCGCCTGCGCGGTCTTGGAGCCGTCGCGGTAGATGGCGAGCGCCTTGAGACCGAGCTTCCAGCCCTGCATGTAGGTGTCGGAGACGTCCTCGATGGTGGCCTCGGCCGGCAGGTTCACCGTCTTTGAGATCGCACCCGAGAGGAACGGCTGGGCGGCGGCCATCATCTTGATGTGGCCCATGTGGCTGATGGCGCGCTTGCCGACCGCCACGTCGAACACCGGCAGGTGCTCGTCCTTTAAGGCCGGGGCGCCGATCACGGTGCCCTGCTCCTCGATGTAGGCCACGATCTGGTCTGACTCCTCCTTGGAGTAGCCCATGGTCTCGAGGCCTCGCGGGATGGTGCGGTTGACGATGGTCATGTTGCCGCCGCCGACCAGCTCCTTGAACTTGACCAGTGAGAAGTCGGGCTCGATGCCCGTGGTGTCGCAGTCCATGAGGAAGGAGATGGTTCCCGTGGGCGCGAGCACCGTGGCCTGCGCGTTGCGGTATCCGTGGTCTTCGCCCCGCTCGATCGCCTCGTCCCAGCTACGGCGCGCCGCCGCCAGCAGGCGATCCTCGACTAGCCCCTCGTCCAGCGTGTTCCACGCCGCGTCACGGTGCTTTCGCATCACGTGGTTGTGCGGCTCGCGGTTGAGCTCATACCGGGCGTAGGGGCCCATCGCCGCTGCCACCTCGGCCGACTTGCGGTACGCGCGGCCGGTCAACAGCGCGGTGATGGCGCCAGCCATCGCGCGACCCTCGTCGGAGTCATAGGGCAGCCCGTCTGACATCAGCAGCGCGCCCAGGTTGGCGTAGCCCAGGCCCAGCTGGCGGAAGTCGCGCGCGTTCTTGCCGATCTCCTCCGTCGGGTAGCTCGACGGCGACACCACGATCTCCTGCGCCAGGATCATCACGTCGACCGTGTGCTCGAAGGCGTCGGTGTCGAAGGAGCCGTCCTCGCGGCGGAACTTCATCAGGTTGATCGAGGACAGGTTGCACGCCGAGTCGTCCACGTGCATGTACTCCGAGCACGGGTTCGACGCGTTGATCCGGCCCGAGTTCGGGCAGGTGTGCCACTCGTTGATGGTGGTGTCGTACTGCATGCCGGGATCGGCGCAGCGCCAGGCGGCGTCGGAGATCTGGCGCAGGACGTCGGCGGCGTCGTGGGTGTCCACCACCTCGCCGCCGTTGCGGGCGGTGAACTCCCACTCCTCGCCCTTGTCGGCCCGAGACATGAACTCGTCGGACACGCGGACCGAGTTATTGGCGTTCTGGTACTGGATCGAGGTGAAGCCCTCACCATCGATCGACATGTCGAAGCCGGCGTCGCGCAGCGCGGCCGCCTTCTCCTCCTCGCGCGCCTTGCACCAGACGAAGTCGAGGACGTCGGGGTGGTCGACATCGAGCACGACCATCTTGGCCGCGCGGCGGGTCTTGCCGCCGGACTTGATGGTGCCGGCCCAGGAGTCGGCGCCACGCATGAAGCTGACCGGACCGCTGGCCGTGCCGCCCTTGGACAGGTGCTCCATCGAGCCGCGGATGTTGCTCAGGTTGATGCCCGCGCCCGAGCCGCCGCGGAAGATCTTCCCCTCCTTGGTGTTCCAGCCGAGGATCGACTCCATCGTGTCCTCGACGCTGAGGATGAAGCAGGCGCTGCACTGCGGACTCTCCTCGAACCCCACGTTGAACCAGACCGGCGAGTTGAACGCCGCGATCTGGTGCAGAAGGATGTGGGTGAGCTCGGCCTCGAAGGTGTCGGCGTCCTCGGTGGAGGTGAAGTAGCCGCCCTCGCGACCCCAGCGGGCGATGGTGCCGGCTACGCGGCCAACCACCTGCTTGACCGACGACTCGCGCTCCTCGCTGCCCAGGCGACCCCGGAAGTACTTCTGGGCCACGATGTTGGTGGCGTTCTGGCTCCAGGTGATCGGGAACTCCACGCCGCGCTGCTCGAATACCGGCTTCTCCGGGTCCCCGATCACGGCGTTGCGGATCTCCCACTCCACGGCGTCGAAGGGATGTCGCCCGGGTTCCGTGAACCGCCGCTCGACGCGTACTCCGTCGGTGCTTACTTCGGCTGCGGCGGTGCTACGGCTGTCGGGCATTAGGACCTCTCCTGGTGACTTTTCGTGTGTCCCGCTGGAGCGTCAACGGGGGAGGCCATGCTGCCGGTGGCGTCAGACGGAACTATGCCCTCGAACGGCATCTGGTCCACCCCCGGATCCGGGTCATCCCGCAGCTTGCGGACAACGGCTTCCAGTTCGTCCAGGTCGGCGAGGCGCCGGTAGACCGAGGCGAACTGGATTGCGGTGACCGGATCGAGCTGCGCGAGGCCCCGCTCGGCCAGGTCGCCGATGCGCTCGGCCTTGACGGCGGAGCCGCCGGCGTGACGGATGTCGGCCGCGATCGAATCCGCAAGCTCCTCGAGCTGCTCGCCTCCCACCGGACGGCCACCGGCCGCCCGAACGAGCCCTCGAAGCAGCTTGCGGCGATCGAAGCGCTGGGTGGTGCCGTCTCGCTTGACCACGTCGACCGGCACCTCCTCCGCCCGCTCGTGGGTGGTGAACCTGTTCCCGCAGCCGGCGCACTCGCGACGGCGGCGGATCGAGTCACCCGGGTCGGTCAGACGCGAGTCGACGACGCGGGTGGAGTCGAACGAGCAGAACGGACAGCGCACAGCTCCATTCTACTACGGGTAGTGCTCGATTCCTGCTTCGAACACAAGATGTTGTGGCGTGGCGGCGCGCGGCGCCCGGGCGAACGGCGTCTGCGGAAACGTCCCCCATAGGCGCGTTTCTGCAGAGTGTCTCGGCGTAGAATCGGCTGATGGGCAGGGGGATCACCGATGGTTGGGGGTTGGGGTACGGGTCGTCGCGCTGGTCGCTTGGCTCTGCCTCCTCTTCTGGGTCAGCGGTAGGTTCATCCTCGGGAACGCGGAGCCCGTACTCGCGGTCGTTTCCGCGCTCCTCGTAGGGGGGGCGTGAACCGTTGGTGGGCTCCGGTGGTGCTGCTCGTCCTGGCTCTTGCAGGAAGCGCGTGGGCGTTCGCGACACAAACCGAGACCCAAGAGGTCGCAGCCGTCTACCTCGCATTACTCGCCTTCGCCGCCGGCCGGTGGCGCACCACGGCCGGCGGCGACTCCGACTCAGAGGCCGAAGAAGTCTCGGCCGAGCGTCTTGTTGAGTCCCAGCAGGCCGTTGTCGTCGGTGGCCGGGTCATACGGCGCGTAGGTCTCCGTCTCGGGGTCATAGGCACCGTTCTCACAGCCCGAGGCGACGAGCGGCAGGTTGGCCGTCAGCGCATTCGGCTCGGCTCCATCGCACACGAGCTGGCGCTGCAGCGTCTGCGCCGAGGCCGACGGCGCGACCCCTCCTGCGACTGCGACCGAAGCGACGGCTCCGACCAATATGGCTTGCACTCTACGTCGGTTCATCGGTGTGCTCCTTCGTCCGGGGGTGTGATGACTGCTGCTTCGCACCCCGGCCCGCAAAAGGTTCAACTACGCGACCCGCCACCGGTGGGAGCCGGCGCGATCTGGTCGGATCCCGGTACCGGCTGCTTCCCGCAGGGGCGAGACCGACGAGTCCTCGGAAACGTCCTCTGGGTGGACGTTTCTGAGGACGCGGGCCGCATCAGGAACAGGCCGTGGACTGGCTCAAGCTAGCGTCTGGTCGTGGCCGATCAAGCAGTGCGAATCGCCAGCTACGACCCCGCGTGGCCACGGCGGTTCGAGGAGGAGCGGGCGGCGCTCGAAAACGTCATCGGAAAGTGGGCGTCCGGCGGCATCCATCACGTGGGCAGCACGGCCGTGCCGGGCCTGGATGCCAAGCCGGTGATCGACATCCTGGTGGGAGTCGAGGACTTGGAGGCATCGCGCGCCTGCTTCGAGCCGGTGGCGAGGCTGGACTATCTGTACGTGCCCTATCGCGCCCACGAGATGCACTGGTTCTGCAAGCCGCACCCGAGCCGTCGTACGCACCACCTCCACCTCGTGCCCACGGGTCTCCCGCGCTTCGGCGCCGAGCTGGCGTTTCGCGATCGCCTGCGCGCCCGACCGGATCTGTCCGCACGGTACGCGGCGCTCAAGCGCGAGCTGGCGGATAGCTTCGAGCACGACCGCGAGGCCTACACCGAGGCCAAGGCCGAGTTCATCGAGCTTGCCCTTCGCGGCTAGAGAGCCTCGCTTCCCCGCAAGCTCACAGCGTGGCGCGTGCTCAGTCGCGCGGCGCGTAGCGGTGGTGCAGCATCAGGTCGTTGCCGTCGGGATCGGTGAACAGCGCCATGTGGCAGACGCCGGTGTCGAAGGTATCGCCCGCGAACTCGACGCCCTTGGTCTCGAGCTCGGCCCGTGCGGCGGCGACATCATCCACGCGGATCGCCGGAGGGGCGTTCTTCTGCGGCGCGAACTCCATGCCCATCTTCTCCGGCTCCCAGATGCCGAAGCAGGTGTCGCCGATCCAGAACTCGAACCGACCGCTCTCGTCGGGCCGCAGGCCGAGGGTGTCGACGTAGAAGGAGCGCGCGCGCTCCGCGTCGCGGGAGGGGATGCCGATGAAGTCGAGTTCGTTCATGGGGACGATGGTACGACGCGCGGCCCCAAGTGCCGGACCAGTCAGCATCTGAGCACCCAGACATCACCCGTCACCGGCGTCTTCGACTTCTCCGCGGTCGGCCGCGAGGTCGCCAACGGAGACCCGGTCGCCCTGCACGTAGATGGGCGCCGGCCGGGGCGCACCTCGATCAGCGCACCGGCAACTGGTCGGCGCTGAACACGTTCACGATGCGTCCCTCCTGACCGCGCGTCTGGGTACGCAGGTCGGCAGCGTCCAGGTTCACCGAGTAGATCGTCCGGTTGCCCGAGACGTTGCGGTGAAACAGCACGCGCTTTCCGTCGGGCGACCAGGCGGGCTCGAAGCCGCTCTTGCCGGTGAGCCTGCGCAGCCCGGTCCCGTCCTTGCGCACGCGGTAGACGTTGCCCGAGCGCACGAACGTGAGCTGCGAGGCGTAGGGAGACCAGTTCGGCTTTCCGCCGCCCTTGCCGGTCAGGCGGCGCAGGTTCTTGCCGTCGGCATCGATCAGGTAGATGTTCCCGTTCCGCACGAAGGCGATCCGCCCGTCAAGCGCCCAGGCCGGCTCCGCTCCACCGGCGAAGGTGAGCTGCCGGCGCGAGAGCCCGTCGGCGCCCGAGATGTAGAGGTTGCGCTTGCCCTGGGAGTCCACCGCCTGGAAGACCAGGTTGTTCCCGGAGGGATCCCAGGCCGGACGGCTCAGGCCGATCAGGCCGGGGACGGTGAAGGTCTTCGCCTCGGTGCCGTCGGCGCGCATGGTGCCGATCGCGCCGCCGACGTCGAACGTGATCCTGGAGCCGTCCCTGGACGCGGCCGGGTTGCCCGGGCAGGGAGCCGGGGTGCCCTCCTGGCAGGTCGGGCCGGCGAGGCGCTGGTCCGAGCCGTCCGGGTTGGCGGTGGCGATCCCGTACGGGGTGACCCCACCGGTGTCGCCCTGGACGTAGGCGATCCGCCCCGGCGTGCCGGGGAAGGCGGCTTGCGCCGGTAGGGCGCCGGCGCCGAGCGCGAATAGTGCGAGAGCGGTGACTGTGAGAGTGCGCATGGGGCCTCCGGTGGTCAGGGGTAGGCCCGCTTGAACCAGGAACGAGGGTCGAGTTGCGCAGTGGGCGGGAGCCGTCAGCGCCCGAGGCGCACGCGGTCCCAGAGCTCGGCCGCGGCATCGGCGGTGCGTCCGCCGGCGTCACCGAACGACGCCCGCAGCGGGCTGGTGAAGCGCTCGGTGTCCAGTCCGCCGCGTAGCAGGACGGCCACCAGGGCGGCCAGGGCCAGGAGGACAAGCAACAGCCACTTCACCCAGTCGGGAGCCCCGTCGTTTATCCGGGCCGAGACGGGCGGCGTGGAGATGTCGGCCAGGCGCCGGCGGGCGGCCGCGGTGGGGGCGGGGGGCGCCGGGATGTTGCTCTGGGCGGCTCGACCACCGGCGCCGGGGGCAGCGGGGCCATTCGAGCCGCCGCCGGGGCGGCTCGAGCCGCCGCCGGGGCGGCCACCTCCGCCCTTGGAGGAGGCGCCCGGCGCGGGCACGACCTGGGTCCGGCGCGGATTGGCGCTGCCGGGCGAGCTTCCGCCGCACCCCTCGCGCCCGGAGCTCAGCTGGTCGGCCAGGCCCGGCGCGTACTGCTCCACGTCGGGTGACAGGTTGTTCCGGCCCCGCTTGAGCTGGCCGTCGGAGTACTTGCAGGGGTCGATCGTGCCGTCGCGGCGGTAGTCGTCGATCGGGCCCGCCGAGGCGGGGGCGACCGCCACGAGGAGGGCGATCGCCGCGATGGCTGCTGCGAGCGCTCGGGTCACTGTGCGGAGGGTAGCGCCGCCACGGCCGCCGGGGCCCCGCTTCATCTCTCGCGCCGGCTCGTCACAATGCGCCCTCGATGGCGGCCACGACCACACGGCGCCCCGCCCCGGCCGCGCGGCCCGCCACCCGCGCGTGGGGTCGGCTGAGCGGGGGGGCCGGCG
>JAABUR0100006426.1_pt1 | contig 14379 bp, 20 predicted proteins | sample 5560091 | NCBI WGS metagenome assembly JAABUR01 (sample SAMN10711879, study PRJNA513375) | rock metagenome | isolation source: Antarctica rocks | place: Antarctica: Victoria Land, University Valley sud
TGATGCTGACCTACTTCAAGGGCCGTGGAGGGCAAGGGGTTATCGTCGACGGCTGCATCCGCGACTACCCGAAGGCGAAGGACCTTGGACTCGGGCTGTGGCTGCGCGGAGTCACCCCCAACTTCCACACCCAGACCGGGATCTTCCCGTTCGCCGTCAACGCGCCCGTCGCGTGCGGCGGCGTCCTGGTGCTGCCGGGCGACCTCATCGTCGCCGACGACGATGGGGCGGTCGTCGTGCCAGCCACGCTGGCGCCGGCGTTGCTCCGCGCGGCCAACGTACACGCCGAGTGGGAAGACTTCGCACGCATGCGGCTGGCCGAGGGCGGAGATCTGCGCACGTACTACCCGCTATCCGCGGAGGCGCGGGTCGAATATGAGGCGTGGCGCGACGTACAGGAGCGATAAGGCATTGTCTAAACAGCAGTAAACGTCCGCTCCGGTACAATAAGGAGCAGACTGGGGCGGCGCGCCGTGCCGCCGATAGACGCGGTTGAGAATTGAGCAAAGGAGCGCAACGTGCCGACGACACCATCAGGCTTGACCTACGAAGACACCACGGAGGGCACGGGCGCCAGCCCGCGTCCGGGGCAAACGGCCGTGGTACACTACACCGGCTACCTCACCGATGGGACCAAGTTCGACTCCAGCGTCGACCGCGGCCAGCCGTTCTCGTTCAGGATTGGGCAAGGCCAGGTGATCAAAGGCTGGGACGAGGGCGTCGCCACCATGAAAGTGGGCGGCAAGCGCCGGTTGACGATCCCGCCAGACCTCGGCTACGGCGCGAGCGGCGCCGCAGGTGTCATCCCGCCCAACGCCACGCTGATCTTCGACGTCGAGTTGCTCGACATCCGATAACAAACCAACCGTTCTCTACTGGCAGCGCCCTGAGATTGTAATGGCGCCCGTTGCCGGCCTGACCTTAAAAGGTCATGGCAGAGGCCGGACCTTGAAAGGTCTCCCCGTGACCAGCAGCACGGTGGCCGCATGATCGACGGACAGCGCGTGTCGCGCCCAGACAGACCTTTCAAGGTCCGTGCTTTGCCATGACCTTTTTTAGGGTCAGGCTGGCGCTCACCGCGCTAGCAGCCGACGCTCCCAGTGGGTACGCTCGTTACTCCTCAACATCGTCTCCGGCGTACGCAGGCGGCGCCGTATACCCGCCCGTGCGATCCTCGCGGATAAAGCGGCCCACCTCGCCCGCTGTCGCATCAATGGCGCGTAGCGCGCCATCAAGGCGCTCCAGCAGCCAATCAGGCGTCTCGTCGCGCAGCGCTGGCGTCAGTCCACGCTCGACTTCGCGGCCAGCCTGCCGCAGCGTTTGCGCCAACGCCCGCAGTTGGGCGTAATAGTCGTCATTGTCCAAGATGCCCTCACCCCCGACCCATGCGGATTGGTCTTTCTTCTGACTATCGACTTCCGACTTCCGACTCGTCCGGCAGCGCCGGCAACTCATCAATCGAGCGCAGCCCAGCGGCCTTGAGGAACTCGACGGTCGTGCCATAGACGGTCGCGCGGCCAGGCGTATCGGCGTGTCCGCGCTCTGCGATTAAGCCGTGCTCCAACAGTAAGCGCATAGTGTGGTCGGAGTTGACCCCGCGGATACCCTCGATCTCGGGCCGTGAGACAGGCTGTCGATAGGCCACGATCGCCAGCGTCTCCCAGGCCGCGGGCGAGAGCTTGACGCCCTGCGGTACACCTAGAAAGCTCGCCACGACGACGGCATGCTCCGGCGCCGTCGTCAACTGCGCGCGGTCGCCCTGACGCAACACGCGCGCGCCATGGCCGTGTCGTGTGTAGTGATCGTCAAGGTCCCGCAACGCCGCCTCGCCCTGCTCGTTGGATAGCGACAGGGCGCGCGCCAGCGTTTCCACCGTCGCTGTCTCTCCCGCGACGAGCAGGAGGGCTTCTAGCTGAGCTAACGTTTCGGTCACATTACACTCCGCCAGAGTAGCCAACGCCATCAGTCGCGGGTTCAAGTGTCACATGTTCGAGGATAATCGGGCCAAATTGCCCGTGCTGCTGCATCAGCAAACGCTGCCGGCGTACCAACTCCAGGATAACCAGAAACATGGTGATAGCCGTCACCGTATCGCCGGCGTCTACGGCCACGTCGTGAAACGTGGCGCGCTCGCGCCCCCGCAGGCGTCCCACCACAGCCTGCAGCACCTGTGCGAACGAGATCAAAGGGCCCGGCGCCGCCGCGACCGCTACGTCGCGCTCAGTGGCGCGAGCCAGCATACGCCGCGCGGCGCGACGCAAACGCCGTGGATCGAGTGATCCGGCGACAAGGCCCGACGATACGGGCGCCAGCGTGCGCGTCTCGGCTGGCGCGGAGCGGCCGAACATACGCAGTCCCTGTTCCTGGCGGTCCATCAGCAGGCGCGCGCCGTCGCGGAAGCGACGATACACCAGCAGGCGCGCCTCCAAGTCCTCCTCCTCCTCGCGCGGCTCGTCCTCAGTGGCGCGCGGCAGCACGGCCAGCGACTTGAGCAGCAACAAGCGCGCCGCGACGTGCAGGAACTCCGCGGTGAGGTTGAGGTCGAGCGTCGGGGACGCGTGGACGAGCGCGAGGTATTGATCGGTCACGGCCACGAGCGACACACGGCTGACCGGCAACTCGTGTCGCTCGATCAGCTGCAGCAGCGTGTGCAAAGGGCCCTGGAACAAGTCCAGTTCGACGTGGAGCGGTGAGGTGAGAGTAGGGGGCATACGCGGGTTATCCGACGGAGAACTGAGGACCAAGCAGCACGCTGGCGATGGGGTAGATAAAGTCGTTATATAAGACGTTGTAGAAGCCCAACTGGTTCCCAAAAATAAAGATGACAAACAGGACTAACGGCCCGTACTGCTGCACGCCCCGCAACTCGTATAGTTGGCGCGGCGAGAGGAATGTTTGGAGCACACGCCAGCCATCAAGCGGAGGCAACGGAATGATGTTGAATACGGCCAGGAAAATATTGAGCAGGAGGGCATGCTGCAGGAAATCGAAGAGGCCCTGTTGGGCATTAAAGTCGAAGAGGCTGAAGCGCAACGGGATCGCAATGAGCGCGGCCAGGATTATATTGCTGATCGGACCAACGATGGCGACGATGCCACCGCCCGCCTTCGCGTTCGGGCGCAAGTTGCGCTCCGTCACCGGCGTGAAGCCATAGGCGAAGCCGAAACCCGCGATCGCCGAGAGGAAGAGCAGGATGATGCCAAACTGGTCCATATGCCGGAAGGGGTTAAGCGAGAGGTGGCCGGTCAGCCGCGGCGTGTCATCGCCAAGGTACTGCGCGGTGAGGGCATGCGCCAACTCGTGCCACGTAATGGAAACGAGCAGGATGATTATCGTTTCGACGATGCGGGTGGTATCGAACATTATCCAACTTCTACAAACAGCAAACCGCGCCGCGACACATCCACAGAGGAGGTGGCACGGCGCAGCGCGATGAACAGCGACGCTCGGTTACTTGGTCGCGGGGGCGGCAGGTTGCTTTTTCGCATCTTGCTTCTTGGGCTTGCGCTTTTCTTTGTTCTTTGGACTTTTATCGCCCATGATCGTGCCCTCCTTTCGTGCAAAGTACCTCAAGTATAGCATTACCGGACGATGACGTTAGCCAGCAGCTTAGGTAGACCGGTAGAATAGGCGAACGGCCACCGTTCGACACAAAAGTTTTGTATAATATAGGTTGGTCACTTCATTTCTTTCACCCATTCTCACTAACCTTGGAGGTTTGTGTGCCTCTCTACGACTACAAATGCGATACGTGCGGTCACCGCTTTGAGGTGCGCCAGGGCATCAGGGAAGACGCGCTGACGACGTGCCCCCAGTGCGGCAGCCCGATTCGCCGCGTCATCTACCCCGTCGGCATCGTCTTTAAGGGCAGCGGCTTCTACATCAACGATAGCCGCAACTCGTCCTCGACCACGCAACCGGCCAAAGACAACGCCGATGGCGCCGACAATAAGGCCGATAAGGCTGACAAAAAAGAAGGGGCCGCGAACGGTTCGACTGAGGCCGCTCCAGTCGCCGCGTCGGGCGACAAGGCCGCGGCGGCGACCGCTTCGGGCGGGGACGCCGCCAAGAGCGCCAACACCTCATCTACGGCTGCAACGGGAACAAGCGCCCCTTCGTCGTAAAACCATCACCGCATGTATGGCGAGAGGGCGGCGGAGCAATCGCTCCGCCGCCCTCTCGCCATATGTACACAAACGCGCCCATGGATAACGCTACGTCCCGCGCTGGCGTTGCTTCTTGTAGAACGATGACAGATGTTGCGGCTTACGCTCCGTGTCCACGGTCGCATCCAACGCGTCTTCTTCGCGCCGGGCGGCGCGACGGTCATCGATATCACCCTGTAACGCTAGGAGGTCCATGTAGACGTAGTGGTTGTTGACCGCCTCCGGCATCTTGAGCAGATGACGCAGCATCATCGACTGCGAGATGCTCAACGGGTTATCTTTTTCCCCTTCGGCGAGGTTGATAGCCCGGTCCAGCATGCGGATCGTCTCGGGGCCGACCTCCCGCTCCTCGAGTTCCTCGCGTATCTCCTGCAATTGCTCGTACGCGTTCACGCTGCCCTCCAATCTCTATCTCTCTTTCAGTGTACGGCATCGTGCCCACGCCTACAATACATATGCGGGCGCATCAGGCGCATTGGCGCATTGTTACACCCCAAGCCGCCGCGCGTAACAGATCGCGCGCGTCTATGTCCGTCCGACATGCACCGCGATCGTGCCAACGTTGAGCAACCGCATGTGCGCGTGCGCGAAGCCGGCCTCAAGCATCAAAGCGCGCAACGTCGGGGCGTCCGGGAAGTACCGCAGCGAGGTTGGCAGGTACGTGTAGGCTTCGCGCGCCCCGTTGAAGAGCGTGCCGATGAGCGGCACCACATTGTTGAAATAGGCGTAGAAACCGGCCGCGAGCAGCGGTACACGCGGCTTGGTGACCTCGAGGCAGACGAAACGGCCACCCGGACGCAGCACGCGGCGCATCTCTGTGAGCGCGCGCGGCACATCCGTGACGTTGCGCAGCCCGAAGCCGATCGTCACGGCGTCGAACGACGCGTCGTCGAACGGCAGAGCCAGGGCATCCGCGCGACGGAACTCGGGCGCCACGGGCACATCGTAGGCTTTATGGCGCGCCACATCGAGCATAGGCTCAGAGAAGTCGATCCCGACCACGCGGCCGGTTGGGCCGACGACCCGCGCCAGCTGAAACGCCAGATCCCCCGTCCCTGTCGCCACGTCGAGCGCCGCCCCGCCCGGCCTAACGCGCGTTTCGGCCACCGCGACCGCGCGCCAGCGTTGGTCCTGCCACCCCGTCATAATGCGGTTGAGCGTGTCGTAGCGCGGCGCGATCGTGCCGAACATATCCTCGACGTAGGCCGCGCGCGTGGGGCTCTCAATTTTCTCTTCGACGTACTTTTTCATATTCCTCTTGCACTCACTCCCTCTCTTTGTGTATAGTACCTCCCGGTGGTCAATGCGGTGTCACGCGGTAGAGTCCGGCGTCTGTAGCACGGAGCCTGTGACCGGGGCCAACCTGTCAAGTATCGTGGTGGAAAGGAAACAGTCACAGATGACCTATACGGACGAGACGCTGAATTGTCGTGATTGCGGCCAGGAGTTTGTGTTCACGTCGGGTGAGCAAGAGTTCTTCGCCTCGCGGGGGCTGCAAAACAAGCCGAGCCGCTGCCCGGAGTGCCGGGCCGCGGCCAAGGCCGCGCGCGGCGAGCAGGTGAAGCCACGGCGCGAGATGTTCGAGGCGACCTGCGGCGAGTGCGGCCAGCCGGCCCGCGTGCCGTTCGAGCCGCGGCTGGACAAGCCCGTCTACTGCTCCTCGTGCTTCGACAAGGTGCGCAGCGCGAGCTATAGCTAGTCTCCCGCCTACAACACGACAAAGCGGCGGGGACGGATCGTATTTGTCCCCGCCGCTTTGTCGTGTTGTCTCAATGGTCAGGATACACGGCGCATCATCGGTACACGTTCTGCCAGTCGTCGGCGGCTGGCTTAAATGTCAAACGGCTCACGCTCACCCTCGGTGAGGTCGCTAGCGATGGGGTTGCCGGTCGCCGGGTCATAGGGTTGGTTATTTTGCGATGTCACGTCGCCCTCGGCCGGCCGCCGCTCACTGATGATGGGCTCATGCGACGGCGGGGCAATCGCCGGGACGTCGAGCGGTTCATGCGTCGCGGCCATGGCCGTCCCGCGGACGTTAGCGAAGACAGCGGCGGCGATCAGGGCAATGGCGATTAGGATCACCAGCACAACCCCAATGCGGGGCCATGACGTGACGGCGTCGCCAAGTACGGGTAGCAAAACGGCTATATCTTCCAACAACAGTCCTCCAACAACGTAAACACCGGTCCTCCAACGGACTAATCGTGCGCCTTTAGCTTAACAGGACATACCATGTCGTGGCCCCAAATATGCGACAGTGGCGCCTATGACCACACCTATCTTGACCCATAACGCTGCGAACAACGCGTCGGCGGAGCCGGAGCGATCGCGGCCACCGCGATGAACGCCCCATCCACCTCCAGCCCACGCAGGGTAGCGCCCCAGCGACGTACCACGGCTTTCGTGCGCATCTACACCGTGTTACTTGTCCTGGCGCTAGCCGCGTTCGTGTTCCTTGCCGTCCTCGCCACCACACACGCGATCCTGCCATTCGACGTCACGGTCACGCGCGCTATCCAGAGCGTACACGTCCCGCTCTATCGGTGGATACTCACAAACGAGAGCGACCTTGGCTATACCCCACTCAGTCCGCTCACGTTTGTCGTCGTCTTCATCGCCCTCTACGCGCTGGGACAGCGGCTGGACGCGGCGCTGGCCGTGCTGTCCGCGCTCCTGGCCGGGCTCCTCGGCGGCGGGGTCAAAATCCTCACCGCGCGGCCACGGCCATCTCCCACGCTGGTACACGTCACCGCGCGTCTGCATGACTTCAGCTTCCCCTCCGGCCACGTCACCCACTACACCACGCTGTTCGGATTCGCCTTCTGCGCCCTCCTTATGGGGCGCCGCCGCTCGCCGGCGCGCGACCTGACCCTCGCGCTGTTGGCGCTGATCATCATCCTGGTCGGCCCATCGCGCGTCTACCTTGGCGAACACTGGCCAACCGACGTGCTCGGCGGGTACCTACTCGGCGGCCTCTGGCTGGCGGGGACGATCGAGGTACGGCGCGCGCTGCTACGGCGACGAGGGCAGTCACAGGTCAGGCCCGTTACCTCAGCGCAGCCGCTGCACCGCGATGTAGATCCCGATCACGAACCCTAAGGCGTCGGCGCCGAGGAATTGCGCGCTAAACACGACGCGTAGCGCGGCGTCAACGTGTAAGCCATAGCGCAACAGGCTGAACAGGTTGCCGGCCAAAACAGTCAGCACGACCGTGATCCCGGCGATGATCTCCATCTCGCGGCCCTGCTTGTAGCCCGACACACGGCGCAGTCCCGTGCCGATGAGGTACCCGACCACGATGCCGCCCAGGAACCCAACGCCGGGCACGACACTGAGCAGGAACCCGATGCCGAGCGCCAGCAGCAGCGCTCCGAGCGCCACACGGGCGTAGACGCGCGGTGTCAAGACATATTGCGGCAGTCGCCGCAACTGAGCGCAAGACGCACAACGCGCGCCCACCGGCGTGAAGATCATGCAGCGTGGGCAGATGGGCTGGTCGCAGCGTCCACACGACACGACTGTCTCGACGGCGGGGTGACGCGCACAGTAGCGGGCCGGCGCCGTCTCCGCCTCGTCGTGCTCCCTGACCATCAGCGTCTCCTGGGTCAAAAGTCGATCAGAGTTGCGGAATCGGGAACATCGTGCGCAGAGCCTCGGGATCGCCACGCGTGGTCAGGATAAAGACGAGCATGTCCAGGATCAGGAATTGGTCGTCGTGCCGGCTCTTGAGCGCCTCGTCGGCGGCCACGAGCGCCTGGTAGGCGCGGGGCAACTCGCCCCGCCCGAACGAACCGGCGGCGCGCGCGGCCATACGATACTTGCCCGCATTCCAGCCCAACCGCTTGATGGCCGCGTCCTCGGGCGTCCGCTCGGCTTTCAAGGCCGTCAGCAGCGTCCAGTCACGCACGCGCCCCGTCAGCATGGCCATGATCTGCTCGACCACCATACCGCCGCTCATGAGGCCGTGGAGCACCGTCAACGCGCGGCTAGGGTTCTTCTCTACGATGGCATCGCCCAGATGGAACGCGTTTTCGTCCTCATCGGGCGCGACCATTTCCTCGACCGCCGTTCGCGTGATCGCGGTGCCCGGCCCAACATAGGCGAGCAGCGTATCGATCGCTCCCGACACCGGCCACAGCGAGTCGGGCAGGCGCTCGGCCAGACTCGCTGCCGCGTCCGGTTCGATGGCGCCGCCGCGCCGTTTGACTTCTTCGTGTACCCACCGCGCGCGCGCGCGCCCTTCCAGATGCGGGCACTCGCGGATCTCTTTGGGTACGTCAAGCGCGGCTAGCGCCTTGATATGAGCGTTACCCGCTTGCACGCCACCCGCCTTCTTATAGTCGTCCCGGGCGCGTGGCGGCGCTGGCTCCTCCAGGATCAGCACCGTCGTCTCGGGCATCTCCTTGACCAAAGCGGCCAGACCATCGGGGCTGACGCCCGGCTTCGCGGTCTCATCGCCGCTGGCGGAGCGCCGGCGCGTTGACGCGGTAATGAGGCCATCCACGCGTACGATTTGGTGGGCGAAGAGGAACGGCAGGACGGTGCACGCCGCGACGATGTCGCCCCACGTCGCCGTGGCGCCGTCGAGGCGTTGCGCTCCGAACAGGCTCTCGTCGGCATGGCGCGCCACGGCCGCGGCTCCCAGCGCGCGCACGTTGTAGTCGTCTTCGCCGTAAAAGAGGTGGAGCATTCAGCGATCAGTCATCAGCAGTCAGCGTTTTACAAGAGATGTTCGGCCGTTGCCGCGCGCGAACAGGAGGTAGGCTACACAACAACCAACAGAAAACTGAGCGCTAACTGCTGATGGCTGAAAGCTCTAGTCGGGGTGAGAGGACTCGAACCTCCGGCCCCAGCGTCCCAAACGCCGTGCGCTACCAACTGCGCTACACCCCGCCGTACCCTCAACTATAGTCAGCCCGCCCCGGAAGGTCAAGTCCTGGTACAGTCGGCAGGACTGTTCATCCTTGCTACACAGCGCCCGCGCCGAGGACCGCGCCTATCGGCGCGGGGGCGATGAGTTTGCCCTGGTGCTGCCCAACACGACGCTGCCCGATGCGCGCGTCGTGCTGGAGCGTCTGCGCCGTGACGTACAGCGTCACCTGTGCGTGACAACTGTAAGCATCGGCGTGGCGGCGCTTGTACCCGGCCAGGGCGATCCCACCACACTGCAGGAACAAGCCGACGCCGCGCTCTACGAGGCTAAGCGGCATGGGCGCAACACCATCGTGGCTTTCGAGGAGATCCGCGCGAGCGCATCGATCCTGCCGCCGGCCAAGGCGCAAGCCCTCCGCTGTCTGCTGGCCGAGGGCGGAGTAAGCGTCGTCTTCCAGCCAATCTGGGATATTGATCGTGGCGCCATCCTAGCCTTCGAAGCGCTGACGCGCCCCGCGCCGCACTACGGCTTCGCTGGCCCCCAGGAGGCGTTTGATATCGCGGAGCAGATTGGACGGGCGCATGATCTGGACGCGCTCTGTTGCACGGCTATCCTCGCGCGGGCCGCGGAGCTACCACCCACCGCGCTGCTTTTCCTCAATATCTCGCCCCGGACCCTTGATCTCGACACGTTCGCGGGGACAGCGCTCGTCGATGCCGTCACGGCGGCCGGCCTATCGCCCGCGCGGGTCGTGCTGGAACTGACTGAGCGCTCCATGACGTCCCTCGATATTGTGGTGCGCGAGGCGGCGCGTCTGCGCGCGCTCGGCTTCAAGCTCGCGCTCGACGACACCGGCGCGGGCAACGCCGGGTTAGAAATGTTGAGCCAACTGCCCGTGGACTACGTCAAGATTGATCGCGGAGTCCTTGTGAAGGCGCTCACCGATAGGGCTGCTTATGCCGTCATGGTCGGGATCATCGCTATCGCCTGTGAAATGGGCGCCTACGTGATCGCTGAAGGGATCGAAGATACCGCTATGCTGACCCTGGCGCGAGGGGCTGGCGTCAAATCCAGCAACGACCAGACGGGGGTGCAGGGTCTCCAGGGCTACCTGCTTGGCCGTCCTAGCGCGGTCATCCCCGCGCCGGCCGTGGTCGCGGACTACCGCGGCTACATCAACGCCGCCTGACGATCAACGACACAGAGCGGCCATCCGCCTCATCGCAATGCCCAGGACGAACAGCCCGGCCAGCGCGACGGCAATCTCCACGGGTGGGTTGAGCCCATAGCGCCCCAGCCACTGCCACCACCAATAGTCGAAGTCCGGGGTATCGATCGCGATGCGCTGACTGAGCGAGGTCCCCGTCGCGTGCCGCCACGGATAATCGGCGAGCATCCCCGCCGCGACGCGCGGCGTGGCCACCCGCGCGGCGTCGTAGCCGAGCAACCAGACGTGCGCGAGCAGCGGCGAGTCTCCCGCGACCCACAGCGTCTGCTGCTCCTGCACGGGTGTATTAAAGCCGGTTTGCAAGAAACGCTCGCCGTCGACGGCGATGCCCAACACCTGAACGGCCACCGAGAGCGCCACCAACGCGACCGCCAACTGGCGCGCGACGGCGCGGCGCGCCAACACCTCCTGGGCGAACACGAGCGGCAGTAAAACGAGCGGGAGCAGCGGCAGTAGGTAGCGCGGACCCCAGTCGTGCCCGCCCCACCACACAGGGTACGTCGCGAAGACAACCAGCGTCGGCGCGATGACGCCGAGCGCCAACAGGCCTTCGGCGCGCCGCCTGCGCATGAGCAGCGGCCACAGCGCAAGCGCGATGACGACAAGCGGGCAGTACCATAGCAGCCCCTTGCCGAGGCTCACCAACAGCCCCTCCAATCCGGTTAGCAGCGGCGCGTGGAACGGCAGATCCTCGGGTGAGCGGTATCCCGTATCGGTCAGCCGCCCGTAGCGCGCCAGGTTGTAGGCCGCTGCGGCGGCCAGCCCCGCCGCGATGGGCGCGCCCCACGCGACGAGGCGAGGCAGCGCCCCCATAAGCTCCGCGCTCCCAGTGGCGCTTGCCGATTATGCACGAGCCGTGGTCCACGCCGGGGCGCCATATCGAGCGCGATGTAGAGGGCGTACAGACCCAGCGCGGGCAGCGCGAAGAGCGCGGTCAGCTTGGTCAGCAGCGCCACGGCCATGAACAGCCCCGACACCACGTAGGGCGCGGTCCCCGCGCGGGATCGCGCCCGCACCAGGAACAGCACGCCGCCGGTAAGGGCCAGCGCCGAGAGCGGTTCGCTGAAGTCAGTCTTGGCGTAGGGCCAGTAGGGGCTAGCCAGCCCAATCAAGAGCGCCGCGACGGTGGAGCCGCGCCGCCCGGCCCCAAGCTCGTAGGCCAGCAGGAAGAACAGCAGCACGGCGAGGGCCGTGATAACAGAGTTCGTCAACAACGTCAGCGCCATGGCTATCTTGTGACCGAGCGGGTCGGCGATATGCGCCGCCAGCGCCTGTCCCACCGTGTACAGAGGGATCTCGGCCACGCTCTGGGCGATGCCGTACTTGGAGTAGTAGCCTCCTCCCACGCCGGGCATGCCGTGGTGGTGCGGGAGCAGCGCTAAGGTATGCTGGTCGACAATGCGCGTAGCCGTATCGTACATCACGCCGCCATCGAGCGAAACAAGCCGGCCGGCCGAGGTCAGGGCATAGACAAGGGCGAGGGCCAGCGCCACCAACAGCCCTAGCTTCACGACGGACGTTGGCCTGTCACGGTCTGGGGCTATCCGCGACGCCATGGCCGGCCGCCCTACCTTGTCCCGGACGGTCATCGACGCTCCAGTGGCGCGTCAGGCAGCGGGAGCGCGGCCAGTCGCAACGCCTCCCGGACATCGGGCGGTCCGACCGCGCCCTCCTCCGCCGGCAAGAAGACGATATCTTGCGCGATCGTGGACTCCTCGCCTACGTCTTCTCGCGCTACGACGCTGACGATACGGGGCGCGTCATCGAGCGGCGGGGCCGCGACGATCAGCTCCGGCGCGATCACCACGACGCCCTCGCGCGCCCCATCCGCGCACGCGACGGTCACGCGCCACCCACGCTCTAGCGCGGGCAGCGACGTGTAGCAGAAGGTCACGGGGCTGTTGTGGTCAAGCCGGACGCCGGCAACACGCTCAGACACGATAACAATCCATTCTTAATCTCAATCTCAATTCAGACGCAGCACAAGCGCTTCCAGAGCCAGGCGCGGCGTGACGTTGCGCTCGACCGCCCCTGCCGTCACTTCGATCTCGCGCAGGCCACGCGCGATCTTGGCGCGGCCGCGCCGCGCCGCCTGGCGCGCCAACTCGTCGCGCCGGTCCGCGTGCGTCAACACGCCAGACGTGTCTGGTACATCAACCGTGGCGGACGACACGATCAGCAGGTCGCGCCACCATGCCGCCATATCATCCAGCACGCGGAGGCACAACGCGCGGCTCTCCAGGAAGCTGCCGCCCCGACAGACATCGCCGGTGAGCAATAACCGCGCTCCCAATGGCCCCTCGGAGAGCGCGACCACCTGGCTTATTTCCTCTTCGCGCCGCGCGACGAGGTCGGGCGTGGTCAGCGCGTCGATCGCCCAGCCCGGCCGTCCATTCGACAAGGCCGCCAGGCGGCGCGCGGTCTCGGGCGGCGCGCCATAGAGTTCTTGTAGGCGCATGGACAGCACCGGCGGCGCCACGGGCTGTAAGGGCACGGACCGGCAGCGCGACACGATCGTGATGGGCATGGTCTCGACGCTCGTAGCCGTCAGCACGATCACGACCTGCGGCGGCGGCTCCTCGATGGTCTTGAGCAGCGCGCTAGAGGAGGCGTCGACGTTGCCCCAGTCGTCGGCCTCGGGGAACAGGTAGATCTTGAAGCGGCCCTGGTACGGCCGCCAGTCGACCGAGCCGCGCGCGTCGCGCACATCCTCCACGCGCAACCGCCGCTCCTCGGTACGCTCGACTACCGTGAAGTCGGGGTGCGCCTCACGCAGCGTCATGCGGCAACTGGCGCAGGCGTGACAGGGCCGCTCCTCAGGAGCGGCCTGGCAATTGAGCGCGGCGGCCAGTTCGCGCGCCAGGGTACGCTTGCCGATGTGCGCGGGCCCCGTGATGAGGTAGGCATGGGCAGGCGCCTCGGAGCGCGCCGCCCGCGCCAGGGCGCGCACCGCGCGCTCATGCCCGATAATAGGCCAGAATGATGTTGCTGCTTGTACCGTCACGCCTTAAGGATAAACAAAATCTGGGTATGGTATACTGCACGACGGTTCAGTGTGCAATCGTCATGCCCTAAAAAGGGGCTGACGAGCGCTTTCGCGCCCGCGTAGGTTGTCTTCTCGCCGCTCGGGGCGCCTTTTACCGATATACTGCCATCTCCTCGCCAGGGACGATGGCCCATTTTTGCCGAAAGGATGTGCGACGATGAGCAATCTATTGGATTTGGTCAAGCAGAGGCAGATGCGCGACGACATTCCGGACTTGCGTCCGGGCGACACGGTGCGGGTACACGCCCGTATCATCGAGGGCAACAAGGAGCGCGTGCAGATCTTCGAGGGCGTCATTATCTCGCTGCGCCGCGCCCAGAACGCGACGAGCGTAACGGTACGCAAGATCTCTTTCAACAGCATCGGCGTGGAGCGTACCTTCCTGGTGCACTCACCGCGCGTCGATCGGTTCGAGATCGTGCGCCGTGGCCGCGTGCGCCGCGCCAAGCTCTACTACCTGCGTGAGCGCCAGGGCAAGTCCGCCCGCATCAAGGAGCGCAAGCCGCGTCCGCGCGATCTCGCCGCGGCCGCCGCTGCACAGGCCCGGACCACGCCAGAGCCCGTTCTGGCCGCTCCCGCTACCCCCAACGTCACGGACTCCACCACCACGACACCCGAGACCGTGACAACCGCGGTCGGGGCCGAGTAGCGCGTCGTCTACCACCTGCTGACGGACGCGCGCCACGATTATGATGGTGGGTGCCGTAGGCCTGGCCTTAAAAGACCATGGCAGGGTACGGACCCTGAAGGGTCTCCCAGTGGCCGCGCGCTAGACGAGAGTGAGTGCGTGTTGAACCCACGCAGACCTTTTAAGGTCATGCCTACGGCGGCCGCCGCGTCATCGTGGCGCGCTCATGCCTGAGGGCGCGCCCCCCGATGGTGAGACGCGGCCAACCGTGCGCCCGTGCAGTGCGCTCAGCCTCCCGACCATCTCTCGTGCGTTGCCGTGCGTTCGCGCCTCGTCCCCCGGCGCCCTTTCCTGGTAGGACGCGCGTCCTAACTAACAGGACTATTCTAGCATGGATGGTGGGGTTGTCAAGGAACACAGGCGCCGGACGGGGTGGGC
>JAABUR0100006430.1_pt1 | contig 14372 bp, 13 predicted proteins | sample 5560091 | NCBI WGS metagenome assembly JAABUR01 (sample SAMN10711879, study PRJNA513375) | rock metagenome | isolation source: Antarctica rocks | place: Antarctica: Victoria Land, University Valley sud
CGGCCACCTCCTCCAGCTGCCCGGGCTGGAAGCGCACGCGCAGCGCGGGCTGCCGGGAGTACGCCATGCTCGCCAGGTCGCGCAGCGGCAGGGCGTGCGTGGCCACCGGCGGCTCGCTGGTGCTGCGGTGCACCCGCACCGCTGCGCCGGCTGCTCAGCAGCAAGCGGGGCAAGCGCCGGCTCAGATGGGCGGCGTGCAGGCGGCGTGGCCGGGCGCGCGTGCTTGAGCAGCTCGCTGCGCAAGCGCGCCACCTCCGCGTCCCGCGCCCTGCAGGCACCGCGGCGCGTCCCTGAGCCGAGGCCTCGGGCAGCTGCCGGGGCGTCACGGCCCCCATGATCACAACACAGTGCTGGCTGCACAGCCAGCTGCCAGTAGAGCTCTGCACACGCACCTGAGCTCCGCTCGCAGGCGCTGCAGCTCGGCATCCTGGGCGGCAGCGGGCGCGGCTGCCGCCCCCCCTGGTCGCCGGTGGTCGCCGCCACTGCTCGCTGGCCGCGCGCCAGCCGCCTGCACCGCACTGCCGTCACGCGAGGGCGGCTGCTTCTCCTGTGCCGCTGCAGCCGCAGCAGCTGGCGCGACCGGCGAGGCGGCCGCCGCAGCGCTGGCAGGTGACAACGCCCGCCGCTGCTCGGCCGCTGCGGGTGCGCCGGCCTGCCGCATGTCCGACACAGCAGCGGCCGCCCTACGGCCGCCGCTGCGAGCCCAGGCAGCGCCCCCCGGCGCAGGCCTCGGCGGGGAGCGGCCTGCGGACCCTCCCCAGGCCGACGGCTGCCGGGGCGCGGCTTCGGGAGCAGGCGCCATCTCAGCCGAGGCAGGCGCCCCCACCAGCAGGCTGGCGTCTGCGCCAAACGCCTGCCACCCAGGCGGCGGGGTCGCCGGGTCTGCCTCGGGCGGAGCAGCCGGCTGCTCGTATGGCGAGCCGCCCGCCACCCGCGCGCTGCCGGCATGCTTGCCCAGGCCGGGAGCGGCCCACCCGGCGGCCGCAGCGTCGCTGCGAGCTGGCACGCTGGACGGCCTGGAGCGCGCCGTCGACGCCGGCTTCGCGCCCGATGAGCCCGCGCCTCTGCACGCCGCCGCCCTCGCGGGCACCCCCGCCGGCGCCGTGGCTGCGGGGGTGCCTGCTGCCGGCTCGGACGGCTCGTGCCAGGAGAGCAGGTCGATCAGCGGCGCCGGCCCCCGCACCAGCCAGTCGGGCACAGCCACGCCGTCGGCCGGGGGCGTCGCATCCGCGCGCGCTCGCGCATCCGTGCCTGACGAGGCCGGCGCTGCTGCGGCCGGGCGGGACGTGGCCTCTGGGCTGCCGGAGCTCTCCGCATGCATCGCCGGCCGCAACGGCGCCTGCCCCGGCAGGCTGCTCTCCAGCGGGCTGTACCACTGCGAGTGCTGCTCGGGCCGGTACGGGGCGCCCGCCGCTGCCTGCGCAGGCGGCGTGCGCCCCGCGCCCGCCCCCGCGCCGGGCGCCTCGGGCGCGGTTGTGGACTGCCGGGCGGCCTCGCCGCGCGCCTGCGCCTGCTGCCACAGGCGCAGCGCTGCGTTGAGCGCGTCGTTGGCGTCCAGCAGCGCGGCCAGCGCGTCGTCGGTGACCTCCTCTGCCACGCATGCCTGCGCGGGCGGCGCAGTGCGGGCTTCAACCCGCAGACCCGTATCCTTGTGCAAAAAGATTCGATGCAATTGCAGCCGTGAGCGGCCCAGCAACAAAACACTAGGACAGTAGCCCGGGTGTGGCCAACCGCACGTCCGTCACCGAGCCAAGCGCACCCGTATCTCCTGTCGCCACTCGCGGCAGCAGTCCGCCCACCCTGCCGCCTCGGCTGTCTGGCCGCGCTCCAGGCACTGCGTGAGCCTCGCCGCGCCCGCGCGCATCTCTGCCGCCCGCCCGCCCGGCTGCGCGCGGACCAGGATCATGGGAGCGAGACCGACAAGCGCTGCATGCACACCCTGCCTAATACGCGGCACTAGATGTCTGCACCAACAGAGCGGGGCGCGTCGAGAGCCGCATGTGGCACCTGCGCATGCACGCTGCTGCCATTGCCGGTCGAGGACGCCTCGCTGGCCGCGCGTGGGGCGTGCGGCGGCGCACTGTGCCAGCGCCTGCCGCCGTCCGCAGACTCCGCACGCTCCGCCTGCCGGCCTGCGGAGCAGTGCGCGCACATCGCACGGTGGTCGAGGCCCGGCCGGTTCAGCAACTAGCCCATGCTGTTGGGCTCCGTGCACAAAATGTGGCGTGACGCGTAGGCGCCAAGTGAAACGCACACACTTGCGGCGCACCTGCACCAGCTGGCGCCGCAAAGGCTGCAAGGAAGTCTGTGCCGCGCTGCAGGCCGATCATGGGTATCTCCTGCTCCACGATCTCTCTCATCTGGTACGCAAAGTGGGTGGGCGGCGGCACGGCGCCCTCCTCCCGGGCCTGCAGCGCGCGGCAGGCGCTGTACGCGGCCGCGCCGAGCTCCTCGCCCCTGTCACGCCAGGCAGCGAGTACAGAAGACGTGCAGTAGCAAATCAGACAACCTGGGACTGCTGCACGCCGCGGGCCGCACTTGAACATCAGCTGCCAGTTGGACAGGGTCTGTGCTGCCGCAAGCGCCACCGGCGAAGCATCTCCCGAGGCCAGGCCGGAGAGTAGGCGCATCCACCCCTTGGTCGCCAGCTGCGCCCGCACCTCGCGGTTCGTGTTAATTGCAACAGAGTCGACCGCCTGCGACGCGGCAACCCCTGTCAGACGCTGCACAGCTGCTCGACTGCGACGCGAGTCCGAACAAGCAGTGCCGCAAGGCGCACACCGTGAGCGTAACGAGCACAGTCCGGGCGTCAGCAGAGCGCAGAGCGCCCTTCAGCGCGCTCTTCGTCTCGGGCAGCACGGCCTGTGTGTGCTGACAGAGAGCTACCAAGCGCTCCACCCACTGCCAGTCCACACCCTCGGGCTCCGCGCTGCCAGACATGTCCGTGCTGTGCGCAGGACACAGGCGGGCATCGGCAAGGTGCCCTTGCCGGAGGACTTGCGCGAGCTCAGCGGCTGCAGAAGTCATGCCGGACGGTATGGGAAGGCAGGTGCTGAGCAGGTTCTGAGTCGCACCAAACTATGGAGCCAGGTGGCGCACGGACTCGGCTTGTTTGCAATGGAAGCCCTGCTGTTCGCGGCTGCGCTACAAAGGATGACCTGTGCAGCGACCTTGACTTGGTTCACGGCTTCCATGTTTTAACAGCGACATAGAGCATACGCACTGCACCTTGCGCTGGGCCTTCACATACGACACTTTGCGGCTCTACAACACTGCTATTCAGGCGCTGACGCACGCGAGAACTATTTTCGCGCACTCAGCTAGCTGACTGATGATCATATGAGCAGGTTTGACAGCTGACTTTGCAAGCGCTTCCTCACAGGCTCGAGCCTGCATGCTCAGCTCAGCGCAGGCTGTCAGAGACGGCGCCGCTTGTGTGCCGTGTGCTGCTTGCGCCCCCAGGCGGCCTATGCTGAGCGGCAGGGGGCTGCATGGCCACAGAGCCAGAGCGCCCCGGTGAGAATACCTCGGAAGAAAACGACGAGGACTTCGACTCCGACGCAGCGCTTGCTAGCGCAGCCGGGGAGAGCAGCGGCAGCGATGCTGATGATGAGGCGCGGGGCCCGGGCGGCTCCGCGGCAAAGCAGGCTGCGCCTGCACGGTCGGCCGCCAGTCCGCACATCGGGAGCAGCCCAGAGCTGTGGGGTATGGCAAACAGGCCCTGCTGGTGGTCACTCCACTGTCAATGCACCATGTTTGCAACAAAGTGGTGCTGCCGCAGACCTGGAGGAGCTTGAAGCCATCGACGACTCCGTCCTGGACCTGGCCGACCTGGAGGAGTTTGCGGTGAGCAGCCCCGCTCATAGACACTGCGCTGTCGCAGTGTCTTGGGAGGGCCTGTGCGCAGCACTCGCTGCCGTGCGCACGCGAACGAGGCCGCTGCGGCTTTCGCTGGCCGCAGCGCGGCCGCCCAGCGTGGAGCTCTTGAGCTTAACCGCTCCACCTTTGCGGCAGTTCGACGAGGAGGACGACGAGGACGAGGGCGGCAGAGACGACGACGCTGAGGATGTCCCGGAGGGCGCGGGCGGCGCCGGAGCCAAGCCAGGCCTGCTGGGCGCGGCGGGCGCCGGCAGCGCGCAACCTGGCTTGCCCGCCGCGCAGGCGCCCGACCAGCGGGCTCCTGGCCCGCAGCCTGCGCTTGGCGCGGGGCATGTAGCTTCCGGCGCCGCGGCGCTGGCGGAAGTGGACGCGGGCATGGCGGGCGGCAGCACCGCGGGCGGCGGCGGCGAGGATGCGCCCATCTGGAGCCGCACGCGCGCGCGCCAGCCGCTGGGGCATGTGAGCCTGGAGGCGCTGGAGGCGCTGCTGGGCGAGTGCGACGACGAGGAGCTCTGGCCCGCGCTAGGCGACGAGGGCGCCGCCTACCGCGACTTCCTGGCGGCGCGCCCCCTGCGTCGCGCGCAGAGGCGCCTGGCTGCGCTGGAGAGGCGCCCGCCAGCGGCCATGTGCATCACACGTTGGACCTGTGAGCGCGTCTCCTCACAATGTGTGGTCAGGCAGCTGCATGCATAAAGTGCGGGGGTGGCTGGAGATGTCCATTGCGCTGGTGATGGGCTCCGCCCGCGCTGCAGGCGGTGCGAGAAAGCGGCGCTTGCTACGAGGAGGACGAGGACGAGGACGACGATGACTTTGAGTTTGAGCTGGATGTGGCGGAGCTGCTACGGCCGGGCGAGGAGCCCGCGCCGCCGCCGCCGCAGACGCGCGCGCAGCGGCGACGGCTGCCGTACCAGTACCAGAGCAAGCACGACCGGCCACAGTTCCGCAAGCGGCCGCTGCTGTCGACGCAGAGGCTGCAAACGGGGTGCGGCGCGCATCGCGCTGGCGTGTCTCACGCTCCGTGCGCCTGTGGCACCCTCCCTACTGGTACTGGAGCAGCCGGTGTGCAGAGAGCTCCGTGTGCGGCGCGCGCCTGGGCGCCGCCGGCGGTGCAGCAAGACAGGCGCAGCGCGCCGACGCGCGCCCACACCGCGCAGGAGCCTGCCGCCGCTGCAGCCGGCCGGCGGCGCGGCCGGCGCGCAGGCGGCGGCGGCGGCCGCTGACGCAAAGCAGCGCCTGCTGGTGCAGCTGGTCGAGGCGCGGCTGGGCCTGCGGCTGCCGCTGCTGGCTGCGCCCCTGCTGCTGCCGCCCGCGGCGTTCGCCACCGCCTGGCTGCCCGCCCAGCGCGCGCAGCTGGCCAGCCTGCGCGAGCGCCACGCGCAGCTGCTGGTCGCCGGGCTCGCCGCGGCCGTGTCCGCCGTCCGCGCGCTGGCGCGCGCGCCGCAGCCGCGCCCGCCGCCGCAGCCGCGCGCGGCGCCGCTCGGCCAGGCGCTGCGGCCGCCCGCCGGCGCCGCAGAGGCGGCCGACAACGCTGCGTGCGCGGCGGCCGCGATGCTGCAGCTGGTCTCGCGCGGCGCGGCGCCGCCAGAGCCGCCTGAGCCGGCGGCACATGTGCGGGCGGGGGCTGGTGCGCCTGGGGCTGCGCCGGCGCCCTTGGCTGGCTCCGGCCTGCGGGCGCCAGCAGCTGCGATCGCTGCGCTGCCAGCACCGACGACTGCAGCGACGGGCGCGGGGAGCCCTGGGCAGGCAGCGGCGCCGTCAGGGGCCGCCGCGGTGCACGCCAGGGCGGCCGCTTGTGTGCGGCTGGAGATCGCTGCGTCTGCGCTGCACGGCATGCTCGCCGCGCTGCAGGTGCGCCCGCGGGCGCTTGGAGACCAAGCCAGCAGGCTTGGATGTGGCGGTGCGTGCTCCGGCACGCCGAGAGCCTCTGCACCGGCGCGGGAGCATCGTGTCGTAAGCAAGGTCAGGGCGGAGGGGCAGCGCCTGTCTCGGCGGCGAGCCAGTAAGCACAGGGGTCAGCACGGCGTGCAGGAGCGCGACAACCCAGCTGGCGCTCATTGCTTCGCGGATCTTTTGGCGGCCGGCAGCAGGATGACGCGCACGGGCGGTACCCAGGCACGCCCGGGCATGCCCACTGCGCACACGACACTGCTTTGCAGCAGCGCGCGGCGTCAAAAACGTGCTTGCCATGCGCTGCATTTACAGATTTGCCAGGTTGTCCAGTCATCACTGGCCGGGTATAGGCCCGCATGTTCACACTGTGACTTGGGTTGTTGGCAGGGAGCGATGTGCTATGGCGACCTGAGTCTCAGGGCCTTGCATGCCTCTGGGTGTGCGCGCAGGCCGGGGCGCGGGTTTCTGCAGACCCCGCTCAGCTGCTGTGGGGCGGCGGCCTGGGAGAGGGCTTCCGCGCGGCTCTGATGCGCATGCCCGACGTGTTCCTCTCAGAGCTGCTGCCCCAGGTGCGTCCTTGACCGCGCGCTGTGGACAGCGAACGCAGCTGCGCACGCTGGCACAGGCGCGCGGTGTGCTGCTGCGCACGCCGCCTGCGGGGACGGGCTGCGAGCGTTGCTGCAGGCCTCATAGAGCCACCAAGCAGTGCATGCGAACTCCTGCGAAGTTCTGGGAGTCGCCGGCGCAAGAGCGCTGAGCATGCCGCTCGTTGCCGGGCCAGCTGCCGCGGGCTGGATGCCGCGGGCGCAGGCTGGCTGCCGCGACAGCACATGCCCCACCATTCCACGCGTGCACTGACCGGCGCGCACGCGTCCGGTCGGCAGGGCAGCAGGGAGGCGCGCATGCGCGGGCGCTTGGCCGGGCAGCTGGCCTTCACGGCGGGCGAGGACGCGCTGCTGGCGCGCGCGCTGCTGCGCTTCGGCCCGGACCTGGAGCGCGCACGGCTCTACCTCCTGCCCGCGCGTGCGCGCGCGGAGCTGGAGCACCGCGTGCGCACGCGCGCGCACGCGCGCGCGGGCGACAACGGCATCAAGGCGCGGCCGCCCCTGGGCGCCCGGCCCCAGGTAGGGACCTGGTTGGGCTGGCGCAGCGGAGGGGCGCAGAACTTGGGTAGCTCGGCGCTGCCTGAGTGCGTCGCGCGTGCTGTACAGAAGAAGCGCCCTCGTCCGCATGCTGGCCATGGGCAGGGGCCCGGCCAGCAGCGGCGACCTGCCATGTCCGCTGCTGCTGAGGACCGTCTATTAGAAGTGTTGCAGGGGTGGTGTGACTGCTCCCTGGCTGTCGCGACACATGCGGCATGTGCCAAGTCGCCCAGGCATCCACCGGCTGATGCAGGCTACAGTGCCCTGCACACTGCGCCGACCGTGCTCGCGCCCAGCGGCGGACGCGCGGCCGACCGCGGCCCAGCGTGCAGGCGGCCCATGAGCGCGTCACGGGCGCCTTCACGCCGCTGGAGGAGGCGGCGGTGGCGGAGGCGCTGCGCTGGCTGCCCCCGGGCGCCAACCCCTGGCCCACCATCTGCCGGTGCATGCTGCCGTACCGCCGGCCGGCGCAGGCGGCGCTGCTCTGGGCCGCGCGCGAGGCGGCCGGCGCCGGAGGAGCGCCGCAGGGGCTGGGTGCGTGCCTGCGGCGCTCCTTCCTGCACTTGCCTGACGCCCTGCCCGGTCAAGAGGTATAACTGATGGGAAATGTGAGTAACGGCAGCGAGTGCTTTATAAGTTGCCACATGCCGAAGCTTATTGCACTGCTGTGTTGCAGTTGGGAGGCAAAATTACGTGAAGGACAGCTGCGCACTCCTGCTCTGGTCGAGTGCAGCTGGGGTCAGGTTCTGCTCTCAGCCAAGGTGTCCCAGACGCCAGCAGGCGGCAGCTCGCTGACGGATGTCACGCCTGGCTTGCGACAGACCATGTGCACCGGTCGCTGCTGATGCCCGCGCCCCTGCCGCCGCAGCCCGTCAGCGCTCCAGACGGCGGCGCAGGCCCGCAGCAGGCACCTGTCGCTGCGCCCTGCGGCATCGTGCCGCAGTGTCCATACCTCAGCATGGGGCCACACGCGCCCGCGATTGAGGCGCTGCCGCCAGGGTACCCGTCCGGGGCGGTGCGCGAGCACATCCTGCTGCCGCCGGTGCTGGGCGGCGCGCTCCAGGGTGGTGGGGTCAGGGCGGGGCCATTGGGAGGCACTACCGCGCCGGCGCAACTGCGCCCGCTGTTCACGCCCGCCGGGACAGCCGCGGTGGAGGGCGCAGGATTTATGGCACACCAGCAGCCTGGCGCTGCTGCCTGGGCCGCGCAGCCGCCGCCGCTCGTGCGGCTGCAGGCCGTGCAGCCCGCCCGAGCGCCCGCAGCGGCGGCGCCCGCGGCTGCTGGGCTGGCCCCTGCGGCGGCGGCGGAGCCCGAGTCACCGTTGCGGCGCCTTGCGGCGCCCCTGCGGCGGCAGCAGCACGCGCGACGCGGCCGGGGGCGGGCCGCGCGGGGCGCGGGCGGGCGCGGGCGGGGCGCGCGGGCTGCTGGAGGCGCCGTGGGCGACGGCAAGCCCAGCTCACATGGTGAGCCCCCCCACACGATCGCATGCAGCGCACTCGCAGCTCTGCCCCTGTCGAGGTAGGGCCTCTGTGACTGCAGGGTCGTGTGCCTGCAGCCAGCCCGTCCGTGGCTCGACTGCCCAGTGCTAACAGAGGTCGCCGCCTGTGCACCAACAGGTGATGCGCAGCCCTGCCAGGACAGCGGGCGCTTCAGCGTGTTACATCATCAGTTTGCTGGGAGCCAGGCCTGGCTCTCACTGCATGCCTCTTTGCGCATGCTTCGCAGGGCGGGTCGAGCGCGCTCCGGTCGCGCGTGGGGAGGCCGCGGGCGCGGGTGCACCAGCGCGGGCCGCGCTCAGTGGGGCAGGGCGCGCGGATGCGGGTGACGCCGGCGAGCAGCGCGAGCCGCGCGCGGGCGACGACAGGGGCTGGCGGTGCGGCGCGGGCGGGGTCGCGGCTGCGGCGGGCGCCCTCTCGCGCAGGTCTGTGGGTACGGTGGGTCCGGGGGAACGCGCGCCCGCCGCATGCTCGACGCCTGGTGAGACGGCGCGTGCGGCGGAGGGCGGCCTTGCGCCCGCCAGCGCCGGCTGCAGCCCTATGAGTAGCTCGGCGGCATGCGGCCGAGGCGGCGGTGGCTCTGCCAGCGGAGAGGAGAGCGCCGGGCGTGCAGCGCCGGGCTCCGCCGCTGTAGGGGCGCGCGACGGGGGCGCTTGCGCTCAGGCACGGCCGCCGCCTGCGGCGGGATCGCCACATGCCATCGCGTTTGCGCGCGCGCGGCTGCCAGACTCCAGCGACTCTGAGGGCGACCACACCCCCGCCTCCGGGCCCGCCGGCCACGCTCGAGGCAATGGTATTGCGGCGCTGCGGCAGTGCAGCGGCGCCCCGGCTGCACACGAACCGTGTGACCCGCCAGAAGGTACTTCGCATGGCGTCGCTGCGCGAATTGGCACCGATGGCGGCGCCGGGTCGCCGCCCGGGGCGCGCTCCGGTGCTGCGCCCGACTTTGAGCGCGCGCGGCTGAGCGACTCGAGCGACTCGTCGGGCAGCTCGATGGGCGGGAGAGACGCGCGTACCGCCGAGCGGGCTGCCGGCGGCGGCGGGGCGGGAGTGCGCGACGCGGGCGGAATCGCGCATGCCCAGGTGGCAGCGGGCGGGCGGCCCACTGGGCGCGTCGCGTTCAAGCGCGTGCGCATGGACGACTCCAGCGACGAGTGCGAGGGACCGGGGGCGGGCAGCCGGCCGGGCAGGCGCGTGCTGCCGCGCGCGGGACCGGATGCGCAGCGCGCCGCGCCCGGGCCTGCCTCCCCGGGTGCGGCGCGGGCGCCGCGGCCTGCGTCCCCGGGCGCCGGCGACGAGCGCGGAGGCTCGGGCTGTCCCGCGGAGGCCGGCTGCGCGGCCAGGCAGGCTGCGACGCCGCACGTGCCTGCCCCGCCCCTGCTGGGCTCACATGCGTCGACCCGGGTGCTGCCGGCGGCAGGCGCGCATGCCAGCGCCCCTGCGCTCTTGCCACACTCCGCAAGCGCGCCTGGGTTGGGCGCGCCTGGCGCTGGCCAGCCGCGCTGTGAGGCGCGCGGTCAGTGTCTAGGGGAAGGGCTGGCAGCAGGCGCTGGGCCTGCGGGCGCGGGCGCGGCTGTGGTGGGCAGCGCTGTCTCCCCTGCTGCCGGGGCGCCTCCGCCGGCATGCGGCGCAGCGGCTGCGGCGCCGGCCGCAGCGCCGCCGCTGGTGGAGGCGCGCAGCGACACCGAGCTCCGCGTCGACGGCCAGCTGACAACGTGGACGAGGGCGCGCCCCGCGTGTCTCGCCGACCGCTCGTGCTGCGAAGCAGTTTGCAAGCGAGGCATAGGATGCGCCCCTTGGCACGCGGCTCTGCGATGGCCAGCGCAGACATGTTGCTTCTATGGGCGACGTGCGCAGTCATGCTGATCAAGCGTGCACAGAGCAAGGCCCTGCCTGTAGCCAGTGGAGCTGGTAAGCAGCAGCCCTGCGCAGGTGGAGGACCGAGCCATCCTGCGAGCGGTGGTGGTGGACGCGGGCGGGCAGCCCAGCGCTGCCACATTTGAGCGCCTGGCAGCCGCGCTGGCTGGCGCGCCTGGGCTGGCGCAGCGCGCGCCTGGCCATGTCGAAGCGCGCTACCGCTGGCTCGCATGCCGGCTGGGGTTGTAAAAATATGCTGTGGCACGTTGTCTAGCAGAGTGGTGAGCAGTGAACGTGGTTGGGCGTCTGTGAGCGTCCTTTGTGTGCGTGCTTGGGTTCCATGCCTGAAGTTTGCAGGTCTGCAATATGCAGGATGTCCGCTGTGGCTGGCCGAAGCACTTGGCACGTGGCCAGTAAGTAGCTCCCCTGCCCAAGTAAAGAAGTGTGCGTGTGATATTCAGTTTGATGGGGCCCTTGCCGGCGCACATGCAGGCATTCGGTGGCTCACTCTTTGGGTATTACTGTGCAAACGCATGGAGTGGCAGGCACCAACCTCGTTTTCCTTGCATGCTCACATACACATGCAACAAACAACACTCGACTTTCCTGTTCCGATTCATCCTCCTCCTCACCAAACTTGAGCAAAGCCGTAATGATCCACATACACGCAGAACTCGCAGCTGCAAGCAAGCATGCATGCCTGCACGCTTTTCCGGGGCATGGTTGTCACCCAAGTTCGCCCTCACACGCTCGGCTCTCATACACATACCCTCTCGCTACCATAGGGCTCACGGACAACAAGCCTATGCCTGCTGCAGGGAGCCACACTGCAGCTTGTGTATCGTGCCTGCATCTACAAAGTCTTCAGTTTGCAGCGTGCGGTCCAGGTCAGACCACCATTGCTGGAGGAAGTGCGCAGCAATTATCCTGCGCAAGCAGCGCTTACGAAGTCAGCGCTGTCCAAAGGTCAGAGCAGAGGTTGGTGTGCAGAGACGGACGCCCCTGAGCTCTACAAAAACCCAGTTTTCTGCTTATGTCGCCTCTTACTTTAAGCACTTTGTGCAGGTCTTCCCACACAGGGTCTGTCGGCAAACTATACACTCACGACGCCTGCGACGGCACGTATGTGCCCCATGCATGAGTGCAGGCATCCACGCCACACCGCATGCTACAAGCGCCCACCCAGCAGGAGACACGCCCTCGTGGATACAGCAACAGCGTAAGTGCCTTGTGCCCCGCTCTCCGCGCTCCGCAGTGCGGGTGCCAGCCTCGCACCTGAACCAGGGCGACCAGCGCAAGCCGGATGCCGGATCCATCATGTCCCGCAGCGCGGCAGCGTCCACGTAGCGCACCGCGCGCACCTCGTCGGCATTTGGCTGGAGGGCCACGTCCGCGCGCGCAAACAGGATGTAGTCCACCTGCGCGGCCTCCGGCAAGCGCTTGCTGAAGCCGTGTCGCGTCATGTAAGACACCGACCTACAAACCTGCCTGGTGCGGGGAGTGTGGAGACGAGCTGATGAGGTCTCTGGTCTCAAGGCGGGCACCGCAGCCGTGGCTGTCGACCGCTACGAGCAAGCGTGCAGAGACACTCATACAAGTAGGCATGGCTGCATAAAAATCTCTTCAGCTCTTTCACACATACTCCTGCTTTGACACACGTCATACGCGAGTACTCCTGCCCTGAACTAAAAAAATAGCACGTCCTCTGATGAAGCTCGGAGCCTCACACCCAGCGTGTGCGGATGTACTTGGTGCAGAGCAGAGCGCGCCTCGTGCTCGCCCCACTCCGCGTCGGGCCCGTAGGTGCCCTCGTCGGCCGCGCAGTAGTGCAGGCGCGTGAGGAAGCGGAACCCCGCGGGCGCCAGCGCCCCCGGCCGGATGCCCAGCTCGTGCTGCAGCTTCCGCAGCGCCGCCCGCTGCCGGGCCCACGCCGCAGGTCGCGCCCCAGGGAAACAAGTGAAGTGGGGGTGCAGGCTTCAGTGCCGCTCAGGCCAACGGCCAGTGGGGCCAGCGCGTTCGAGCGGCCCTGCACAGGCGTTGTGTGTGGTGCTGGTGTAGCGCAACCGGCACCCTGTGCACGCACACTCAGGCTGCCAGCACAGACAGCCGTCACAGTCGACCGCGCGGCTCGCAACTGAGGCAGACGGCAGCTGGAAGCGCCGTTGCTTGACGTGCTGTGCGCGCGACGTGGAGGTGATCAGCACTCACCTGGGCGCCGGGCGCCGCGCCGCCGGCAACGTCCTGCGGCCGGTCCACCTCGGAGGGGCTGTAGCCGTGCAGCGGGTGCGAGCAGCACGTGTTGGTCCAGACGTTGGGGAAGGTGATCTTCGAGGCCGCGCGCTGCTGCAGCAGCAGCTCGTTGCGCGTGTTGAACAGGAACACGCTGAACGCGCGGTGCAGGCGCCCGCGCGGCTGGTGCGGCTCGAAGCGGTGCGCGTCAAACTTGCTGGCGGCGCCGAGCACGGCGTCGCGCTCGTCCACAAGCACGCACTCGTCCTTGTGCATCAGGTCGTCCTGCGAGCCAGTGCCTGCCGCGGGGCGGTGCATACTGCCTATAGGAAAGACCGCTCTGCCCTGTTCAGTTGATGCCTGCCGCCCAGGCAGCGAGAGGTGCTGAACAACAGCAACGTCACAGAACGTCCAGCCGGCGCACCGTCCCACTTCGAGGTGTGATGCAAAGGCATCTGAGCTGTGCCGCAGGCGCCAGCCCGCGGCGCAGCTGACACGCTCCTAGAGCGCAGCACCAGCCTCCGCAGCATCAGCGCTTGTGGTGCTGCTTGTCGTGCCAGCATGACTCCCGAAGCACCTGCATGCTCTACGGATGCCTACGCTCAGCAGTCGCACACAGCTCGCTGCAGCCAAACAACGCGCTTGCTTTCGACCCTTATCTCAAGACCAGGGACAGGAGGCGGTGATGGAGCAACCGTCAGGGAATTTTGCCGTCTTTACTGTGCACGTGCACAGGCAGGAAAGCCTAGCCAGTAGGGCATAGCCATGCATGCCAGTAGGGCATAGCCATGCAAGAGGCTTTGGCCAGACAGGGAGTGCGCCATTGCGCGTACTCGCGATGCAATTTAAGCTTCACTCGTTACACGGACACACAATAGCTCTTCTAGGTTGCAATGGCATCCTAATAAACATACAGGCATGCAGCAGCTAGGTCAGCATGCAACGGAAGGGAGGTCTGAAGAAGCAGAAGCAGAAGGGGGCTGTACGAGCAGGACACGACGCCGGACACGAGCGGACACACTGTAACGTATCTTTCATTGGCGAGATGAAAATACAGTTCTGAAGCAGAGCCACAGGATGCTCAGCATGTCAGACGTCGCTGATGTCCCGGCCCAGGAGCTTTGTCTTGATCCAGTCGCGGCTCACAAGCCATTGGTTCTTCAGGCTCACCTGCCCCACCATACATGCCGCTCATTGCAGTGTACAATACACTCAGCATGCATTTAGTGCCAGGGCTTGATAAGGTTGTCGCTGGCGTAAATAAGTAGCTACGACAAGTGATGTGGGGATGCAGTTCTGCACATGCAGACGGCGGTCATGCAAAAATGGGGTGCGTTGGCAGGGAGGCAGGCGGCGGAGCGCGCCTGCTTGAACGTCTCCGTGCCCTTCCAGGCGATGCCGGCGAGGAAGCCCGTGAACACGCCCAGGTTCTTGTCTGGCGGCGCGCAAGCACACGACCGCTCAGGGCCTCGCTGCCGATGGCGACACGCTGCCCCGGGACTTGGGGCAAAGCCGCTCTTCACCGACGCCGCCCACAACCCACCGAAGATTGCACAGCTCTTTTGCAGGCAGCGGGAAACGCGCTTTGGTAGCCAACATGGTGGCAGAAGGACAAGCAAGTCCGTCTGTTCCCTGACCCAACCCTGGCCCTGGCGGTGGGAGGCTCCGGGCAGGCCACCTGGGTCGTTCGCGACCTCCAGCACCGCGCGGTCGCCGCCGACGTAGGCGAACGAGCCGGAGTGGTGGTACTTAAACGGCGGGTGCACCGCGGGCAGGTGCTGCGTGGCGCCCGCCGGCGGGATGCGGATCATGGAGAACAGGCCTGCCAGGTAGTTGCCCTGCTGCGAGGCGACCTGCGCGCGCAGCAGCGGCCGTGCGT
>JAABUR0100006432.1_pt1 | contig 14369 bp, 13 predicted proteins | sample 5560091 | NCBI WGS metagenome assembly JAABUR01 (sample SAMN10711879, study PRJNA513375) | rock metagenome | isolation source: Antarctica rocks | place: Antarctica: Victoria Land, University Valley sud
CAGGGCGATGTTGTGGGCCTGCCCGCCTGTGAAGTGGTGCAGGAGCGTGCCGAAAGCATCGGATGGAACTATGCGGAGGTCAACGTCAACGCCTTCCGTCACGATGGAGACCTTCGTCGGGCCGTGGGCAACCACTTCCTCAACAAAGTCAGCCTCGGCGAAGGCGTCGGCCAGGGCGTTCTGGTCCGTGCTGGCTGCCACGATGTCGAGGTCGCCGACCGTCTCTTTCCAGCGACGCAGGGAACCGGCGATCTCCGCCCGCTCCGTGCTCGGGTGCGAGCGGACGAACTCGAGCAGGTGCTCCCCGAGGTCCGCCGCCGTGTCGAGGAGCATCCGGCGCTCGGTGGCGTTGTAGTTCTGTGCGGCCTTCAGCATCTTCTCCGCGCTCTTCTTGCCGAAGCCTTTGAGGGAGGAGATCCTCGCCTCATCCATCCCGGCAAGTTCCTCGACGCCCGTGACGCCTAGCTCCCGCCACAACCGTCCCGCAGTGCGCGGCCCGACGTTAGGGAGGCGCGTTACCTCCACGAGGCCGGAGGGGATCTCGGTTGTCAGGTCGGTCAGGATCTGTGGAGTTTGGTCTTCGGCGAGAGCGCGAATGACTTCCGCCGTCGTCTTCCCGACGTGCGGCAGGTCCGTGATGTCCTCCATATCCCTGACCTCGCGCCCCGACGCGGCGACGGCCTCGGCCGCCCGCGTATAGCCGAGCACCCGGTAGTAGCTTTCGTCTTTTATCTCCATGAGCGTTGCTATGGTCTCAAGGGCGCGGACGATCTCAACGTTTCGCAACCGCTGGCCTCCTTCTCGGCTGGAATGGTCGCAATGGAATTATACGCGGCGGGCCGCCCGCTCCCCTCGTATAGAATCGAAGCATGTTCAGAAAGCTCCTCGAAACGATACTCGAAAGCCAGACCGTCAAGAAGCTCTCCGACCGCCTGACCGTCGCTGCAGCGGTATGGCTGGCGGTCACGCTGGCTTTCTCTGTCTTCGTGGTGTGGGCCTTCGCGGGGTTGACCGAGGAGGTCCTAGAAGGCGATAGCCGCCGGTTTGACCGTGCCGTCTTGCTCTGGATACACACGCACTTCCCTGCCTGGCTCGGCGGCCCCATGCGCCTAGTCACGGCGCTCGGATACTACGACGTGGTCTTGCCGCTCCTTGCCGCCGCGATCCTCTTCTTCTATCTCAAGGGATGGCGGCTCTCAGCGACGCTACTTCTGATCTCCACCGCTGGCAGCATAGTCCTCACCACGGTACTCAAGGCCGTGTTCCAGAGGTCGCGCCCGGAGGTCTTCGATTCGGGGTATACGGCATCCTTCTACTCGTTCCCCAGCGGGCACGCGACGGTGGCGGTCGGGTTCTACGGGATGCTCACCATTCTCATCGCGTACAGGCTCAAAGGCGTGGCGAGATGGGCGGTGGTGGCTGCCGGGGTTTTGCTCGTGTTGCTGATCGGGTTCAGCCGCCTGTATCTCGGGGTCCACTACCCGACGGATATCCTGGCTGGCTACCTCGCCGCCCCTTTGTGGGTAGTCTCCGTCGGCGCTGTGTACGTTATGTGGCTGTCCATCAGGGGGCTGCGAAACGCCGAGTTTCGGCGTGGTAGTCGGTAGTATCATCCGCTGATGGGCAACATCATTCATCTCCTGTCCCAGTACGGGTACCTGATAATCCTCTTCGGGGTGATGGCTGAGAGCATGGGGGTTCCTTTGCCTGGGGAAACCATCTTGATCTCCGCCGGAATCCTCGTTCAGCGGGGAGGTTTGGATCTCAGGTACGCCGTAGCCTTCGGCATCCTTGGCGCCGTGGTTGGGGATCAAATCGGCTACCTGGCTGGCCGTGTGGGGGGAAGGTCTTTCGTTCTCAGATGGGGACATTACCTCTTCATCACAAACGAGAGGCTGGAGCGCGCCGAGGCGTTCTTCACCCGTCATGGCGGAAAGGCGGTCTTTCTGGCGCGGTTTTTCTCTGGGCTCAGGATATTCGGGGCGCTGGTGGCTGGGATCAGCCGTATGCGCTGGAGGACTTTCTTCATCTACAACGCCCTCGGGGGAGCGGTCTGGGCGACAGCGGCGGTGCTTGTTGGCTACTTCCTGGGAAGCAGCCTCGGCGTGGTCGGGCGCTGGACTGGACGGGCCTCCATCCTGCTCATCGCGCTGGTCCTCATGGCGTTGATTTTCTACCTGATTTACCGGTGGGCGGTGCGCCATCCGGAGCAGATCCAACGAGCGTTCGAGCGGGTCGGGGGCCGTTACGTCTATTCGTTCCTCGAGAGCCCGGTGGGAGTATGGCTGAAGCGCAGATTCTCCCCGAGCGGGGTTTTCGGCCTCAGCCTCACCCTCGGGCTCGTCTTTACCGGCCTCTTCTCCTGGGCTTTCGGCGGCGTCGTGCAGGATGTCCTTGCCAGGGACCCACTAGTGAGGGTGGATCTCGCGGTGCTGCGTTTCTTCCACTCGCACGGCGAGCCATACCTCACCGCCTGCGTGAACGTATTCGAGGCCATCTTCTCGCCCGAGTCGCTCTCCGCGCTTGCAGTTCTCGCTGGTATCGCGCTCTTGATCGCGTCACGCAGGCAAAGGGATTTCGAGATGTGGTTCTCTGGGGTTGCCCTGCTCGCGACGGCTGCTGGCGCGTTGGGGCTGTCCGAGCTTCTCAAGACCTTGTTCGATAGACCAAGGCCGCCTGCCTCGTTGCAACTCGTCCACGAGGTCGGCCACAGCTTCCCTAGTACACACGCCACGGTCGTGGTGGCTGCGGGCGTGGCTGTCTGGTATCTGTCCGGATTCCGTCCACTCTCGCGCCTGGGAGGTTCGTGGCGGGCGAGGACGAGGATCGGACTAGCTGTCATCGCAATCGCGCTGCTGGTCGGACTGGGGCGCGTGTATACGGGCGCGCACTACCCTAGCGACGTGCTGGCAGGGTGGGCGCTCGGTGGCGTATGGGCCTCGGTTTGCCTGACGGCGGCTGAGATCTTCAGGCGTCTGCATAAAGAAAAAATCGTGGAGATTGGCGGCTAGACGTTGTACATCCGCGCCGCTAGATGGTAGCTTCTCCCCCGTGCTCGAAGCCATCCTCGAACCACTGATCCACTGGGTCACGGAGACCATCGGCGCCTACGGCGTGCCTGCGGTCTTCGTGCTGATGCTGCTCGAAAGCATGGGCATCCTGATCCCATCCGAGGCGATCTCGCCTTTCGCGGGCTTCCTGGTCTCGCAGGGCAAGATGACCCTACTCGCCGCTGGCATCGCCGGTATCCTGGGGAACCTGGTTGGGTCTTGGATCGCCTACTTCATCGGGCTCTGGGGAGGCCGCGAGTTGTGGTTTCGATACGGCAAGTACGTCGGGGTGCGTGGGCATCACCTCCAGATCGCCGAAAAGTGGTTCGAAAAGTATGGCGAACTGACGGTCTTCGTCTCGCGCTGCCTGCCCGTGGTTCGCACGTTCATCTCCTTTCCCGCCGGGACTGCCCGCATGAACTTCGCCAAGTTCACCTTCTACACGCTCGCCGGTTGCATACCCTGGGTCTTCGCCCTGACGTACATCGGCTATCTGCTGGGTGAGAACTGGGAGACTATCGGGAACTACCTCCACTACCTGGACTACGCGGTAGCCGTTGCCGTACTCGCAGCCGCCATCTACCTGTTCTTCTGGTGGCGCGCATCCCGAGTCTGAAAGTAGCAGCCCAGCCCGCTCTGCCGGTTCGCCTCTGTTCCTACAAGTAGCCTCACTTCGACAGGGAAGGCGAGCCTATGCTCTTCACAGAGGCCGGGCACGCCGTCGAGAAGAAGCCTTTCGCTACCGCCTTAAAAACGACACCTGCTGGAATCGCAGGCCATCCAGAATCTGCCCCACACGCGTGTCGGATAGCGTCCCGATCCACTCCCCCAACCGGGCTTTGTCGACCGAAGAGACCTGCGAAACTATCACAACGCTCTGCCTGGGGAGGTTCCCCTCGTCTACCTCGAGCAGGACATTCCCCGGCTCCTTCGCCCGGTGTAAGTTCGACGTCAGCGCGCACACGACCACGGTCGTGATACGCGAGTGGTTGAAGACGTCGTCCTGAACCACCACGTGGGGATGAGAGTAGGCTGGGACGGGCTCTCGCGAGTCATCTGGCGCTATCCAGAATATGTCACCGCAGTTAATCCTCGCTGGACGGGTGCCCATTGATTCTCCTGAGTTCGGCTTCACGTGTGCTTGCGGAACTGGGCCGAAGGATGCTTCGTGGTGTGCTGCCGTGCCTCGTAAACCTCGCCGCGCCATCGGAAGACGGTATTCTGACCATGGTCTCCTTCGTCGCCCCTCTTTGTACTCTTTCCAATTATCATAATGGCTCGGCAGTTGTCGCGTTGCCCATTATCCGGCGATTCTGTAGGCTGTAGGCGGAGGCTTCGAGGGAGGGATATGGATCGCGGGCAAGGGACTAGCTCGATGGGGAAGGTGGCGTTCGCCAGCTTCATAGGAACGGCCATCGAGTTCTACGATTTCTACATCTACGGGACGGCGGCCGCGCTGGTATTCGGCGGGGTGTTTTTCCCTGAGTTCGCGGCGGCGACGGGGACGCTGGCTTCGTTCGCCACCTTCGCCGTTGCCTTCTTCGCCCGGCCTCTCGGGGCGGTTTTCTTCGGGCATTTCGGGGATCGGCTCGGACGCAAGACCATGCTCATCTCCTCGCTGCTTTTGATGGGGGTTGCGACGTTCCTGATCGGGCTTCTCCCCGGCTTCGCCACGATCGGCTACGCCGCCCCGCTCCTGCTCGTCCTGCTTCGTTTCCTCCAGGGATTCGGGCTCGGCGGTGAATGGGGTGGGGCCGTTCTGATGGCGACGGAGCACGCCACGGAAGGCAGACGCGGCCTTTACTCCAGCTTTCCGCAGATGGGGCCGGCGGCCGGATTCCTGATCTCCAGCGGGCTCTTCCTTTTCCTCACGCTCACGCTCTCGGACGCTCAGTTCGCGGCGTGGGGCTGGCGCATACCTTTCCTGGCGAGCGCTGTGCTCGTCCTGATCGGCCTCTACGTCCGCGTGACCGTGGCCGAGACTCCCGTCTTCAAGCGGGCAATGGAGGAGGGAACACGGGCGAGGGTTCCCGTGTGGGACATGGTGCGGACGTACCCGCTAGTCCTGTTGCTTGCTTCTGGCGGCATCTCGCTGACGTACGTGATCTTCTACACCGTAACCACGTTCTCGCTCGCCTACGGAACCGGGGAACTGGGGCTGGCGAGCAGCACCATGCTGTACTGCGCCATGATCGCCGTCTTCGTCATGGGCCTCGCAATACCAGTTTTTGCGGTGCTCTCGGATCGCATCGGGCGTAGGAAGCTGAGCCTGACGGCGACGGTACTCGCCGCCGTGTGGGCTTTCCCGCTTTTCTGGCTGCTCGATACCGGAAACCCTGTTCTGATCTCACTTTCTTTCACGGTAGGTATGATCATCTTCGCCATGCTTTTCGGGCCGATGGGCGCTTACCTGCCCGAGCTCTTCGGAACCAGGCTCCGCTACTCCGGCGCTGCGGTCAGCTACAATCTCGGTGGCGTCATCGGTGGCGGCCTCGGCCCCATCATAGCCTCGCAACTCCTCATCCTGACCGGGGTGTCGTGGTCCATCTCGCTGTACATGCTGCTCATGTCCATTATCGGTTTCGTGAGCGTCTTCTTCCTCTCGGAGACCCACCTCTCGGACATCTCGGAGATGCGCTCGGAGGAAAAACGCCTGCTCTCCGAAGACGGCATAGTCACATAACGGGTGACGCCCGCCACTGACATCTGCTTCCTCCCAGCCACGGAGCTTGCCATCCGCATCCGCAATCGCGACCTCCCAGCTGTCGAGGTGATGGAGGCTCATCTCTCGCGGATTGAGCGAGTGAACCCGGAGGTGAACGCCATCGTCACCCTCACCCCCGAGGAGGCGATGGACGCGGCCCATGACGCTGACGAGCGGCTGGCGCGCGGGGAGCAGGTCGGGCCGCTGCACGGTTTGCCAGTGGCCCACAAGGATCTCGTGCCGACGAAGGGCGTTCGGACCACGTTCGGTTCGAGGGTGTACCGGGATCACATCCCGGTACACGACGCGCTCATAGTGGAGCGGCTGCGCGAAGCTGGCGCCATCATGGTCGGCAAGACGAACACCCCTGAGTTCGGCGCTGGCTCCCAGACCTTCAACGAAGTATTCGGTGAGACAAAAAACCCGTACGACACCACAAAGACCTGCGGCGGCTCAAGCGGCGGGGCCGCCGTCTCCCTTGCCTGTGGGATGCTCCCCATCGCCGATGGGAGCGACGTGGGCGGTTCCCTCCGCAACCCTGCCTCCTTCTGCAACGTGGTCGGGATGCGACCGTCCGTAGGAAGGGTTCCCTCGTGGCCCGTCATCGCGGCCTGGTTCCCGCTCGCCGTCGAGGGGCCGATGGCCCGCACTGTGGACGATGTCGCACTCATGCTCTCAGCGATGGCAGGCTCGGATCCCCGCTCGCCAGCCTCCCTCCCCGAACCGGGTGAGACATTCGCCGACCCGCCGGAACGAAACTTCTTGGGCGTCCGTATAGCGTGGAGCCAGGATCTCGGTGGTGTGCCGGTAGATCCACGCGTAACGTCTGAGCTGGAGGCCGTGCGTCCTGTCTTCGAGGATCTGGGTTGCATAGTCGAGGCAGGGGAGCCTGACTTTTCGGGGGCTGATGAGATCTTCATGACATGGCGGGCCTGGTACTACGAGCTCAGCTACGGACACCTTCTCCAAGATCACCGCGACGAGATGAAGGACACCGTAGTCTGGAACATTGAGGAGGGGCGGAAGCTGACAGGGCCGCAACTCGGGCTGGCTGAGAAGAAGCGTACTGAGCTATTTCATCGCGTTCGGAAGTTCATGGAAGCATACGAGTTCCTGATCCTACCCGTGTCCCAGGTTCCACCCTTCGACATCGAGCAGCCGTACGTCACGGAGATAAACGGTGTCGAGATGGGCAACTACATCGAGTGGATGAAGTCCTGTTACTACGTCACGGTTACGGGGCTGCCCGCGATCTCGGTTCCATGCGGCTTCACCCCAGAAGGCTTGCCCGTCGGGGTGCAGATCGTGGGCCGCTACAGGGACGACCTCGGCGTACTCCAGCTAGCCCGCGCCTTCGAACGGGCTACCGGCTTCGGGGAGAGCCGCCCGCCGCTCGCGGAATAGCGTGCTCAGTTCAGCGGGAGCATCACCTTGTCGCGGAAAACCTGGCGCTCCGCCAGCCTCTCGTGGTATGCCTCAAGGTTCGGTATCGGCGGGCGCTCGACTGGTAGTTGCAGCCAGCGGTAGATGGAGACGCCGAGCGGGATGTCAGCCATCGTGAAAGCATCCCCAAGCGCATAATCGCGGCCTTCCAGATGATTTTCGAGGATATCCCACGTGGCGGCCGTCCGTTTCCTGGCTGTTTCGATGGCTGCTTCATCGCGTTCTTCGGGGGGAGTCCGGATCAAACCCAAAAACACGGGGCGCAGGGCGACCCAGAGAGTACCGAGTTGCCAGTCCATCCAGCGGTCGGCGTCGGCCCGTTGTTGCGGGTTCTCCGGGTAGAGCGTGCCGCCGTGTTTCGCTGACAGGTAGCGGACTATGGCGTTGGATTCCCACAGAACGAAACCGTCGTCTGAGATGGTCGGGACGAGGGCGTTCGGGTTCATGGCGAGGTACTCGGGGTCGCCGGTCCCCCCGAACGGGCCTCCAACGTCTATGCGCTCGTACTCGACGCCGAGCTCGTCGCAGCACCACAGAACCTTCTGAACGTTGATTGAGTTCGCCCTGCCCCAGATCTTCAACATAATCGAATATCCTCCCCACGTCGAAACCAGCGAAGCCGTGATCTCTCACCAGCCCGCCAGTATGGCGGAACAGACCTCCGAAGCGGCGCCCCTGACCATCCCCGTCTGCTGCAACGCGCCGGATTATACATTGCGGCATAACGCCGGATCTGCTTGTCACACCCTGGCGGGTACCGTAGGCTGCACGGGTAATACCAGGGTGGGCTTTCAGTACAGGGAGCCGTAGTGAATGGAGGGTTTGGCCTTTGCTGGCGCTCGAGAAGATGAAGGTGCTGGATCTTACGCAGGTTATGGCGGGTCCGTTCTGCTGCCAGATACTGGCTGACATGGGCGCGGACGTGACCAAGGTGGAGCCGCGCGAGACGGGCGAGAGCGCGAGGCGATCCATGGGCTTCAAGATGGAGCACGGCGAGGACACGGCAGCCTTCGTCGCCATCAACCGCAACAAGAAGAGCATTACGCTCAACCTCAAGGAAGAGGCGGGGCGCGAGATCTTCTACAAACTGGCCTGTGATGCCGACGTTCTGGTCGAGAACTACAGGCCCGGCGTCACGAAGAAGCTCGGCGTGGACTACGAGACGCTAAAGGAGATCAACCCCCGCATCATCTACGCCAGCGTCTCGGGTTTCGGCCAGACCGGCCCCTACGCGATGCGCGCAGGCTACGACCTCATAGCCCAGGGTATGTCCGGCGTGATGAGCGTGACCGGAGAGCCGGGTGGACCGCCCGCCAAATGCGGCGTCCCGATCGGTGATCTCTCAGCCGGCATGTTCTGCGCCATCGGCGTCCTCTCCGCGTACATAGCCCGCGAGGAAACTGGCCGGGGCCAACACATAGACACCTCGCTCTTCGAGGGCGCGCTGGCGCTCTCGATCTGGGAGACGGCCGAACTCTGGGCCTCGGGACGTATCCCGAAGCCTTTCGGCTCAGCCCACCGCCTTACCGCCCCCTATCAAGCTCTGAAAACCAGTGACGGATACATAAACGTCGGGGCAAACACCCAGCGGTTGTGGGCCCGTTTGTGCGAAGCCATCGGGCGGGAAGGGTTGATCGAAGACCCACGCTTCGATACCAACGATCTCAGGATGGAGAACCGCGCCGAGCTGGCCGAAGAGTTGGAGAAGACCCTCGCCGAAAAAACGACTGACGAGTGGGTGGACATCCTGCTCGACGCCGGGTTCCCTGCGGCGCCGATCCACAACTATCAGCAGGTATTCGAGGACCCGCACACCATCGCGCGCGGGATGATGGTGGAGATGGATCACCCAATCGAAGGCAGGGTGAAGGGACTCGGCATCCCTGTGAAGCTGAGTGAGACGCCGGGGAGCATCCGTCGTCCCGCACCCCTGCTCGGCGAGCACACGGAGGAGACGCTCTCCGGTCTCGGATATTCTGGGGAGGAGATAGCCGACCTCCGGGAGAGGAAAGTCATATGATCGAGACCGAACAACTCCTTTTCGAACGCCGGGGCGCCACAGCCCGCGTCACCTTCAACCGCCCCGAGGCGCGCAACGCGATGACCTGGGAGATGTACGAAGCCCTCCACGAAGTATGCGAGACGGTGGACGCGGACGATGGGATCCGGGTTCTCGTCCTGCGCGGGGCTGGAGACAGAGCCTTCGTGGCTGGCACGGACATCAAGCAGTTCCGCGAGTTCGAGTCAGGCGAGGACGGCATCGTCTACGAGGAACGCATGGAGCGCGTCATCGGGCGATTGGAGCAGGTCCGCAAACCCGTCGTCGCCGTGATAGACGGCTACGCCATCGGCGGAGGTCTGTCTATTGCCTCAGTGAGTGACCTGAGAATCTGCACTCCCGAAGCCAGGTTCGGGATGCCCATAGCCCGCACCCTCGGGAACTGTCTCTCCATAAAAAACTACGCAAGGATGATGACGCTCCTCGGCCCGGCGCGCACGAAAGCCCTGATCTTCACGGCCACCACATTATCCGCCGAGGATGCGTTGTCCGCCGGGTTTGCCACCGAGGTAGTGCCGCGCGAGAACATAGATGAGCGGGTGGACGAGCTGTGCGCCTCGCTCGCCTCCCACGCCCCGATCACCATGCGCGCCACCAAAGAGGCCCTGCGCCGCCTGACGCTCGCCGGGATGCCCGAAGCTGACGACCTCGTGCGGGAGACGTACGGCAGCCACGACTTCCACGAAGGCGTCGCGGCCTTCACCGAGAAGCGACGCCCGGAATGGCAGGGTCATTAGTGGCCCGCGAAGAGGGCTGCATCTTCTGTAAGATCATCGCTGGCGAGCTACCTTCGAGCAAGGTCTACGAAGATGATGCCTGCGTCGCGTTCCTTGACGTGGCCCCGATCCGTCCGGGCCACACCCTCGTAGTCCCAAAAAACCACGCTCCCAGCCTCGCCAAACTGGACCCGGAGATCGGGGGCCATCTCTTTCAGACAGGCCAGAACGTCGCCGCCGCGCTGTACGGTGGCATCGGGTGCGACGGCGTCAGCGTTTTCCTAGCGGATGGCGCGGCGGCCGGGCAAGACGTTTTTCACTCCCATATGCATCTCCTGCCGCGCTTCGAGGGTGACGGGCTGGGGTCCGCTTTCCGGGCGGACGAGGAGAAGATGGCTTCCCGCGAGGAGTTGGAAGGGGTTGCTGAGAAGATCAAGAGTTCGTTCAAGGCGACATAAGGAGAGTCCGATTTGCAGAATCCGTTCTTCGGCGCGCTCGACGGAAACAGGCCCGATATTGCCGCCGATGCTTTCATCGCGCCAGAGACAGTAGTGGTTGGGAGGGTCAGGATCGGGGCACGCTCCAGCGTTTGGTACGGGAGCGTACTTCGCGGCGACGACGAGGAGATAGTCGTCGGTGAAGATACGAACATCCAGGATCTCTCCCTGTTGCACGCCGATCCCGGCTTCCCTGCGGTGCTCGGCGACCGGGTTACGATAGGGCACAGGGTCATCGTGCATGGGGCGACAGTCGAGCACGACGTGCTAATCGGGATGGGTGCGATCTTGCTAAACGGATCTCACATCGGCTCCGGTTCCGTGGTCGCCGCCGGGGCGGTGGTGACGCCGGGTACGGAAGTACCCGAGAGCTCGCTGGTGGCTGGTTTGCCTGGTAAGGTGATCCGTGAGGTGCGCGACTCGGATCGCGAGATGATCGAGCACGCATACAACAGCTACTTGAAGAAGTCAGGCGTTCACCGTGAAGCCGAGCCCCTGACCCTGGAAGACGTGAGCCGGTGAGCGGCGGCCCACTAGCCGGAACGACGGTAGTTGACCTCACCCGCGCCCTCGCCGGGCCATACGCCACCCTGATGCTCGCTGACGCCGGGGCGGATGTGATCAAAGTCGAGCGTCCTGGCAAGGGGGATGACACTCGCGGCTGGGGACCGCCTTTCGTCGGTGAACCAGGCGCAGAGGAATCCACTTACTTCCTCTCCGTGAACCGAAGCAAGAAATCCGTTGTCCTCGACTTCAAGGACGAGGACGACCTGGAAAAGCTGAAGCGACTCATCCGGCGGGCAGACGTGCTCGTGGAGAACTTCAGGCCGGGCGTGATGGAGCGTATGGGCCTCGGACGGGATGAGCTCGAAGAGATGAACCCGCGTCTCGTGTACCTCTCGATCTCGGGTTTCGGGGAGGGCGGCCCGGACGGGCATCGTCCCGGTTTCGACCAGATCGCACAGGGCGAGGGCGGCCTGATGAGCTTCACCGGCCCCGTTGGCGGCCCGCCAACCAAAGTTGGCGTCCCCATAGCGGACATGCTCTCCGGCATGTTCGGCGCTTTCGGTGTCGCCGCCGCGCTCGCCGAGCGGGAAAAGAGCGGCAGGGGCCAGAAGGTCACATCCTCGTTGCTCGGCAGCATCGTCGGCATCCAGGCTTTCCAGGGCACCAGGTGGCTGATCGCCGGAGAGGTTCCCGAGCCCGAAGGCAACCGTCATCCGACCATCGCGCCGTATGGAGCTTACAAATGCGCGGACGGTGAGATCAACATAGCCGTGGGATCTGAGGGACTCTGGCGACGCTTCGCCCCGCTGGTGAGCATGGACCCGGACGACGAACGCTTTTCGGACAACGGCAAACGCCGGGCTAACGTGGACGAACTGGAAGCGGAGATCACCTCAGCTTTCAAATCCGCGTCTGTGGACGAGTGGATGGAGCGTCTGGGTGAAGCGGGCGTGCCAGCGGGCCGGGTGAAGACGCTTGATGAGGTGTACGAATCCCCGCAAATAGAGCACCTCGGCCTCGTGGACACGGTGGGGCATCCGACGCTTGGGGAGATACGGTTGCCGGGGAGCCCTGTTCGCTACGGACGTTCTGGAAAGCGAGACCCGGAGCCTCCGCCCACCCTCGGGCAGCACACAGGCGAAGTCTTCGGGGCGCCGGACGGCTGACGATATGGGCAGTTCCTCGCCCGCCTAGCCTGACCGCCGGTAACGGATCGTCGCCACGCAGACGACCACGCCGACGATGCCAGCAGGGAACAGAATCGCCATCGGCCACCAAAGGAACTTTGCTGACCCCCCGACGACGGCGCCCGCCCCGTAGGCGAGCCACACGTCCGCGGGAAGCAGCAGGCCGCGCGCCGAAGGTGGCTCTGGTTCGGGTTGATCCTGGTTCTCGACAGGGGTCTTGCGGATCGTGCGCAGCCAGTCTATCGCCATCTCCGTGAGGTTGGTAAGGGTGCCTGTGATGTACGTGGTAGCCACGCCGGGCACGCCCAGCCGCCGGACGGCGCTGCTCTGGATGCCCATAGCCAGGGCTGACAGTGAGATCAGCAGAAAAACCACACCGCCCGAAAGTATGGAACCGTTGGCGAGCCACACGCCCGCGAAGGCGGCCAGGGCGGCAAGCTCTATGGCGAGGGCCGCCGTGACGCGCCCCGGCCAGACGACGCTCTCCTGTTTGCGACCGACAGCGAGCGCGCCAACCGCCACGCCACAGATGAACCCGGCAAGGGCTGTCCCCGCGTGCAGAACCGCCTCGCTGTCAGCCTGCCCAATGGCTATCCCGAGCAGCACGGTATTCCCAGTCATGTTCGCGACGAACACCTCATCGAACCCAAGAAAACCGGCAGCGTCCACGCACCCGGCGGCAAGCGACAGCATCACGAGCAGTACGTTTCTCCACGTATCCGGCGCTGGCAAGCAAGTCCTTTCGTCGTGCGCCCCTTCATGGGGATGCAATGTCCCTGGTATTCTGCCCGCCGTCGCCGCCAGGCAAGCGCGGACATCCGCTGCGGGTATTGAACCTACCGTAGCGAGAAACGACCGGTGCTCGAAATACTCACGTTCGCCTGTATCGTTGCGTGGTAGATTTCCGGCATGTTCGGAAAAGCGGACAAAACCCCCGGGCAGCGCGAGAAGGGTCGTGTCGCGATCATCTCCCTGTGCGCGGCGGTTCTGCTTACCTCGGCGAAGCTGGTAGTCGGGCTACTTACTGGCAGCCTCGGTTTGCTCGCGGAGGCGGCGCATTCGGCGCTGGATACCGTGGCTTCCGTGGTGACGTTCTTCTCCGTGCGGGTGGCCGGGCGTCCGGCGGATGAGGATCACCCTTATGGGCATGCGCGGGTCGAGAACCTTTCGGCTGTCGTGCAGGGGATACTGCTGATCGGAACTGCGGCCTGGATCTCCTACGGGGCGATACACAGGATCTTCTTCGTCAGCGTCGAAGTTGAGCCAACGGTGTGGGCTTTCGCCGTCATGGGGGCGAGCATCCTGATCGACCTGTGGCGTTCACGGATGCTGGCCCGCGCCGCCCGACGCTACGACAGCAGGGCGCTCGAGGCCGACGCGCTCAACTTCAGGGCGGATATGATCTCCTCTTCCGTCGTGATAGCCGGGCTTGCGTTGGTCGCGATCAGCCAGCGTCTCGGGGACGCTCCTTTCCTGCAACGGGCCGATGCCGTGGCGGCGCTCCTGGTGGGGTTCTTCATCTTCTACAAGAGTGGCGGGCTCGCAGCTCGCTCGGTCAACGTGCTGCTCGATCGGGCGCCTGTGGGGCTTCAGGAGAGGATCTCACACAGCGCGGAGTCTGTGCCTGGGGTCGTTGGGATGCCACGGGTGAGGCTGCGGGAGTCTGGGGACAGGAAGTTCGCGGACATCGTGATCTCGGTTCCCCGCACCGCCAGCGCTGCTGAGGGGCATGAGATCTCAGAGCGCGTGGAGCGGGCCGTCAGGGACGTTGACGCCAGCACCGAGAGCGTGGTCCACGTCGAGCCCGTGCTGACGGAGATGGAGACTAGGGCCGAGGCTATTCGCGCCGCGGCCCTCCAGTTTGGCTTCCGTACCCACCACGAGAGGGTGCGGCGCTTCGGGAATAGTTTCGAGGCGTCGCTGCATTTCGAGGTGGACGCCAGCCTGACGCTCGGCGAGGCGCACGATCTCGCCCGCGACCTGGGGGGCGCCTTGAGGAAGGAACAACCGTATCTCGTCCGGGTGAATACCCACATCGAGGTGGCCGAGCCGGACGAGGGGGAGTGGCGCGAGCCGGACACGGGCCACGGCGAGCTAGAGGAGGAGATCAAAGCCTCAGTCTCTGGGGCGGACGCTGGGGCGAGGTGCCACGAGGTTCGCCTTTACCGTTCGGAACTCGGGCTCGACGCCATCCTGCACTGCGACT
>JAABUR0100006435.1_pt1 | contig 14358 bp, 12 predicted proteins | sample 5560091 | NCBI WGS metagenome assembly JAABUR01 (sample SAMN10711879, study PRJNA513375) | rock metagenome | isolation source: Antarctica rocks | place: Antarctica: Victoria Land, University Valley sud
CGGCGTTTGCCTGACGTTCGGCGATTTACCGCATCCGGCCGCGACGCTCGACGGCCTCGTGGGAGCCGACGGTATCCGGTCGACGGTACGCCAAAGCATGATGGGGCCAAGTCCAGACGACACCAAACCTTCGGGTCGTTCGGCTTGGCGCAGCCTCGTGGCTCGTGATGTCGCCGATCCCGAGGCGCTGGTGGCGCGCTCCAATCTGTGGCTGGGTGCGGGGGCTCACCTGGTCCATTACCCGGTCGATGGCGGCAGGCTGGTCAACGTCGTCGCCGTCATCGACGAGACCGTAGGGGCCGGGCGCGACGCGTTCTGGTCGATGCCGGCCGAAGCCGCCACGCTGGAACGTCGCTTCGCGACATGGGCCGAGCCGGCGCGGCGCCTCATCGCGGCCGCGCCGGGCTGGCGCAAGTGGCCGCTCTTCGATCGGCCGCCGCTCCGGCGATGGTCGGATGGCGCCGCGACGCTGCTCGGCGATGCGGCCCATCCCATGCTGCCGTTCCTCGCCCAGGGCGCCGCCCAAGCCATCGAGGATGCCGGGGTGCTGGCCGACTGCGTGGCGACGTCGCGTGAGGGCCTGCCCGCTGCATTCCAGACCTATGAGGGGCTGCGCCGCCCTCGGACAGCTCGCGTTCAGGTCGAGTCGCGCAGACAGGGTTCCGTCTACCACCTCGGTGCTCCGGCCTCCCTCCTGCGTGACATCGTGCTGCGTTCGCTCGGACCCGAGCGCCTCACGGCACGCTACGACTGGATCTACGCCGGTCCGGCCACAATATCCCGGGCGTAGCCGCACCCTGTTCCGCCTCCAATCCTCGCGATCGCGAGCCCCATGGGCTCGGCGCGGGCGCGCCAACCATCCGGACCCGATGCCGACCGATTCTGAGAGACCCGACCTGCGCTCGGCGCACGTCATCGTGGTGGCCAACGAGAAGGGAGGGACCGGCAAGTCGACCGTATCGATCCACGTCGCGATCGGATTGCTCAAGGCCGGCTATCGCGTCGCCTCGATCGACCTCGACACGCGCCAGCGCACGCTCACGCGGTTCCTGGAGAACCGCCAGTCCTGGGCCGCCCAGACCGGCACAAGGCTCGAGATGCCGTTCCATCACGCCCTCGACCGCGGCGCATCGCTCGACGTCGGCGACAACGAGACGCGCGAGTTCGGCGAGTTCGCCGGCGCCGTCGAGGCGATCGAGCATGATTACGAGTTCGTGGTCATCGATACACCGGCGTCCGACAGCTACCTGATGAGGCTCGCGCATTCCCTCGCCGACACGCTGGTGTCGCCCATCAACGACAGCTTCATCGACGTCGACGTGTTCTCGCGCGTCCACCACGACCGCGCCAAACGCGGCGCGGTGGCGCATTACGCCGACCTCGTGCTCGAAGCGCGCAGGCGGCGGCGGCAGGTCGATGCCGGGATGATCGACTGGATCGTGCTGCGCAACAGGATCGCGTCCATCCAGTCCAACAACGCGCGGCAGATTGCGTCGAGCATCGGCCGTCTGGCTGCGGAACTTCAGTTCCGCACCGCGGAAGGGCTGCACGACCGCGTGATCTTCCGCGAACTGTTCCCGATCGGTCTGACGGCGCTCGACCCCATCGAGGACAGCGCCAAAGGGGGCATCCTCACCAATTCCCAGCTCGCGGCCCGGCAGGAGATCCAGGAGTTGATCGAGACCCTGAAGCTGCCGTTCAGGAGCGGTGGGCTGTCCCACATCGTGGCCCGCCACGAGTGGTTCGACCGCATGGCGCGCTTCTACCGGGACCAGGAGGCGGGCGGGGGCTAAGCAGACCGGGGTCTCGATCAGGCTCTTGCGGCGAGGTGATCGCTCGCTGCCAGCGCTGCGTTCTGGTCCTGATCGACACGAAAGCGAGAGGCGAGACATGACGGCCTTCATCGCCCTTTTGAGGGCCGTCAATGTCGGCGGGACGGGTAAGCTGCCGATGAGCGATCTGAAGTGCCTGTGCGAGCGTGCAGGCTTCCGAGCGGTCAGAACATACATCGCCAGCGGCAACGTCTTGTTCGAACACGAGGGGTCTGAAGCCCAGATCAAAGCCGTGCTGGAAGAAAATCTGCGGGACTATGCGGGCAAGCCGCTGGGCGTCCTCGTGCGAACGGCTGCACAAATGGCCGATGTCCTGGCCAACAACCCCTTCCCGGATGCCCCTCCGAACCGCACGGTCGCGGTCTTCCTGAACCGCCCGCCCGGGAGCGGCGTTTTGGAGAACGTCGTGGGACAGCAGGAGGAGCAGCTTCGTCTCGGGACGCGAGAGATCTACGTCCACTACGGAGGCGGCATGGCCGGCTCGAAGCTTTACATCCCTGCAGCCAGAGATGGAACGGCGCGCAACATGAACACGGTTGCGAAGCTCGCGAGCATGGCGGCAGAGCATGCTCCAGCGCCGCCACGATGAATGCGTCGAGACTCCCAGAGGTAGCTCCGGTTGTCTGAAGAGCGTTGTGCGCTTCGCTGAGTAGAGTCCTGCCAGCATTTCATATCAGGGTCGCAAACGCAGAGTATGAAGCTACTGTGTCTGTCCGTGTATCGCGTGCTGCAGACTGCGTTCCCAAGCCTCCAGATTAGGAGTGAACCGCCCCGGGTTTGCCGGAGGCCACCTGTTCCAAGATGAAGCCGGCCATGGTTCCGATTTGATGTCGGCCACCATTCCGAGATGAAGCCGGCCAGTCTGGACCGGCGATAGCGCTCCCTGCGGGTCAGCAACCGCGGCACCCTTCCTTGTCACCGATGAGGAGAAAGGGATGCCGCCCAGGAGAGAGCTGACCTTCCTCCTGACCGCCAATCGTGATCTCGACGCTGCCAACGGTTCTTCCGTAAGATGCTGAAGGAGGCGCCCCTGCTCTCACCCGACCGGATCGGCCCGGATGGGGCGGGCACCTCCCCGAGGACGTGGGTGACTTCTTGGCCCGGCCGCTGCAAACGCAGCAGTACCATTTCTATCAATTCATCCCGCCGCCAAGAAGGGCAACGGGACGCCAAGCGTCTGGATGATCAGGATGAAATTGAGCGTCAGCACGACGGCGGTTGCTACGAATGCGCCAATAGCTGTGAGGCGGCTGTTGACGAACTCCCCCATTACGTCCACCCGCCGCGTGAGGATCAGTAAAGCGATCATAGGAACCGGCAAGGCTAGGCTCAGCACGATCTGGCTGATGACGAGCGACTGCGTCGCGTTGTAGCCCAGCGCCGCAACGAAGAAAGACGGCACCATGGTTACCAAGCGTCTCACCCAGATCGGGATGCGGAACCCGACGAAACCCTGCATGATGACCTGTCCGGCCATCGTGCCCACCGTCGAGCTTGAGATGCCCGACGCCATAAGGGACAGCAGGAACACTCCTGCCGCCCCGACGCCAAGCAGAGGGACAAGCGTATGATAGGCGGTCTGGATCTCGGCCACCTCGCTGTGTCCCTCGTGGAACACCGTGGCCGCCATCATGACCATGGCCATGTTGACGGCACCGGCGAGCGCGAGAGCCAGAACGACTTCCTTGTTAGAGAAACGCAACAGTTTGCGCTTCTCGCCCGCGTCTTGAGTTGGATAGCGGGCCTGTGTCAGTCCGGAATGGAGGTAGATCGCGTGCGGCATCACCGTCGCCCCGATAATGCCGACCGATAGGGTGAGGGCCGCAGCATCGTCCAGCTGAGGCAGGACCGAATGCAGGATCGCCTGCCCCCAGTGGGGCGGAGCGACGATCAGCTCGATCAAATAGCAGAGCGAGATCGTGGCGACCATGCCGCCGATTACCATCTCGAGCGGCCGAAAGCCTCGTCGCTCCAACATGAGGATGGCGTAGACGATGACCGCTGTAACCCCCATGCCCACCAACAGCGGGAGCTGGAACAACAGCGAAAGCCCGATTGCGCCGCCTAGGAATTCCGCGAGGTCAGTCGCCATCGCGGCGATCTCGCTGATGATCCACATCCCCCAGACGACCGGTCGGGGAAAGTGGTCGCGGCTCAATTCCGCCAGGTTGCGGCCAGTGGCGATGCCGGCCTTGGCGGAGAGGGCCTGGAACAGCATCGCGATCAGATTGGCCAGCAGGACAACCCAGAGCAGGCCGTAGTTGTAGATGGCCCCGGCCTGGATGTTGGTCGCGAAGTTGCCGGGATCGATGTAGGCGACCGAGGCGATGAACGCCGGGCCGCAGAACGGCAGAAACGCGCGCAGGCCGCGGCGGCGCCCCGCCAAGGCTTCCTGAATCCCGATAGTGGTTCGGCCGCTCAGGGTCTTTCTCGCCGCCACGTCGCTCATCGCGTCTCTCCGCCTTGGGTTCTCTTGTTGGTCCGAGCTACGTCATGGATGAGAGCATCAACATGGTATGGGCCCGAGCCGTCCGACCTGACCAGGTTGTAGCCAAAGCTACATCCTGGTCAATAAGCATTTTTTTTTTGCGGGCCAAGGCATTTTGGGAGGACAACCCGGCATACGTCGGTGCAACCGCTTGAAATCCTGCTAAAAGCGATCGGGTTTTGCCGTAGCCGGCCTTCGGCGACTCTGGCCCCGAATGGAACCGGACGGTCTCGTGGGAGAAGCCGGTTGGCACGAAGCCTGACAACGGGTCCAACGATCGAAGCGACCGAAATGCCCGAGGGGCCCACCCAAGCGCTTCGCTTCGGCAAGGCTCGCACAGCGCGATCGGCAACGCTGCTTGAAGATTATGTCGAGCTGATCGCCGACCTTTTGGCCACGCATGGCGAGGCGCGGGCGACCGATATCGCCAAGCGCCTGGGCGTGACGCATCCGACTGCGCTGAAAAGCCTTGCCCGACTGAAACGGGAAGGTCTGGTGACGGCGCGCCCCTATCGCGGCATCTTTCTAACCGAGGTAGGCCACGCGCTCGCCGGGCGCGTGCGCGCCCGGCACCGGCTCATGGTCGCCTTGCTGCTCGCCGTCGGTGTTCCCGCTGAGGCCGCGGAAGCCGATGCGGAAGGAATGGAACACCTCGCCTCGGAGCAACGTTGGAGGCATTCGCGCGCTTTCTGATGGAGCGGACGTCAACGGCTTCGGGCCGGTCCATCCATCGGCGAGGCCCGTGGCGATCCTTTGAAGCCGTCGAGTTCGCCCCCTGCGGAGGCTTCCCCAACCTGCTTCGCAGGCTCGGGTCCCAAGCCTCCTCCGCCCTCGAATGGGTCGATTGGTTCAACAATCGACGCCTCCTCCAGCCGATCGGCAACGTCCCGCCGGCCGAAGCCGAGGCCGCCTACTATGCCGCCCTCGAACCATCCGCTATGGCGGCGTGACTAGACCAAATGGCCTCCGGCAAACTCGGGGCGGTTCAGAGTTCTCCGTGGCCCATCATCTCGGACGATTGACCGGCGTGTTTGGTGTTTCCATTCTCCTTTTGTGTGCTGGAAGTGCATTCGCTGATTCATCGGCGGGCAATCAGGAAGGTGCTGGCGAGTTTTGTGACCAGATCGGGACGTTGCTGCCGACCGGTCAGCGGATCACGCCGCTGGCCGCGCCGAACTCGGTAGTGTCCTAATTTGGAATAAGATTATCATCATCGGGGCGGCGTGACGGCCGCGCCATGCCCAGATAAAGCGCCGAAACCACGTGACCATATAGTTCTTTGCAGTCCGCAAAATTTCCGGTCACCGAGGCGCGTTTCACTCCGGGTCCAAGATCGGGTGCTTCAAAGACCATGACAGAGTAGCCGAACGCATCGGCGCCCCGTTTTAACGCGCTGATGGCGTCCGCTTGTTTTTGTGTGTCAGGAAACTCATACCAGCAATCTGGCATCACTAGCCCTTCCCAACCCGATGCTCCGCCACGATGGCCGCCCTCACCGCGTCCCGAGCCGATCGGACCGGCCCCAAGTGCAGCACCGCATAGAACCGCCTCCGGTCGCTTCCGTCCACTGGCGACGACCACGCATAGGCTCGCGTGGCCTTCGGGTGGTCGTCGAGGTCAAAGACGTGGACCTCGCCTTCCCACACGGGTTGGCCGTTGAAGGCCTCGGAGACGGGGATGATCTCGCGGAAGGTGGCCGTGCCCCCGTGTTGGGATTCCACCACAACACGAAGATCTCCTGCCATATCGCGTTCCAAGCTAGGCTGCGATCTGGGTGGCACGACGTATTCCCGCCAAATAGGCGCTAACGTGATTAAAAAACGGATTGCTTTTTAGCAGGACAGGCCAGCTTCTGTCAGCTTTTTCTTTGTTTTGCTTAACAAATTCAACGATATGTAAAATGTGCTCGCGAATAAGTGGATCTCCACGCTCTTTCATGATTTTCGGAATGTCAGAGGCGGGCCGTTTCTGGAGCTCCGTTAAGTCCTTGAACAGAGTGCCACAGACGAAAAGGGAACACTGCGGCATAACCTGGTGAATGTAGTCTGAGTGTTTCTCGGCCAAATCATCTCCAAGGACTTGGCGATAAGCATCCACTATATCATTCGAAGCTTGGAACTTCCGATGAACTACAACGAACTGATTCACGAATTCATCCACATATCCCTTCAACTCATGAGCGATTACGATCTTCTCCGCTGTCATATCCGCCGAGAAAATACGTTCGAAGAAGCCACCATCGTCCACTGACAGGAATATCTTCTTTACATTCTTTTTGGCTGTCTCAGGCTGACCGAAAAATGTGGCGGTGTACGCCTGAGCGCCCTCCTTGAGCTTTATGACCCGGCCGTCGAGGCTACCTCCAATTCGCTGTTGAATAGCGTGTTTTTCAGACTCTGTTGCGGCCTTCAGCTCGCCCTCTCGTCGCTCCAAATACCAGCCCAAGGAGGCTAGCGCGTGATCCAGTTGCACCACAAATTGATCGTTGGAGCGAAGAAATCCCGTGCCAATTTGGTTCTGATTGTTTTGGTTGACAGCCACATTATTAGCGAAATCCTTATCACCGCTCGAAGCGATTGCTCGTGCAGGAACAATTACGTCCTGCTTCAAAGTTCCTTTTTTGGACGCTCTGTGAATAGCTCTAATTGTCTGCCCACCGTTCACGACCTGCGCTTTTACTAGACTTAGTGTCTGTTGAAATATATCAAACGTGGCTTCCTCACAGAGGAATGTTACACCATTATTGAAGTGAACAAAATTCATCGACTCTAAGCTAGAGCAAGTACCTTCTATAGACCGGTTCGTAGCGGTATTTCTCTGATCAACACGGATGTTCCTTTGGAGAAGCCCCTCCCCGTGTTGATCGTATAGATCGGCTAAGATAGCTCCCGGCACCGAGAATAAGTACGTGTCAGCGGCTCCAGACCGAAGCATGTATGGAGCACTGGTCATCTTCAGTCGAATCGCCTCTTTAACTGCAGAAAGATTCTGCTGGTAAAACATCTCCTGAAGCGTACCGAGATCCTGCTCATCCCAACCGATTAAGCTTGCGGATGGATTGCTAAGCTCGTCGATCAGCGCATCCAACTTGATCTTTGACTCGGCGGGCACGCCCTGACCACTGCTTATCACATGAATGCGGTACGCGCTGGGGAGCTGCTGATATACCTCATCCAATCGTGCCTTCAGCTCGGGATTAGCAATTTGTTCGTGTTTGCGATGAAGTATTAACTTCAAGCCAGAGATAAGTTTGTCTACCTCTCCGGCGTGGACTCCCTTGTTCGCGCTTTCTGGGTTCTTGAACTGATAGAAGTGAACGACGGCATCGTCGTCGATCCATAGAGCATCAATGCCCAGATCGCCCCCTCCATCGCAGATGACCTCACCGACCTCTTCGTCGGTAAATTCTAGCAGACGTTGAAAATACCAGTAGATTAGGAAATGGCCCGGAACCCTCAACGCTAGTCGTTCAGATATGACGGCACATTCGGCGTTAAGCTGCCCTTTAAACAAGGGAAGAAGTGAACTGCGGGCGATCATGTGTGCAATCCGCCAACGAAAGCGGAATGGCGAAATGGGACTGACGATCCGGCCTGATCCAATTCCTGCGCTGCAACCTTCCGGAGCACCACCCGCATCCAAGCGGACAGGGTCATTCCAGAAAGATCCGCTGCTCTTTGAAATGCCCGTTTTTCCTCAGGTGACAACCGCAACCTAGCGACATCGGTTTTTTCCATACGCGACTCCCGAACTGGGATCCCTTTGTAGCTCATTTGTAGCCACACGCAAGCGCGTTTGGGGTTGACTAACATGTAGCGACGATGTAGCTACAAAGGGATCCTAGTTTGAAAGCTTTCCGATGAACCGCCTTTCTCTCGACCGCCGCACCCAAGCCATCGGCTGCCTCGTGGAAGGCAACTCCATCCGATCCACAGAGCGCATGACGGGCATCCATCGCGATACCGTGATGCGCCTGCTTGTCGAGGTCGGGACTGGCTGTGCGGCCCTCATGGATGAGCAAATGCGTGAGCTGCCGTGCGAGCGGCTGCAGGTCGATGAAATCTGGACCTATGTGCAAAAGAAGCAGCGCCAAGTGGTGCCAGGCGACGATCAGACCCGCGTTGGGGACCAATGGACCTTCGTGGCCCTGGACGCCGACACCAAGCTCGTGCCGACCTACAGGATTGGCAAGCGCGACCTCCCGACCGCCAAGGCCTTTATGGGCGACCTTGCCGGCCGCCTAGCGAACCGTGTGCAACTCTCGTCTGACGCCCTTGCGGCCTATGTCGAGGCCACCGAGGAAGCCTTCGGGGCGGATATCGACTACGGGCAGGTGGTAAAAACATACGAGGCCGAGCCGGCCGGTGCCGGCCGCTACAGCCCGCCTCAGGTCGTAAGAGCCGAGAAGAAGGTTGTCCAAGGCGGTCCCGATTGGAAGCACATTTCGACAAGCCTCATCGAGCGGCAAAACCTCACCATGCGCATGAGCATGAGGCGGTTTACGCGCCTGACCAACGCCTTCTCAAAGAAGGTGGAGAACCTTCAAGCGGCCGTAGGGCTTCACTTCGCGCACTACAATTTCGTGCGCATCCATTCTAAGCATCGGGTCACACCGGCTATGGCGGCCGGGGTGTCGGATCGGCTATGGTCGCTGCACGATTTGGTTGAGAGGACCACCAATGACTGACGAATCAATAAACCAAACAGACCTGGCTGTCATTGAAGTTCTCTCTTTGCTTCTCGGTAGCTCGATTATTTTAGATGAGAAAAGGCAGGAAGGCCTCAACGAGGCCTTGGGATACCTCGTCGGCGAATTTGCAACCCGAGGCCAAAACAAAGCCGCTGCGGTAGTTGAGCAAATTCGTCTCAAGTCGGTTGATAGCCAAAGCGATCCCGCCCTGCTTAATCGAATGCGCAAGCGTTCACCTGGATCCGGGCAATCAAATTAGGACACTACCCCGAACTCCGTCTACTAGCGGCTGATGCCGCACTTGCCCGACAGTCAAGAACGGACGCCGAGGGCTGGCGCCCGAACGCGTCGGCGAGGTCGTAAGGACCGCGCTCACGGTGGCCAAGCCCCGGGCACGTTACGCCCCCGGTGCCGGGCAAGCTGCTGAACTGGACCATCCCGACGGTGCTGCCGAGCCGCGTCGTGGACCGCTTGATCGGTGGGCAACTCGTTTTGAGCCGGAAGCCAGTGTGATAGGCCACGCGATCACACGCGGCACCTCGATCCAGGTGGCCGCGTTCACATGGGCGATCGGCCCGGAGTTCGGCTCCGGTCTACCCGTTCCTCCCGATTCCCACGAGTTGCGCGTCATGAAGTTGTTCGACTGCCAAGTCTGTGGCCACACGCTCTATTTCGAAAACACACAATGCGAGAAGTGCGGGCACAGGCTCGGCTATGTGGCCGAGGACCAGGACCTCTACGCCGTGGTCAGGGTCGGCGACACCGCCGACCACCATTGGCAGATTGCAGGCGATGAGCGGCGAACGTTCCGGTTCTGCGCCAATGCCCAGTACGACGTCTGCAACTGGCTGATCCCTTTCGACCAGGATGGCTACTTCTGCACGGCCTGCCGACACAACCATACCGTCCCGAACCTCGCCAAGCCCGGCAACGCCGAACTGTGGCGGTTGATGGAGATCGCCAAGCATCGGCTGTTCTACACGCTGATCGAACTCGAACTGCCCAGGGTACCGCGCAGCGAGGAGGCGGGTCGGGGACTCGTGTTCGAATTCCTGGAGGATCCGGCCGATGGCAAGAAGGTGATGACGGGCCACGACGACGGCAGTATCACCATCGCGCTCGCCGAGGCCGACGACGCCGAGCGCGAAAAGCGGCGCAAGAGCATGCACGAGCCTTACAGGACGCTGCTCGGGCACTTCCGCCACGAAATCGGGCATTATTATTGGGATCGGCTGGTGGGGGACGCGCCGGCGCTCGGCCCCTGCCGCGACACGTTCGGCGACGACCGGAAGGATTACGGCGCGGCCCTGCAGAAGCACTATCGGGACGGTGCTCCTCCGAATTGGCGCGAGCGCTACGTGAGCGCCTATGCGACGACCCACCCGTGGGAGGATTTCGCCGAGACCTTCGCCCACTACCTGCACATTCTCGACACGCTGGAGACGGCCCGGGCCTTTGGTGTCGCGACGCATCCGCGGGGCATCGCAGAAGCCGATCGATTGTCGACCGAGGTCGATTTCGCACCCGACAAGGCCACCAGCATCGCGCCGCTCGTGAAAGCCTGGCTGCCGCTGACTTTCGCGCTGAACAGCCTGAACCGATCGATGGGCATGGGCGACCTCTACCCCTTCGTCCTCACCCCGACCATCATCGAGAAGCTCGGCTTCATCCACGATCTCGTCCATGGCTCCATTGGCGCCACCAAGCTCGACCAGCCCGAGATGAAGCCTTACGCGCCCGTGCCCGAGAATGTCCCGCCTCCGACGAGCCCCAACTTTGCGGGGGCCGAACAGGAGCGGTGACGTCGAGTTCGCGGACGGCCGGCGGAAGGCATGGCGCTTGCAGAGAGCCGGGAACAATGCTTCGTGGCGCCGTCGCCGTGCCGCCGCGATGGTCGGAGGTTCAATGCACGCCACCGTGGTGCCGGCCTCGAGCCGGGATCCCGCCAAGGATCAGCCGCTCATCGACGATATCCGGCTGCTCGGCTCCATGCTGGGCGACATCGTCCGCGAGCACGAAGGGCAGGGCTGCTTCGCGCTGGTGGAGAGCGTGCGGCGCCTCAGCGTCAGCTATCAGCGGGACGCCGACGCCGAGGCCGGCCACGCGCTCGAACTGCTGCTGCGCGGGCTGACGCCGTCGCAGGCCGTCTCGGTCACGCGAGCCTTCTCGTACTTCTCGCATCTTGCCAACATCGCCGAGGATCGCCATAGGGTCCGCCGGCGGGCCCTCCACGCCCAGGATCCGGGCCCTGTCGTCCCCCAGGACGGAACGCTGGCCAAGACCTTCGATCGCCTGGCCGAAGCCCGTATCGACAAGGCGCGCGTGGTCGAGATGCTGCGACACGCCCTGGTGTCCCCGGTCCTGACCGCCCATCCGACCGAGGTGCAGCGCAAGAGCCTACTCGACGCGGAACTCGCCATTGCGGAACTGCTGGCGCAACGCGACGGCCTCTACGGCGAGCGCGAGCGCGAGCGCAACGCCGCCATGATGCGCACCCGCATCACCCAACTCTGGCAGACCCGGCTGCTGCGCTATCGCAAGCTGACCGTGCGGGACGAGATCGAGAACGCGATCAGCTATTACCGCACGACCTTCCTGCGCGAGATTCCCCGCCTCTATGCCGAACTGGAGCACCATCTCGGCGAGGCCTCGCCGACGTTCTTCCGCATGGGCAACTGGATCGGTGGCGACCGCGACGGCAATCCTAACGTGGATGCCGAAACGCTCGAGGTCGCGATGCGGCGTCAGTGCGAGACGGCACTCGACTACTACACCGGAGAAGTCCATCACCTCGGCGCCGAACTCTCGGTGTCCGAGATGCTGGTCGGCTGCTCGCCCGAACTCACCGCGCTGGCCGAATCCGCGATGGACGACAGCCCACATCGGCAGGACGAACCCTACCGGCGCGCGGTCCTGGCGGTCGCGTCCCGCATCTCGGCAACTCGGACGTCGCTCACGGGGGACCCTGGCGCGCATCCGCCGCGGGTCAAACTGCCGGCCTATGCGACGGCCGGCGACCTGTCGGCCGACCTCGCCATCATGGCGGCCTCGTTGCGCCGCCACCACGGCGGCGGTCTCGTCGAGTTCCGGCTCGGTCCGCTGATGCGGGCCGTCGAGGTCTTCGGGTTCCACCTCGCCACCGTGGACCTTCGACAAAGTTCCGACCGCCATGAGGAGACCCTGGCCGAACTCATGGCCAAGGCGGGCGTCGAGCCGCAATACGCATCGCTGGAGGAGGCCGCCAAACGGGCACTGCTGCTGCGGCTGCTCGGCGAGGCGCGTCCCCTCCGCCTGCCGTTCGAGGCCTATTCGGAGCGGACCACGAGCGAGTTCGGCGTGTTCGAGGCGGCCCGGCGGCTGCGCTCCGCCTTTGGGCACGAGGCCATCCGCCACTACATCATCAGCCACACCGAAACCGTGAGCGATCTCCTCGAAGTGCTTCTGTTGCAGAAGGAATTCGGGATGATGCACGGCGGCTTCGGCCAGCCTGGTGCGACAGCCGAGCTCATCGTGTCGCCGCTGTTCGAGACCATCGCGGACCTACGCAATGCCGAACCCATCATGCGCGCGTTCTATGCCCTGCCCGGCGTCGAAGCGCTCGTCGTGGCGTCCGGCGCCGAGCAGGACATCATGCTGGGCTACTCGGACAGCAACAAGGACGGAGGCTTCTTCACCTCGAACTGGGAACTCTACCGGTCGTCGACCCAACTCGCCACGCTGTTCGAGGAGCGGCCCGCGATCACGCTGCGGCTGTTTCACGGTCGCGGCGGCACCGTAGGGCGCGGCGGAGGGCCGAGCTACCAGGCGATCCTGGCGCAGCCGCCCGGCACCGTGAACGGCCAGATCCGCCTCACCGAGCAGGGCGAGATCATCTCGAGCAAATACTCCAACCCCGATATCGGCCGCCGCAACCTCGAGACGCTGGTGGCGGCGAGCCTCGAAGCGACGTTGCTGACCTCGGCCGACGCGGCGCCCGGGGTGTTCCTGGAGGCGGCGGCGGCGCTGTCGGCGTCGAGCATGAAGGCCTATCGGGCGGTGGTCTACGACACCCCCGGCTTCACCGAATATTTCTTCGCCGCCACGCCGATCGCCGAGATCGCCGATCTCAATATCGGCTCGCGGCCGGCGTCGCGGAAGGCCAATCGCGTGATCGAGGACCTGCGCGCCATCCCCTGGAGCTTCTCCTGGGGCCAGGCGCGGGTCAGCCTGCCGGGCTGGTTCGGCTTCGGCTCGGCCGTGCGCGACCTCCTGGCCGAGTCGGGCCAGGACGCCGGCATGGCGTTGCTGCGCCGCATGAATGCCGAGTGGCCCTTCTTCCGCACCGTGCTATCGAACCTCGACATGGTGCTGGCCAAGGCCGACCAGACCGTGGCCCGGCGCTACGCCGAACTCGTGCCGGACCGGGTCCTGGCCACCAAGGTCTTCGCCGCCATCGAGGCGGAATGGAACGAGACGGTGGAGGCGCTGAACGCCATCACGGAGACGACCAAGCGTCTGAGCGACAACCCCTCGCTGGCTCGCTCGATCGAGCACCGCTTTCCCTATATCACGCCGCTGAACCACCTGCAGGTCGACCTGATCCGCCGCTTCCGCGCCGGCCAGACGGACGACAAGGTGCAGCGCGGGATCCTGATTTCGATCAACGGTGTCGCGGCGGGGTTGCGGAATACCGGGTGATTGTTCCCTCTCCCGCTTCGCGGGAAGAGGCGCCGCCGCGTTTCCCTACGCGGATCGGTGAAGGACGACCAAGTACAATCCGGGGCGTGCGGAAAATATGAATGTCTCCGGATAGATATGGCCGATACTTACGGACAACCGGGTACTATCGCTAACGCACGAACTTGAGAGCCGCGAAGATGAACCCGCCCGATGCGGCTTGGGTGACGATCAGCCATCGCAAGATGTCGACCTTAGATCCGGCAACGGCGGTCTCGATCTTGGCGTCCAGCCGAACCTCGACGTCCCGCAGCTCGCGGCGAAGGTCCGCTACATCCGATTTCGTCGCCACACTGTCCCCGAGCGCGGCTTCAAGGGCGGCCGCATGCGCATGGGCCTGCTGCTCGTCTATCCCTCCGCTCGTGAGACGATCGATGTAGGCCAACCGGTCGAAGGTGAGGGCGGCGGAACTCATCGCGCGATCATAGGAGACGGGGTAAACTCAAACAATCCGATCTCCCCATTGCTTCGGCACCAGCCGCCCGGCAAACACCATACTGTCATTACATCGTCGGAATGGAGAACTCGGCGCCCTCCTTCACTCCCGAGGGCCAGCGGGCCGTGACGGTCTTGGTCTTGGTATAGAAGCGCACAGAATCGGGGCCGTGCTGGTTGAGGTCGCCGAACACGGA
>JAABUR0100006436.1_pt1 | contig 14350 bp, 12 predicted proteins | sample 5560091 | NCBI WGS metagenome assembly JAABUR01 (sample SAMN10711879, study PRJNA513375) | rock metagenome | isolation source: Antarctica rocks | place: Antarctica: Victoria Land, University Valley sud
GGAAGGGAGAACGCTGGTTGTCGTGTTTGGGGTTTTGGTGCTTGGATTGATGATGGTTGTGCTATGGATTGGATGAGTTTTCTTGGACTAGATAGGTGGTTGAGGGGGTTTGGTGGGATGGGGTGGGGGTGGGGGTGGGGGAAGCGGTTGGAGGAGGAGGAGGAAAGGGGGGGGGGGGGTGGGAAATTAAAAGGCAGACGTGGTTGATGAAGAAGGAAAGTAAGAGTTCCTTATAGAGAAAGAGAATGTCTGGATTCGAAGGAGTAGAAAGTTAGAAGATATCATATTATTCACAACGAGATCTCTGGATCATTTTAACAGCATTGGGGCAGGCATCGTATGAATCTCTTATACAACAACCTTTTCCCTGCAGCCTCTTTACTCCAAAACGAAGCGAGCACTTGCCGATATGTCCCCCCAAGCCTATTTCCCGAAGCGCTGCTTCGGTGGACCTAGGTGAATGCTGCCAAAGTAGCAAGGAAAATATTTTTGTTGGTTTCAGTTGTGACGGGGAAGAAGGATTACCGCGTGAGGGATGGAGGTTGTGAGGAGGGGGGGTTATTGAGAGAGGTGTCAGGGATGGAGGATATGGACGTTGTGCGTGTTTGAAAAAATGATCGATATGATTGATGGTGGAAACGGATGATCGGGAAAGAATGGCTGTTGCACTTGGTAAATTGTATGCCAAGGCCGGTTGAATATATGTGGTGTTTTACAGTTTCGTTGATGCTTTACATAGGGTACGACGAGGGTTCCTATTGTAAGATGGCTTATACGTGGAGAGGTAAAAGAGTAAGGTGCCTAAATTGAGCTTTTGAAAGCGCAGTATATGGCAGAAATGCTTAGATGTAAGACACAAAAAGCAACCATGGAGGTCCATGTCGCTCACATGAAATAAAGAATTCGACACCAACTTCTGACGTCCTCGAAAATATAAGCCAGGAAAACCAAACACGAAAGTAAATCAAATATAGTTGACAGTGAAGATGCATCGTAGCCTCAGTCAATATTCAACAAAATGTCATTTACCTTCTCTGCCAACCTCTTCAGCCAGCGCTGCAAAATTCCACCCAATCTTAACTTTCGCCACACCACTTCAACAACCAGGCGTATCGCTAGCTCGGCGAGTAATGTTATACCCAATAGCCACACCCAACGCTGACGCGAAAGCCGGACTCCAACAATAACCAGCGCAATGCCAGTGAGTGCGATGAGGATGATCTGAAGGATGCTGTACTGGAACAAAGAGTATTTATTGACTTTCTTAGTAGGCATTCCCATGGATTGGTCGAGGACTGTGAGCCATGTCTCTTCATCTCGTTGGTCGACTTTAAATCTCAGTGATGTAATTTCCATGATGCCGCAAGCCCACCTAAGGCATGAGGCGGCAAGAGGTCCCCAAACGTTTTTGGTATTAACTCTCGATAACAAAATAAACGATATCCAGAGACCGAAGACAAAAGCGACAAATATCACTACGTAGAACTCGTAGACAAACCCGTATTTAATTCTAGTCTCGTCTTCTAGATCGAGAAGCTTGTAGGAAGAACCGAATTCTAAGGAAGGTGTTCAGATTAATACTCGTGCTTTGAATGAAGGAAACCTGTCTGAGATCCTTGAAAGCGACTCTAAGGACTACTGAAAAAGGAACTAACCACACTCCAACCGAAATTTTTGATCCTTCGCAGTCCTCGTTCCTGTGATCATCGGAAAGTCGTCATCATCGTATACGAATGTTGCATCATCAGTGGATTGTCGTGGCCTGAAGCCTGCATGGGAGAAAGAATACTCCCATCTCAATAAGAGTGAGCGTCCTTCCCGGCCCATAACAGCAAAACGGGCACCTTCAGGGCCGCCGTCGTGCTTCTCAGCGCGGGTAAGTTCATCCCGAAAGCCAATCATATAACACGTTTCCGTACTTCCAGGAACTTCGAATTCTATGTCAGCACCGTCACGATTGAGGCTCACCCATATTAACTCAGAATCTAAGGGATCTTGGATACGGAACTTTTCAAAGCGTGGAACTGATGATGGCACCAGAAACCCAACGTAATTCTGTCCGGTAAACTCAGGGCTAAAGATTAGGCCGTCCTCGGTCGCCTTCAATTCGCCCCTTGCGGCATTCATGAAACTACCTTCAATGTTCTTTGGTATCCATCGATTTCTGGGATCGTCAATCTTTGGACTTGAATTGTAGATGAGAGCTAGAGGTAGCGCAGACTGTGTGCTAAAGATCGCCTTTGTTCGCTGATCGTGCTGCAGCTTTATGACTTCCCCTGCCGGAAGATCAAGCATATTGGCGAAGATGACATGGAGATCTTCGGCTTTACTAGTCGATCGTTCCACCAGGCAATTCCAAGTGTTGACAAAATTGGCGACTTCACTCTCTTGTGATCTGCTAAAGACGGATAGTCCTCTCATTCCGGGCATCGTGTCGCACCAAGAGATTGATTCCTGTACAAGTTGTACTTTGTCATCCCAAGCAGACTTTTTCATGGCTTTCTCTCGCATCGCATACGCCCTTTCCTTAGCGACATAAGGGTCAAAGATTCCATCTTTAAATTGAACCACCCAATTTCCTGAGAGACAAGCTTCTTGCAGTGTCCAGCACCGTGTCATCCAACTTGAGCTTCTAACATGCGCACTTGCCTGCTCGAGAGGCAAATCTTGTAGTGAAATACTCTGTAATTCTGGATCTAGCACCAGTACATTTTTGGCACGTGCGTAAATCAGCGACATGCTCTGGATTGCCTTATTCCGCAATTGTGCATTCTCTTCACCAACAGGTATTAAGAGGGTATCCATCCAGAAAGTTGCACGCTGCATCTGACGGCTTCTGGATTGTTTGAACAAGCCCAAGAACCCTCCTTGCTGGTCTCTTAAGCTTCGTTCCGGATTTTTGAAGGGAGGGCGATAAACCTGCCTTTTTGGAGAAAAAAGTTGTGATAGAGGTGGCATGGATTCTCTGAATAACCGTAGCTCAGGAAAGAGCTTTCCTGCCCGGGGCTTGTTGAGTTCCTTCACGAGATCGCTCAGATACTTAAGTTGACACTGCGGTAGTTCATTCGAAGTAAAGTTGCCAAGACCCCCTATCCAGACATGGGATATGGCTGTATACTGTATCCCAGGTTCTGCTTTTATGACGTCAAAGTTAGGACTTCCGTCAGGATTGAACCCTATAGAGACCAAAGGAATGCTTCCTTCTCTGATAAGCCTAGTGACTTTGCTGATGTCTGGCCCCCTGAATTGGCATTGGCAATGATCCTCTACATGTTGAGTCTTGTAAGTCGCAAAATTTACGTTGTTGGCGGTACATTTGTTGAGCGGACATCCCCTGTGATTCAAATTGACGATACGTCGAGGTAAGGCAGCTATGTATTTGAACATAATCACCGAATGTCGGGCACAGAGATCCCGGGCCCCACCTGGACACCAAATATCGCCATTTGTCTCCAGGAGAGTGATCCTGGCCGGGGATATTCTATTGAAGTACATGGCAGGCGGAACTCTGTAATCAACGTTCGAAACGGCCTGTTGCATTGATTGGAGAAGTACCTTGACCGAGAAAGCGACATAGCGGCTTTCCGAATAGATTTGATCCACTTGGTCGCTCTGATGATTTACTTCAACAAAGATATCGTCTAAATGATCAAAGTAGGTTTTAGGGCATCTGAGTGATGCACTGTCCCTAGTTTGAAGCTTCGGGATGGAGCGAGTCCATCTGGATAAGCATTCGGGTAGTGCGGTAGTATCAATGGTATAGCCTCCTGCACTGGGGTTTTGACGCAGAAATAACTCCTTATGGTAACCTTCACCAAGGATCTCATGTAGTAGTCCAAAGAAGAGCCAGTTTTGGGTGCGCTTCGCAACATGGTCTGATGAGCAATTCGTCCATTGGACTGTTTCCGTAGATTCAGCCCACCCCCGGCGTACTGGATAGTCGAGGAACCCTTGGCAGTCATAATCTTCGTACTCGTCACATATATACGGAATCTCAAGTCTCGGCACAGCCGCGTTGTTTGGGTACGGTACATGATCCATAAATATCCAAAGAAAGAGAATACAGAGAAATAAGAATTTAAGGATAACAGAGCATGAACGAGATCTGTATACATATATATCGTGCTAGCTTGACATTGCCGTAAGCAAATCCAACTTTAATGAGGAATATCGACTCAAAATAGCAGAAGAGAACACGCCTGCGCGGAAAAAAAACAAATCTAGTGATATAAGGGACGATTGGTTACCGCCCACGCCGCCAAACGGTAATACCGGGCTCAAGGCCCTGCGAGGGTGGATGATCGGCCTATGGCGATTCGCTGCATACCTGAAGGCGTCTACTGTGCCGCGATGCAGCAGAAAGAAACCCGAGGAAACCCTCCCACAATTCTGGGCAGGTGCCCAATAACTGAGTTGCATTAGCCGCCCCGGTCAATGAGGCTGTCCTGGGCTGCAACCCGCCAGGGTCTCTGTGTCCATCACATTTCTAATATCAGAAAGCTCGCGGAGCTTCGCAGTCTTCGTGTTCTTTTCGTTCTGTGATATAAATCTCGCAACCAAATCCACAGGAATAACGGAAGAGTCCGCCGACCTTTACTGGCCAGAATCGGAAATCGTGGTATCATTGGCGGTAGTTGAGTCGCACAAATCAAGGCAAAGATAAGTTGCCCACCTATCCTACCAATCAATATTATTTCCATGGGCTGCCTGGACTGTTGCAGTGATGTCCCGTGGAAATCCCTATCTTCATGTTAATCGGCTGCTTTGGGCTCCGCCATAGTTCTAGCAGGGGCAGTTAGCGAGAAGCAAGGATTGGAGGACGCACGTGACGGATAGCTTACCCCGTACAACTGGACTTACCAGAGTCCATCCTCGAGTCTGTACGTCGCAATATTCTTATCTGTTGAGACAGCAAAGCGAAGCTCTTCACTCCTAGCCTGATCCGGCTCATTAAGCGGAGAACCGGCTTCGAATCGTTAAGCCCTTCCTCAGAATGCTAGGTCGATGTATGCAGACAGACCCAGCGCCACTCGGCATGAAGGAGCTGTCTTCGAGCTCGAGACCATAGCCTTTGTGCAACCAAGGGGCGGAGACATGCATGGCTACATCTGCTACAGTACCACTTGCTGCATCGACTCCTCGGCTGAGCAAGACTGATCTACAGGAACAACATCCATGCGTGATGCGTGTGGTGTAGGATATCGAGGGTGAGAGCATGTCTACAGCTTCGAAGTCTCGACCGTTGTTCCCTCTTGCATACAATATTCCGAAAGGACACGTTAAAAACTCGAGATTTCTGTATCCCATGCTTCGGAAGCTGAGGCTGTCCTACCACGCCGTGCTCCAGAGAGGTCTTTAGCAATGGTGGATTCTCACGTTGAAGATGCTGGCGAGTCCAAAAGGGGCAATGGATCAGTGGCAGCTCCACCAGGTTATGGGAAGTTACATGCAGATAAAGTATGACAATGTGGTAACGTTATCAATCTTGTCGCTGGACAAAACCATGGTTCTGCACGGCCCGATCCCGGAGCCGGCGTCAACAAGACCATTCGCCTGCCAAGCTAGGTAAAAGCCGCTGTTGATACAAGCTACTCTGCGTACAAGCGCCGAAAGAGTTAGAATAGTGGAACAAAGGGCATTGAGTGTTTGCTCTACCTCAATGGAAAGGATATCCCTGCATGAGAACAACACGGTTCTTGATCAAGATCCTGGAGTATAACGGACACGCTATGCTATGAAACCCAACCAAAGTCCAAGAGCTGTGATGAACCGTTGAGAAAGTAAAGGGTGGTGATCCGGAGTTGGGATGGTGGGTGATTGGAGACTACGATACTCTATAGTATTGTAGGTGTAGTATTATTATCCATTCAAAGCATTCCGTGGGTGAAATATTGCCCACAAATGGCAGGAAAATTATGTTAAATGAACTCTTCTCTTCCAGTCCATGGCTTGAAGCTCCTCCCCTATCTGGTTCAATGATTTCCCTCCAGCAGATCAAGGTTGCTGTTCTCCATTGTTCCACAATTTTACTGTGGACAGTAGATACAACGATTTGACCGTGCTGTAGATGGAGGAAATACTCGGAGTTGGCTGCTCCTCGATACCTGTAGAGGCAGGAAGGGGAGGTTCTAAATAGCGTGGATGCAATGGTGGGAGATTTTAGGAGTAATAAAGCATTTGAGAGTTAGGTAGACTTCCACATTCACAACTTTAGTGTCGAAGCATACCTTGTGCTCCATGCAAAATGCGCAACCCCCCAATCCTACAAGAAGGGTAATGTCTAACCACGGCTATGGGGTTTCGTAGACCCGAAAGATACCCGGAATTCAAATCCCATTATGCAATAATCCACCAAACACCTCCTACTAAACTGACAATGACGAACGTTGTAAGAAATCCAGCTCCTACTCTATCTTTGCCTGTGATTGCACTCTTTGGCAGTGTCGGATCCTTCGTTCCTCCAGAGCCGGCTGATGGGTTGCCTTGACTCGTACCACCGGTGCTGTTGGTTAACGGCCCGGTAGCGTTACTGACGAGGTTCACTTGGATGACTTCCAAGGCACTCATCTGTTGTCCAACGCCATTAGACTTATCCCACGTCGTACCCATTGTCCATTTCTGACCGCATGTAGTACCATCGGTTCCACCAGAACATTGTTGAGCAGCCGCCTGAGCGGAGGCGCGAAGCTTGGGCATGACGAGGTTGTAAGTGAAAGGCGCAAACTTCGTGCTTGCCGCCATCCAACGTGACAGGTAGGCTTTAAAGGAGAAGTTATCTGTGTCACAGTTGTTGGGGACTTCGCAAGCCTGTTCGTACATGACGTTTTGAGGAGTGAAAAAAAGGCTCGAAGCGTTGAGGATTCCTTCAATGCTTGCACGCCATTTATCGCCCCCTTTGGTCTGTGAAATGATATTATCAGTTTGCAGCAGCGGATACTGACTTCGAATACGACTTACATGGTTGTACATTGCAGAAGCTCCGAGTAGGAAAATACCAGCGTTATACGTCCATTCTACTTTATTAACATCGGTACAGTTGAGCGTGGTGTGAGCGCCATCGTAAAAGTGATATTGAGGGCTCATTAAGCTGACAGCTGCCACCCAGTCGTATGTTTTTTCGGCCCAATCCGCGTAGGTCTGATTGCCAGTGTAAACAGCAAGTCTGGCCGCTAAATTGAAGAACGCTCCGTTCGAGATGGTATTTTTGTAGTCGTAGCCCGTATTAAAGGTGAAGATCTGCCATCGCAGTCCTCCGTTGCAGAACTGATTGTCCCACCGAATGGCCTGTGTATTAAAGACCGCTTGGGCTAGAGCAAGCCATTGGGGCTTTCCAGCCGGAGGATCTGGGAATTTGTTTTCTGCTGCTGACATCGCAGCTAAACCCCAAAAGCCTTGGTCATCATTACCTTCTGTTTTTGTTTGGTTGGGCGTCATGTAATCTTCCAGCGGTCCAGCTTGGAAGAGCATTCCTTGCGTCACTTCGTCATTGTAGGTACTGTCTCCAGTGTAATGCCAGTAATCGATCAATGCACCAAACATGGCTCCAGCCTCCCACCAGTAGTAAGGTTGTGGTAGGTTTCCTGGTATGTCTCCTGTGTGGTTCCCAGTGTAATATTTCATCATGCCGTAAGCGCAAGTACTTGCAGCAGATTTGATGGATGCTATCGAGTAGGAAGGTCAGCCATAAACTGTGCTTGCTGATAAAGTCTCAAGCTAAATCTAAAGCAACAGCAGTGCTAACATACCGGGATCATCTATGTTCAAGGTGATTGCACCACAGAGTCTGCTCCCAGCTAACAATGAGGTTGTAAGAGCAAGCCATGAGGATACCAGTCCCCGCCCCCTAGAGTGTGCTATACCCCTCATCGTGAACAGACTTGAGTATACGTAGATGGTGGTTCTCAATTAAAGAAGCGGAACGGAAAGGGAGATAGTTGAAATTGATAGTCTCGATGTCTCCAAAATTTCGCGCGCAGGAGGTGCCCCTCGTAGCTCAGAAGTCTGTATATTGTTGCTTCCGATCTATTCCATAGATGCACGTGGTTGTTGTATGGTTGTTGTATGCTGTTCGAAGGAGTGGCAATAGGACCGGGTCGGTATGAGCAGTTACCGAAACCCTCTGCTAGCCAAGATCTAGTGAGCGACCAAGAGTACCGATCAATGAATGAATGCCTATCGTATAAGTGTATGGGGCTGTGATGGAGAAGAACTGTTGTCTTGTCCTTGTTACTAAGTCCCTGAGCAATACTGGCAAGGGTCCACACGAATTGGATACCCCTGTAATCAATCTGATGACGCGGCTAGGCAATCGGTTGCTACGACAAAGAATGGAAGAATAACTTCACAAATATGGAAGATATTATTGTTATGCCTATAGTCATTTCGCATCCGTCAAAAGCTCCTTTGATACGGTATAGGATAATCATGGAGTTAGACTTGACACTTCCAACGTTCCGAAGAGACTCCTGGTACACACAGCGTCTCGGTCAACCGCTTGTTCTGTTCTAAAAATGGATCTACAAGCACGAGCAATACGAATGCTTACCTTACTACGGAGTACTACTACTACTACTACTACTACTACTACTACTACTATAGATGTTACGAAAGGTAGAGAGAACCGCCATATGATACGCCAAAAGGCACGAAAGTCTTTCTTCACAAGTGGGTGAGAGTACGCATACTACTAGGAATTCCATCATGCTGTACTACCTACGTAATTTGTTGATTCTCCAACTCGCCCACAAAAACGACTTTGCTACTAGTGAGGCTGTGATTACCCGCCACATCACATGACCTCCGCCATGGGCCGAAAGCCCTTTCAATCAGTCCCAAACTTCTTTCATCAACACCTCATTTCTAAACATTCATCACAACGGCAATCAATACCATTTGCAATCGTACCAAACACATCTCGCGACTTGAGATATCAAATTTCGGGTTCTAGCGACCGTAGGATTGCTGTCTAATCTAAACTACCTGCTTCCCCTGGCTGTCACCTTTCGGCCGTGAACCATCAATCACAACTCTGAGTCGTTCGTACCGATCCAAAACTGGCTTGGCGACTATCTTAACTCCCTTTGCGACATACCATCCAGACAGCAATAATGGCAGCTCGCGAGCAACCTTACGATCCATACATTCCTTCCGGCCACTCAGCACCAAATGGAGGCACTCAACATCAGGGTGAAGATGGTAGAACTGCGGCGCTTCAAGCGGTAGGTCTCTCACCACCATCGTCTCTCGTGTTTCCATACCCATTTCAACGTTCAAACTTGGTCTTGGGCGGCTCTAGGATGTTGGGCTAGCGTGCGATCGAAAATGCGACATAATTTCCCATGAATGTGAAGACTTCTTTCCTGCTGCGGAATTGTACAGTTCTTTAGAGGAACTCTTAATACTGATCGCAAACATCTATGGTCTCCAGCGTTTCGGGAGATGAACATCCATATGTCCACATTACGCATGTTTAATTATTTAACGTGTTCTCTTGAAGACATAATCACGAAGAACGCTGACATTCTTCCTCTTTCAGAAAATCAACGAAACCGTTGGCATCATGAAACAGAATCTGACCGCCAGCGAACAGCGGTCAGAAAACATAGACAAGATCGGACTACAAGCTGAAAACATGAACCTCCAGTCGACAAAATTCAGGAACAGTGCAAGGAAAGTCAAGAGAAAGATGTGCATGAGCAACTTAAGGTGGTGGTTTGTTTTGGCTGGCGTTGTGGCCCTCATCATTCTCGTCTCTGTTATTGGTAAGTTGACCAAATTGTAGACTGAGGTGGCAATAGATGCTGATAGGATTATTACAGCTGCCGTGGAACATAATAAGAAGAACCACTAAACGAGGGGAATGACCTTAGTCCTCATCAACCGACGTTTCATACAGCGCGGCAACAGACTACTCGATGCTCGCCACGTCGCCTTGTCGAATGTACAACTGGTTATGGATTCTTCAGCTTCAGGGTATGCGATGGAGTTTGAGGTGTTGCGTAGTAGTGAGCCCAGGTACTGCTGTAATACTAGGCTTAGGGGAAGCAGCGTGAATTCTTGTCAGTGGATGGAGCTGTGGAGATATTTTGTTGAGCTTGCTACACGCATGATATGGTTTTTTCGTGCTTTTGAGGCCCAGTTCTGCAGCCCCTTACCTACATTGATTCGCCTTCCTCCTGCATGTGACCTTTACTTTTAACACAAAACATCCGGTTAATATAAAGGTCGAGTAGGCAGAGTTGTCCTGGAGATGCACGTACTTACCCAGGGAAGTCGTCAAGATAGAAGAGCAGCCATTCACAAAATAAGCCAATTCACCATGAACACCACGTTCTTCTACATCCCTTCTATTGTGCCACTCGGATTACCCAAGGGGATACAGTCCCACCTTCCAGATCTTAACCTAACAGGTAGAGCTTCGAAGCCATTCAGTGTTTGAATAGTTCTTCCACGTTCATAGAAGCGTTAATGGCAGGTCGACAGGCCACCCCAGTCTTAGGGGCTCAATTTGGCATTCTCGTAGACATGCACCTTTGCTTCGTAGGTGGCTGCTGCGTAGATTCCACCACCTCAACTCGATCCCCCCTCGCCTCATCATATACGTTGGGCGCGTTCATGAAGTCAGAATTATGCTGGTAGTTTGCCAGGCTGTACTAGGTGGCCTGCACTGCCCCATAAAGTGAGACTAGTCAAGCACAAGTTACATTCCATCTTAAGAGAGTGTGCAGAACATACTCCCGTTGACTGAACAGTTCTGCCTTCGCTTTGAATGGTAAGATTCTAACATTGCGAGCAATGCCCCAAAGTCATCTCCTTGCCACCATTACAAATGAAGGTCGTCAAGAGCGACAGGGTTGCCGGAGACGATGTTGAGCAAGCCTTTTGTGACATACACAATCAGCCTGAGGATCTACGCAAGCAAATGATCGAAATTGCACAATACATGCGCCCAAGAGAAGGTGCTCGAGATTGGGCCAAAAGTCTGCGCCTCTTGGTTCAATACCAGACAGAGGAGACACAGGCACGGCGCTCCAATCTCCTAGAGAAAGGTCACCAAAGCCATCGGTTTGACCCCCAAAAAGCAGACTGTGCCTGCAAGAATCTGCCACCATTTGCGAGTAACAATTCGCTGTCTCTGACATTAGGAGGACGAAACGATTACCCAGACTGCGTCCACTACGTAGCAGTCTCTTACTGCTGGCAGCGTAACGACGAGACGCAGCCTCCGCCTCCAACTCGTCTGCATGCAGAACGATTGGTTAATGGTTGCGATATTAGATCCCTCCGTACACCATCTAGCGTACTTGACCGAGCAATCTCATATGCAGTCAAACATGATATACGCGCAATCTGGATAGATCAAGAATGCATTGATCAATCCGATGCAGAAGACAAACAAGTTGGTATTCAAGCCATGGATTTGGTCTACCAGCGGTCCAGTCACCCACTCGGCATACTGGATACTTACATTGAGACACAAGTCCAAATGGATGCCTTCGCTGCCATGGTCAAGGGCACGTCCTGCGACCCCGACCAGCTAGAGGGTATGGACGAGGTTCTCGAGATGCTAACAGACGATCAATGGTTTTACAGAGCCTGGACACTACAGGAATCCACTTCAGCAGAAATGAGTATGGTTCTTCTTATAGGCTGCGATTACCAACTTGACACACCAGCCTTCTTTGGGACTATACCTGGAGAAATACAAATTCCTATCGAGGATTTCCAGGACGCACTTCTCAGTGTCCGCTGCGTGATCGAAGAGTTGCTAGCCTCTTCCGAAGTGGACAAGGGTACAGCAATCAATGCTTCGAACAACGCGGATGTGTTATGGAATCTAATGCCGATCATATATTCAGGCTGGCCAAACACTGTTTATCGCCGTCAAGCTTGCAATGCTGCGCAGGCTGCTACATTTCTTGAAAACCGAGAGAACTCGGTCTTCTCCGATCGACTTGCTATACTAGCAAACTTGTGTAATTACGAAAAGAGAATCGACACTATGGTGATGGAGACAGGTAATTATGGCCTTTCTACTTGTGCGTTGACACTTGCAACTCTTAATGGAGACACTTCTTTGCTCGGTGGCTACAATGGTACGTACCGAAGTACATACCATTTTGAAGAGTTCGACCCCTTGCTATCGTTTGCGAATGATCATCGGAACAATGGAGACAGCTACTACACTTGCACTTCTCCTTCAACTTCGTATGGTTTCTCATGGGGTCCGGATTCGATGGGATGTTTGAAAAACATAGAGTATCTGGAGGAGAATACTAGAGGCTTCCGGGTGAGACCAGCAGCTCTATCCCAAGATGGTCTGGCACTGGACGGTGTTTTATGGCAAACGTCTCATTGGGTTCCTTTACCTGATCTGCGACAGCAGTTTGCTTCAAGATTTCGGCAGGAGGTCCGAAAGCAAGAGATTGGAGCACAGAACAGGACTCCAGACTTTGAATACTCGGAATGGCACTCTTCACATAGCTCTGCTAATGATCTAGTTCGAGAATTTATATGGTCGCTATTGATACACCTAGTGGACGAAAAATTACTGGAGCTCGCGCAAACTCTATGGAATCACTTCCAGCCGATAGGTACAGACAATGGATCACCATCCACGTACGCACCATATGGGTACTCACTTGCCACAATCTTCCGATTTCCCGGCGGTTCATGGATTCCACTCCAAGCGTCTCTAGCGGTCAGCAAGGCGTACATTCGCGAGAATCTCCGAACAAATCCGGTCCTCGTCGGAAAAGCATCAGTCACTCGGCTTCTGATAGAGGAAGTTTGTAACAGTGGAGGGCTGCTGTGTGGTAGTCCGATCGACTGCTTCACGGACCAAGAGCCCTATGTGGTGTTCGATTCTTGCAAAGAAGGTGATCTTGTGTTCACTCCCTCCACTGAGCTAGGTGACATGACAGCCATAACACCAGAATACCGAAACGAGGCGCTCTCATGGAAAGTCATTCGTACCGGGAGCACATCAGGGCAAGATGAAATCTTGCACTGTTCGAGTAGAAAGCTTGGGCTCTGGCGTGTAGACGGCCTGCCGACTAAAACTTACGTTCTTGATTGACTGTGTCGGCATAATCCTCAACCTTTGATGGACCCAGATCACCTTTTCAGATTTCCTATGCTAGGTAATGTAAAGTTCCTTTACAAGGCTTGGAAATCTCGGTTACCAGACCAACCTTTTAGTCATGCGGTTGCTCAAATAGAGCGGCCGAGTCTTGGAATATGCTATACATACCTAAAAAAGGCCCTTACCAAGCGTGTTCTTGTACTAGTCAAACCAGTCAATCAGGAGAAATATCAGGACTATCAGCCAAGTTCTGGACTTTGAAGCTAGCATGTCTACGCACCCCTAAATGATTCGGGATCTACAGTACTCCTGTCTTAACTTCCTCCACGACTGTCCCAACACAACTGTCGGCTATCGAACCTGATGATCCAGGCTCTATCTCGACAGACGTATGCGAAAGATAAACATGTCGCAAGCACACTTCTAAAACCACCGCAACCTTTCCATCGATACACTCCACTCCACCCTTCCCCATCCCCCACCACCCACCTCTTTTCCCCTTTCCAGCCTTTCCAGCCTTGCCCTTTCCATTTTCCCCTTTCGCAGCCCCCCCTTCCCACTTTTCTTTTTTCTGATTCCGCTTCCCCCTTGCCCTACAAACCCCCACTCGCACAGAAATCAGGGGCTGAGGCGGGAGATGGGGAAGATTGGGGTTAGCTTTGTTTCTCGAGATCCGGGGGATATATATGGTAGGGAAGGTGGTAGATACTTGACCGGTGGGGGGTTGGGTGGAGAAGAGGGGGGATGGGGGTGGTGGGGATGTGCATAGCGGTGTTTTTGGTATGGGGTTTATCAGGGGTTTCGGTTGGTGGTACGGTGGGGGTTTGGATGGGTTTGAGCGGTATATCTGGTGTTTGTTTTGGTCGTGCGCTGGTATGGTGTTGTCATCACATCGAGACGTAGCAAAAACTTTGAATATATAATTTTTAATCCTAGATTTCCCTACGAAATATCCATTCTATGTACACCCTAATAGACCTTATACGCACCTAATATCCCAACCCACCAGACCTACCCCTCCACCAACTTCAACAACCCCTCGAGATTAATACTCTTGGGCCGCTCAATCGGCAGCCCTAGCGCGCGATCCCAAATCAACTGCGCCAGCGGCCCCAACCCCCGACTGACCCCAAACGTCACCGTGTAGTAGAGCGTCTCATGGAACCCATAATGATGGAACAGCACCCCCGACGACGAATCGACATTTGGATACGGGTTCTTGGTTTTGCCATGCTCCTTAAGCACCTGAGGCGCGATTTCGGAATT
>JAABUR0100006441.1_pt1 | contig 14343 bp, 11 predicted proteins | sample 5560091 | NCBI WGS metagenome assembly JAABUR01 (sample SAMN10711879, study PRJNA513375) | rock metagenome | isolation source: Antarctica rocks | place: Antarctica: Victoria Land, University Valley sud
CATCGATTGTTCCCACACCATTCTCGTAGGTGGCAACGACGCGCTCACGTAAATCTAAAGAATAGGCTTGCATCTTTCCAAATTACTCTCTTTTGAAGTGTTCATTCAACTGAAAATTACTATAGGCGGAGTTTTTAACCGCTTCCGCCGTAGCGTCGGCGTCGCCTCTAATTTCCGGCAGGAGATTGCGCGCTTCGATCATAACTTTACAAGTACGACCAACTTCACAGCGCGTTATATCCGCGACGACTTTGACAGAAACGACCCGGGCGGCAATCCTTTCGTAGACCCCTTTCAGCTTACCAACCTTGCAGGCACGCTTTTTCCGAATGTTGCGTCGCAGCAGACGACGACGCCGGGCGAGAATTTCGTCGCGAGTTTGAAATTTTCTCCGACCGCGACAATCGTAAACGAGATTGCCTTCGATTATGCGTACAATAAAATTCAATCGACCTTTACCGGCACAGGACTGCGCGCCAACGCGCCCGGCTTCACTTCGCCCGAACTATTCGCAGGCAATTTGCAGGGAGCGCTGCCGAGCATTACCTTCTCCAGCGCCATCTCCAACCTCTCGTTTACAAGCCCGCAAAACATCGAGAATCCGAGCTATACGGTGCGTGACAATCTCAGCATAGTGCGCGGGCAACACTCCTTCAAATTCGGTACGTTCCTTGCGCACGAAGCGAAAAACGAGAATGCCGGAAACGCTTTGAACGGTTCATTCGCTTTTTCTTCAACGCGCACGGCGGGAAGCACCGGCGATGACTTTGCAAACCTGCTGCTCGGTTTGCCTTCTTCATATTCGGAAGATCAAAATGAAGTGCGCGTGCAGTTGCGCTACAACACTTATGAATTCTACGGGCAAGACACATGGAGAGTCTCGCCGCGCCTGACGCTCGACTACGGCGCGCGCTATTCCATCTTCCAGAATCCGATTGACCAGAACAACTTGCTGACCTCGTTCCGTCCCGATCTTTACGATCCGTCGCGCGCTGTGAGGATTGATCCCGTTAGCGGTAACGTCATCGCCGGTAGCGGCGACCGCTTCGACGGCATTATTTTCGCCGGACAAAATTCACCTTACGGCCGTCGCGTGCAAACCAATTATTACAACACGCTCGGCCCGCGCGTCGGCGCGTCTTACGATGTGTTCGGCAACGGGCGCACGGTAGCGCGCGGCGGCTTCGGCATTTACTATGACCGCACGCTCGTCGGCATCGTCGAACAAAATGCGTTCGTCAACCCGAACATCAATACGCGCGTGACGATAGACAATCCGTTGCTCTCGAATCCCGGAGCGGGAACGACGCGCACGACGCTTCCCGTGCTAACTCTCAACAGCACCGGCAATCCGTTCAAAGCGCCTAGAACTTACCAGTACAGCGCCAGCATTCAGCGCGAATTGTTCAAGGACGCCGCGCTCGAAGTCGCTTACGTCGGCACGGCCGGTCGCAATCTGCTACGGCAAGTCAATATCAATCAACCGTTGCCGGGCGCACGCGACGCGCTCACGGCGCAGTTGCGCGCCGGCGGCACGCTCACTGCAAGCCAGTTCGTGTCGCTCAATGCTGTGCGCCCCTTCCTGGGTTACGGTGCGATTAACGACCGCCGCACCAACGCGACATCCGACTATAATTCATTGCAGGTAACATTCAATAAACGTTTCACGCGCGGCGTGCAATACGGAGCGGTTTACACGCTCAGCAAAAACTTAACGGACGCTTCAACAGACCGTAGCGATACGCCGCAAAACCCGCTTAATCTGCGCGGCGAGCGAGCGCCTTCGCAATTTGACCGCACGCATGTCTTTACGACCAACTTCGTCTACGAACTTCCCATCCTTCGCGGGCGCACCGATTTCATCGGCACTGCGCTCGGCGGTTTTCAACTCTCCGGCATCTATACGGTGCAGAGCGGCAATCCATTGACGATTACGCAAGCGATAAGTGGTGTGAGTCCGAGCGCTTTCAACGATCCGCTCGGCACGGGAAGCACCTTGCGTCCTAATCTCGTCGGCGACCCGAACGGCACGCGCAGCATCACGCAGTATTTCAACGCCGCTGCCTTCCAGCCAGCTTTCTTCGGCTTCGGCACGGCGGGGCGCGGCATCGTGCGCGGCCCGGGCGTGAACAACTTTGATCTCTCTGTGCAAAAGATTTTCCGCTTCTCGGAAGCGAAGAATCTTCAATTCCGCGCGGAGTTCTTCAACGCCTTCAATCACACGCAGTACAGCAATCCGGGAACGACGATTACCTTTACGCCCGACCCTGCCGTGACCGTCCCGGCTGGCACTCTACCGACACGGTTTGTGCAAACACCCGCATCGCAGCAAACCTTCGGTGTGATAACCTCGACGCGCCAGGCGCGCCAGATTCAATTCGGCTTGAAATTCAACTTCTAAAACCGGATTGTTTAACTCAATGCCCGTGCCCGCAACACTCTGCTTGTGTTGCGGGCACGGGCGCGTACGCCGCAAGTTTGTGATTAAATACTTTCATGCAAAGAACCGATACAGAACTGCGTTCCTTACTATTGGGAGCCGCGCGCATTGTCCTGCCGGATAAGGTCATTGAAGGCGCGAGTTTGGCAATCAATGAAGGACGCATCACAAATATTCACGGAAACGCGAAAGATGAGGCCGTGCGCGGCGATGCCTTTTTGAATCTTGAAGGACTCACGCTTTGTCCCGGCTTCATAGACATGCACATACACGGCGCGGTGGGTGTGGATACAATGGCGGCGACGGCGGATGATTTGCATCGTGTGGCGCTTTTTCTGGCGCGGCACGGGGTGACGGCGTGGCTGCCGACGTTTGTGCCTGCGCCGGATGCGGATTACCGGCGGGCGACGAGCGCGGTCGAAGAATTGATTGCGACGCAGCATCGACGATTGCCTGCGGCGCGTGCGCTCGGGCTTCATTACGAAGGGCCGTTTGTTAATGCCGCGCAGCGCGGAGCGTTGCGGACTGCGTACTTTCGCCGGTTTACCGAAGCATCGGACGTGGCCGCGCTTCCCGTCTTGCATGAAAAAAGCGCGGTGCATTTGATTACCATTGCGCCGGAGATAGAGGGCGGCATAGAGCTTGTGCGCGAATTGCGGCGACGCAATTGGCTCGTCTCCATCGGGCATACGCGCGCGTCGAGCGAAGTCTTGGACGAAGCGTGCGAAGCAGGAGCGCGCCACATGACTCATTTCCCGAACGCGATGCTCGCGCTGCACCACCGCGCGGCGGGGCCAATCGGTTGGGGGCTGCTGCGCGACGACGTAACGTGCGATGTGATTGCCGACGGAGTGCATTGCGATTCTTCAATGCTGCGACTCATACTCAAGTGTAAAGGAGCGGAGCGGATCGCGCTCATCAGCGATGCAGTCGCACCCGCCGGACTCGGCGACGGTGTATATGATGTGTGGGGCGAGAAGATTAAGGTCACGGGCGGGCGCACGAGCAATGCGCGCGGCAGCATTGCCGGTTCTGTGATGGCAATGGATGACGCCGTGCGCATGATGCTTTCGCTCGGCGTCTCAATCGAAGACACTGCGCGGATGGCTTCATTTAATGCGGCGCGATTGCTCGGCGTAGATAAGGTGTACGGTTCGATTGAAACGGGTAAGCGCGCCGATCTTGTTGCTGTGGACGATGAAGGGCGCGTGCGGCTCACAATCGTCGGTGGCCGCATAGCTTTCGATGCGACGCAGGGTTCCGATCCGGCAACGCCGCAAACAGTGAACAAAGCGGACGAGTTGAAAGCGGATAAGGGCATTCAACTCTAAAGCGGGAGTTCGCGGTTCTTGATATTATTTGTCAACGCTTTCATACGGGCTTCGATCATAGAAACCTGCGCGCATGTAAGATTCGTCTAAAAGTTCGATTGGATGACACACGCGCAAGGAACACTGTTTATTAAGTAGCGCGCCCGCGCCAATCTGCATGTGGCAGCCGGGATTGCCCGTCGCCAAAACTCCCGCGCCGGTGGCTTTAACATGCGCGAGTTTTTCATCGAGCACACGCGCGCTCAATTCCGGCTGAAGCAGATTGTAAACGCCCGCCCCGCCGCAGCACACGTCGCTTTCTTCAAGCGGCACAAATCTTAAACCCGAAACTGCCTGCAACATTTCGAGCGGCGCTTCGCTTGCCTGTTGCCCGTAAAGCAAATGGCACGAAGCATCGTAGGTGACGCTCGCCTCCGTTTCCGGCATCGTCGCACCGCGCCGTATGCCCGTCGCGTGAAGTTGCTGGCTGACATCCCGCACACGCTCGCTGAAGGCACGCGCTTTTTCCGCATATTCCACATCGTCTGCTAAAAGATGCGCGTAGGAAACGAGCATTGCGCCGCACCCGCCAGCGCTGGTCACGACGGGGAACGCACCGCGTCCGGCTTCTTCCGTGAAGGCATCGATATTTCGTCGCGCAAGTTGGCGCGCGCCGTCGAGGTCTCCCGCATGAGCATGAAGCGCGCCGCAACAGACCTGTAATCGAGGCGCATGAATCGCGCAATCGTTCACGGCGAGCACACGCTTTGTAGCGCGATTGACATGCGCAAACAGTCCTTCGGTCACACAACCGTTAAAGAGCATCGCGCGATGCTTTTCGTGACGCGGTTTTTTATCGCTATCAAAGGAGCGTGCGGGCGTGTCTTCATGTCGCGCAACGGTTGCGACTCTTGCGGATAGGCGCGGCGGGGATGAACTTTGCAGTAGCGCGAGCGCAAATTCGAGACGCTCTGAAATGAGCCGCGCGAGGCGTGTCTTCAGTAGCAAGCTAATGAATCCCGCATCGCGCATGATTCGCGCAGACGCGAAAGCGAAGCGCAAACGCGCCGGATGAAGCCACAAACGACGAAGCGCAATGTGAAGCAATGCCGTCGAAATTTTACGCTTCGCTTCAGGCGCAGCAATCTCGGAACGCGCGGCTTCGAGTAGTTGCCCGTACTCGGCGCCCGCCGGACACGCCGCCTCGCACGCGCGGCATCCGAGACAGCGATTGATGTGGCGCGCGAAAATTGTCGAGGCCGCATCGAGACGTTTTTCTACGACGGCGCGCATCAGGTAAATGCGCCCGCGCGGGCTGTCGTTTTCATCATTTGTGTGAACGTAGGTCGGGCAGGCTTCGAGACACAGCCCGCAATGAATGCACGCGAGCAGTTTATTCTCGACTGCCGCGAGCGCGCCTGTTTCCGGCGATGAAAAGTTGCTTGTCATAGAATCGCTGTGCGTCGGATACCGACTCGTTACGGCAGCACACGGCTGCTCCGCCGCCTGCAATCGTTTCGCCGTTTCCATCGGAATTATTAAACGACGAGCGCCGCAGAAAACATGCCGCATGGGTCGAGTTGCTTTTTGATGCGCGCGCAAATGGATTCCGATGCGCCGCTCGGCTCTGACATGTCTTGTGCCTCCTGTGTTCCAAACGGCGCGCTTTCGACGGCGAGCGCGCCGCCCAAGGCCTGCACCTTCGCCCGCAATCGTTCGAGCGGTTGGAGACAATCGGCGGCGTCCGGCGGCGGCGAAGTGATAACGCGCAAACGCCCGTCGCCGACTCCGGCGTGCCACAGCGCGGAAGCATTGAAGATTTCGGGCGCGAGTTCGGCGGCGTTCAGGAGCGCGCCAATCTCGTTTGGCAGCACGCCCGAGCGCCAGATTAGTTGATTCGCGCAACGCAAAGGCATTGCGGCGAGATCGCGCCACAAAGTTTCATCGTCATGCCGAATGTCAATGGATTTTATCTTCGCATCTTCGCGCATCAATTCGCGCGCGCGCCTTTCTTGATAGGCCACAGTCTCCGCGTTTCCCGCTAACCGCATCAGCAACGCGCAATCGTTTTCACCTGTCTTTAACGAAAGAGCGTCAGCCATGCGCGGCGAGATAAGTTCGAGCGCGGCGGGAAGAAGTTGAGCGCGGCGCAAGCGGCGTGCGCATTCCAGCATAGATGAAAGCGAGCCGTTTGCGATGACGGTGCTTGTGTGCGCCGGAAGCGGGCGCAGTTTGAACGTCAATTCTAAAATCAGACAGAGCGTCCCGTAGCTGCCGACGAAGAGTTTGCAGAGATCATAGCCCGCCACGTTCTTAACGACGCGCCCACCCGCTTTGATGATGCGCCCGTCGGCGAGCGCGACGCGCATTCCGATAACGTACCCGCGCGTGCGCCCGTAACCTAAGCTTTGCGCTCCGCTCATGCCGGTTGCGGCAACGCCGCCGATGCTTGCGCGCCCGTCATCCGGCGGATTGAGGGGCAACCATTGTTTCGCGCGACGGAGTTCGGCGTTGAAGCCGGAGAGCGACGCGCCCGCTTCAGCGCTCGCCACAAGGTCTGCCGGTTCGTGTTCGATGATGCGCGTCATGCGGCGTGTAGTAAGACGGACGTGCGCTTGCCTGTGAAACTCGCACCTATCGAGCCACGTCTCCGCTCCGGCGGGTGCCACAATCAAGCGTTCGCTGGCCGCCAGACGCAAGGCTTCGCACGCTTCATCGGGTGTCGCGGGCGCAACACAAATCGCGCGGCCTTCGCGTGTCTCACAGACGTTTTCATCACCGACGATCCGCGCGAAGGCGCGCTGCATTGTCGCCGCACGGAAGGATGCGGAATGCTGTGGAATAAAAGTTTGCGAAGGCGTCTGGAAGGCGACATCTGTGAATGGCTTTGCGCGCCGGGCCGTCGCTTCCCTTTTTTCTTGCAGCGCGAAGTCATCTTCCGGCGAAGGAGAATAATTATTGCTGGCTGCGACGTTTTTTGAACGCGCGCCGCGAGCTTCACCGCAACTGCGTGAGGTGGGAATGATTTTGCCGGGATTACAAAGTCCCGCCGGATCGAATGCCGCGCGCACGCGTAACATCGCGTCCATATCGTCTGCGGAAAAGATAAGCGGCAGATAGTCTATTTTATCGAGGCCGACGCCGTGCTCGCCCGTAATCGTTCCACCGGCGCGCACGCACGTCTCCATAATCTCGCGCCCGGCTTCCTTAACGCGCTTCACTTCACTTACGTTGCGCGAGTCGTAGCAGATGAACGGATGCAGATTGCCATCGCCCGCGTGAAAGACGTTGGCGACAAGCAGATTGTACTTCGCGCCGATGCGGTAAGTGGCGGCGAGCACTTCCGGCAGACGCGAGCGCGGCACAACTGCATCCTGCAACATCAAATCCGGCGAAAGACGCCCCATTGCGCCGAACGCGCCTTTGCGCGCCGCCCAGAGTTTTTTGCGCTCGCGTTCGTTTCTTGCGCGTCTTACGCGGCGCGCGCCGTATTGCAAACATATCTTTTCGGCGCGCGCCGCTTCTGCGTCAAGTCCTGCTTCAAGCCCGTCTAGTTCGATGAGCAAAGCGGCTTCGGCGTCCGGCGGAATCCCCGCCGCAAAGACGCTCGCTTCGACGGCGCGAATCGTTGCGCCGTCAATCATCTCCAACGCAGAGGGAACGAGACCTGTGGCGATGATCGCGGAGACGGCTCGACTCGCATCGTCAACATCCGCAAAATCCGCAAGCAGCGTCCGCACCGCCGCCGGAGTCGGCAGCAGTCGCAAGCGTGCTTCGGTTGCGATGCCGAACGTGCCTTCGGAACCGATGAAGAGGCCGAGCAGATCGTAATTGATTGAATCCGTGCCTGCCGCACTGCCTAGTTCAAGGATTCGTCCGTCAGCCAACACGACGCGCGCCGCAAGCACATGATCCACCGTCATGCCGTATTTCAGACAGTGTATGCCACCCGCGTTCTCTGCGATGTTGCCGCCGATGGTGCATGTCGTCTGGCTCGAAGGATCGGGCGCGTAGTAGAGTTTGAAGGGCGCGGCGAGGCGCGATAACTCTGCGTTGACGAGTCCTGTTTCGACGATGGCAAATTGATTATCCGCGTCTAATTCGAGGAGACGCCGCATCCGCGCCATTTCAATGACGACGCCTTGATTTTGAACAGTCGCGCCGCCGGAAAGCCCCGTGCCTGCGCCGCGCGGAGCAAACGGCACGCGCGCATCGGCAAGCAGTCTGACGACAACCGCCGTCTCCTCCGTCGAGCGCGGAAAGACGACGGCGCGCGGGCGTTGCTTGTGCTGCGGCAATCCGTCGCACTCGTAAACGAGCAATTCATCAGGTTCGGCAAGCACGCCGTCATGCCCGACGACGGCGCGTAAGTTTTCGATTAAGTTATCCACAATCTGCAAACGCTCTTTCTGACATGCTTCGCAATCTGCTAACAGGCTTCGCAACCTGACAAACTCGCAACGGATAATGATATATTACGCGCACGCTTCGGACGTCGCCAAACGCGCGCCCGTTCAATAATTAAGCATATATATCTCACTGTTGAGAACAGCAAAGCTTCTTGAAAGGATGTTGTGTAATGACGCACAAATTTCTGTTCGCCTGTTTCGTCTGTCTCATTTGTTCGATGTCTTTCGCCGTCCGCCTTGAAGCGCAGGATAAACAATCGCTAAGCGTTTCGCCCCGCGCACAGGCAAGCGTCGCTTCTTCTCGTGCGCGCATGTTGCAGGCACTCGTTGACGAAGCGGCGCGGACGGCGCTCGCGCAGTTCGGCGCGAAGAATCTTCAGGAAAAGAATCTGGCGATCACCCTTGTCGATTTGCGCGACATGCAGCATCCGGCGCAGGCCAGCTTTCGCGGGCAAGAGCCGATTTATCCGGCGAGCGTCGTCAAACTTTTTTATCTCGTCGCGGCGCAACGCCAACTCGAAGATGGAAAATTAAAAGACACAGATGAATTGCGGCGTGCCATGCGCGATATGATCGTCGTTTCTTCCAACGATGCAACGCATTATGTCTTGGACGCGCTGACGAACACGACGAGCGGCACGGAACTTCCCGCCGCAGAAATGCAGGAATGGGCTTTGAAGCGCAACAGCGTCAATCGCTATTTCGCATCGCTCGGCTACGAGAAAATCAACGCCAATCAAAAACCATGGTGCGAAGGCCCCTACGGGCGCGACCGCATTTTCGTCGGCGCAAACTACGAAAATCGCAACAAGCTGACGACGGATGCAACGGCGCGCCTGCTCACGGAAATTGTGCGCGGTCTGGCCGTGACGCCCGCGCGCAGCCGACAGATGTTAGACCTATTGAAGCGCGACTACGCAGGCACAAGCACAGACCCGGACGATCAAGCGCACGGCTTTTCTTCGCTTGCGCTGAAACCCGGCGCGCGCCTCTGGTCAAAAGCAGGGTGGACGAGCACGACGCGCCACGACGCCGCCTACATCGAACTACCGAACGGCGCGCGCTTCGTCCTCGTCACATTTACAACCGACCACGCGAACGAACACGACATCATTCCTTTCATCGCGCGCACGATCATTGCCGGTCTGGACTCGAAGGCTGCCGTAAGATAAGCAAGCCGATCCTGACGGAAATCGAGTGCCGAGAGCAGTCGATCCTACACATCCTTCGCGCGTGACAAGAAATGTCGCCTTGAGTGAGGTCGCGGGCGCTGTCTTTTCCTGCCTATCCGTTTGTCGCCGTCTCGTTCGTTAAGGAGTCTGCGCCGATTGTCTCTTGCGCGCTTGTCAGGCTCAGAAGATAGCCTGTAATGAAACACAGCATCGTTCCGATTAAGACAAACCAAGTCCAAGCGATAGTCGTGTAATACCAGATGAGCAGCATAGAAACGAGTGAGACGGCCATGCCGCACATAACGCCGCGTCCGTTCGCGCGCTTCGTCAATACGCCGAGCAGAAAAGCGCCGAGCATCGGGCCGTAAACGAGCGAGGCGATGGTCAATCCGGCTGTGAAAACCGATTTTATATTGCTCGCGGCAATGGCGATGCAGATCAAGACGATGCCCCACGCCGCCGTCAGCCAGCGCGATAATTTCAAGAGTTGTTCGTCTGTGGCGCGCGCGCCGATAAAGGGTTTGTAGAAATCCAGCACGGTCGTGGAAGCAAGCGAATTGAGCGAGCCGCTTAAGTTCGACATCGCGGCGGCGAAGATCGCGGCAATGACAAGTCCGGCGATGCCGTGCGGCAAACGCTGCACGATGAACGTCGGAAAAATCTGGTCGTTGCTCGCAAGCTTCGTCGTCAGCGGATAAGCTTTGTAGTAAGCGAAGAGCATTACTCCGATGAGCAGAAAAAGCGCGAATTGAAAAAGCACGACGACGCCGCTGAAGATGAGCGCCTTCTGGCTGTCGCGTTTGTTACGGCACGTCAACAGGCGCTGCACCAGAAGTTGATCCGTGCCGTGCGAGGCCATCGTCAGAAATGTGCCGCCGAGCAGACCGGCCCAGAAAGTAAAAGGCACGCTCGCATCGCGCGCGAACGAGAGAACTTGAAACTTGCCCGCAGCGTGGCCTTCGGCGGCGATTGCGCTCCAACCGCCCGGCACAAGATACAACAGTTCGTAAGCCGCCAGCAGCGAGCCGCCGATGTATATGATGAGTTGAATCAAGTCCGTCCAGATCACGGCGCTGATGCCGCCTTCAAACGTGTAGATGATGGTGAGCGACCCGACGATGATAATCGACCAGAGCCATAAATACGGCAAAGACGGAAGGCTCGCGCTCAGCACCACGCTCAAGACGAGCGAGGCGGCAAAGACACGCACGCCTTCAGCGAGCGCGCGCATGATAAGAAACAGGGAGGCAGCGAAGTTTTTCGTTTGCGCCCCGAATCTTCGCTTCAACAGTTCGTAGGCCGTCAACAGTTCGCCCTGAAAATAGGCCGGGATGAAAAGCAGGCTGATAATGATGCGCGCGACCATGTAGCCGAGCACGACTTGCAGATAAGTAAATGTGCCGCCCTGTTCGGGGCGCGCATAGCTGGCGTAGGCAATGGCAGGCACACCGATCAGCGTTAGCGTGCTCGTTTCCGTTGCAACGAGAGAGAGACTGATGACGACCCACGACGTGTTTTTTGCGCCGATGAAGTAGTCTTTGACTGTCTTCTGCGAACTCCTGAACAGCGTTCCGAAAATGGTGATGCCGATCAGGTAAAGCACCAGCACAGCGTAATCAATCGCTGAGAATCCCATATAATGAGCCTTAACTTGCGGGTAGTATCGACAACTATGATTGCCGGGAGATGCGACTCGCCGTCGAAGCGAGTAGGTTATTGCTTGATGCGTCGCACAACTATTTCACTTCCGATTCGATGTTCGTATGCGAAAGATACTATGAAGTCGAGCACCGGCGAAACTGTTTTTGTCGGTATCGGCACTTCACAGCAATCAAACGCGGCGTGTCAAGAAGCATGGAAAATTCGGCGCTCGCCGGGGTGTCAGAAAGATTGTGTAAACGGCAATAATCAACTTACCTTGTTTCGGGAAAGGACAGAGGAGGCCGATTACACCGGAACTTTTAGACGAACTGTTGAAAGACTACAAATCACCCGACGATATGAAGGGCTTCGATGGCTTGCTGCAACAACTCACAAGAGCCGTTCTTGAACGCGCGCTGCAAGGCGAGATGACTCTTCATCTCGGCTACGAAAAGCACTCGTCGGAAGGCCACCACACCGGCAACTCCAGAAACGGGAAGTCGAAGAAAACGCTTCGCGGTAAGCGCGGACAGATCGAGATCGATGTCCCGCGTGACCGTGCCTCGGAGTTCGAGCCGCAACTCATTAAGAAAGGGCAGACGCGCTTCGACGGCTATGACGACAAGATCATCTCGATGTACGCCAGAGGCATGACCTGCCGCGAGATCAAAGCGCACCTCAAAGATAGCTATGGTGTTGAAGTTTCGCCCGACATGATCTCAACCATCACCGATGCCGTTATTGATGAAGTTCGATTGTGGCAACAGCATCCGCTCGATCCTCTCTATCCGATTCTGTATCTCGACGCGCTGCAAGTGAAAGTCAAAGATCAGGGGCGAGTCTCGAACAAGGCGAACAACCATCGCCATCGGCGTCAACATATCAGGAATCAAGGAAGTTCTCGGTATGCGGGCATCGGAAAACGAAGGCGCGAAGTTTTGGCTCTCGGTCATCACGGAGTTGAAGACGCGCGGAGTCAAAGACAATATCAATCGCGTGTGTTGATGGTCTGAAAGGCTTCCCGGAAGTCATTCAGACGATATTCCCGAAAACGCAGGTGCAACTGTGTTTTGTTCATCTGATGCGCTTTCCTCCGGCATATGTCTCGTTCAAGGATCGCAAAGCGGTAGCCGCCGATCTGAACTGATTTATCGTGCGGCGACCGTCGAAGAGGCCGAACACCAACTCTCGGAGTTTGCCGCAACGTGGGATGCTCGTTATCCTTCGATTGCGAAATCATGGAAAGCAAACTGGGCGCGCATTGTTCCGATGTTCGGCTTTCCCGATGAGATTCGCCGGGCGGTCTATACGACCAATGCGATTGAGTCTTTGAACATGAGCTTGCGGAAGGTTATCAAAACCAGAGCTTCGTTCCCGAACGATGACGCGGCGTTCAAACTGCTCTACTTAGCCCCAGCGAAACATCGCCAAAAGTAGACGATGCCAATCCGGAATTGGAGTCAAGCGATGCAGGCCTTTTCGATCATCTTTGAAGGCAGAGTGCCGACGCTGGATGGAAACTCGTTTACACAAATCTTCTGACATCCCCATTTTGCATGATTGGCGGCGCACCGACAACTCAGCACAATCTGCTCCGCTTGTGCCGAGTTTGATTCATAGCGACTTATTCTTTAACGCACTTTTTACATTTGCATCCTTTCGGAGTGATATGTTCCTCCAAATATTCTGTGCCGTAGTTGATGGTAATCTCTTCTCCCGCTTTGATTGCTTTCCTAGACCATATCCATATCCGGCCACGCGAAGATAGAGCTTCAGCGTTTGGTCGGCACGAATGATTGATATAGCGGGCAGTGTTGCTGCGGGAGCTGCCGTCAATAACACGCCTTCCATCAATTTCAAATAAATATTTACTACGGCTTCGATTGGCTTCTTCGGCGGTGATGATGAAGCCGGTGTATTCGATGAGGCGTTTCCCGGCGGGAATTAATTGGAGGGTGAATAAACCTAAGCCTGTGGTGGTGCGCTTGACAGTGAAGGGGGAGTTATTCAGAACCATTTTGTCGGGCGGCTATTGTAATGATCGTCATAAAAGGGGAGGTGAATCGCTCGCGCTCCGGAAACACGACAACGACGCTTAAACTGCGCCCACATTTCACGCTTACCTTTGGCGCGTTGTCGTCGTGGTGCGCTTGATGCCTTCATGCTTCGTTCTGCTCGGCAGCTTCGTCGGCAAGTCGAGATTGTCATCAATCAGCGCATCAACAGTAACACTAACCGCCCGCGCATATTCTAACAAAACCAGCAGCGGCGGTTCGCGTGCGCCGAGTTCATATTGCGAAACATTGCTGCGAAATAGTTCTTCACCGAAACCCACCCGTTCCAACATCTCGCTTTGCGACAAACCCAAACTTGAACGTATCTGCCTGAGCTTCTCGGCAAGGCGAGTTGGCTTTAGCCGTGCTCCCTTCTTCATCAAGAAATGCCTCCTGATGAAGAATTCAGCTTGAAATGGGAATCACTTTTAGATACGGTTGTATCTAAAAGTGAGTTGTTGCGTTTTGTCGCTGGAAGTTCATGTGTGAACTCTCCATGCGACCCGTGCATCACCCGTGCGTTCGAGCCTCGTGACTACTCATATTCAACCGAAGTCATTGTCAAAGACGAAAGATAAAAACGAAAGATCAAGCGCCCATCAATATAGCAGAAAGGCACGCCCGTGAACACATCTTTGATGGCAGCACTCGAACAGGCCAGCCTGCCCTACCGTCGCTGTGGCTACCGAGTTTTCAATCAAACCGATTCTTCGTTGATGCTTCATCGCCAGCCTCCTCCTTCCAGCATCGGTGTGTTTATCCTTCTGCTCATCGTCTTCTGGCCTGCCGCCATTATTTATTCAGTTTCTCAACGCAATCGCTGCGACGATGTGGTGTGCTTACACGCCACTTCGCAAGGCACAATCGAAGACGGCGGCGATACATTCGCGAAGCTGCGCGATGAGGCACGCCGCGCCAACTTTGCGGCGGCGCTCCTCTTTGCCGTCATAGCAGTTGGAGGATTGGCGTTCTATCTTATCTTGAGCGGGAAAGCCTCCATCGCACGCACGCCATCGGATAACTCTCTGCCAAGAAGCGTGCCCGTCGAACAATTCGCTCCCAAGCAATGGATTAAAGGCAGCACCAACTCTGCAAGCACCGGACGCAAGCGCAAAGCTGCCAAAGAGACGATGACAGCTTCAGCTCCAAATAGAACAGACGAGGATAAGCAATGAATTATCATGACCATAATATTAGACCTCTTGCAAAAGTGATTAGCCGAGGTCGAGTTCATAGTTATACAGCCCGGCAATCAAGTTGAAACGTAAGGAGAATCGCTTCCTCCGGTTACGATAACGTTCGGCCAGAATGCGGAAG
>JAABUR0100006443.1_pt1 | contig 14338 bp, 13 predicted proteins | sample 5560091 | NCBI WGS metagenome assembly JAABUR01 (sample SAMN10711879, study PRJNA513375) | rock metagenome | isolation source: Antarctica rocks | place: Antarctica: Victoria Land, University Valley sud
GGCGGTGGCGGCGGGCCTGCCCCTGTTGCAGGTGTCTGATCTGCAGGTACACTTCCCGATCCGGGGGGGCATGTTGGGCCGCCAGGTGGGCGCGGTGCGCGCCGTGGATGGGGTTAGCCTGGAGGTCCGCCGTGGCGAGACACTGGGCCTGGTGGGTGAGAGCGGGTGTGGCAAATCCACTCTGGGCCGGGCTATCCTGCAGCTGATCCGGCCCACGGCGGGTCGGGTCCTGATGGATGGACGTGAGCTGACCACCCTGAGCGAGGCCGAACTGCGCCCGCTGCGTGCGCGCATGCAGATGGTGTTTCAGGACCCCTATAGCTCACTGGATGGGCGGATGACTGTGGGTGATATCATCCAGGAGCCGCTGATCAACTTCAAACGCGGCGCTGGGCGGGAGCGGCGTGAGCGCGCCGAGGAGCTCCTGCGCGTGGTGGGCCTGCAGCCCTACCATATCAACCGCTTCCCCCATCAGTTCTCTGGCGGCCAGCGGCAACGAGTAGGCATCGCGCGGGCTTTGGCGCTCAACCCCGACTTTATCGTGGCTGACGAGCCGGTCTCCGCGCTGGATGTGTCGGTGCAGGCGCAGATCCTGAACCTGCTAGAGAAGTTGCAGAGCGATCTAGGGCTAACCTACCTGTTCGTGGCTCACAACCTCTCCGTGGTGCGCCACATCAGCCACCGTGTGGCCGTAATGTATCTGGGTCAGATCGGCGAGGTGGCCGACGCCGATGAGCTATACGATAACCCGCTGCATCCCTATACCCGTGCCCTGCTCTCGGCTATCCCGGTGCCCGACCCTCAGATTGAGCGACGGCGCCAGCGCATCGTGCTGCAGGGTGACGTGCCCAGCCCGGTCAACCCGCCCAGCGGCTGTCGGTTCCACACCCGGTGTCCGCTGGCCATGCCGATCTGTTCCGAGCAGACTCCCGTACTGGCCGGCACGGCGCGCCACAAGGTGGCCTGCTTCGCCGCTGAAACCCCGCGGGAGTAGCGCGGGGGCTAGCCAGCCATTGGTGGCCGCCGCTGTGCTACCCTTGCCGAGGAGATGGGCGATGTTGTCCGCTGCGGCGTGGAGTGAGGAGGAACGATGACTGGAGAGCAGGGCACGGATGGGCCAGCGGGGGCGCTGCGGGGTAAAGTCGTGCTGATCACAGGCGCCGGCAGTGGCGTGGGCCGGGCCACGGCGTTGCGGCTGGCCCGTGAAGGGGCGACGCTGGTGCTCACGGGCCGCCGGCCTGAGCCGCTGGCCGAGACGGCGGGGCTGATTGGGTCCGCCAGCGGGGTGTTGGTGTACCCTGCTGACGTGGCTAACGCCGCCGATGTAGACGCGCTGGCAGACGCGGCCCGCCAGCGCTTTGGTGGCGTGGACGTGCTGATCAACGCGGCGGGGTTGAACGTGGCGCCGCGTACACTGGCCACGGTGTCGGTGGCCTCCTACCAGGAGGTCATCGGGGCAAACCTGAACGGGGCCTTCTACTGCGCTCACGCCGTGCTCCCCAGCATGAAGGAGCGCGGCGGCGGCACAATCGTCAATGTGGCTTCTGACGCGGGGCTGCATGCGCCGGCCAAGTCCGGTGTGTCGTACACGGCATCCAAGTTCGGCATGGTGGGCCTCACCCAGGCGATCAACGCCGAGGAGCGAGCCAACGGCATCCGGGCCTGCGTGATCTGCCCCGGCGATATCAACACGCCACTGCTGGACAAGCGGCCCGTGCCGCCGCCTCAGGAGGCCCGGGTGGCCATGTTGCAGGCCGAGGACGTGGCCGAGTGCGTGGCGTTGGCCGTGCTGCTGCCCGCCCGCGCATTGGTGGAGCAGCTCATCGTGCGGCCCACCAACTCGCCCTGGTAGGCACCATGGCGCGGAGGCCGTTCACGTATACAGCGTGGCGGTCCCTGGTGGAGGGGCGCCCCTTGTAGGCGCCTAGGGAGCTAGGGAGCCCACCCACTGCTAGGTCAGCCGCGCTATATTATTGGACGAGGCGGCGGTACTTGCGGGCCGTCTCGGGGTCGTCGCGCAGGCCCAGCAGCTCGAGTAGCTCCTGGTTGTGCCGCAGGACCAGGAGGTGCTGGTTCTCGGGCGAGGCGCCGACGGCGCGGGCGCGCCGCTCCGCCTCCACGCGAACGCGCATCTGGGCCACGGCAAAGGTCTCGCGTAGCACCTGAGGGGTCAACTTGGCCGCGCCAGTGGAGACCGCCGCCTGCTTACCGCAGGTCTCTACAATGAAGTTGACTCCACGGGGCGTCACCTCAAACAGTCGGCCCACGCTGCCGGTGCGTTTCTCCACATAGGCGCGCAGAGCGTCGCGCAGGCGGTGGGTGAAGGGCAGCTTGCGCGAACGCAGCCGCTTGGCCGCCTCCGTCTCGCGCACCACCAGGTAGCACTGAGCTGGGTCAGCCGCCTCAAGGTAGAGGTCCATCGGGCGGATCGCCAGCACCTCGTCGCGCTTGAGGCCCGTATCAATCATGATCAACAGGAGGGCGCGCCAGAAAGGGTTGTGCGCCGTAGCCGCGATCAGGCGCTCCACCGCTTCTTCCTCCAGGAAGTCGGGCAGGGGGGGAAAGATCTCGGGGTAGATCAGCCGCTCGGCCTCATTAGTCGGCGCGTAGCGCTGGGCGTGCAGAAAGTTGCAGAAGTTCTTCAGCGTAGCGATCTTGCGGCGCAGCGAGTTAGGCTCGTTGCCCCGCTCCAGCCGCACCCAGGAGATAAAGGCGCTCAGGTCGCGCAGGGACAGTTCGGCGACTGGAAGGTCGCCCAGGTGGCGCCGCAACAGGTCCAGGTCCAGCTTGAAGCTCTTGATTGTGTGCGCGGAACGCCCCAGCGAGGCCAGGTAGGCCAGATATTCGGGGGCCACCTGGCTGAGCAAGGTGGGCCGCTCCCGCGTGAGCACCGCCGTGGCCGCCCCCAGCGTCTCGCGCGAGGTGGGTGGCGCATGGGCTGCCGGGGCCGGTTCGCCAAACAGACTCAACTGTACGGCGTGCGCCGCCGTCTCCCGCTCCTGACGTCGTGCCATCCCCCCTCCACTCCTGATGCGCCTACTACCCTCCTATGGTAAGTGGACATAAGCGCACGGTCAACAGAGATATGAACAGTGGAGAGCGTCCATAGCGGTTGGGGACACGCTGCTTGACTGCGCTGGCGGGGAGGCGTATCCTCGTGCCCAGGGTTGTGGGGACAAAGCTGCTCCCCCCCACGCGCTGAGATGAGAGAGGCTGTTGCCGTATTGATCACCACACCGCGCCGATGAACCAGCCAGTCGTCAGCCGCTACCAGGATCTGGAGACGTTTCGTCTGGCCCAAAACCTGGCTGTCAAGATCCATACGCTGCCCTTGCGCCGATCACATGGGGAGCAGGGTGGGCAGGCCAGCGCCCTGCGGCGGATCGCCCGCGCCGCCGCCGAGCATATCGTCGCCGCCGCCGACCGCCCCTTGCCCCGGCCTCGCGTTGTGCGCGACCTGGTGTGGGCGCAGGGCGCCTGTGACGAAGCCCGTGTGCATCTGGACCTGCTGCGCCTGACGGGGGCGCTGGCCGAGTCCCACTACCGCACCCTCCATGATGGCTACATGCGTCTGAGCCGCATGCTGGCTCTGCTGGTTATGGCCACGCAGGCGCGGGGTCAGGCCGCACTGTGGGCGACGCTGGTCCAGACGGGGATCCCATGAGCATGATCACCCTGGGGAGACCGCCCTATAGAGCGGCGGTGTCCCTGGTAGCCCAGCCCATGCCGGGCTCTCCAGGCATCTCTTGCAGTGGAGCACACGGGGCAACCTTGCTTAAGATTGCGTACACTACCAGTGTAGGCAGGTGAGGGCGTCAGCGCCAGCCCTCGCGCTCAAACTGAGGCGTATCTAATCAGTAGAAAGTGCATTGTAATAGGTGGATGCATCAGGTGCGTCTCTGCTGAGGAGGTCGACACTGGTCCGTTCCGATGATGCGCTCGCGGCCGAACGGGCGCTGGTCGAACGGGCCAGCCATGATCCCGCGGCATTTGGTGAGCTTTACGAACGCTATGTAGACGCCATCCACTCGTTCGCCTACCATCGTCTGGGCGACCAGACACTGGCGGAGGACGTGACGGCTGAGACGTTTCAGCGGGCGCTGGAGCATATCGGCCGCTTTGAGTGGCGTGGTGTCCCGTTCTCGGCGTGGTTGTATCGCATCGCCAGCAATGCCATCGCTGGCCGCTACCGCCGGCAGGTTCCCGTTGTCGAGGCCCCCCCCGACGACGACCTGGTGGAGGAAGGCTACAGCATTGACGATAATCTGCTACGCCAGGAAACAAACGCGGAGCTGCTGGCCGCGGTGCGATGCCTACCCGACGATCAGCAGCAGGTCATCGTGCTCCGCTTTGGGGCGGAGTTACGCAGCAAGGAGATCGCCTACATCATGGAGCGAAGCGAGGGAGCGGTAAAGGCATTGCTCCACCGCGCCCTTGGCGCTCTGCACCGACGCCTTAGCTCAAGCCAGCGGGTGGTCAAGCGATGAGCGACGCGCCACACGACCGCCTTGATCGCGCCCTTGATGATCTGCTGGCTGGCGCCGCCCCAGTGGCGTCCGAGGACGCCGCCCTGGTCGAGCAGGCCGCCTACCTGCATGCTCTCTATGCCCCGCTGCCCATGCAGGTAGAGGCGCGTGCCGCGCTGAAAGCACGGTTGCTGGCGCTGCACACAACCACGACGATGCCGCACATGCTCGTGCCCACGCCGCTGCCCCGTCGTCCCCGCCTCTGGCAACGTCCGGTGGCGTTGCGCCTGGGCCTGGCCGCCGCCTGCCTGTTGATCACTGTGGGCTTAAGCCTGGCCGCGAATAACCACCGGGACCCGAACCAGCAGCCCAACGTGGCCGTCGAAGCCCCCTCCACGGCGACGACAGCCCCAACGCTATCTGTAGCGACGGTGACAGCGCAGGGCGCGCTGTCCACGCCACTACCCAGTGCGACCCTATCGGCGGCCAGCGCCACGCCGACCGTGGCCCCTACTCGGCGCTCAACAGCGGTACCTCAGGGGTCGGTGATCCATTCATCACCGACCCCCCTTACCCCTGCCCCCGCATTCTCGGCGACGGCCGAGCCCATGGCTACAACCGCATCCTCAGTGACGGCCGAGTCACTGCCCACCGCCACGATAGGGTTGCCCGCGGCTACGGCAACGCTGCCTGCCCAGGCGGTCGGCACGGTCGCGAGTAGCGCCACGCCAGCGTTGGCTACCAGCAGCGCCACATCGGCTAGCGCCGTGTCAGCTACGGCCGTGCCAGCTAGCGCCACATCACCTGCTGTCCTAGTAGCTACGGCGACGGTTGTCAGCGGCCTGCCCGCGTCGCCCACCAGCAGCGTCGTACCAACCAGCGTCCCCTCGGCCACGGCCGTGCCAGCCAGCGCCACGCCTGTCGTTGCCGTGCCCACGGCGTCGGCTACTCCGAGTCCTACGCATGGCGTGAGCCCCGCTGTGGCAACGCCCCGTCGCACGACGGCGGTTCCGTTGCCCACTGATAGGCCGTCGGCCACCCCCGCTCCTACACGGGTGGCTTTGGTGGCGGCCAGTCCCACGCTGCTCGCCCCGGCGCGGCCTACGGACACGTCCGTTGCTCCTTCCCCAACGTCCACCGTCGCGCTGACAAGCCGCCCGACCCAGCCGCCAGCCGCCAGCCCAACGCTTGCCCCGCCCGCTACGGCGACTGTAGCTATCCCGAATACTCCAATACCCAGTGCAACCGCGCTGCCCAGCGCCACGTTGCCAGCGGAGACGCCCACGGCCACGGCCACGGCCGACCACAAGATTGTGCCCATCACTATGACACCTGTACCGGTGGCCTCGGCCACGGTCGCTCCCGACCAACCGACGGCGACCAGCGCCGCGCCACCTTCAAGTACGGCCACTGTGCTGATCGCGCCATCGGCGACAGCTGCTCCGGCTCAGCCCACGCCGATTGAGGCTGCGGTCGTGCCGGCGGTCAGCCCCACGCCCCACCTGGCTAGCGTGGTGATCACGTCTACCCGTGTCCCGGCCACGGCGCCGGTGGCTCTGTTGCCGGTCCCAGCGCCGGCCAATGCTGTGTTGCAGTCTCCATTGCAGGTGGCGCTGCCCATGCCCCTGGGGGCCGATGTGCTGCCAGCGGCAGCGCTGCCGACGCGTGTGCCCTCATTGGCCGTACCGGAGGTGAGTGTCCGTCCGGTCTCCACCGATGCCGTGCGCCGCCTGGCCGGGCGGATGGGCTTAATTCTTGACCCAGAGGCGCAGGTAGCCCTGAACAGTGTGGCCCCCTTCAGCAACTCCACCACGGTCGCCGGTGTGCTGGGTGATGCCAGCTACCTGATGACTGTTGAGAGCAGCCTGGGTGGCCCAGCGGTCAGCCTGGAGATAGTAGCGCGCGCCGCGACAGTTACCGCCACGGCCCAGGCGGGTTCCACGTCCGATGCGGCTGTGGTCACCCAGGCGCTGCTGACCCGTCTGCGCCTCTGGCACGACAACCTCTATCTGAAAACCATCAGCGCGCCTGACGCCACGACGGGCGCGGTGACCATCACGTTTGGGCAGTCGGTGGGTGTGTTGCCCCTGGTGAACTACGATGCTGTGACCGTGCGCCTAGGTGTGGACGGCCGTTTGCTGGGCCTGCGTTACCGCTATGTGGAGACCGATGGCAGCCAGTCTTACCCCACACGTGGCCCCCTCCAGGCCCTGGTAGATTTGCGTAGGGGGGCCAGTCTCTACGTTGGACCCACGTTGCCGCCGAGTCCGGCTTTGCTTGTCAGTAACGTTTCCCTCGCCTATGTGGGTGTCCAGGGCGCTGACCCAGCCACGGTGCATCTGGAGCCCGTCTACGTGATCTCGGGCACCGTGCCCACCGGCGACGGCGGCATCGCCTTCACCGCCTACGACTCGGCACTGGCCAAGAGCGTCTACGAGCGCTAGCCCATACCTCAGCTATCAGTAGAGGCGCTCCCGTATCCATGCCAGCATGGGCGATACCGACGCTGTTATCGTCGAGGCTGGGGCCAGAGCTTCGATGGCCAGGCTAGCGCAGGCGTCCCCTGTGTAGCGCCGTGTCAGAATCAGAGTGACGTTGTGCCCATACAACAAAACCCTGCCGCGCGGGAAGCGAGGCAGGGTTTTGTCTCTGGTGCCGAAGGAGGGACTCGAACCCTCACGAGCGTAAGCTCACGGCGCCCTGAACACCGCGTGTCTGCCAATTTCACCACTTCGGCAAGTGATTGTGCTACCGGTTTACCTCAATCAGGGGGGATGATAGGCTAGCGTAGGAACTTGGAGACGACCAGGAGAGAGACCAACATGAACACGGCGGCGATGTAGATCGTGAAGTTGAACAGCAGTCGCTCCACGCCCCGGCGCGTCCTGAACACGGCGCCTTCGCCGCCAAAGACCGTGCCGAGGCCAGCCCCTTTGCTCTGCAGCAGGATCAACATGATCATCAGGACACCGAGGATACACTGGACCCACCGCAGGGCTGTTAGCACGTCACGCTCCTCACCACAATCGTCTAGGGCAGGTCAGAAGCCGGTTCGGTGCTGCTCACCCTGCGCGCAAATGGTAGTATAGCACGCCCTTTCCTGTGGCACAAGGGGGGAGCAGCCCCAAAATTTAGCTGATGGCGGCCCGCACGATAGTGGCAAACTCGACAGCCTTGAGGCTTGCGCCACCCACCAGGGCCCCGTCAACCTCCGGCTGGGTCAGGAACTCCTTGCTATTAGCGGCGGTGACACTACCACCGTAGAGGATGGGCACACCGGCGGCGACCTCGGAGCCAAAGAGGTCGGCCACGGTGCGCCGGATGCCGCCTATCGTGTCGTTCGCCTGTGCGCTGGTGGCCGCCCGGCCGGTGCCGATGGCCCAGATCGGTTCATAGGCGATGACCAACCCACTGACGTCACCAGGACCCAGATCGTTGAGCGCGGCTGTAATCTGCCCGTCCAGCCAGAGCCCCGTTTCGCCGCTCTCACGCTGGCTCAGGCTCTCGCCCACGCAGACGATAGGGATAAGGGCATAGTCGAGGGCAGCGCGCGCCTTGCGGTTCACCGTCTCGTCGGTCTCGCCGAAATACTGGCGGCGCTCGGAGTGGCCCACGATCACATATTGGCAGATGCCTGCCAGCATGGGCGGCGAGATCTCGCCGGTATAGGCCCCCTTCTCCACCCAGTGCAGGTTCTGCGCGCCCACGGCCAGGCTACTGCCAGCCACAGCCTCGGCCACGGCGGCCAGGGAGATGAACGGCGGACACACCACCACCTGCGGCGAGTCTATGCGGCCCAGGTCGCGGGTCAGCGCGCCCGCCAGCGCCGTGGCCTCGGCTACTGTCGTGTGCATCTTCCAGTTGCCCGCGACGATTTTCTGCCGCGTCTCGGCGCCGGTTGCTCCGTCGTTCATCTCCTACATGCCCCTTTATGCTTGTGGACTAATCACTTTTCGTCGAGCAGGGCCACGCCTGGGAGGGTCTTGCCCTCCAGGAACTCCAGGGAGGCGCCGCCGCCGGTGGAGACGTGGCTCACCGCGTCGGTCAGGCCAGCGACCTCTAGTGCGGCCACCGAGTCGCCACCACCAACGACCGTGGTCGAGCCGTTGCGGGTGGCCTCAGCCAGCGCCTCGGCGATGGCGATGGTGCCTTCAGCGAAAGGCTGCATCTCGAAGATACCCATTGGGCCGTTCCACAGGATCGTTTGGCAGGTCAGCAGCTCGGCCCCAAAGACCTCAATGGTCATCTGCCCAATATCCACGATGGCCTCGTTCATGCCAATGCTGCCCAGGTCCGCCGTGTGGTGCGGCGCATCCGCGGCGACCTTGCCTTCGGTGACCACCACATCCACGGGTAGCAACACCTTGACGTTGGCCGCCTGGGCCTTGGCCAGCAGATCTCGGGCCGTAGGCGTCAGATCCGTCTCCAACAACGAGCTACCCACCTCGTACCCCTGAGCCTTGAGGAAAGTGTTAGCCATCCCGCCGCCAATGACCAGCACATCCACCTTATCCAGCAGGTGAGCCAGCACACCGAGCTTGGAGCTAACTTTGGCCCCGCCGATCACGGCGGCGAAAGGGTGCTCTGGGTTGTGCAGCGCGCCACCGAGGGCATCCAGCTCCTGCTGCATCAGGAAGCCAGCTACCGCAGGTAACTCCGCCGCGCCCTGACGGCCAAACTGGACCACCCCGGCCGTAGAGGCATGGGCGCGGTGGGCGCTGCCAAACGCATCATTGACATAAACATCAGCCAGCGCGGCCAGTTGGCGGGCGAAGTCAGGGTCGTTGGCCTCTTCCTGAGGGTGGAACCGCAGGTTTTCCAGCATCAGCACGTCACCCGGCTTCATGTGGTCCACCTGAGACTGCACATCCGGGCCAACGCAGTCACGCGCCTGAGCCACCGGCCGGTTCAGCAGTTCGGCCAGCCGACGGCTGGCTGGAGCCAGGCGCAAACCCTCCACCGGCGCCCCCTTGGGGCGGCCCAGGTGTGAACAGAGGATTGTTTTAGCGTCTTGCCCAATCAGGTACTGGATCGTGGGTAGCGCGGCGCGGATACGGCTATCGTCGGTGACCTGACCGGCCGGGTCGAGTGGCACGTTGAAATCAACACGCACCAGGACGCGCTTGCCGCGCACATCCACATCGCGCACCGACTTTTTGGCCGCCTGGCCGCCTGGGGCCGGTTCTGGCACAGTGCTCATGGGTCGTCGCTCCTCTCCAGGGGGTGTCTGGCCACGGCTGAGGGAGTGGGCAGACCCACTCCTCATCAGTTGGCGGTTACTACAGCCCTTTGGCCCCAATATAGGCGGCGAGGTCGGCCACGCGGCAGGAGTAGCCCCACTCGTTGTCGTACCAGGCCACGATCTTGGCCATCGTCTCGCCGACCAGCAAGGTATCCATGGCGCTAACGATGGTGGAGTGGGGGTTGCCCTTGAGATCCATGGAGACCAGTGGCTCCTCGGTGTAGGCCATGATACCCTTCAGCGGCCCTTCGGACGCCTCCTTGAAGGCGGCGTTCAGCCCCTCAACCGTGGTCGGCTTCTTCAGGACGGCCGTAAAGTCAACCACGGAGACGGTGGGCGTGGGCACGCGGAAGGACATGCCGTTGAAGCGGCCCTTCAGTTCGGGGATGACCAAACCCACGGCGCGCGCGGCGCCGGTGGTGGAAGGCACGATGTTCATGGCCGCCGCGCGGGCGTCGCGCAGGTCCTTGGTGGCCACATCCAGCAGGCGCTGCGAGTTTGTGTAGGAGTGAACGGTGGTCAACAGGCCCATCTCAATGCCCCAGCGGTCGTTGAGCACCTTGGCCACGGGGGCTAGGCCGTTGGTGGTGCAACTGGCGTTAGAGATCACATGGTGCTGAATCGGGTCGTACAAGCCCTCGTTGACACCCAGCACGATTGTGATATCCTCGTTCTTGGCCGGTGCCGAGATGATCACCCGCTTTGCCCCGGCGTCCAGGTGGGCGCGGGCCTTGGTGGCGTCGGTGAAAAAGCCAGTGCTCTCGATGACCAGGTCCACGCCAGCGTCGCGCCAGGGGATCTTGGCTGGCTCACGCTCGGCGAACACGGCAACGCGCTTGCCGCTGACCACAAAAGCGTCGGACTCCGCCCGCACTTCGTGGCTGAACACGCCATAGTTGCTGTCGTATTTGAGCAGGTGGACGTTGGTTGCCGTATCAATCAGGTCGTTGACCGCCACCACCTCCAGCTCACTGCCATGATTATCCAGCATTGCCTTGAGTGTCTGGCGCCCAATACGCCCGAAGCCGTTGATCCCGACGCGAATGGCCATGCTTTGCCTCTCCTCAATTTCTGTGTTCTGCCCCGCGCGGCGCGGCGGGCAGGCGGCCCCGAGGGACCATGTTATAGCGCTGACCGTTGGGTCGCGCGGCATCGCCACATGCAGGGCGCGCCTGGCCCGGTGGGCGGCGCTCCGGTCCAGCGTGTGCCGCCCCACTCGCGCGAGGCCTCGGCTATTATACCATAGGTGCTCCGGCCGCCCTGGCCGCCTGGGCGTTGAGCTTATCTCTGAGCGTAGGGGGCCAGCGACGCCACACCGGCGGCGTCCTACGCTCAGGGCTGTGAACAAAAATCGGCAACACGGGGCGCGCCTTCTGGCTCCGGCCGCTCGCCTCATGTTATACTCGCGTTGCTCCACAACCCTAATAGCAGTTAGTGGTCTTAGCGCGCGCAAGGGCTGGGATAGGGGTCGCGGACAGCACCGCGGAGCGGGCAAGGGGCGGCTATCATGGGGCCAGACAGTGATGTGCTGCAGTAACCCCTGAGGAGGCCCCCATGAGCCACTTACGTGTCCTGATTTGCCGTGTTGAGGATGAGGACGATCAGATGACGGAACTCGCCAGCGTCGATCTGCCCGCCGTGCGTGCGCGGCGCTCCGCCGCGCCGCTGGACACGCTGGAGACCCATGTAGCCACGGTGGGTCAGCGGCTGCTGGCCGTGCTGTGTGCCGTGCAGTGGGACGAGGTGGACACCTAGGCGGTGGCGGAGTACTGTGCGACGCAGGAGCCGGGCAGTGTGTGGGCTGATGGCGATGAGACGCTGCAGGTGGCCAGTCGCTTCGGCACGCTCCAGCTGCGTCGCCAGGTCATGGGGCGCCGCGATGGCCGTCCGCACGTCATGCCCGGGAACGCGCTCTTACCTGCACACCAGGGCATGCTGATCACGCGGGGGCTGCAGGAGATGGCCTGCCTCCTGCCCGCGTGAGATGCCCTTCGCGACGGCGGCGCGCTTGCTGGGGTGGCAGACGGGAGAGCCGGGCCTGCTCAGTGCGACCACCCTGCGCACGGTGGTGCGTGACCATGGGGGCCGCATTCGTTCTTTGGAGCAGACCGAGGCGGTGGTGGTGCTGCGCCAACACCGCCGGGGCCGGCGCCTGCGTGGGGTGCCGCGCGAGCGGACGCGGCGCCGTCCGGGGTGGCCAGAGGAGCTGAGCGCCGCAGTGGAGGAGGCCCTGGCTCAGAGGCAGATCTGTCCCCCGAGGGCGTCGCGTGGTGCGACTGGGAGCGGGTGCGGGCCGCTCGGGCGGAGGACGCCACCCGCTCTGTGGCGGCCCAGCAGGCCAGCGCTCTAGCCTGTTGGGCCGCTCGGCCTCACCAGCTGCCGTCCCCGTGGCGTCCGGCTATGCTCCCGGCGCTCCTTGAGGCTGGCGCAGGGGCTTGACTTTCAATACCGCCTCTTGCGCGCTTAGGTGGGTCACCACAGTGGGCTCAGTATACGGCACGCCCCTGCCTTTACTCATCGCTCACGTCTGGCCCCCGGCTTTTCAGGGTGATACCCATAAACCCAGTGCGTCAGGGTAAACCGGCTAGGACATGCGCCGGATCAGGGAGGTTGTGCCCTTCAGCGTACCAGAAGCGAACGGTGATATCGTCCGAAGGCCCTGGATGTGTGGCAAGGTGAGTGAGCGCCGTGTAGCGCTGAGCGTCCGCTTCGTCGCTGTCAAAGATGATGAGCTGAGACGGCGGGCATGCTTGCCAGGTGCTGGCCCAGAGCCCTGTGCATACAAGTGCCCTGGGGGCGTAGAGGGACACATACTCATTGGGCCAGCCGCTTGGGCCCACGCTCGTCACCTGAATAACGCCGCGTGGTGCTAGGAACAGCGCCCACTCGTGCGCTGGGACGCGAAAGGCTAGGCGGGTTTCGGGCGCATCCGCGAACGCCCAATAACGCTGGACGCCGATCACACTAATCGCGACCGCGATGACGGCTACGGCGGCCGGGCGCAGCGCTAGCCACCATGACTCCGAACCCGAGCGCGGCAGCGCCCGGCTGAGGGCGCCGAACAGGGCAGTCAGCACGACATCAGCGCCGAGGCCGATGCAGAGGCACATCGCAGGTGCGGCTGCAATCGAGCGGTGGAAGCTCGGCGGGTCCTCGCCGGGCAGTGTGCCCGGCGTCATCATTGTACCCAGGAAAACCGGCACGGCCAGCCATAAGAGGATCAGCGCGGCGGCAGGCCGGCGCCATGACCATAGCAGGAGCACGACACCGATGATAAAAAAGATGCTGCAGAGTGGGTCGAGCAGGGGCCGACCGTTGAGGTTGAAGACGGCGCCAATGCCGCCGGGCTCCCCGCGGACGGTGAACATGCCGATTGCCGCCTTGAACTGGTACCACAGGATGCCCAGTATCCCCGAGCCGATATCCGGGTGCTCACTGGCGAAGGCGAGTCGGTTAGCGGAACTGAGGATGTAGCGCTCCGCCGCATGGTCATGGATACCGTTCCCCGGGCTGAAGTACAGTTGCAACAGTGGCCACGCACAGATAAGCGCCACCACCCCAAACGTAGCGCCCAAGGCCAGCATCTCAAACAACGGGAGGCGCGCACGCCTACTGTTGAGGCTTGGTAAGCTCCGATGGTTCCTGAGGCGACGTCGCCACGGCAATCCTGGTCGCGCCTTGAGGCTCGCAGCCGTTCCCCCTTCATGCATGGGTGGCGAGGCATCAGGATGGCGCTGCCACCACCGGCTGTACCCCACCACCAGCAACACCACCCAGCCTACGATGAAGACGGTGGCGATCATGCCGCTGAGATGGGCGTTGGCGTCCCAGGCCAGCGCCACGCCCGCCAGGGCGGCCAGAGGCCAGTTCACCCGGCGCACGGCCAGCACGACCAGCCACAGGGTCACGCTGGTGGCGGTGACAGCCATGATGTTTGGCAAAACCACGCGCGAGAAGCTGACGTCCCAGAACGTGGTGGCCAGGGCAACCCCGGCAATCAGGCCGACGCGGCGCGGATAGCCAAGCTCGACCGCGGTCAGGTAGAGCAGTGGGACGCTGAGCGCGCCCAAGACGCCGTCGAACCCACGCGCCACCGTCACGTCCATACCGGCCAGCCGCAGCGGAATGCTCAAGGCAAGGTCGTACAGAGCGGGCAGGCCGCGGGGGTCAACCATAAAGGGAGTCGTATAGACCCCTTGAATGAAACTGCGCGCGAAGACCATGAATTGGGCTTCATCGCCCCACATCTCATGGGTGTGGTCGGGCAACGCCCACCAGCGCACGGCTACGGCCAGCACGAACAGCCCCACCGTGATCCCCGTCGAGATCCAGGGCCCAGCCAGCCGCACAAAGCCTTCTCTCCCCAGACGTGGTCGTCCCTGTGTCACCATCGCTTCCCTCCGTGAATGGTCGGCAGCCGGCCTGTGCTGGCTGGTCAGAACATCCGTGCGTTTAGCGGGACGGCCAAGCCAGCTTACGCCACGTGCTGATTATAGGGTAACCGAACACGTAGTTACTCTAGTTTTCGCTAAGGGACGCGGCAAAACAAAACTGCCCCAAAGGGGGTATGCTGTGTCTGGGAGCAGACCAGGCGGAGGGGACGGCGTGCGGAAGTGGGGAGAGCATGGAG
>JAABUR0100006445.1_pt1 | contig 14333 bp, 30 predicted proteins | sample 5560091 | NCBI WGS metagenome assembly JAABUR01 (sample SAMN10711879, study PRJNA513375) | rock metagenome | isolation source: Antarctica rocks | place: Antarctica: Victoria Land, University Valley sud
AGGGCTGCCGGCGCCATTTGGGTCGCAGCAGCAGAGCGCATGCTCTCAGTAGCTGCGGCACCTAGGCATGTTTGCTGTGCAGTGTCGCCCTGGAAGCCAAATGGAACCGGTGCGCGAGGGGCCGGAAATGCAGCCTGTGTGTGCCTATCAGCTGCAGCAGGGTACATGCCGCTGTGACCAGGCAGCAGGTGCGTGGACACGCTCAAGGCTTATTAGGGTCTGTGCAGGGCCATGCCTGTGCGCTTGGCGACCAGCATGTCCACTGCTCGTCAAGCCCCCTTGAAGCTGCGGCTTGCGAAGTATAGCCAGATTTCAGGGCCAAAGTGGCTGTCCAGAAACGGAGGAATATGCTGTACCTTACAGCTCAAAGCACCAGACTGCACAGTTTCAAGAGGCAAAGAAGACAGCCTGCTCTTCTTACCAGCGGCCGAGCTTCTTACCAGCTCGGTAATCTTGCATGCACCCTGCGCAACATGAGCGCTGGTACCAGCATTCCAGTAAAAGCCATGCTGCTGTGCCATGCTGTGCTTAGAAAAGTCTAGAGGCTACAAATCAAAAAGTTTCACTCCATAATGTCAGACATTATTGTCAGCACACAAGAAAAGTGACTCACGCGCATCAGCCTGCGGGCTTACGCGCAACTCTGTACCAGCCCCGCTGGCGCGAGCAGCGCGCCCAAGCGCGCGGCGCGGTAGTCCAAATGAGTGCGGGGCGGCGCAATGCCGGCCAGCAGCGCCTCACGCGGGCGCACCAAGGCGCCGCGCGCATTATTAACGTCACGCGCCCCCGCCTGCAGCGGTGTGCCCCATGCGCAGCGCGTCAGCAGGCTGGGGTTGGGGTATGAACGCGATGCTGCGTTAATGCTTGACCGAACAGGGAGTTGCTCGCGAAAGCGCTTGCACCAGGGCCATCCACCACATGCAGGTCAGCCTTTATCCGCAATTCCTGATGCATGTCTCTCGATGACTGCTCGATGTAAACCTGAAGGACCAGCATATCAGCTTCTAACGTGTTCCGGACAGTGGGGAATGCTAACAGCGCATATGTGTGACCTGTCACTGGGGCGGTGTGGACATGCGCGTGAATGCGCGGCGCGCGCAGCACGGCTACGCTCTATCTGCACATGACCGCGAGCAGGGGTTGCTGAAGTTTGTTGATATCTGCAGGCCGCCTGCGGGCCTGAAGCGACGCCAGGGCACAGATGGCATAGTCATGTGCTAATGACATCCGTCATGATTGAGAGCTGGCCTGCCTAATGAACTGCAGTCACAGTGGTACAGCTTGTGTCAAACAGGCACCACTACTGTTTACCTGCTCGCAGCGACCCGCCGTCGTGCGGGCGTCTGCGACCGCAGCAGTCCCGGCTGACGCATGCGCGGCCGGAAGCGCCGCTTCACGTCGGGCCAGTGCCTCTGCCAGAGCGTCGGCGCGCCGCTCAGCCACAAGCGCCTTTGCGTCAGACGCCTGGCGTTCCTCCGCGATGGCGGCATCAAAGCGCGCGCGCAGGCTCCCACTCTCTGCCTGCACCAGCTCCAGCTGCTGCAGCTGCACCTGCGTGACCAGCAGCTGATGCGCCTGAGCGCCAACTTTTGAGGGGTGTCCAGGCGATCGCTCAGCGTGCTGGCACATATTCGGAAACATCGGCCTTATTTACATCAGGATGCGCAAGTCAGATCTCGCACTGTATGCATTGCAAGCGCAGATGCAAGCCAAGGCTGCACATGAGCTCTTCTGCCATTCTGAGCAATGAGGCGGCAGGATAGCAACAGTAAAAGGTGCGCAGTACACAGAGCTACATAATAGCAGCGCTTGCTAATTTGAAGCCCCTCGTCTTTGCATTGCACTGACTGGAGGCCTTTTTGCACATGCTTACCCGTGTGGCTGGCTGCGCATGCATGCACGCCAAGGAACCTGTACATAAGCTCCGTATGGCTTGAGGTGCACACCTCGCTGCTCCACTCCAGCGCCTTGATCTGCTTTCTGGCAGCTGCCAGACGCGCCTGCGCCTGTGCCGCGACCGCGCGCTCACGCACTTGCATGGCCACCGCGACGCGCAGCGCCTCTGCCTCCTTCTGCGCCTGCATGTGCACATTCAGGTAGCGTGAGTTACACCTGCTCCCGCTGCAGAGCAAACGCGCCATGGATCAGTACACTGAGCACTCTGATGAGGTGCCACCACAGATGTAACAGCGTTACATCCATCCTAGCGCATGGTCACTGCACGCAGAGGCCGACATTTACCAGATTCGCTTTTGAGTGATGTGTGATGCGCTTGCTGGAACCAACACATGGAGCTCCCCGCACCTGCTCAAGGGGCTCCACAAGCGCTTTGTTCTCCGCGGCCACCTCGGCGAGCAGCTTGTCTGCGGCGGTCTCGCGGCGGCGCAGCTCGGCGGCGTCCTCCTTGAGCGCCTTGACCAGGTCCAGGTTGTTGGTGGTCACATCATTGTAGTAGGCCTTGATCTCAGCAAATGCCAGATCGTGCCGCTTGGTCAGGTCCTGCGGGCAAGCAGTGCCAAGGGGTCAGCATGTACAGCACATTGTTGGAAACAGCCCGCCACGGAGTTGGTAGCGGCTCTGCGGCTGTGCAAGAACAGGGTGGCGCGACGCTGCACAACTTGTGCATTGACAACGCATAGAACGAGGACAGCGTGAGGGAGTGCGGGGGTGGTCGGTCTGCTGGCGCCTGCGCCTAAGTGATGCACCATGGTCCGCCCCTTGCTTGTGCACCTGGATGTGCGTGTTCTTACGCTCTTCCACCTCTGCAATGTCCACGCGACGCTGCAGCTCTGCCTCCTCGCGCGCAATCCGCAGCCTCTTGTCTGCGCCCGTGGCAGTGGGTCAATATCATCACCACCAGAGCATGCCATGTGCTGTCTGGAACGAGTAACAGTTGAGCAAGGCAACTGGCGGAAAGGCTTGGGAGTGTCTGTAAGCAAGTTCTGTGTGCGCAAACAGACTTTCAGTCAGCTGCCTACTGAAGCAGATATCACAAGGGCACCTGAGCGACCAGCCAGGCCGCGTGCGTTGGCCTCCATCTCCTGCCGCAGCTTGCTCACCTGCTTCGCCGCGTCCAGCTGGAGCGCACGGACCGCCTCGCCATGCGCATCCTCCTATGCACAACCAGGGCAGTGAGTCACGGTGTACCTTACAAGACCACACACTAGTCCCGTGATAAGGCACATGCTGTTGTGCTCGCTCCTTGCATGCATGTGCACTGGTGCAGTGCCTCGGCTCCCCTCAAGAAAGAACATGCCACTACAGGGCCCCGCAGGCAAAATAGCACAGCCTTGCTTCGTGTCCTGCCTCTCCAGGAACGCTACGGATTCATTCATATGGCCTGTATCCTGCCACAGACAACTGTAGGCTACGCACAGAGAATCATCTCTCAGCTCTCAGGCATGAGCAAGCTGTGGCCCCGGCGCGCAGCCGGCGCGCCTGCTCGCGCAGCTGGCGCTGCAGCACGCGCTGGTCGCAGCGCAGGTCGGCCGCGTGGGCGGCAGCCTCGTCCCCGGCCTGCTTCACCGCGGCCTCGCCGTCCAGCTTGAGCGCAGCCAGGCCGTGCTGGTGCTCATACAGCAGGTGCTTGACTTTTTGCTTGTACACCTGCGCAAACACACTCCGTGTGCTTCCCTGCATACAGGTTCACTTGACCTCAAGGGCAGCATGGCTTCGTTGGTACCAGGAAGGCAGGCAACTCTACATGCACACAGAAGCCCCATGCAGGTTCTGGACCCAGCTTGTGCTGTGTGACCACGCTACTGCCTTAGCAGTGCCTAACTGCTTCCGGGCTTGTTGCAGCCGTCTGACATTGTGTTGCGCTTTGAGAGAAGCCTGCATGTGTTAACGCCAACAGCACGCACCCGAACGTCTGCAAGCTGCGTGGTACTGCCACAATCGTATGCATTGCAGAAGCAAGAAATTGGCGACTTACTCTCCGCGGGCCATGAGCAGGCGCACCTTAATTTCCACCTGGTGCCGCTCCTCCAGCTCCTCCATTTCACGGTCCTTGTTGCGCAGCTCAGCGCGCCGGTCCTCGATCTCGCGCTTACCAATCTCCCAGAACTCGCTCACCCTATCCTGCAACACCCACCAGCGCCTGCTGACTCGCGAGGTGCAACACGTGCGCAGCTGAGCAGATGGCTGCGCTCCAAGCAACAAGCACTTACGGACAAGTGGCGCTGCAGGCCACTGCCAGCATACAGCAGCGACCTCCCATTTGCAGTAGCAGCCAGCTTCAGAACTCCCTGATCTTTTATTCACTTGGTTAAGCCAGCCTGGCCGCTATGCCACACATGCCCTGTCAAGGTGAGGACCTTCAGCACAGTGGCCCCTTACAGGAACAGGCCCCGCACAGTAGCCTTGGTGCAGACCTGCTTGAGCAACACCCCAGGCCGTTAGTCCTGTATTGCAGCCTCACTAAGGCTCTGGCACTGCAGCGCTGCGCAGCAGACCCGCTCAAGCTGCATGTAGTTGCGCAGCTCCTCCTCCTTCTTCTTCTCGGCCTCCAGGGCGGCGATGCGCTGGTTGAGCTCGTCCACGGATGGGCCCTCCTTGACGGGCTCTGGCGGCGGCGCCTTGGCCTTGCCTTTGCTGCCCTACGCAGCAGGGGCCTGCCTGTTAAATTGCAAACAGGCAGCGGTGTGAAGTTCCTCTTCCACAGGCTCACTGCTGGCGTCCTGGCTCAGGCCCAGGGCGCAACGTGTGTTGCTCACCCTGCCAGGCAGGTGTGCTGCTTTCCAGGCCTCACCTTGATATCTGCCTTCTTGTCCTTCTTCGGCTTGGGCGGCATCGCAGGTGCTCAGACAGTGCCCTACTGCCGCAGCCGGCCACGTCTGAGCGCACACCTATATACACACACACGGCGCTTGAGCTTGCGTGAAACTATGGCCAACTGTCGAAGCTGTCAGGCACTGGATGGAGCAGGTGCAGTCCTCGAAGGTGCAGAGCCGCTGAGCAAGCGCAGCGGCACACAAGTGCGGAGCGCTGTATGTGGTAAAAATGTGCGCTCCAAATGGCTCTCTGAAGCAGAGCTATGCTGCCACCAGTTTGGACCACCATGTAACTGTCACAGCGTGCCGGCAAGTCCTTAGGTTAGGTTACATCCCAGCCTGGGCATGAGGAGCAGGCTCGCACCTGGAGCACTGTGGGTCGCAGGCGGCTGTCCATGAGGCTCTTGAGGTCAACGGCAGCACACTGTGTGCAGCTGCCCATCTCCGGTCGGGCCTCCTGCCTGCGTTTGCCGCACGTCCTGTTCGGCCTCTCGCAGCGTGCGAGAGTGCCCGCCCAAGTCGGTAGCAGGCGATCCGTGACCATGAAGAGCACCGGCAAATTCCTGGTCGGCGGCAACTGGAAGTGCAATGGCACCCTCGACTCTGTCAGCAAGCTCATCAGCGAGCTGAACAGCGCAAAGGTGCCTGAGGACGTGGAGATAGTGGTGGCGCCCACGTACGTGCACTTGCACCTGGTTGTGGAGAAGCTGAGCCCGCGGTACCAAGTGGCCGCACAGAACTGCTGGGTAGGCAAGCAGGGCGCGTACACTGGCGAGGTGGGCAGCCCACTGGCCAACCCCCTTGGCCCCACTGGTCTCCGATGCGAATGCTGCCAGTGTCGGCATGGCGCGCTGTAACAGGTTTACTCCCAGCTCCGGCAAGTGTCCACATTGAGACGCAGCCTTGCTTGGTTGTTTAGTGTGCAGCCTGGCGGCGTGTGGGTGCTATGTGGTTGCAACGGAGCTCCGAGGCGATTGCGCCGCGCTCCGACGCGTGCGCCACGCCTGAAGTATGGACCAATGCCAGCCCTGTTCCTGACCTGGATGCGCTGGGGTGCAGATATCCGCAGACCAGCTTGTGGACATGCACGTGCCGTGGGTCATCCTAGGGCACTCAGAGCGGCGCAGCATCTTCACCGAGAGCAGCGAGTTTGTGGGCGACAAGGTCGCGACCGCGCTGCAGAACGGCCTGAAGGTCATCGCGTGCATCGGCGAGACGCTGGAGCAGCGCGAGAGCGGGCAGGTGGTGCCCACTCGCTGCAACAGCTGCTGCCACCTACTCTGACTGTGGTCATCCTCGCATCCTACACTGCCCTGGACTAGATGAGACTGAAGAGACCGGAGACCACCGCTGAGCAGCACTGAAGCAGTGCACGTCGGTGTTGCGTCTGCGCTTGACGGCTGCTCGACGTTGGGCGCAATCCGCGAGCGTGCATCTGACCAGGCGTTCTGGGCCGGGCTGCCCTGCACCTTGGAGGCCTGCAGGTGGCCGCAAAGGGCAGGGCGGGTTTGCTAGGAGGTCCGCCTGGCAACGCTTGACAGGGTCCAGCCCACGCGCACAGATGTATGCCGTCCTGGAGGGGCAGCTGAAGGGCGTGGCGGACCGCGTCGCCGACTGGCAGCACGTCGTCGTCGCGTATGAGCCTGTCTGGGCCATCGGCACGGGCAAGGCGCGCCCCGCCGGTCACGCCACCGTGCAAGAGCTTCGGCAGCTGCCACGGAAACTGTGACCTTGCTCCTGCCTGTGCACCTGTGGCATGACCCAGTGGGTGTCTGCCGTTGCATAGTCGCTCCGACTGAGCACTATGCATCGAGCGGCTCACTTGTGTCTATGCAAGCGGAGGGTTTTTGCCCTGACATCCGAAGGCGGCCTGCTGCCAGGCGCAGCCCCGGCGTCACCCAGCGCGGGCGGCGGCGGCGCGCAGGTGGCCTCGCCGGCGCAGGCGCAGGAGGTGCACGCCTACATCCGCAAGTGGCTGGCGGAGAATGTGTCGCCCGACGTGTCCGGCTCCACGCGCATCATCTACGGTGCGGCGGGCCCGCCGTCGGGCCCTGCGCACCTGCATGGGCGCCTGCTGGGCGCCCGAGCGCCGCACAGACCCAGACGGAGAGCCGCAGGAAGCTACATGCCTAAACAGCCCTAGTTGGCTGAAACAGGCCACATAGCTGAGGGGGCCATCGGGTGATGCTCTTCATTCCAAAAAAATTCATTCACATGGCTTTCGTTTAGCTGGCATGCATGCCGCGCCCACCGCCCTGCTGGCAGCACTGGCAGCCCCGGGCGGTCGGGGACGCCCCGGCCGCGCATGCAGCGTCTCTGACCCGCAGCCCGCCTGTCCCCAGCACGCGCATGGCAGGCTGCCTTGTCACGGGCAAGCACTCCAATGGACTGCCGGCCGCACGGAGCCGGGAGCGGCGGGCCGCCCTCTCGTCCCGCACTGCCCAAGCATGCCCATGAGCGGGCCCTGCGCGCGCGCCGCAGGCGGCTCCGTAAATGACAAGAACTCGGGCGACCTGGCGGGCATGGAGGACGTGGACGGCTTCCTGGTGGGCGGCGCCTCGCTCAAGGGCGCCGCGTTTGCGACCATCTGCAGCGCCAAGGCGCAGGTGGCCGTATGAGCGCGCGGCCGCGGCTCAGAGCAGGCAGCCCCTGCGGCGGAGGGGCTGCCGGCAGACGCGCAGCGCGTGCAGCGAGAAGCGCAGCGGCCTGAGGCTGCGGCGGCGCGGTAGCCAGGCATGGTGCGTGCGTGTGCAGTGCCAGGCAGCGCCGCGCGCACAGGCGGGGCCGGCGGCCCTGGGGGTGCGCGCGAGTGCGCCAGTGTGGTTTCTGCTTGCGGGTGCGCCAGTGTGGTTTCTGCTTGCGGGTGCGCCCAGGCATCTGAGGGGCTTGCAATGTGCGTTGCAGGCGTGTAACATACAGCGCAGGGAGACAGGTTGGTGCCGGGCAAGAAATGCTCATGCGCCCTCGCTTGCCTCGAGCGAGGATCAACAGGGGAGCTAAACTATGCACAGCAGCGCCCTCGCTTGCCTCGAGCCACAGGAAAGCCGGAGGAGGGACTCAGGCCGGCTGCTAAAGCGTTGCACAAAACTTGACAATGGCGTTCGCTCAGATGCAGTCGGTTGCTGGCGTCCGCCCTCTGCGTGCTGGCCGGACGCCTCGCTGTGCTGCCCCGGCACAGGTTGGTTCCCCTCACAGGATAAGCCATTTGCAGTCGCCCTGCCCCTGCCTACGAAGGCTGCCAGTTGAGCAGGGATTATACTGCCTGCCTGCACCTGCCGGCTGCCGGGAGGCGCGGCGGCGGCGGTGGCGGGGCGCGCGTGATGCGGTTAATGCATCATGCGCGAGCTTTGTCCACCGGCTGTGACATGCGCGGAGAGTGCCAGCAGGCGTGCGGAGAAAACAGGCACTTGCAGGGCCTAGGCTTGCAGAGCCTTCAGGCTCACGGCCAGGCTGAGCAATGTGTGGTGGTGTGCCAGGTGCAGGCTCCCGCCGTCGCCCTCGGGTTCAAGACCGAGGTCCGCCTCGGCCGTGCCCAGCAGAGCGCCTTCCGGAGCCGTGTGGCCGCCCAGTCGACCACCGTGAGCCCCTTGTCGCCGAGTTCGTACTGGCCGGGCCTGGCAAGACATTGGCGTGGGACAGGCCCCAGGGCTGCGAGCTTGAATGAGCACGCTGCAGGGCGGCCGGGCTGCGAAGCAAGCCACCGCAGGCGCCGCGTGCTGCCGCTGGGGTGCTGGGATGCGCAGCACATGCGCGCGCTGCCGCGCTACACGGCCTCCCTCATGAGTCGCACTCACATAACACGCGTGCTTCTGCGCAGGGCACCGTCGGCGCAAAGCAGGTGACCGAGTGCAAGGGCAAGAAGCTCAACGTGGCCATCAACGGCTTTGGCCGCATCGGTATGCCCGCTCTGCTGCCTGGCCGTCTCACTGCGCACGGCGCTGCCTGCGTTGGTGCCGAGCTGTGTCCGCCGCAGGCCGCAACTTCCTGCGCTGCGTGGAGGGCCGCGACAACAGCAACCTGAACATCGTGGTCATCAACGACTCCGGCGCGCCCCGGCCGCGCGCTCTCTTTCCGTTGGGAGGCGCTGTGCCGTGCAGGCCCGCGCCATGTATCAGCACGTTTGGGCGGCTGAGCTGCAGGCCGCGGCGCGCAGGCGGCGTGAAGCAGGCGTCGCACCTGCTGAAGTACGACTCCACGCTCGGCACGTTCAACGCAGATGTGCAGTGCGCCCCCACACGCTGGCCGCGCCGTGTCGAGCGTGCGAGACGCTGCGTGTAGACAGGTAGACAGGCTGTGTGCAGGACGCGCGCGCGGCAGTAGCGCGTGCTGACGCGCGCCGCGCCGCGCCAGGACGGTCGACGACTCGCACATCTCCGTGAATGGCAAGAAGATCCGCGTCGTCAGCAGCCGCGACCCGCTGTCGCTGCCCTGGAAGGAGGAGGCGCGCCCACGCGGCGCGGCTGTGCCGTGCACGCAAACCAGGGGCGCGCTTGCGAGGGCACTGGTGCAGGGCATGCCCAGGGGCATGATGTTGCGGCGACATCATGCGCCTGCATCACCCAGGCCAGTTGCGGGGGAGCTGGAGAGGCAGGTAGGCGCCGGGGAGCTGAGCGGGGCGCGCGCGCGGCCGCAGAACATCGACCTGGTCATCGAGGGCACGGGCGTCTTCCTGGACCGCCCGGGCGCCGGCAAGCACCTGCAGGCGGGCGCCAAGAAGGTGGGGCCCCCGCGCGCAGCGCCGTCCATAGCCGTGCATGCATGTGCGCCGGAGCGAAGGCGCAGCCTCGGGCGCAGCGTAAGAGCGGCCGCCTGCGCAGCCGTGCTTTACTCAAGCGGCTTCTGCCCTGTCTGGACGCATTGACACTCTGTCCCTCCCGAGGGATGCTCAGCGCGCCTGACGCGCCGGTGGCGCTGCAGCCTGTGTGGCCCGATTGGCGCCGTGGACGCGCGCGCGCGCCGCCCTGACACGGCGCGCCGGCGGCGCGGCCAGGTGCTCATCACCGCGCCCGCAAAGGGCAGCGACATCCCGACGTACGTGTGCGGCGTCAACGCGCACGACTACAAGCACAGCGATGACATCGTGTCCAACGCCTCGTGCACCACCAACTGCCTGGCGCCCTTCGCCAAGGCGCGGCGCCCGGGCTGCTTGATTTTAGCTCGGACAGAGGGTTGTCAGACGGGTAAATATCTAAAGTCATGTCACGTCTTACGTTATGTCGCTACTGTCTTTGCAACAGATACCAGACGCTGTGCAACCTGTGCTGGGCCTGCGCTGATCTGTGCACATGCAAAAGATGCTGTTCTGCTGTCCAGCATTTTGCGGCGTGGTCGCTGCCGGCGTGCTCGGCACACGGCAGCCGCAGCGGTTATTGCGCTCCTAGGACTCGAGCTGCCGCGTACAGCGTTGTACTGGTATATTGATAAGGTAGGGTGTCGCCCAATGGCGTTTCTGGACAGGGCAAGCCTGCCCAGCCTGGCAACAGTGGCTCAATAAGTTATGCGCGCACGGGCGGTAAGCGACAGAAGTAACGCGCGCAGGTGCTGGACGAGAAGTTCGGCATCGTCAAGGGCACGATGACCACCACGCACAGCTACACCGGCGACCAGCGGCTGCTGGACGCGAGCCACCGCGACCTGCGCCGCGCGCGCGCGGCCGCGCTCAACATCGTGCCCACGTCCACCGGCGCGGCCAAGGCCGTCGCGCTCGTGCTGCCCAAGCTCAAGGGCAAGCTCAACGGTGCGCGGCCCGCGCTCGGCGGGGCCGGGCTCCACGGCCGGCCGCGCGCCGCTGGCCGAGCACTTGGAGCAGCGCCAGCGTGCAGCCTGGCAGCACAGGGGAGGGTGGGCGCGCCGCAGGCGGGCGCCCAGTGCAGCACAGCTTGGCAGCAGCTGCGCGCGCCCTCAGGCTGCTCGGTCGTGCACCGGCCTGTGCGCTCCCGCAACGAGCGCTGCAGTGCGCGCAGGCATGCAAGTAGTCCGCACCACCGCGGGGGTGAGCTCATGCGCACCCTGGCGGCGAGTGCGGCCTAGGGTGTGGACGTGCGCTGACCCCGCCCGCGCTGCCCCCGCGCGGCGGCTCACGTGCGCCCCCGGCGGCGGGCGCGCGCAGGCATCGCGCTGCGCGTGCCCACGCCCAACGTGTCGGTCGTGGACCTGGTGATCCAGGTGGAGAAGAAGACGTTTGCGGAGGAGGTGAACAGCGCCTTCCGCGAGGCCGCGGCCGGCGCGCAGAAGGGCGTGTTGGCCGTCTCCGACCTGCCGCTCGTGTCCAAGGACTTTGCGCTGAGCGACGTGTCCACCACCATCGACTCGTCGCTCACGATGGTCATGGTGCGCGCGCGCGGCCGCCCGACCGCCGCCCGACGCAATCCATTGGGCATGGTGTGCGTTTGCGTGTGTGCTCATGTGCTCTGCCACAGCTTTCATGAAGATCTTTGTCAACATGGGCAGCTGTTAGAAACGTGGGCGTTGCCGAGTGCCTCCATGCTATGCTAGAGGATGCAGGGCTGCTGGGATAATGCAAGCAGCCTGCCCAGGGGGCAGAGCAGCATGTCTGTGGTTAAGCAGCATGTGCAGTCTGTCAAGTTCATCTGAACTGGCGCATTCCTCAGTGTTGGGTGTGAAAGAATAACTTGCTGCATATCAGCGACTCCGCCTGTCTCACACCGTGCAAGGCTTGATGCAGTGCGCCTTACTATGTGCATGGTGCATCGCGCGCAGGGCGACGACATGGTGAAGGTTGTCGCGTGGTACGACAACGAGTGGGGCTACAGCCAGCGCGTGGTGGACCTGGCGGAGATCTGCGCTGCCAACTGGGAGTAGGGTAGCAAACCCTACTGCATGCGGCACAGCGCGGGGGGGCGCACGGGGGAGCGCAGGGGCCTGCGCTATCTCTTCTGGGTGTTCCCCAATGTGCGGGCGCTGGCGCGCGGAGGCTCGGCTGCTCCCGCGCCGGCCGCGTGGCAGCCGCGGGGTTGTCCAAGCGCCCGTGTGAACAGGCGGCTCTGGGAGTGGCTGCACTGGTGCTGGGCACATTTGCCTGCATTAGGTGGGGGGGGCTGGGCTCGGGCGGCCTGCAGCGCACGCGCAGGCGCTCCCCCAGGGACTCTAATTTTTGTTGGCAGATGAGAGGGCGCGGGTGCAGCGCCACAGCACTCGTGACGTACATTCTTTGGGAGCGCGGGGAGGAGCCGCTGCGAGCCAGAGCCGCCGCGAGCCAGGGCTCACAAGCTCCTTGCGCGGCGCCTGGCCGGCGTGCGAGACCTGTAACTACTTGCGCGATGGTGGTACCAGCATGCTCCTCGCATCTTGCACCCGTCACACTGTACAGCTTGCACCCCTCACACTGTGATGTCATGTCACTTTTGTCCAAAAAAGTTCTCAGATCTGTGCATGGCCCCTGGGGGAACACAGATGGCTTGACACCCTTCATCACACAAGTCCACAAACACACAGCAAGAGCCAGAACTGTCATGTGCCATAGGCTGTTTCATCATGCAAGAAACAGCTACTTTGCAGCTTTCCACCTTTGACGCTGTTAGGGAGGTGGTAACAGGCTGGATTGAGGCGAAGCAGTATTTTGCAAGGCGTTCCCCGACGCTGCACTCCAAGTTGATGTGTATGATGTAGCCCGCACCATAATGTAGCCACCACGCCAGGCAGCGCAGCACGCCAGCGGCCCATGGACTTTGTGAGCTGGCTGGAGGGCCTGCCGCGGGACACGGCGACCAAGCTGTACGCGTCGCACTGGGCATGCCAGGCGATCCTGCGCGGCCTGCCGCCCATTGCGAAGCAGTATGTGCTGCGGCTGCTCTTCCTGGACACGCCAGTGCCAGCGAGTGCGCACGCCGGGGCCTTGTGCCTAGGCAAGGTGCCCAGACAGGCTGCTGACCGCGTTTCCGAGCGCCGCTGGGAGGTGCAGGGGCCTTTCCCAGGCCTCACCCGTGCGAGCACGCTGTGCTATGTGAGCAGCAGCAGTGCTGGCTGAAGCTCCTGGGCACTGCACATATGCTCGCAAGTGACGGCGCTCTTTGCTTGACGCTGTGCCGCTGCGCGAGCCGCAGGCCCTGTCGCTCGCGAGCTGAGCAAAAGCGCCCACAGCCTCTCGCCTGTGGCACAGGCCTGGTCGATGCGTGGCCGCGTGCGACGGCGACGGCCAAGCACCAGACGGCGCTGGACCGCCTGCGCCGGCTGCAGCTCCTCGTGCCGACGCGCACGAAGGAGTGCGCGCCCTGCCGCCAGGGCGTATGCGCAGCGCGGGAGGTAGTGCGGGTGCTGGTGTGTTCTGCTGTCCAGGGCGGACTGACAAGGTATCCGTCCCGCTTAGTGGCCTGCTCATTACGCTCAGTATTGTGAAGCTTTGTGGACCCTGTTAAGAGTGGCCCATGTGCTCACATGCTTTGCACACAGGTTCCAGACACCCTTCGCTGTGCTGTGATGTAGGTGGGCTGTCATGAGCATTTGATGGGAGCTTCTGCATGCAGTGCAGGCACCTGCGCCCGGGTGCTTTGCACCGCCGGGCGGGTGCCACGGGCCTCCTGCTCGGCTGCACAAGGCTCAGGCAGAGCGCGCGCGCCCGTGTGCAGGGCCCCGGACGGCGCGCTGGACCTGCACCCCGCGTTCAGGGAGCAGCTGCGCTGGGCGGTCACCTCCAGGCGCGCGCTTGCGCCCGTCCGATTAGGTGTAGGGTGGGGTGCACACCGCATACAGGGAGCAGCTGCGCTGGGCGGTCACTTCCTGAGGCGCGCTTGCGCCCGGCCGCGTAGGTGTAGGGTAGGGTACACCCCGCATACAGGGAGCAGCTCCACTGGGCATTCACCTCCAGGCGCATGCCTCCGCCCGCCCGGCCCGGCCCAGGCTGTCCAGAGCGCCTGACAGGCTGAGCGGCTCGGCGGGGGCTTGGAGGCGTTGCTGCCTGGGGTCGCTTCTGCAGTCCACGGCACGAACTTGCGTGCATGGCCCGCTGGCGCAGCGGGGAAGCGTCGTGGATGGCGATGCTGTCCCTGTCTGCACCTCGGCATGGTGCCCATGGCATGGGGGCCGCCCCTGCGTGCAAAGCCAGAGAAGGAAGGCTGCAGCTGCGCATGCCCATGTCTCACACGCACCCATCTCCCCGTGCGCGCGCGCCGTGACCGACAGGGCTGCGATGGTGCCTCGCGGCCTGTCTACCGGTCCCTATACACCATATCGCAACCCCGCCCTGTCCCAGGGGATGGACTATGATGTAAGATGGCAGTAGCGCGCGGCCGGCAGCCGGGGGAAGGAGGGCGGCGGCGTGCCGGCGGCGGTGCTGGAGGCCGCGCCCGCGCGGCCGCAGCTGGACCAGCACGCGGCGCGCCAGTGGGAGGTGCGCGCGCATGCATGCACATGGGGGCCGCAGCCCCCCCCCTCTGCAGCAACCTGCAGCAACCTGCAGCGATGGATTTGGCAGGGCGTGCGCTGAGGTGAGCTGGAGTGAGCTGAGGTGACCTGACATAGCAGTCAGCACTGCGCAGCTGCCTTGGGCCCTGTCATGCATGCGCGCTGCACCTGCTTGGGATCCGGGGCAGAGGGCATGCGGGC
>JAABUR0100006446.1_pt1 | contig 14333 bp, 14 predicted proteins | sample 5560091 | NCBI WGS metagenome assembly JAABUR01 (sample SAMN10711879, study PRJNA513375) | rock metagenome | isolation source: Antarctica rocks | place: Antarctica: Victoria Land, University Valley sud
CTGGGTCGGCACGATGTGGGGCGGCCAGATCCGGTTCAGCACACCGATGCTCTTCGCGGTCGGCCTGGTCTCGCAGTTCACCGTCGGCGGCATCTCGGGCGTGATGCATGCGTCGGCCCCGGTCGACACCCAGCAGAACGACTCCTACTTCATCGTCGCCCACTTCCACTACGTGCTGTTCGGCGGGTCGATCTTCGCCCTGCTCGGCGCGGTCTACTTCTGGTTCCCGAAGATCACCGGCAAGATGCTGGACGAGAAGCTAGGCAAGATCCATTTCTGGTGGACGTTCCTCGCCTTCAACGTCGCCTTCTTCCCGATGCACTTCCTCGGGCTGGAGGGCATGCCGCGCCGCTACGCCTCCTACGGCGTGGGCTCGGGCTGGTGGTTCTGGAACGTGGTCGTCTCGATCGGCTCGTTCGCGCTGGCCGCCAGCTTCGTCCTGTTCGTCTACAACATCTCCAAGACCCTGCGCTCGAAGGAGACGGTCGGCAACGACCCGTGGGACGCCGCGACGCTGGAATGGACGATCCCGTCGCCGCCACCGGTCTACAACTACAAGGTCATCCCGACCGTCACCAACCGTGACCAGTTCTGGGCCGACAAGTACGGTACCGGCACGCACCACGACGAGGAGAGCGACGTCGAGGTCCGGATCGCCGGCATCAAGATCGGCGATTTCGGCACCAACGACGAGAACCCGGAGGACCAGGCCGCGACCCGCCGCCAGGGCAACGGGACCGGGAGCCCGGAGGCGCTCGGGAACATCGAGGAGGACGAGCACATCCACATGCCCAACCCCTCGTTCTACCCACTGATGGTCGCGATCGGCATCTTCCTCGTCGCCTTCGGGCTGATCTTCAGCCACCCGCGACTGGAGATCGAGCGGCTGAGCCTGCCGATCCTCTCGCTGGTCGGCGTATTGGTGATGCTGGTCGGGATCGCCGGCTGGTCGTTCGAGCCAGCCTCCGACCCGGAGCCGGAGATCGACGACGCCACCCCCATCGGGACCTCTTCGGCCCACGCCTAGGACAGGGACGGGCGGCCTCGTGCCGCCGGTCGATCATCGGGAGCAGTGACCTTGGCAACGACGGCACTCGAGGTGCAGCGGGCGGGCGGCGGGACGGGACATGGCTCCGACCATGGCTCGTCCAGTCACCCGCCGACCAGCACCGGCATCGACAGCAAGAAGCTGCTGATGTGGTGGTTCCTGGGCAGCGAGTGCGTGCTGTTCGGCTCGCTGATCGCCACCTTCATGATCTACCGCAACCGGGCCCAGGACCTCTCGTTCGGCGCGCTGGACGAGACGGGCATCACGGACACCGGCCTCTACGCGACCGGTGGTCCGTTCCCGAACCAGATCCTCGACCAGCTCTACACGGCGGTCTCGGCTGGCATCCTGCTGTTCAGCTCGTTCACGATGGTGCTGGCGGTCGCGTCGATCGGTCGCGGCAACATCAAGGCATTCCGGGTCTGGACGCTGGCGACGGCGATGCTGGGTGGGATCTTCCTCGCCGGTCAGTACTATGAGTACACCGCGTTCTTCCACGAGGGCCTCAGCATCCAGCAGAACATCTTCGGGGCGGCGTTCTTCACCCTGACCGGCACGCACGGGATGCACGTCTTCGTCGGCATCATCTGGCTGACGATGCTGGCGATCGTCTCCTTCCGCGGCGGAATCTCCCGGAAGGACCGCACCAACGTCGAGGTGGCCGGGCTCTACTGGCACTTCATCGACATCGTCTGGATCGTCCTGTTCACGCTCGTCTACCTGCTGCCGTACCGGGATGGCGTCCAGACCGCCGAGCCGGTCGAAGGGGCGATGCGCGTCGTCCACGCATTGCCGTTCTTTTAGCGGTCGCGCCGCTCGTTGGGCCCGGTCGAACCTGACGGGGCGAAGGGAGATCATCCATGTCGGCGACGCATATCGATTCCCAGTCCCAGGATGCCGCGGAAGGGCATCCCGGGGACCGCGTCTACTTCAACATGCTGTTCCTGCTGGCGGCCCTGACGGTGATCGAGGTGATCGTCTTCTATGTCACCGAGTCGGTCGTCCTGCGGGCCGGGATTCTGGTCGTCCTGCTGCTGATCAAGTTCGTCGCGCAGGTCGGCTGGTTCACGCACCTGCGCTACGACGACCGGCGGCTCTCGCTGGTCTTCGGCGGCTGCCTGTTCATCGCCCTGTCCGTCATGGTCGCCACGGTCGCGATGATGGCCAGCGACAATCTCTTCATCGGTCGCGCGTTCAACTAGCGGCGGTGGATCGACGATGATCCGGCCGGAGGCGATGCGTGCCGGGCGGCGCCTGTCGCCTTCTCCGTTCTCGCCCCGGCAGGGATGCCGGTTCCGACGTGTGATCGCCATGACGACAACGGGATGGCGGGTGCGGCTGACGTACCATTGGCGTTGAGCCCTTCGAACGTTATGGCGAGACATGGACCCTGTGTCTCGCCGACAGGACGCCGTCATGTCGCTACTTTCCAGTCTTGCCAATCAGCTCCCGCTGGCCCAGATCCCGGACGGTGTCCCGCGGGGTGGCTGGTATACGCACTGGTCGATCAACCCGTTCGTCCTGCTCGGAGTCTTCCTGGCTGCCGCCGCGTACATCTATCTCACTGGCTCCTGGGCCCGGCGGCAGGCCCGCCCGGACCAGTACCAGACGTTGCCCCGGCAGCGAGTCTCGTTCTTCCTGGCACTGGTGCTGTTCCTCGTCGCGCTCGGGCCACCACTGGCCGACTGGGCGACGTGGTACCTGCTCACCGCCCACATGGTCCAGCACACTCTGCTGACGCTGATCGTGCCGCCGCTGCTGCTGCTCGGGCTGCCGGCCTGGCTGATCCGCCCGGCGCTGACGCGGTTCCGGCCGGTCGAGCGGGCCGGGTTCTGGCTAACGCGTCCCGTGACGGGTCTCGCTCTCTCGGCGCTGGTTACGATCGTCTTCCACGTCCCGGCGGTCATGGACGTCACCTGTACCAACCCGAGCCTCCAGGGGTTCGAGCGGTTCAGCTACGTCTTCGCCTACCTGCTGTTCTGGTGGTCGATCGTCGGGCCGCTGCCGGAGTGGCCGAAGCTGAGCGAGCCGCTCCAGTGTCTGTTCCTGTTCCTGCAGATGCTGCCAATGATCCTCGTCGGGGCGCCGATCACGCTGGCGAACTCGGTGATCTACAGCCACTACACCGAGCACCCGTTCGGACTGTTCGACGTCGACCCGCTCGTCGATCAGCAGGTTGCCGGGCTGCTGATGTGGGTTCTTGGGATGGTCGGGATGCTGATCCCGCTGTCGTTCATCTTCCTGCGCTGGGCGGGACGGCAGGACGCGGAGGCCCGAGGCGACAACCGCCCGCCGGCCCCACGCAGCGCCGGCGACTAGGCCATCGACCGATGGCACTCGATGTGTGCCGCGGTGACAACCGCTGGCGCTTCCGAACTCGCGCATCGGTGCCTATACTGGGGGAGTTCCCTGCCCCGGGCGCACGGCGATCGTGAACCGAGACGATCGCCACCACGGTGACCCCGGCCCATGCCCGGACGGTCTCCCTGCTGGAGCGAGCCATGGTCGTTGCCCAGTCACCGCCCCCACCGACGATCACGTCCGTTCGGCCGACGGCCTATCGCGAGCCGACGCCTCCGTCCGCGCCCGACGATCAGGTGCCGGTCTGGGCGTTCGTCTGGACCCTGTTCGGGTTCAAGATGGCGATCGTCGGCATCATCCTCTACACCCATCCCGGCCACGCCACCAATCTCCTCGTCCTGGCGACGACGTGGTTCTGGGTGATCATCCCGATGATCGCGCTGACCGGTCCGGTGGTGTTCCGCTGGCGGCTGATGAAGATCCGGAAGCGCCGGGCCGCCCTGCGGCGGTCGGAATGGGTCATGGATGCTGACCGGATCAGTCCCGGCAGCGACTGACAGCCATCCTGGACGCCCCAGATGACCGGAGGCTGGCCCACGGGCCGACTCGGATGTGGCAGTGGAGCCGGATCGCTGGACAAGCGCCGGGCCGACCGGCGAAGATCACGACGAACAGTTGCATCGGTCGGCGGCGACGCTGGCCGCCGAGGGCGTCCGGGAGACAGGTCCGTGAGACAGCAGGCGAACTTCGGCAAACTCTTCCTCCGACCGATCATCCTTCTCGTGATCGTCTTCGCGCTGGCGGTCGGCTTCGTCGTTGGCTACGGCGAGTGGCTGCTGGCGGCTACGGACTCGACGATCAAAAAGGACTCGTTCGCGCGACCCGAGATCTGGGTGGCCGTCATCTCCGGGGCGGTGATCGTGCTCGTCGCCGGACTGGTCGCCTACAGCCCGGCCGGTCGCTTCGCCTTCCTCGAGCGCGGTCAGATCGTCGGCCGGGAGCCGATCTTCGCGCCGCCTCCCCCGGGGCCGTCCGCCATCGCCCGGAGTGGCCCCACGGGGAACGTCAGCCAGATCGACCAGGGCTACACACTGTTCCTCCGCGATGAGCCGCTGGCCTACGTGGTCGGCACCGTGCCCGGTCGCCGCGGGCAGGGCGGGTACCTCTACGCCGCCGGGTTCGAGGGGAACGCCCGCCAGATCTGGGTGCCGGTCGGCGCCGTCGCCGATGTCTACCCGGACAGCCAGTCCGCCTTTCTGACCGCCCGGGGTATGAACCCGAATGACTGGACGGTCATGCCGGAATCCGTCAAACCGGTCCGGGGTTCCTGAGACCCGGTCGGACGTACACGAATACAGCGAACCGACGCGGGTCTGGCTCGTGGGGCACATGCCTCGATGAGTTGGCCCGTGTTTCGTTTGCCACGCGTTTTGTCTGCCCGCAAGCGTGGATGTCGGGATCGGTGCGGTGCCCTTCTGTAGGGGAGTCCGCTTGCGGCTCCCGGCCGCCGCAGCGGCCATCGCCCCGCAGGGCGATAACTGGCCTGGGTTCAACCATGTCCAATGGTGACGGTGGCGTTCGATTGCAGATTCCTGTCGTCGGTGGGTTCAACGGGCACAAGCCGGTTGCGCGGCGCGGCCTCGCCTGACGGCGAAGGCCGCTGCGGTGGCCGGACGGGCAAGCCCACGCGCCTACGACGATGCCGTGAGGAGCGCGAAAAACGGGTCCGTCATCAGATCGACCAATCGGTCGGAACCGGAGAGAGACCGGCGCCGGGGTCCCGACGAGAGTGGCACAATGGCGACCGGACGAGACCAGACCAGAGAGAGGGATCCGGCGCGATGACCACTGCAAAGATCGACGGGACGACCATCGAGATCACGACCGGTCTGACGGCGGAGTTGCGGGCCGCGGCGGAGGCGTCCGTCGAGCGGGTCGCGATGCTGGCGGGGGAGGTGGCACTCGTTGCCGCGCCGTCCAACCACGAGGCCGACCGGGCCCGGTTCGTCGCCGACCAGCTGCGGTCGATGGGGTACGAGCCGGAGATCGACGAGGTCAGCAACGTCATCGTCCGGCGCGGGACGCGGGGTGGCCCGGCGATCCTGATGATGGCCCACACTGACACCGTCTTCCCGTTCGACGTCCCGCTGCGGGCGGAGCGCGACGGCGACTGGCTGTCCGGCCCCGGCGTCGGCGACAACAGCACGTCGGTCGCGGCGGTGATGACGGCGCTGGCGATCCTCGACGAGCATGAGGTCGCGACGCCGGCCGACCTGATCGTCGTCTTCAACGTCGGGGAGGAGGGGCTCGGCAACCTGCGCGGCGCCCGGGTCGCGACCGACCGCTTCGCCGGCGACGTCTCTGGCGTGCTGGTGATCGATGGCAAGATCGGCCATGTCACCAACGGTGGCGTCGGCTCCAGCCGCTGGCGGGTCACGGTCGCCGGTCCCGGCGGCCACTCGTACATGCACTTCGGCCGGCCGAGCGCCATCCATGGGCTGGCCGGGATCATCGCCGGGATCGCCGCGATCCCCGTCCCGAAGGAGCCGAAGACGACGCTGAATGTCGGCATGATCAGCGGCGGAACCTCGGTCAACACGATCGCGGCGACAGCTGAAGCGATCGTCGACCTGCGGTCGGAGAGCGCCGGGTCGCTGGCCGAACTGGTCGCCAACGCCCGGTCCGTCGTGGAGCGCCTCGGCGAGAGCGGCCAGGGCCTGACCGCGACGATCGAGATCCTTGGCGAGCGGCCGGCCGGCGTGCTGCCGGTCGAGACGCCGCTGATCCAGCTGGCGGCCGACAGTGCCCGGCTGATTGGCCACGAGCCCCGCTTCAACACCTCCAGTACCGACGCCAACATTCCGATCTCGCGGGGCATCCCGGCCGTCTGCGTGGGGATCTACGACGGCGAGGAGGCCCACACCGTCAACGAGCGGGTCTTCGTCCCGTCGCTGCGGCTGGGGATGGTCCATCTGGTCGATCTGATGATCCGGGCCGGGACCCTTCCGGCGTAGAGGGTGGTGTCGCCATGCGGGTCCGGAGTCTCGATCACCTCGTCCTGACCGTCGCCGACATCGAGCGCAGCGTCGCGTTCTACGCCGGCGTGCTCGGCATGGAACCGGTGACGTTCGGCGACGGCCGGACGGCACTGCGGTTCGGCCATCAGAAGATCAACCTCCACGGGCCGGGCGAGCCCATCCTGCCGCGGGCCACGCAGCCGACGCCGGGCAGCGCCGACCTCTGCTTCCTGGTCGACGCCCCGCTCGAGGACATCGTCTCCCGGCTGGCGAAGCACGGGATTCCGCTGGAGAGCGGGATCGTCAAGCGGGACGGCGCCGCCGGGCCGCTCCGCTCGGTCTACCTGCGCGACCCGGACGGCAATCTGATCGAGCTGAGCAACTCGCTGATGCAGCTCCCGGCGAGTTGATCGACCGTCGGCACAACCGGTCGATTCCTCAGGAAGCGGGGCCGATCGGCAGATGCCGGGGTCGGGATCGTCCGGGTCGAACGAGGAACCTGTGATGTCGCTCCGGACGGTCATCGCCACACGCTACGTGACGCCGCTGCGCGAGGGGGGCTCGCTGCCCGCCATCGCCGAGGCGGACGACGACGGCATGTACGTCGTCAAGTTCCGCGCCGCCGCCCAGGGACCACGGGCGCTCGTCGCCGAGGTCGTCGCCGGCGAGATCGGCCGGACGCTCGGCCTGCCCGTCCCGGAGCTCGTGCTGGTCGAGATCGACCCGGAGTTCGGGCGAGCCGAACCGCATCAGGAGATCCAGGACCTGCTGATCCGGAGCGTCGGGCTGAACCTGGGGATGGACTACCTGCCCGGCTCGCTGACCTTCGACCCGGTCGCCGCGTCTCCACCAGACCCGGACCTCGCGGCCCGGATCGTCTGGTTCGATGCCCTCGTGACGAATGTCGACCGGACGGCCAGGAACACCAACCTGCTCCGCTGGCACCGCAACCTCTGGCTGATCGACCACGGGGCGGCGATGTACTTCCATCACACCTGGAACGACGTGCCGACCCAGGCGCGGACGCCGTTCAGCCGGGTCCAGGACCACGTCCTGCTACCGTTCGCCGGACCGATCGCGGACGCTGACGCCGAGCTTCGGGCACGGCTCGATGATGCCGAACTGACCCGCATCCTGGACCTGGTTCCGGACGGATGGCTGGATGACCAGGCCGGCTTCATGGACGTCGAGGCGCACCGTGCGGCCTACGTCGACTACTTCGTCCGCCGGCTGGCGGCCGCCGATCGATTCACCGGGGAGGCCGACCGTGCCCGTAGCGCCATCCAGCCCGCCTGAGCCACCGCGACGGACCACCGTGACCCCGCCGACCGACCGGCAGATCTGGACCCGCGCCATCGTCATGGCGGCGGTGCTGGCCCTGTTCGTCGCGATCGCCTTTGGCCGGTTCGAGACCGAACGGGTGATCCGGCTGTTCATCCTCTGGGCCGTCCCGCTGGCCCTCGCACTCGGTGGCCTCTTCACCCTGATCAATCGCCCGTCGTCGGGTCGGAAACAGTGATGAGTGGGCTAGTGGCCTGCCAGTCGTCATTCGCCAGGCACGATCCGTCGATGTCGCACGGGGCGTGCTTCCCTCCCCGGGACTCGTCGCAGCCGACGGTCGACGACGGGCGATCGGAGTGCGACGAGTCACCCCAAGCTGGGGGTGGGGACCGGCTTCGGGTCAGCCAGATGACCCTTGACAGACCCCTGGAGTGGCCGTCGATTGAACGGCCTGGGACCGATCACTGTGTACTCATCCGCGGCGTCGCGAATGCGAATGCGAAGCGCCTTGCGCCTTGCGGCGCGGACGAGGCAAGCCATGTCCCCACGACGGGTCAGTGCCGACGGGTCCTGATAGTGTCAGTTCTTCTACTGATCGGATCCGTCCGGATGGGCTTCGACGTGGTGGTGGATTCGTGACGGCGGAGCAACCGTGGGTCCGGTTCGAGTACGCCGTCATCCGGGTGCTGCCACGGGTGGAGCGGGGCGAGGCGATCAATGCCGGCGTCGTGCTGTTCTGCCGCGCCCGTCGCTTCCTCGGGGCGCGGGTCGGGCTGGGCGAGTCGCGGGAGGTGGCGCTGCGGGCGATCGCGCCGGGGGTCGACCTCGACGCGATCCGGGAGCGGCTGGAGATCGTGCCGCTGATCTGCGCGGGGGCGCCCGGCTCGGGCCCGATCGGCCAACTGACGCAGGCGGAGCGGTTCCACTGGGTCGTCGCGCCGCAGAGCACCGTCGTCCAGCCCGGCCCGATCCACACCGGGATCTGCACCGACCCGGCGCGGGCGCTGGATGCCGCCTACGCCGAGATGCTCGGTCTGGCCGATGGGCGATAGGATCGAGGGGAAGTCGTCGGCGCGTGCGTGGCACTGGTCGAGGTGATCGGCACCGTCAGGACTTGCGGAGCCGGCATCTCTGCGATCGGATCCGATTGGGGTTCAGCGTGGCTGCCGATCGGTCATGTCCTCGCGGGTTGGCAGCGAATCGGCGTGGGGAGTTCCGGCCCTGCCTGCCCGGAAGGGTGATGCGCGCACGGACGGGTCTGACCGACCATAGGGACGCAGCCTCGCGTCGTCGGCCGGTTTGCACCCGGACCGGTGTCCCGGATGCAATCCATGACCCCCAACACCTTCTCATCGACAGGACTTCACCCAGATGGAATCGACCGCCTACACCTCGATGCGCTACGCCATGCGTGGCGACGAGCCACGCCGGACGCTCTCGAAGGCGACGCTGCGCCGGATCGGCACCTTCGCCCGGCCCCACCGCCGCCGGCTGATCCTGTTCCTCATCCTGAGCGTCGTCTCGGCCGTCCTCGCGGTCGCGACACCGACGCTGGCCGGGCGGGTCGTCAACACGATCACCGACGGGGGTGCGGAACGCACGGTCATCCGGCTGGCGGCGATCATCGGTGGGATCGCCGTCGCGGAGGCCGGCATCGGCGTCCTGACCCGCTGGCTGTCGGCCAGCATCGGCGAGAGTCTGATCCTCCAGCTCCGGACATCGGTGTTCGACCACGTCCAGAGCATGCCGATCGCCTTCTTCACCCGGCTGAACAACGACGTGATCGGCGCCCAGCGGGCCTTCAGCGACACGCTCTCCGGTGTCGTCAGCAACGTCGTCACGCTGGCCCTGACGCTGGTCGTCATGCTCGGGATCTCGTGGCAGATCACCCTGGTCTCGCTGCTCCTGCTGCCGGTCTTCGTGCTGCCGGCCCGGCGGATGGGCTCGCTGCTGGCCCGGCTCCAGCGGGAGTCGGCCGACTACAACGCGATGATGAGCTCGCAGATGACGGAGCGGTTCTCGGCGCCCGGCGCGACGCTGGTGAAGCTGTTCGGTCGCCCAAAGGAGGAGTCGGCCGAGTTCGCCGCCCGGGCCAGCCGCGTCCGCGACATCGGGGTCCGCTCGGCGATGGTCCAGTTCGTCTTCGTCACCGCGCTGACGCTGGTTTCGGCGCTGGCGCTGGCGGCCGTCTACGGGCTCGGCGGGTTCTACGCCCTTCGCGGACAGCTCGATGCCGGTTCCGTCGTCGCCCTCGCCCTGCTGCTGACCCGGCTCTACGCGCCGCTGATCGCCCTGGCCAGCGCCCGGGTCGCGGTGATGACCGCGCTGGTCAGCTTCGAGCGGGTCTTCGAGGTGCTGGACCTCGAGCCGCTGATCTCCGACCGGCCCGACGCCCGGACGGTTTCGGACGGACCGGTCTCGGTCGAGTTCGAGCACGTCTCCTTCGCCTACCCGTCGGCCGACAAGGTCTCGCTGGCATCGTTGGAGGAGGTCTCGACCCTCGACACCCGTGGCGGCGTCGAGGTGCTGCATGACATCTCGTTCCGGGTCGAGCCGGGGCAGCTGGTCGCCCTGGTCGGGTCGTCTGGGGCCGGCAAGTCGACGATCGCCCAGCTCGTTCCGCGGCTCTACGACGTCGATGAGGGCGCGGTGCGGCTGTCCGGCGTCGACGTTCGGGATCTGTCGGCCGAGTCGATCCGCCAGACGGTTGGGATGGTGACGCAGGACGGCCACCTGTTCCACGACAGTCTGCGCGCCAACCTGCTGCTCGCCCGGCCGGAGGCGACGGAGGACGAGCTCTGGGAGGCGCTACGCCGGGCCCGGCTGGTCGACCTGATCCGGGAGCTGCCGGACGGCCTGGAGACGGTCGTCGGCGAGCGCGGCTACCGGTTCTCCGGCGGCGAGCGCCAGCGCCTGACGATCGCGCGGATGCTGCTGGCCCGGCCGTGGGTCGTGATTCTGGACGAGGCGACGGCCTCGCTGGACTCCACGTCGGAGGCCGCGGTCCAGGCGGCGCTGGCCGAGGCGCTGTCGGGCCGGACGGCGGTCGTGATCGCGCACCGGCTCTCGACGGTCCGGGCGGCCGACCTGATCCTCGTGATCGAGGCCGGGCGGATCGTCGAGCGGGGCAGCCACGATGAGCTGCTGGTCCTTGGCGGGCGGTACGAGGAGCTGTACCGGACGCAGTTCGCCGAGCAGCCGGCGGCCCTGGAGGCCAGCGCCGCCGACTGACTCCCAACCATTGCCGGGACAGTCACCCAGCGGGTTGACGTTGGGCGGGTTCCAGTCCGCCCCAGAGGGTCGAAACGAGCGCCGTCGCCTCCGCGAGCCTAGCTTCGGGCGCCATCGGCGCGTCGCCAGCGAACCGGTTCAGGAATGCGCGCTGAAAGCAGGCTCCGAGCAGCAGGGCGGCCGTGGCGTCCGGGTCGGCATCGGGATCGATCGATCCCGCCCGTTGCTCCCGTCGAAGGAACATCGCCAGCGCATCGAGCGGCTTCTGGGGTCCGGCGCCCTGCTCGCGGACGGCGCGGCTGTGCCGGGCCAGCAGGTCCGGCTCGGCAAGGACCGATCCCGCGATCGGCAACGACGCCTCATAGAACGCCAGGCCGGCGGCGATGATCTCGATCAGCGTCTCACGGATTGGGTGGCTGCCGGCTCGTTGGCCGGCCGCCGTCATCAGCGTGACGAACGAGGGCAGGCGCTCGCCCAGGACGGCGACGAAGACGTCCTCCTTGCTCGTGAAGTGCTTGTAGATCGTCGCCTCGGAGTAGCCGGCGGCGGCGGCGATCTTCCGGGTCGTCGTCCGGGCCACCCCGTCGCTCCGCATGACCTGCTCGGCGGCGTCGAGGATCCGGTCGCGTGTCGTCGTCATTCCGGCGTCCCTCTTGACGGTTAGCAAACGCTCACCTGGTCTATAGGCACCGAAGGTTCGTAAGCGTTCACTATCTCAGGGGGACCAGATGGCAGGCTCCTTTCGACCGACCCGGATGACCCGGACCGTTAACGCGCTCATGACGCGACTCATCCGGCTCGGCATACCGCTGGGCGGGATGACGCTCCTGACCGTCACCGGTCGCCGGAGTGGGCAACCCCGGACGACGCCGGTCGCCGTCGGACAGCGCGACGGACAGCGGTGGGTGCTGTCCCCTTATGGCGAAGTCGACTGGGTCCGCAATCTCCGGGCGGCGGGTACAGCCGACCTCACCCGCCGGCGTAGGACCGAGACCGTTCGGGCCACGGAGCTGGGGGTGGACAAGGCTGCGCCGCTGATCCGGGAGACGCTCCGAACGGCGCCGTCCTTCACCCGGCGCCAGTTCTCCGTCTCAGCCGATTCCCCGATGGAAGACCTTGACGCGGCGGTCGCTCATCATCCCGTCTTCCGGCTGGAGTAACGATCGCGTGGTGGGAAGGGAGGGCCGCGACCACGGGTCCGCCCATGCCGTTCTTCCTCCTTCCACAGTGGTCGAAGACCCGCGGTCACCGGACGACCGACGACACCTCGACAGGGTGGACCTCCGGTCGAACGGCGAGTCGACAACGTCTGAGTCGGTCAGCGGGTGATCGCCGCTCGTCGTCTCGGCGCCGATCCGACCGTACTTGTTAAAGAATCCGTGACCCGCTTGACCAACAGCTGTGCTCCCGATATAGTCCGCGTAGACTAGTCGGAGTGGACCATGACTCGAACCGTACGCACCGCGCTCGCCCTGGCGGTCCTCAGCTTCCTGCATGAGCGGCCGATGCACCCGTATGAGATGAAGCAACTCATGACCCAACGGGGCCTGGCCTCGGCCGTCCGGATCAGCGGAGGCGCGCTCTACAGCACGATCGATCGGCTCATGGCGGCGGGGTTGGTCGAGGCGACCGGAACCAGCCGGGAGGGTAACCGGCCCGAGCGGACGACCTATACGCTGACGACCGAGGGAAGGACAGAATTCATGGGATGGCTCCGGAGTCTGATCGTGGAGCCCGTCCACGAGTATCCGTGGTTCGGTTCCGCCATGACGTTCATCGCACACCTCACTCCGGGAGAGTTCCTCGGCCTCCTGCGGCAGCGGGAGGAGCGGCTGGCGGAACTGGTCGAGCGGGACGTCGCGCAGTGGAATCAGGAGCCGCTTCGCCATGTTCCGAGGCTGTTCCGGGTGGAGGACGAGTACGCGCTTGAGATGCGACGGGCCGAACTGGCGTGGGTCCGGCGAACGATCGCCGAGATCGCGTCCGGCGACCTGGTCTGGCCGGACGACGTGCTGGAGTGGCAGGTTGCCAACCGGCCGAGAACGGACGACCTGCCCATGAACGATCCACCGGACGACCGATGAACGCGATCCAGACCTGACGGACGAGATCTGGCCTCGAACCTCGAATCGAGCCGCCACTGGCGCCGGACCGTCCGGCCGGGTGGGGAACAAGAGAGTATGCGTTTCCATGGCTGACCGAAACGACGCACCATCGACCATCGACACGTCCCCACAGGCCGACACCGAGCACCCACTCGTCCGAAGGCTGGTCCGGCCGCTGGCGAGCGCCCCGGTCCGCTGGGCGATGGTCGTCGTCTGGGTCGCGCTGATCGCCGCGACGACACCACTGGCCGCCAGATTGACCGACGTCCAGGAGAACGGAGCACTGGCGTTCCTGCCGGACAGCGCCGACTCGGCCAAGGTCGCCCAGCTCCAGTCGACGTTCCAGACCGACGACACGCTGACCGCCGTGATCGCTTACCAGCGGGACAGTGGCCTGACCCCCGAGGATCTGGCGGCGATCGAGGCGCAGCGGCAGCAGATCGCCCAGCAGTTACCGGGCGACCCGGTCGGGCCAGTGATCCCGGCTGAGAACGGCCAGGGTGCTCTGGTTGCCGTCACGATCCCGGCCGCCGAGGAGAACATGTACGACGACGTCCCGGTGATGCGGGAGATCATCGGTACGTCGCCCGACGGGCTCGACGCGAGCGTGACCGGCGCGGCCGGCTTCACGGTCGACCTCGTGGACGTCTTCAGCGGGATCAACGGGCGCCTGCTCGGCTCAGCCGCGATCGTCGTCGCGATCATCCTGCTGATCACCTACCGGAGCCCGTTCCTCTGGCTGATCCCGCTGGTCACCGTCGCGCTGGCCGACCGGCTCGCGACGGCGGGCGCCTATGGACTGGTCGAGCTGTTCGGTGTCCAGGCCGATGGCCAGAGCAAGGGCATCCTGCCGGTGCTGGTCTTCGGCGCCGGGACGGACTACGCCCTGCTGCTGATCTCACGCTACCGGGAGGAACTGCGCCGCCATGAGCGGCCGGCGACAGCCATGGCCGTGGCGCTCCGCCGGGCCGGACCGGCGATCGTCGCCTCTGCGACGACGGTCACCATCGGGCTGCTCTGTCTGCTGGCGGCCGACCTGAACTCCAACAAGAGCCTCGGTCCGATCGGCGCAACCGGGATCGTCGCCGCCGTCCTCGCGATGCTGACGCTGCTGCCGGCCATCCTCGTCATCGTCGGCCGGCGGGTGTTCTGGCCGTTCGTGCCGCACTTCGGGGACGTCGCCAACGAGGAGACGACGATCTGGGCGCGGGTCGGCCGGCTCGTGGCGGGCGGGCCGCGGCGGGTCTGGATCGGGATGGTCATCCTGCTGATCGTTCTCGGCCTCGGTGTCCTCCGGATCGACACCAATCTTAGCCAGAACGACCAGTTCACGACTCAGCCAGACTCCGT
>JAABUR0100006449.1_pt1 | contig 14328 bp, 17 predicted proteins | sample 5560091 | NCBI WGS metagenome assembly JAABUR01 (sample SAMN10711879, study PRJNA513375) | rock metagenome | isolation source: Antarctica rocks | place: Antarctica: Victoria Land, University Valley sud
AACCCGACGCACCCACCGCGGCGACACGCGGCCAGCCAGCCACGACCAACACCAAACGAAAGGAGAAAATGATCAAGACCAACTGCCGTCACACCGACCCCGCCGACTCACGAAAGATCGAGGCTAACGCTGCGCAGCGGCACTGCTCGACCCAGCTCGCTGGCGTATCGATCGGTGGACGGGCCGATCGGTGCAGAGCCGGTCGGTGGAGAACAATGGGCGGGTGCTGCACATCGACATTCCGATCGAACGACGCGAGTTCGATCTGGCCGGCAGCCGGATCTCGGTGCTGCTGGCCGGCACGCCGGGTGCGGCCCCGCCGGTGCTCGCCGTGCACGGTTTCGGTTCGTCGGCCCAGTACTCCTGGCAGAGCACCGGACATCTGATCGGGTTGGCCAGCGCCGGCCGGTACGTGATCGCCCCCGATCTGCTCGGTCACGGCCACTCGGCAAAGCCGTCCGACCCGGCTGCCTACACGCTGCCCGGGCTGGTCGAGCTGGCGATGACGGCGCTGGCCCGGTTCGGCCGGGGCGCCGACCCGGCCGGGGGCGCCGACCCGGCGGCCGCGTTCATCGGGCCCGCCGATCTGCTCGGCTACTCGCTGGGCTCCCGGATCTGCTGGGAGGCGGTGACCCGCGGTGGACCGTGGCGGCGAGCGGTCATCGGCGGGTACGACGGGCGGGCACTGCTGGCCGAGGTCGATGCGCGATCGCTCCGCCGGGCGCTGCGCGACGACCCGGACATGTTGGTCGATTCCGTTGCGGTGCAACAGCTATCGCCGGGTACCAGGCGGGTGGTGGAGATCGCCCGGGCGGTGCCGGGGAACTCCGTGTCGGCGCTGACTGCAGTGGTCGGCGGGATCTTCGGCACCGGGCCGGTCACCGGTGCCCCGCAGTTGCCGCTGATGCTGGTCGCCGGGTCCGACGATCCGTTCGCCGCCGGCTGCGAACGTTGGGCGAACAGCCTGCCGGATGCCACGGTGCTGACGGTCCCGCGCCGCGACCACGTCAGTACTCTGCCGGCCGGAGTGTTCCGCCGAGCGGTGACGGATTTCCTCGGCCGATGAACTCCGGGTAAAGCGGACATCGTTCACAGACGATCCACAGCGCCCCCGCAGGCGGGCCGCAGCGATGTCGATAGGCTGGGGCGAGGATCGGCCCGTTCGGGGCACGAAATCTCGGGAGGCCAGTAGTGACCACCATCGCGCCCGTCGGCAGAGCGCTCGTCGTGTCCGTCACCGATGATCTGGTGCACGGTGACGGTGATCATGGTGCGGGGGCGTTGGTCACCGAGTTGCTGGTGGAAGCCGGGTTCGTGGTCGACGGCAGCGTCACCGTGCCCAGTGAACCGGTCGACATCCGATCGGCATTGAACACCGGGGTGATCGGCGGCGTCGACCTGATCGTCACCATCGGCGGTACCGGCGTCACCCCGCGCGACGTCACCCCGGACATCACTGACGAGGTGATCGACCGGGCGTTGCCGGGTATTGCCGAGGCGATCCGCTGGTCCGGGATGGCTGCCGGCGTCACCGATGCGGTGGTATCCCGCGGCATGGTCGGGGTGTCCGGTTCGACGGTGATCGCCAACGTCGCCGGCTCCCGGGCCGCGATCCGGGACGGCTTGGCCACCCTGATTCCACTGGCCCTGCATGCCATCGACGAACTGTCCGACCCGGTGATGGACTGACCATCGCAAGCCGTCCCGGCGCCGGTGTCGCTCTCGGCACCGTCGGCCCCACCGCATCCGAACCACAGCGATCAGATAGCACTGCGCCCCACCGGAATCCGGCGGGGCGCAGTGGGGTATGCCCACCATCGGGCATTGGTCAGTTGTTGTCGAAGGTGTTCTTCGTCGCGTCCTTGGCGTCGCCCGCGGCGTCACCGAGGTCGGCGCCGGCGTCCTTGACGTTATCCACCGCGTCATCGGCCTTGTCGCCCGCGTCGTTGCCGGTCACCTTGTCCTTGATGTCGCCGGCCACGTCGGACACCTTCTCCCCGACATCCCCCGCAACATCCTTGATCTTGTCGACCGCGTCTTCGGCAAATTCCTTCGCCTTGTCGATGAAGCTCATGGATTCCTCACCTTCGTTGTAGAACGCCTGTGTGACAGGCTCTCCAGCATGACGGTACCGGGCGAGGGCGTATCCGGCACTCGGGATGACGAACCCACCGGCGACAACCGGGCGACTGCGGCGGAACCGGCGTCCGAGAACGCTTCATCACCTGCGGAGAGCCCGCCGGATCTCGGGCCGATCGACCACCGGCGACTGGCCGAGGTCTTCGGTATCGACGCCGTTTTCCCCGAAAGCACCATCGACGACCGGGATCCGGCCGCGGGTGATGGCGCTGCCCACGCCCGCACCAGCTGGTTCAACGAGAACCGGCCGCCGCACCACGACAGGTGACGGTGGGGCGCGGCGGGAGATCAGCTGAACCGTACGGCGATCTCGCCGATCAGCGCGGCGGCGGCCAGCGCATCGGCGTCGCGTTCCGGGACGGCGACGATCGCCAGCCGTTCGCCCTGGCCGGCAGCTGCGCCGATCGCCGGACCGGCGGTGCGGTTCGAGTTCGCACCGGGGACAGCCAGCACCACTGCATCGGTGGTCAGCCGCCGCGGTGCGCCACCGTCGTCGACGACCAACACGGTGACGTGCGCGCCGGGCTGCAGCAGGGTGGTGGTCGCCTGGTCGGCCAACCGGATCGGTACCGCGACCCGGCCGGGCCCCGGATCGGGTCCTGCCGGTGGGGTGATCCGGGCGTCGGTGACGATCTCGCCCTTGCGGACGGGGGCGGACAGCGTGCGGCCGCGGGCGGTGGCCGGATCGACGAGCGCGCCGTCCGGGACGGTCGGCAGCCGGACGATCCGCAGATCCTGGGATGCCAGGACGGTTCCAGCCGGTAGGTCGTGACTGATGGCCAGCACGGCGATACCAGGATCGGGTGGCTGCGGCCGCCCGATTGCCAGCACCGCGGCCACCGCCACTAGTGCGACGGCCAGCAGTCGGCGCAGCGTCCTGGCTCGTCGCCCTCCCCGCCGACGCGCCCGCAAGGCACTGCCGAACCGGTCCGGCCAGCGTGGTTGAAGGGCACGCGGACCGGTTCGGCCGGTCGGTGCTCGGCCGCTGCGGCCGGCTCGGCGGTCTGGGCCGCCACGTCTGGATCCCATCGGTTGACGGTAGGTCGACGCCGTCACATCCGACATCGATCGCGGGTCAGGATGTGGACGAACAGCGCTGTGTGGACAACTCTGCTTCTGTCGGCGCCCGTTCAGCCCGCAGTGACTCGCAGGATCCGGTCGTCCCCGTCGACCGGGTCACCGCGACCGTCGGTGTTGGAGGTGGTCAGCCACAGGCTGCCGTCCGGTGCCACGTTGACCGTCCGCAGCCGGCCGTGCTCGTCGCGGAAGTGCGCGATCGGCTCGGCGGTCTGCAGTCCACCCGCCGCAGTGAGCGGGATCTGCCACAGCGTCCGCCCACCCAGGCCGGCCATCCAGACCGACCCCTGCCAGATCGCAATGCCGCTGGGAGAAGCGTCGTCGGTTGCCCAGACCCGTTGCGGCGGAAGATATTTCGGATCGTCGCTGGGGCCCTCGATGATCGGCCAGCCGTAATTGCCACCGGCGGAGATCAGGTTCAGTTCGTCCCAGGTGTCCTGACCGAACTCGGCCGCCCACAGCCGCCCCTGCGCGTCGAAGGCCAGGCCCTGGACGTTGCGATGGCCGTAGCTGTAGACCAGCGGTGCCTGACTGAACGGGTTGCCCGTGGCGCCGCTGCCGTCCGGGTTGATCCGCAGGATCTTCCCGCCGAGATAGCCGAGATCTTGTGCACCGTCCCGGTTCCCGGCGTCACCGGTGCCGATGTACAGCAGTTTGTCCGGGCCGAACGCAAGCCGACCACCGTTGTGATTGCCCGCCGCCGGCAACCCGGTGATGATGGGCTGTAGGTTGCCGATCTTCCCGTCGATCACCGTCAGCCTGGCCACCCGGTTGTCGTCGGCGGTGCTGAAGTAGACGAATACGGCATGGTCGGCGGCGAAGCCCGGGGAGACGGCCAATCCGAGCAACCCGCCTTCGCCGTTGTGTACGACACCCTGAACGATGCCGGCGTCTCCAACCGTTCCGCCGGCCGTCACGGTCCGGACCGCACCCGAGTCGCGGTCGGTCACTAGCGCGCTACCGTCCGGCAGAAACCCGACGCCCCAGGGTGTCTGCAGTCCGATCGCCAGATCCGCGGCCGTGACGTTCGTCAGCGGAGCGGTGCTGGATTCCTGCGACGCAGTGGCGGGCGGCGTGGTGTCGCCCCAGGAGGTGGATGGTGCGGGCGTGATCGACGATCCCACCGTCGCGCTCCCGGGTGTGCCGTCTCGGTTGGTGTCGCTGGTCGAACCGGCGGCGCTGGTTGCAACGACGGCACTGGATGTGGCGACGCCGCTGGACTCAGTGGCGGCGGCCGGTGTCGAGGCATTGGTCGGCGCTGCGGCGGGATCGGCGGAGCAGGCCGCCAACACGCAGCAGAGCAGTGCAGCAACGGCGCGTGCAGCGCTGGCAAGTGCTGGTCGGCGAGCCACCGGTCCAGTGTGCCTGACCAATAGTGGGACGTTTGGTGCGCTGTTCGGCGGAATCTGCGCCGAGATGGCAGATTTCGCGATCTGGCGTACCAAACGTCCCACTCACAGGTTGGTGGGGCCGCCCGATTCCGGTCGGAACGTCCTTCAGCAGGATCGGGACGCCGGCGCTCCGGGAGGCAGCAGGATCGGAGCCTGACGGTTCTGCAGGGGCCAGCAGGATCAGGACCTTGGGGCGCTGGCTGCCGGTTTATTGGCCGAACCCGACGACGTCGAGGTGGACGACCCACTGCCGGAACTGCCGCTCGAGCTGCCGGAACTGCCGCTCGAGCTGCCGGAATTGCCGCTCGAGCTGCCGGAATTGCCGCTCGAGCTGCCGCTCGAGCTGCCCCTCGAGCTGCCGGGCGAGGAACTGCCGCCGTTGGTCGAGCTCGAACTGGCGGCTGCCGGGGTCTTCTCGGAGGACTTGCCGTCGGATTTGGCGTCGGATTTGGCGTCCGACTTCTCCGCCTTGGCCGGCTCCTTGGCGGAATCCGCCCCGGCGTTCCCGCGCGCATCGTTGCGGTAGAAGCCGCTGCCCTTGAACACCACGCCGATCGATCCGTAGACCTTGCGCAGCGCGTCGCCGCACTCGGGACAGACCGTCAACGAGTCGTCAGTGAACCTCTGCACGGCCTCGAAGCGGTGATCGCACGTGGTACACGCGTATTGATAGGTGGGCACGGAATCCTCCAGTAAGCGCCGGTGAGCGCTGGCACTCTCCCACTAAGACTGCCAACATCAAGGGTGTCAACGCAAACTACGCCTGCACTGTTCCGACTCTTCCGGCTGACGCAGCTCCGGTCTTTCGGACGCGGGCAGCTCCGATTTTCTGCCCCGCCCCGCCCCGGTCGGTACCGCTCCGGTCGGTACTGCTCCCGGTCGGCATCGTGCCGGCGATCAACGACCGATCCCGCGCAGCCCGCCGCCGGGAGTCACCACGGCGGTGACCGGGGCGTCGAAATCTTCAGCGGGCAGTTCGTCGACCAGTTCGTCGTCGAACAGCACCGCGATCCGTCGCCCGGACAATCTCGGCAAGGTCCGGTCGTAGTGCCCGCCGCCGCGGCCCAGCCGGGTACCGCGGGCATCGACCAGTAGCGCCGGGATGAGCACCGCCTCCGCTCCGGCGGCAGCCGCGGGGCCGAGCGCCGGCCCGGTGGGTTCCGGAATGCCGAACGGGCCGGCCGTCAGCTCCGGCGTGTAGTCCGCCCAGTCCAGCGCCGCCCCGGGTCGGGTCAGCGGCACCAGCACTCGGGTGCCGGCGGCCAGCAGCAGCGCGGGCAGCTCCGGCGACAACGGTTCGGTGGGCAGCGGCAGGTAACCACACACCGTCGATGTGCCGGCCAGCTCAGCGCGCAGGTGCCCGACGATGGCCGCCCGGGCCGCGGCGATCTCGCCGGTGGGACGGGACCGCCGTCGATCCAGCGCCCACCGTCGCCACAGCTGTTTCTCCTCGGTCGGGGTGGGTGCGGGCACAGCAACACGGTAGAACTCGTGGCGGTCCGCGGCCCGCTCGCCGGGCAACCCGCTAGCGTTGAGCGCTGACCACCGGAAATGTCGCGGAGCGGAGCGACCTGGAGTCCTCGAGCGGAGCCACTGGATGAGATCGGTCACCGAGCAGCTGGATCGGGTGCTGAAAGCGGCGCTCACCCCACCGCCGGTTCGGGTTGCCATCTCGGAGGCGCAGGGGCTGCTGTGCGCCGAGGAAGTGGTGGCCTCCGCGGCGCTGCCGTCCTTCGATCAGGCGGCCGTCGACGGTTACGCAGTGCGCTCCATCGACGTCCGTCATGCCTCGGCGAACGTGCCGATCTCGCTGCCGGTGGTCGGCGAGATCGCCGCCGGGTCCCGGTCCGCCCACCGGTTGCAACCCGGGCAGACGGTCTATGTCGACACCGGTGCGCCGCTGCCGACCATTGCCGACGCGGTGGTGCCGTTGTCGGCCGGCCGGCCGGCCGGCGCCAGAGTCGACATCACCCGCTCGATCGAGTCCGGTGACTACGTTCGGCGGACCGGCGAGGACGTCCAGCCCGGTGACGTGGCGGTGCGCTCCGGCGCTTTCATCGGTGCCGCCCAAGTGGGTCTGCTTGCGGCGGTGGGGCGGGACAAGGTGTTGGTGCATCCGCGACCACGGCTGACCATCATCTCGCTGGGGGAGGAATTGGTCGACGTCTCCCGCACCCCCGGCCCCGGTCAGGTGTACGACGTGAACTCGTTCGCATTGGCCGCCGCCGCCCGCGATGCCGGCGCCGAGGTGACCAGGGTCGGCATCGTCACCGACGACCCGAAGCGGCTGGCCGAGCTGGTGGAGGCCAGGCTCCTGGTGTCCGAACTGCTGGTGATCGCCGGCGGCGCCGGCGGCCGGTACGCCGACCGGATCACCGAGGTGCTCTCCGACCTCGGTGAGATCGACCGCACCAGGGTGGCCATGCAGCCGGGATCCACCCACTCGTTCGGGCTGATGGGCAAACACCAGATCCCGACCTTCCTGCTGCCGTCGAATCCGGTGTCGGCGCTGGTGGTGTTCGAGGTGGTCGTCCGGCCGGTGATCCGGGTGATGTTAGGGCGCCGCAACCCTTATCGGCGCACCATCACCGCCCGCACACTGGCCCCGATCGACTCACCGGACGGCCGCCGACAGTTCCTCCGCGGCCAACTGATGCGCGACGAGGATGACGACTATCTGGTGCACATCCTCGGCGCCGGGGGCTCGCATCTGCTGGCCTCGTTGGCCGAGGCGAACTGCCTGGTGCTGATCGACGAGGACACCACCGCGCTGCCCACCGGCGCCGAGGTGACGGTGTCTTTCCTGGCCCAACGGCCCTGACGACATGACCTCCGCAGGTCTGCCGGCCTTTGCTGATCGGGCCGGTGACGGGCGATGAAGTCGCAGCCCGGCGGGCCGCCCGGCGGCATCCCACAGCTGCTCGGGCCGATACCCAGCCGCGCCGGCGAGGTGGCACTGCGGCCGCTGCGGCGCGGCGACGGCACCGCCTGGAGATCCATCAGGATCCGCGACGAACGATTCCTCCGACCGTGGGACGTCACCAGCACGCTCACCTGGGCCGGCCGGCACAGCCGACCGGAATGGCGACGGCACCGCCGGCAACTACGGCAGGCAGCGCTGCGCGGCGAGGCGATCTCGTTCGCCATAGTTGTCGGCGACGTCTTCGTCGGCCAGGTGACCTTCGGCGGCATCCAACGCGGGGCGCTGCGATCTGGTTGGGTCGGCTACTGGGTCGATTCCACCCTGCACGGCAACGGCATCGCGACCAGGGCGCTGGCCCTGGCGGTCGACTTCGCCTTCAGCGCCGGAGGCCTGCACCGGGTGGAGGCGACCATCTCGCCGGTCAATGTGGCCAGCCAGAAAGTGGTGCAGCACTTGGGCTTTCGGCACGAGGGAATATTGGTCAAGTACCTGGACATCGACGGCGGCTGGCGCGATCATCTGCTCTACGCACTGACCATCGAGGACGTCCCACGCGGCCTGGCCGACCTGGTGGAAAGATTGCCCCAATGAGCGATTCCGACCCGGGCGGCAAACCTGCCCCGGGAGCCACCGGGCCGGCCGGCGACGACGAGCAGGATCCGGTCGAACGGGCCGTCCGCACCCGGGTCCGGCAGCTCGTCACCCCCGATGTCGAGGTGATCGACTGTGATCCGGCGCTCGCCGACACCGCAGCGTTCTGCGCCGCCTACGGCTACTCGCCGGACGATACGGCGAACGCGATCGTGGTGATCGGCAAGTCCGAACCGCCGGTGTTCGCGATGTGCCTGGTGCTGGCCACTACCCGGCTGGACGTCAACAAGGCAGTGCGCCGACGATTCGGCACCAAGAAGGCGTCGTTCGCGGGCGCGGAGCAGACCATCGAACTCACCGGGATGGCCATCGGCGGGGTGACGCCGTTCGCCGTCCCGGACGATCTGCCGATCTGGGTGGATGCCGCTGTGATGCAAAGGGAACGGATCGTCGTGGGCGGCGGTAGCCGGAGCTGCAAAGTGGTCGGCCCGCCGGCCATGCTGACCGAGCTGCGCTCGGTCGAGGTCGTCGAGGGACTGGCCAACCCGATCGGCTGAACCGATTCCGTCCGTACGGTGGCGGACATGATCATCTGGCTCAACGGCGCCTTCGGCGCCGGCAAGACCACCACGGCGGATCATCTGTGCGAAAGACTGCCCGACAGCAGGGTTTTCGATCCGGAGACCGTCGGCATCATGCTGCGGCCGAACCTGATCGACCGTCCGGTGACCGACTTCCAGCACTGGCCCCCGTGGCGACCGTTGGTGGTCGCCACCGCGATCGAGCTGATCCGATACACCGATCAGGATCTGATCGCAGTGCAGACGATCCTGCACCGGGAGTAGGTCGAGGAGATCATCGGCGGCCTGCGGACAGCCGGCCACCTGGTACTGCATGTGCTGCTGGATGCCGACGAACCGGTACTCCGGACCAGGATCTCCCAGAGCGAGCAGGGACCGTCGGATTGGCGGCTGGAGCATCTCGCCGACTACTCGGTGGCACGGCAGTGGCTGCGCCAGGACGCCGATCTGGTGGTCGAGACCGGGCACCGCACCGCCGATCAGGTCGCTGCCGTGATTGCCGAACGGGTACTGAAACTGAGGACTCGGGTGGGTGGGCCGGGGACCCGGGTGGGTGGGCTGGGGACCCCGGTGGGTGGGCTTTAGCGTGGGCGCCCGCGTGTCGGCGGTACTCATGAGGCGGGTGTGACTAGCGTGATTCGCACCGGCTCGGCTGCCTGCGCCAGCCGTGCAGCATGCCGCGCGGTGCCGAGAGGAGTCATGCGATGCCCAACTTGCCGACCTCGCTGATCCTCGTCCTGCTCGCCGTTGCCTGGCTGGTGGTGTTGGTCCCGATGTTCGCCCGCAGCCGCGAGGCGGTTCCGGAGACCGATGACGGCGCCGCCGGTTTCCGGGTGCTGCGCCGCGCCGGCGCCAAACTCCGGCCGACCCTGCACCGTCGCCGGAACGACGAGGACGAGCAGATGGACGACGACGTGAACCACCAGTACGACGACTCGGATGACGACGAAGACACTGCTGACAATCTGGTCGAGGAACTCATCGATGACGATTACGATGACGATGAGTTCGATTCCGATGACGAGCGAGAAGTCGCGGACCGTCCGCAGCGGGTGCTGGTGCACGCCGGAGTTGCCTCCTCCGGCACCGACCGCCGCCGCGGCGCCGGCCGCCACGGCGCCGGCCGGCCGGACCTGGCTGGGACGGCCGAGCCGATCGCCGAGCACGAGTTGGATGCGGCCGACGAATGGGAGTCCGAACATCGGACGATGCCGCCGTCCCATGCCCGACCGACCGTCGATCAGCGGACCCGCCGAAGCCATACTCCGGTCCCGGCCGGTAATCTCGTGCATCGCGCCGGTCGCGGTGGCTTCGATCCCGAACACGATGCCGCCGCCGCCGCCTTCCGATTCCGGCGCCGGCGATTCGGCACTGTGGTGCTGTTGCTGCTGACCCTGGGTCTGACGGCCGGCGCGGTGCAGATCAACCGCAGCTGGGCCTTCGGTGCAGTGGCCTCCGGGCTGGCGATGGTCGGCTACCTGTTCTATCTGAGCCGGCAGGTGAAGATCGAGCGGGCCATCTCCGAGCGGCGGATGGCGCGGCTGCGACGGGCCAGGGAGATCCGGCCGACCGCAGCCCGGCAGGCCGGCCCGGAATCGCCGTACCAGCAGCACCAGCGGCCGGTCCGCCCGGCGGTTGCGGCCGCTTTGGCAGGCAACCGACCGCGTTCCGCCGTGCCACCATCGCAGCGACACGGTTACGCCAGCTCCCCGTACACCGTGGTCGACCTGGACGACAACGATCCGGCCTTCGACGATCTCGAGCAGTACGAGCCCATCGTCTACGGGCGCGCCGCGGGCCAGTGAGCGCCCGGGCCGGCGCTCGGCCGGCGGCGGCCGGTGAGCCGTACGCCCAGACCTCCGCCAGTGTCCGGTTCGACTGGGGTCTGCCCGGCGCCATGGCCATCGCCGACAACGTCGATGTGGTCGTGGTGGTGGACGTGCTGTCCTTCACCACCGCGCTGTCGGTGGCCGCCGACGCAGGTATTGAGGTCTACCCGTACCGCTTCCGGGACGCCTCGGCCGCGAGCTTCGCGGCCACCAAGCAGGCGCTGCTGGCGGTCGGCCGGTCGGAAGCCGGCGCCGCCGGGGTGAGCATGTCGCCGCTGTCGGTGCGGGCAGCCGCCCGCAGCGGTGGCGCACTGGCCGAACGCGGCCGCCTGGTGCTGCCGTCGCCGAACGGTTCGGCCATCTCCCGGACCCTGTCCGAGCGCGGAACCACCGTGGTCGGCGCCTGTCTGCGGAATGCGCCGGCGGTGGCCCTCTGGGTGCAACGACATGCCGCCGGCTCGCCGATCGCCGTGGTCGCGGCGGGCGAGCGCTGGCCCGGCGACAGCCTGCGGCCGGCCGTCGAAGATCTGTGGGGGGCCGGCGCGGTGATGGCCGCGCTCGGCGGCATCCTGTCGCCGGAGGCCCAGTCGGCAGTGGCCGCCTACCGTGGGGTGGCCCGCACCCTGCCGCACTCACTAGCTACCTGCGCATCCGGCCGCGAGCTGATCGCCGACGGGCATGGTGACGAGATCGCCCTGGCCGCCGAATCCGGCACCTCGGTCGCCGTCCCGGTGCTGCAGGGCGAGTGCTTCCGGCCCGCCTGAGCGAGTTCAACATCCCTGGCGGCGGCTGATATCCTCGACGGGCATCCGTCGCTGGCGCAGCGGACGCGGCTTGGGGCTGTAGCGCAGTTGGTAGCGCGCTTCGTTCGCATCGAAGAGGTCCGGGGTTCGATTCCCCGCAGCTCCACCATGACCGCCTTACTCGAAACATCGACCAGTTCGATGGACCCGAGTAAGTCGATCGTGTTCCTTGTAACGCCCCTGGCCGGTTGGTCGGGGGCTCTTTGGTTTCTGGCCAATGCGCGGGCTCCCGTCCAGGCTGCGTCGTGACGTTGAACGGCTTGGAGCTGCGCAAGCTCGGGTGTCTTGACATCGTGCTGGACACGCTCTTCATCCAGGAAGAGCCGATCGAAGAAGGCCTGATTCAGTAGTCGGCGGCCGCTGTCCGGGAGCCGGGCGTAGAGCTTGACAGGGTCCGTAACCAGTTCGAGGTAGCGGCGTAGTAGGTCGCCTCCGAGCGCCAGCTGGGCCGTGCTGTCCACGAGTGAGGCTTGAGCGTTGCTGCGCTGGTCTGTGATCTTGCGGAGTCGGGTGCGGATCCTGGCTTTGGGCAAGGCATCGTCGGTAGCCAGGTCAAGCAATCGTTCTTCTTGGACATCGAGCTTGGCTATCTGCGCGGTGACGCTGGAGTGAAGCTGTCGCACTGTGCGCTGTTCGTCATCGACGTTTCGGTGACGAAGGCGCGCAGTCGAGATAGGAAGCTCTCCGGAAGTTGAATGGTCGAAATGTGACGTTCAATGACGTCTTCGACTTGCCAGGCTGCCAGATGCGGCAGGTCACACAATTTGTCTTGCCTGCCACGGCAGAGAAAATATTGGTAGCGCAGACTGCCGCGACCGGTTGCCTCGGTGTAGATGAGCCGTGAGGTTCTGCCAGCTTGACGGCAGCGGTCGCAAAACAGCATGCCCTTGAGGAAATGGGTGAGCACGCGGTCGCGCTGCCCTCGCCTGGATCGCTGGTCGAGTACTTCCTGGACGCGCTCGAACAGCTCGCGGCTGATTAAGGCTTCGTGTCGGCCCTCGAAGGTCTCGCCGTTGTAGCGCACCAAGCCGAGGTAGTACGGATCGCGAAGCATTTGAAGGAATTTGTTGAGGGACACCGGTTGTAACGGACGGTTGTCCAGTGGCGCGGGTCATTAGGCCATGGTCGGCCATGGTGGCTTGCAGCCGCTCGAGGGTGTAGTCGCCAGTGGCGTATAGGTTCCATGCGAGGCGCAAGAGCGGTGCTCGCTCTTCGTCTATGGCGACCGTGTTGATCAGACGACCGTCGAATTCAACTCGGACGTTTTTGTAGCCGAGAGGGGCGCGGCCAAGCGTGCCACCGTGCTTGGCCTTCTCGCCCATCTTGTAACGAATGTCGGCGCCGTCGGACTGGGAGCGGTACTGGTTGAAGGCGGCCAGCATGCCGTGCATAAGCTGACCTTCCGGAGACTCGTCGATGTTTTCGGTAGCCGAGATCAGGTTGACACCGAGACTGTGCAGCTCGGCCATGACCAGGGCGTCATCAAGGCGGTTTCGGCTGAGCCGCGACAGCTTGTAGACACTCTCAAGCAGCTTTGCTTCGTGCGTGAGCGCCTACTCAGCAAGGAGCTAACGGAGTGGTCACGCGAAGAGCTCATGATCGGTGGCGCGCTAGCCGGAATCATGCACGGGTCCTGGCGGCGCAACAACACATCCCAGTACTTGAGCATCAGCATGCCGAACACCTTCAGCATGCCGCCCGCGTACGTCGAGAAGTTCATTCGAGAGAACGGCCTAACGAAGCTCGATCAAGACGTCTTCGAATGTTTGCGAGACAAGCTCGCCCGGCTCTACTTGGATGACGCGAGCGGCAGCGCTGGCAAGGCCTACCAGTCGGATGCAGCAACCCTGCTCAAGGGCCGCAGTCTCAAGCCTCAGTCGGCAGACCTCATTGTCACGTCGCCGCCGTACCTCCGAGTCGTCAACTACGGAACCGCGAATTGGATTAGGCTATGGCTGCTGGGCATCGACGAGGTTGGTCGTGAGAGCGGCGCAGGTCGAAAGACAATGAACGCCACGCTCGATCACCGACACACATATAGCTCGTACCGTGAGTTCATGCTCCGTACCGTTCAGGGAGTACAGCGGGTGCTAAAGCCAGAAGGTGTCACCGTCCTCCTCATCGGCGATGTCGCCGACCCAGGAAAGAAGCCGCTGCCTCTCGCCGCACAAATCTGGGATGATATCCAGCAGCACACTGACCTGCGCCTCGTCGAGATGGTTGAAGACGACCTTCCCCACCCAGAACAAGGTCAGTCGAATCTGGGGCGACACCAAGGGACAGGCCACGGACCGCGATTGTGCGTTAGTTCTCGCTCGGACCGACGGCGACCCCGACCTCAGCCGCAACGAGATTGACTGGGACGAGCAGTACAAGGACGGCGGCCCGGACGCCGCACATGAGCGGCTGAAGAAACTGAAGGTCGTCTCATAACCCATGTCTGCGACGACACAGGCCGCCACCCAGTTGACAGCAGCGGTCAGCCTGAGTGCCTATGTAATGCCCGCCCTAGGCTCGAGTCAAGCTGAGGTCTACACCGAGGCCGTCGGTGATGTGCTGGCATTCATTTGTGGCGATTGGCGACAACAACTCACCGTTACTCAGGAGACGACGCAGGTGTAGGACTCGGCCCGGTCTGGGTCCGCCGCCCCTGTACAATAGTTCGCGTCTGGTTGCGGGTGAATCTGTACCGTCCCCCGTCGAGGATTCCCGTCAATATGGGGCAGCATCAATTACAGCGCGCGCCAATTTTTCGATCTCTGATATCAGATCCCGAAGCCTGCACTGTCGCATAGCCCAAGAACCAGCTGAGCCCGCATTCATGCCAATCGCAGCCTTGGCTCGCTTCTTGCTCTGCGGACTTTCATGGCTCATCACAATCCACGGTGTAGTCGGGGTCTGAACCCTCCGGTCTCGAGTAGGGATCTGGCGATGTAGTGGGTGAGGTTCCGGAAACCGAGGGCGGAACCGCGCAGGTGTTCCAGCCGGCCGTTG
>JAABUR0100006451.1_pt1 | contig 14328 bp, 10 predicted proteins | sample 5560091 | NCBI WGS metagenome assembly JAABUR01 (sample SAMN10711879, study PRJNA513375) | rock metagenome | isolation source: Antarctica rocks | place: Antarctica: Victoria Land, University Valley sud
CGCGCCGGACAGCATCGACCGCAGGATGGCGCCCGTCCAGCGCCGGCCGATCAGCTCGACGGCCTGGTGATAGATAGGGCAGAACGATGTCTGAATACCGTGTGACGCCATACGACCGCTCCTTCCATGGACCCACGGCGGTGTGGTCGCCCGAAGCAGGTTCTGCGGCTACCGGATGCGTGGGCTTGTTCTAGCCCCTATTATTACCGATCGTAAGCGAATGCGCAAACATGATCGATCGTTCGCCATTGAAGCGATCGAACCGTGCGGTGATCTCACAACGTCGCGGCATCGGACATGGAGATGTCGGGACGGCAGCGGCCCGGACGCGTCAGTTGACAATGCAACTTACCCTCTACAGCGTCTGTTACGATAGATTAGTTGTCGGAGCTGGGCGCTCCGGTGCATCCGATCCGATAGATCAGCGGCCAGCGGGCGGGAGCGCCGCGGCCAGGGAGTTGAACGCATGTCCGCCACTCAGACATCGACGTGGGCGATCGACCAGGTCCACTCCGTCGTCGGCTTCTCGGTCCGTCACATGATGGTGACCAAGGTCACCGGGCAGTTCGAGCGCTTCAGCGGGTCGATCTCGTTCGACCCGGCCAATGTCGCTGCCGCGTCGGTCGACGTCGAGATCGAGACGGCCAGCATCACGACCCGCTCGGCCGATCGCGACGCCCATCTCCGCAGTGCCGATTTCTTCGATGCCGAGACCTACCCGACGATCACGTTCAGGAGCACCAGCGTCGAGCCGAAGGGCGACGGGTTCCGCGTGCATGGCGAACTCTCCATGCACGGCATCACCCGCCCGGTCGTCCTCGACGCCGAGTTCAACGGTTCCGGAGCCTCGCCGTTCGGCCACACCGTCGCGGGCTTCGAGGCCTCGACCAGGTTCAACCGGAGCGACTTCGGTTTGAGCTGGAACGCGGCGCTGGAGACCGGCGGTGTCATGGTCAGCGACGAGATCAGGATCAGCCTCGACATCGAGGCCACGCAATAGTCAGAGCGTCCGGCTGGTTACGAGATTGCGTTGACGAGTCTCGCGACCGCGGTCCGGCAACCGGACCGTCCAACAACACGATGCCACGTCATGTGGCAGATCAAGGAGCAATTCCTGTGGCCCGGATTCCCGCCGAGTTCCACGACCTGTTCGACAAGCCGATCCTGTTCGCCCTCGCGACCGTCATGCCGGACGGCCAGCCACAGGTGACACCCGTCTGGGGCGACATCGCCGACGGCAGGCCCAGGATCAACACCGCCGAGGGCCGGCAGAAGGACAAGAACCTCAAGGAGCGTCCTCAGGCGACGGTCATGCTGGTCGACCCCGAGAACCCGCAGCGCTGGATCGAGGTCCGCGGGACGGTCTCCGGAACGACGGACGGCGCCGATGCCCACATCGACAGCCTGGCGAAGAAGTACCTCGGCGTCGACAGCTATCCCTACCGCAACCCGGCCGAGACCCGGATCACCTATACGGTCGAGCCGACCAAGGTCACGCACAGCTAGCGTCGAGTGAGAACAGGCCCGCTCAGTTCAACACCCACTGGGACGACAGGAGCATGGATCTCCGGTCGTCCCTGTGTTCGCCGTGCGACCGGTCGACGACGCATTGGTGACGGGCCTGGACCGTCAACCCGGAAGACGGTCAGATCTTGCGTCCGGCCGCACCCACCAGGAACCGGTCGGCGGTGCGGAGGGACAGGGCCATGATGGTCAGCGACGGGTTGACGCTCAGCGAGCTCGGGAAGGTCGAGTTGTCGCTCAGGTAGAGATTCGGGACGTCGTGGCTGCGGCCGCTGGCATCGACGACGCTGCTCGCCGGGGCATCGCCCATCCGGCACGTCCCGACGGTGTGGGCGAAGCGGGGGAACGACCAGAGATCCCGGCCACCAGCCGACTCCCAGATCTGGCGCATGAGCCGCTCGCCGTGGTCCGCCATCCGCAACTCGTTCTCGCCAGCCGTGAAGTGGATCCGGGGCTTGGGCAGGCCCCGGTCGTCCAGCTCATCGGCCAGTTCGACGAAGTTCTTCTCCGACGGCAGACACTCGCCGTGCATGTTGATCCCGGCGATGTGGTTGTACTCCAGCATGTGCGTCCGCAGGTCCTCGCCCCAGAGCCCGCGGCCCCGGGCGACGTTCCCGGCGTAGGTGACGGGCATCGTGCCGATGCTCTGGAGCAGGTAGCCGCCGGCGAAGTCGGCGTCGGCCGGCCGGTGGGTGTCTTCCGAGATGAGCCCGCCGGGGATCCCCTTGTTCGGCCGGACCTCGCCATCGAACGTACCCCAGACCTGCATCCCGACATGAGCCGTGAAGTTCCGGCCGACCTGCCCGCTGCTGTTGGCGATGCCGTTCAGCAGCAGCAGGCGTGGCGTCTCGATCGCACCCGCGCACAGGAAGACAGCCTTCGTCCGCTGGCGGAACTCCTCGTCGCCCCGCCGGTAGATCACGCCGGTGATCCGGCCGTCGGCGGCCATCTCGAACAGCGTCGCGTGGGCCCCGGACCGGAGCTCGGCGCCGGCGCGGACGGCCAGCGGGATGTAGGTGACGTCCATGCTGCTCTTGGCGGCGTTGCTACAGCCGGCCTGGCAGAACCCCCGGTTGGTGCAGGCCGTCCGCCGGCCGATGCCGGCCTGCTCGTAGGCGCGGGACAGGGCCGCGTTGGCGGCTGGCGACGTCCGGATGCCCAGCGCCGCCGAGCCGGTCTGCATCAGTTCCGCCGCGGCGTTGAGCGGCAGCGGCGGTAGCGGGTAGGGATCGCGCTCCGGTCCCCACGGGTAGGGGCTCGGGCCGGAGACGCCGATCGTTCGCTCGACCTCCGTCAGATAGGGCGTCAGCTCCTCGTACGCGATCGGCCAGTCCATTCCGACGCCGAAGTCCCGATGGGTGGTCAGGTCGTCGGGGTGCGGCCGAGGGACGTAGGCCGTGTAGTGCAGGCTCCCGCCACCGACGCCGTAGCCGGAGTTGTTGCGCCCGAAGGCGACCGGGTCATCCCCGGCGCTGAGCCGCTCGTCACTCCAGAACAGCTTGTCCTGCTCGCGCTCGTCGGTCGCGAACTCCTCGAACGGGTCCCAGAGCCGGCCGGCTTCCAACGCCACCACCCGGAGCCCGGCCCGCGCGAGCCGGGCCAGGAGCGGCGCGCCGCCCGGTCCGGTCCCGATCACCACCGCGTCGACGACCTCGTCCAGGTCGTAGCGCCGCATGTCGGTCAGGAGGCGTGGTCCGGCGACGAACCGGTCCGGCCGGCTGGTCGCGGCCAGTGGAGCAACGAACTGACCGGACTCGGACGGGTGTTCAGACATCGGCGGACCCTCCAGGTGATCGTGGCTCATCGTCCCCGGCGACGATCTCCCGGGCGTCGCGCTGGTCGAGTCCGATCGCCTGCCAGGCCGGCAGGTCGGCGTAGCCCACGTAGCCGATCTCATCCTGCGCGATCGGGTCGGCGTAGTAGACCTCGCAGGATTCGGCCAGCACCTCCTCGAACCACCGTTCCGGCGACAGCGTCCGCCAGGTCTCGCCTGGCGGTGTGCCGGCCTGGATCTGCCGGAGGATATCGTCCCGTCGGGCGGTCGAGAGACCGGCGAAGGGGACGGCGTGGCGCTCTCGCGCCGCCTCGTCCAGCCCGCTCAGGCCGCGCCGGAGCGCGTCGGCGTCCGGCGGCAGGGCGTCGTACCGCCAGCCATCGGTCCGGCCAGCGGCGAGCCGCGCGTCGATCGCCCCCACGATGTCGACCCGCCGCTCCCGATGGTCCTGGGGAATGAGCCGATCGGTGACGGCCCGCAGCGTCTTCACCTCGTCGTCGGACAGACGCTCGCCGGCGGCGATCGGGGGGACGTTCAGCGCATCGAGCCGGGCAGTCAGCACACCGCGTGTCACGGGAGAGACGGCATCTGAGGCGAGCAGCGCCCGGACCCGCTCCTCGGCGCCGGCCGCGAACCGGGGGGACGCCGAATGAACGGGCCCGTCGGTGCGGTCCCCGCCGTGATCGGGAAACGCTTCCTCAGCGCCGGTCACGACGGATTGCACCGTCGGGCTGGCCGGTTCGGCGCTGCCAGTTGACTGCTGCAGCGGGGGGTCGGCGTCCCATGTCCTTCGTCCGGACCGTAACCATCGTCGCAGCACGTCTCTGTCTCCCTGTCCGCTCGTGTTCAGACCGTCTGACGATGTTTCGCAACGGACCTGCCTGGCCTTGAGTTGATTGTCGCGGAGACGACCGCAGGCTGCTAGCGGTGACCACCTCGGGAGACCACACATTCCGCGCCTCGATGCCTGCGCGCTCCGATTCGACCCCTTTGCTACCCGCAGCCTGGAATCAACCCCCGGGCGATATCTGGAGACATCGAGTTGGGTCGTCCGCACGGCCAACTGACCCGATCGGCTTCGAGTTGGGCAACGCTGATGGGACCCTCACGAACCTGAATAGGCATTCCAGCGTCGCCCTGGCTACATCAGACTGCGAATCGCGACCGGAAGGTCATGCGTACCGATTGACCAATCAGCCTGGGTCAGCGGGTGAATCATGGAATTCATCTTCTCAACCGATATTCTTCTTTTCAGTAATACCGCGAGACCTCCAGCAGATTCACAATAGGTTTGGCCAGCATTATCGTTGTGTCCAGAGACCGGGTCTTCTCGTTTTCAGTGCGTTCAATAGCGGAATCGACAGCTCATCACTGGTCAACAGATTAACCGCCGCGGGGACTATTGCGCCATTACGCCCACCTATCCGGCTCACGCATTCTTCTCCTGTCTCTCCAGGCCGGGGGATGGCGTGTCTTCGCCGTCCTCGTCTACGGCCAAAGCTGGACATGCAACGTCGACCGGCGAGGTCTTCCACTCGCCCCCAGCACCGTCTGACACGACCAGCCCTGTCGACCGCGGCGTCAGCGGCCATCGAAAGGAGCGCACACCGTTGTCCCCCTCTTCGACAATGGCCCACCCCATCGCTACCGGTTGAGATGATCCACTTTCGGCGCGACACGATAGCCAGATGGAGGTCCCGGACGACCGGGCACCGCCAGTAACAGGAGCAAGATGTGGAACGATCGCGAATCCGACGGGCAATCCAGCTGACAACCGTCCTGATGCTTCTCCTCACGCTGTGCTCGCCGATCTTCAGCCAGATCGTCGATGCCCGCGGCCACGAGCTCGCCGAGCGGCGGCAGAGGCTGGAACGCACCGCCGCCGATTTGGTCGAGAGCAACCCGGCCGCGACCGGCGACACCTCCAGCCAACTACTGCCGATCCCACTCCCTTCGATTCTGCCAACCATCGTTCCAACGATCCTCGCGCCGGTCGCCACGCTGGTCCCACCGATCATTCCGACCGTCGTCGCTCCCGTCGCCACACTGGTTCCACCCATCGTCGCGACCGTCGTCGCTCCGGTCGCGACGCTCGTCCCCCCGATCGTCCCGACCGTGATCGCCCCGGTCGCGACCCGCATCCCCACGTCTCCGCCGTTGATCCCGGCGACCAACACACCGACGGTCCGTGCCCCGACCCCGGATGACGAGACCCCGACGCCGGGCGCTTCACAGGCTGCCCGAAGCTCGTCGGCCTCGCCGAGTCCGAGTGATACCGACCTCTCGTTGACGGTCGTCACCGATGCGATCCTCGAGGATGCCCTCGGTCAGGACGGCACGATCGGCGACACACCATTGGTGCTGGTCAAGGTTGACGCGGCGACCAACCTACCGCTGGCGGGCGCCTGCTTCGACTCGATCTCCATCCTGCCCAGCGTCGGTGCCTCCGTCAGCGGACTGATCACCCAGTTCCTCGATCTCAGCGCGACGGCGGTGAACGAAGAGATCTGCACGGACGCCAGTGGACAGATCGCGGTCGGCAACCCGCTCGGCAACCTGATCGGAAGCATCAATGCGCTTCCGCTGAGCCGCACGGTCGTCGAGGGTCTGCTCCAGAATATCGTCGTTACCATCGTCGCCAATGAGATCCAGGCGCCCGACGGCTTCCTCCTCGAAGGCAACGTCGTCGCCGCGATCAGCCTGGCTCAACTCGTCGGTGGACGCGGCGTGACACTACCCAACCGCGCCGACCCGAACGCGAGCGCCCCGGCCTCGGGCGCTGCCTCGGCGTCCGGCAGTGCCCAGACGTCCGGCTCCGCTCCAGCGTCCGCCCCAGCCTCGAACGCCGGAGATGCCAGCGATTCACCCTCCGCCAGTGGGCGTCCTTCCCGGTCGAGCAGTGCATCGGCGTCCAACCGAGCGTCCGACCGAGCGTCTGGCCCCGCATCGGCCTCCGGCAGTGTGTCGGCGAGCGCCAGCGCCAGCGCCTCGGCCACGCCAGCCGAACCGATCGACGGAGCGCCGCTGGTCATCCTCGAGGTCGATGCGGAGACGAACGTCCCACTTTCCGGCGCCTGCTTCGACAGCATCAGCCTCCTGCCCCAGATCAACGGCACGGTCAACGGCCTGATCCCGAATCTGCTCGATCTGGACGCGGTCGTCATCAACGAGGAGCTTTGCACGGACAGCTCGGGCACGATCGCCATCCCCGATCCGTTCGGCGATCTGATCTCCAGCATCAACGCGTCGCTCCTGCCGCAAGGTGTGCTGGATGCGCTGCTGCAGAACATCGTCATCACCGTCATCGCCAACGAGATCCGGGCCCCTGAGGGCTACATCCTCGAAGGGACGGTCGCCGGCGCCGTCAACCTGTCGCAGCTGATCGGAGGTCGCGGCGTCACACTCACCAACACCGAGGACCCCGATGGATCCGCCAGCGGCTCCGCATCCGCCAGCGGCTCGGCGTCCGCCAGTGGTTCAGCGTCGGCCAGCGGCTCGGCGTCGGCCAGTGGCTCGGCGGCACCCTCCGGCGACATTCCGGAGTCGGCCGACCTCATCATCGTCAAGTTCGAGGCCGGGACCGAGATCCCGCTCGAAGGCGCCTGCTTCGACACGATCTCGATCCTCCCGGAACTCACCGGTGGCGTGAACCTCCCTCTCGGCCTGGCCGGGATCGGGACGACGTTCAACGTCAACGGGGTGCTCTGCACCAACGCTCAGGGTCAGATCCGGATTCCCAACCCGGTTGGTCCGCTCCTGGCCGGCATCGCCAACACGTCGCTGATCGGCATCACGCCGGCGGAATTGCTGCGGAACATTCAGCTCACCGTCACGCTGCGGGAAGCCACTCCGCCGCCGGGCTTCGTCTTGCCTGTTACCGCGAACGTGACCGCTGTAGTCAATCTGGCCGACCTCATCGGTGGAGAGGTGATCACCGTCACCAACGAGCATGACCCGAACGCCAGCATGTCGACCAGCGCGTCGGCCAGTGGAAGCGCCAGTGGGAATGGCTCGGCATCGCCCAGCGGGAGCGCATCGGCGAGCGTTTCCGCGTCGGCCAGCGCGTCCGCCTCTCCACGAACTCCGGAGGCCGGCGACCTCGTCATCCTGAAGGTCGGGGTCGACTCGACCGTCGGCCTCTCCGGCGCCTGCTTCGACGGCATCTCGATCCTGCCGATCGTGACCGGCAACATCGTGGTGCCGGCGGGCCTGCTCGACCTGCGGGCGACCTCGATCGTCGAGGAGCTCTGCACCGATACCAATGGTGAGATCAGGATCCCCAACCCAGTCGGGCCACTGCTGGCCAGCATCGCCGACGTGCCCCTCGCCGGGACGTCACTGGAGGAGATCTTCCAGAATATCGACCTGCGCGTCACGCTGACGGAGACCGACGCGCCGGACGGCTTCCAGCTCCCGGTCAACGCGACCACGACGCTCATCATCAACCTCGCCGATCTGGTCGGTGGGCAACCGATCACGATCGAGAACCAGGCGGTCGGCGCCAGCGGGTCCCCGTCGGCCAGCGGGTCCCCGTCGGCCAGCGGATCCCCGTCGGCCAGCGGGTCCCCGTCGGCCTCCGCCAGCAACCCGGCATCGGCGTCCGCGAGCGGCTCCGCCTCGGCCAGTGGCTCAGCGCCGCCGAACAACTCGCCATCGGCGTCCGCCAGCCCGTCGGTGTCCGCCAGCCCATCGGCGAGCGATCAGGGCGAATTGGCGATCCTCCGGATCACGGTCATCGACGACGACACCAACGAGATGGTGCCCGGCTTCTGCTTCTCGGTCGATCCGGCGGGGAGTGGCGATGATGTTGCCGCTTGCGACGGCGACGATGTGGCCCGGTCGAACCTCACCACCCTGGCTTACGGTGGCGGCAACGTGCCTTTCCTTCAGGCAGGCGGCGGCGATGGAATGACGATCATCGTCGACCTTCCGACCGGCCCGGCAACCGTCACCACGACGCTCAACCCGACAGCGTTCGCCACGCCGGGGCCGATCGGCATCACGCTCGTGCCGGGGATCAACGACCTCGTCATCCGGATCGGCGACGACGATGGCGACCCGTCGAATGGTCCGAGTGATCCGGGCGATCCGAGTGGCTCGGGGACGCCCAGCGACGCGGGGAGTTCCAACCCGTCGGCCGGCCCTTCGGCGCCGGACGACGGTGGTCCATCCGATGACGGTACACCATCTGACGGCGGCCAGCCCTCGGGTGTCGGTGGTCCCAATGCCAGCCCGTCGGGTGGGACGTCAATCATCGGTCTGCCCGACACCGGTACCGGGACCGGCGGCACGACGAACGACCTCATCATCCTGATCGCCGGTCTGGCCGCAGTCGCCGCCGCCTTCATCGCCCTGCGACGGCGGGGGATGCACCGCCGCTGATCGCTCATCGGGAGGCCAGGCTCACGCCTGCACCCCTGAGACAGCAGACCCCGCGCTGGCGATGCCGGCACGGGGTCTGCTGCTTTCTCCACATGTCGCCGAGCCGGACGACCGGTCCCGATCCATCACGACGATCAGGAATTGGACGTCTTGCCGCCGGTGATCTCGAGGATGCTGCCCGTCGTGAAGGTGCTGTCGTTCGAGGCGAAGTAGACGTAGGCCGGCGCGATCTCCTCGGGCTGTCCCGGGCGGGCCATCGGCGTCTCGCCGCCGAAGACGCGGACCTCGTCCTCGGACATCGTCCCGGGGATGTTCGGGGTCCAGACCGGACCGGGCGCGACGACGTTGACCCGGATGTTCCTGGGGCCGAGCTGGGCGGCCATCGATTTGGTGAAGGCGTGGATCGCGCCCTTCGAGGCGGTGTAATCGACCAGACCGGGGTTCCCGACCTCGCCGACGATGCTGCCGGTGTTGATGATCGAGGCCCCGCCCTGCAGATGCGGCAGCGCGGCCCGCGTCATCCGGAAGACGCCGCCGATATTCGTCATCAGCGTCCGCTCGAACTGCTCGTCGGTGACGTCGGTCAGCGACGGCTGCTGCATCTGGTAGGCGGCGTTGTTGACGAGCACGTCCAGCGCGCCGAACTCGCTGACCACCCGCTCGACCGCCGCCTCGCACTCGGCCGTCTGGCGGACGTCGGCCTTGATGACGAGGCAGCGCGCCCCGCGGGCCTCGACCATCCGCCGCGTCTCCTCGGCGTCTTCATCGTTGGCGTTGTAGAGGATCGCGACGCTGGCCCCCTCCATCGCGAAGGCGACCGCGACGGCCCGCCCGATGCCAGAGTCGGCCCCGGTGATGAGCGTCGAGCGGCCCCGCAGCTTGCCGGCGGCGAGGTAGTTGGACAGGTCGCTATCCGGCTGCGGGTCCATCTCGGACTGCCGGCCGGGGTAGGGGATGTTCAGCTTCGCGTCGGCCATGTCGTCCGCCGTCGGCCGGAACTCGGCCTCACTCGATGTCACAGCAGGTGTCCTTCCTGGAGAGCGGCGGTTCGGGACCAGACGGTGTCCCGAACGGATACGCTCCATGGACGCAGGACGCCTGCCTCGTCTCCCGGCGTCGACCCTTTACGCGGCGGGTGTTGCGACCGGGGTGCCCTGCTGCTCCAGGTACTCGGGGACACTCAGCAGGTCATCGCCATTGGGGGAGACGAGACGGTCGATCACGTTGTCCATGAACCAGACCCCCTGCTCCTCGATGAACAGGACGTAGTAGACGCAGGTCGGGTCCGGCTGCGACCCCTCGCAGGCGCCACCATACGTCACGACGGCCCCGACGCGACCGTCCGCGAGTCGCTCCACCCGATCGAGTGTCCGGACGATGAAGTACCCGGCTTCCGCTTCGGGGGTCGGCGTGGCGGTTTCGAGGCTGACAAGGAAGTCCTCGTCGAGAAAGGCTTCCTCGGTGAGGTAATGGTCGGACAGATAGGCAAAGCTACGCAAGATCTGGCCGCTCTGGATACAGGCGGCGAAATCGTCGAGCATCGACCGGATCTCAACGATCGTCTCCCGGTTCGCCGGGGAACCCGACGGTAGCGCGTTCGGAAAGTCACTGACATCCTGCACGACTTCAGCGGCACTTCGAGTCGTCTCAGCCAGCGCACGTATCTCGTCGACGGCGCGAGGCGCCCGATCACACGCGGTTTCGCTCCGGGCGACAGTTGGCGTCGCCTGAGCCACAGCGCTACCACCCGCAAACGCGAACGGAGTCAGGACGACCAGGACCGGCAGGACGACGGCAAGCACGAACCGCATGACTTGGCTCCCCATTGATAACGGCGCCGCGCGAAAGGTTCGCGGTCTCCCGTCGCAGGACCATACCGGTAGAGACGAGCCGGAACCAGAACCTGTTACGGCCCACCCTGCCATTTGGTGATCGACGCTCAATCCACGTCCTGCCCGACCGGCCGTCAGAACGAGTCCGCCATCCATGGCGATGGGCCGGCGAATACGGTCGAGAGCAGCGCCAGGTCGGCGTCGGAGGCGACCAGTAGACCGGGGTCCGCGACGACATCGGCGGGCAGGTAGCCCGTGTAGATCGGGGCGAGACCACGGGAGGTCGCCAGGATCCGCCCCTGCCCGCCCGGCTCGGCCGTCGCCCGGCCGTCCGCGACGCGGACCAGCCAGCGGCCGCTGTTCTCCGGCAGGATCTCGTCCTGGTAGTCCAGGTGCAGTTCGGCCGTGACGGCCGCCGGATAGCCACGGGCCGTCAGCGCCGCCGGCAGGTCGATGATCCGGATCATCCATAGTTCAGTGACGAGGACCTTCAGGCCGCGGTGGGGGAGATCGGCCAGCCGCTGGTCGGCGGCGCTGCCCCAGAGCCGGACGGCGCTGATGGTACCTGAGTGCCCGGCGATGAAGGTCCAGAGCGCCCGGGTCGCGGCCCGCTCGGTCGAGACGAAGTCGCGGACATCGATGTAGCGGTCGGCGTCGTACTGGCCGCTCTGAGTGAAGGCGAGGTAGCCGACCGGAACGCCGTCGCGCTCGGCGACGAACGCGTGGACCGCCTGATTGCCCTCGTCCAGCACTCCGCGCCAGAAGGTCGGCGGCCGGTCGAGCTGCCCGGCGGTCCGGGCGGCCTCCTGGTCGTAGAGCGGTTTGAGGGGCTCGATGCCGCCGCGCCAGGCCCGGACGGTGACGCCTTCGATCAGGCGGCGGGGCGGGGCGGTGATGCCGATCGGGATCTCGTAGTAGTAGCTGGTCCCGGCGAGCTCGTAGCCGACCTTACGGTAGAGCGGGAGCGAGGCCGGGAAGAGCGTCGAGATGGCGAAGCCGCGCTGCCGGGCGACCCGGATGAAGTCGGTCGCGACGGCCGTCCCGACGCCACCGGAGCGGTGCTCGGCGGCGACCGCGACCCCGCCGATCCCAGCCGTCGGGATGATCCGGCCGCCGAACCACTGGCCCATCGGGATCACCCGCGACCGGCCGACGATCTCGCCGCCGCGCCGGCCGACGCGCATCAGCGGCTGGTCCGGCTCGTCCTCCTCGATCCGCGCCAGCCGCGGCGTCGCCGGTGGCGCCGACGAGAAGGCGTACTCGCCCAACTCGAGGTAGCGGGTGATGTCGTCCGCACTGAGCGGTGGACCGAACATGATGTCGTCGGACACAGTGGGTTTCCTCCGGCGGGGCGGAATCAGGCGGCCCGGCCAGCTTCATCAGCCGAAGTCAGCGTCTCGGACCATCATCGCCCGTCATCAGGGCAGCTTCCATGCGGGCGGGTGGTCAGTGGCAGGCTAGAAATGATCGGCCATCCAGGGGGACGGGCCAGCGAAGGCGAGGCTGAGCGAGGCGAGGTCGGCGTCGGAGGCGACGAGGTGCGTCGGGTCGGCGATCGTCTCCGCCGAATAGGCGCCGGAGAACAGGCCGGACAGCCCACGGACCGTCGCGACGATCCGCCCGTCCCCTCCCGGATCGACCGTCGCGTTCCCATTCTCGATCCGAACGAGCCAGCGGCCGGTGTTCTCCGGCAGCAGCCCGTCGCGGACGTCCAGATGCCACTCGGCGGTGACTCCGGGCGAGTACCCGCGGGCGGTCAGGGCGCCGGGCAGATCGAGGATGCGGACCATCCACGGGTCGACGGCGACCGGCCGCAGCCCCGAATGTGGCAGTGCCAGGAGCCGGTGGTCGTTGGCGCCACCCCAGAACCGGATCGTCTCGACGTTGGCCCAGTGGGTCGCGAGGAAGCCGAGCAGCACCCGCGATGCCAGCCGGCTCGTCGAGACGAAGTCACGAATGTCGAGTACCCGGCCGGCGTCGGGCGGTGTCCGCTGCGTGAAGACGAGGTACCCGACGACCTCGCCTTCCTGCTCGGCGATGTAGCGATGGATGGCCTGACGCGGCTCCCCGAGCACATCCGACCAGAACCGGTCCGGCCGCTGGATCGGGCCCGGCACGAGCCTCGCCTGCCGCTCGTAGGCCATCCGCAGCGGCGCGTCGTCGCCTTCGTGCTCGCGAATGACGATCCCGGAGTCGGCAGGCCGCATCGTCGCCAGTGATACAGCGGGTAGCTCGTAGCGCAGGTTGGCGCCGGCGTGCTCGTACCCGGCCCAGTGGTAGAGACCGAACGAGGCCGGGTAGAGCGTCGAGATCGCCAGCCCGGCGTCCCGCGCCACCCAGAGGTAATCCGCGACCAGCCGCTTGCCGATGCCGCCCCTGCGATGCTCTGGGGCGACCGAGACCGCGCCGATCAGCGCCGCCGGGACCGGCCGACCGCCGAACCACTGCCCGGCCGGGATGACGATGGCCCCACCGATGACCTTCTCACCCCGTCGCGCCAGGCGGACGATCGACCCGCCACCATCCGCCAGCCAGCCGATGTCGGGATCAGCGGCCGGCTGGTCCCAGAAGGCGTACTCGCTCAGCCGGGCGAAGCGACGCCGGACGCCGTCGTTCCGGGGCGGGCCGAACGTCACGTCATCGGTCATCAGCCATGCTCCCTCTGATCAGGCGCCATTTCGTCGTAGGGACATAGCGCTCGCGGCGTTGAGCCGATCCGCGCCGCGAGGCGCCGTCGTGTAGGGACAAGGCTCGCGCTGCGCTGGCCTTGCTCGCTTCGCTGCCGCGCCGAAGGCGCCATACCGCGCAGTGGTGCCGGTGTTCCGGGCCGGACGGGTTTCGATGTGACATGTCGTAAGCGGGGACCGTCTCGCCTTGCGGCGAAGGCCGCTGCGGCGGCCGGGCTTGCCAGCGAAGCGAGAGCTGCGCCCCTACGAGACAGGCCGCCCAGGCGGCCGGTCACCGCAAACAGACCGACCCACAAGGCCTTGCTTCCATTGCCTCACCGTCCCGCTCTTTACAAATAGCGGTCGAACCAGCCGACGAGGTGATGGAGGCGGGCCAGGCGGCGGCTCGGCGTTCCGGTCCGGCTGAGGTCGTGACTCTCGCCGGGGATCCGGACGAACTCCGTCTCGCGGCCGAGCTTCTTCAGGAAGGTGAACATCTGCTCGGCCTGCTCGATCGGGCAGCGCAGGTCCTGCTCGTTGTGGATGATCAGTAGCGGCGTGTGGATGCTCTCGACGTAGCTGATCGGAGAATACTTCAGCAGCTTCCCGGCATCGGCCCAGGGCGTGCCGCCGGACTCGTGCTCACCGAACGTCCAGCCGATATCGCTCGTCCCGTAGAACGAGTAGAAGTTACTGACGCAGCGCTGGGTGACGGCGGCCTTGAAGCGGTCGGTGTGGCCGACCAGCCAGTTGGTCAGGTAGCCGCCGTAGGAGCCGCCGGTCACGCCGACCCGGGCCGGGTCGACGTCGCCCCGCGCCAGGAGAGCGTCGAGGCCGCCGACGATGTCCGGCATGTCGCTCTCCCCCCAGCGGCCCCGGGTCGTCGTCGTGAAGTCCTCGCCATAGCCCGCCGAGCCGCGCGGGTTGGTGTAGAGCACGACGTAGCCGCGGGCGGCCATCAACTGCATCTCGTGGAACATGCCGAGCCCGTACATGGCGTGCGGGCCACCGTGGATCTCGATGATCGCCGGATGCCTGACGCCGCTCCCGGCCCGGAACCCGGCCGGCGTCAGGATCCAGCCCTGGATCTCGCGGTCGCCGGCGGCGCTCTGGAAGCGGATCTCCTCGGCCGGGCTGAGGTAGACCTCGG
>JAABUR0100006459.1_pt1 | contig 14315 bp, 12 predicted proteins | sample 5560091 | NCBI WGS metagenome assembly JAABUR01 (sample SAMN10711879, study PRJNA513375) | rock metagenome | isolation source: Antarctica rocks | place: Antarctica: Victoria Land, University Valley sud
CGTTCCTGTACGAGAGCACGTTCGCGCACGAGTACCAGCACCTGCTCGAGTACTACGAGGACCCGGACGAGGTCAACTGGGTCAACGAGGGCACGTCGGACTGGGCGCAGACGCTCACCGGCTACGTCGATCCCAGCCTGCCGATCACCGACCAGGACTTCGACAGCCACATCCAGTGCTTCCTCGGCTGGCTCGGCGTCCCGACGCCCGCCAACACCATCCCGCGCGACGGCGGGCCGGAGAACTCGCTCACGCTGTGGGGCGACCAGGGCGACGACGAGATCCTGTGCGACTACGGCGCGGCCTACACGATGATGGAGTTCCTCGAGGGCCGCTACGGCGAGCGCTTCATGACCGCCCTGCACCGCACGGAGGGCAACGGCTTCGCGGGCTTGCAGGAGGCGCTCACCGCCGTCCGCAGCCGCGACAAGCCGGCCGACGTGCTGCACGACTGGGCGGCGATGATCGCGCTCGACGGCGCGCTCGACCGCGGCGCGTCGCTGCTCGGCGGCTCGGCGCGGCGGCTCACGACGCCGACGCTCGACGCGATCGTCAACTGGGACGCGACCGACGCGTACGACTCGCCGGGCGCTCCGCCCAACGGGTCCGACTACGTGCGGCTGCGTGATGCGAGCGGCCACTACCTCGGTGCCGACGAGATCCGGTCGCTGACGTTCGACGGGGCCGAGACGCTCGAGGCCAAGCCGATCGAGTGGACGGTCGAGCCGAGCCCGCCGGACCGGCCGGGCAACCCGGCCCTGTTCTCGGGCTCCGGTCCGAACTTCGACCGCAGCATCGTGCGCTCGGTCGACGTGCCGGCCGCGTCGCCCACGCTCACGTTCCAGACGCGCTGGAACACGGAGCCGCTCTGGGACTTCGGCTTCGTCCAGGTCTCGACCGACGGCGGCGCGACGTACACGAGCCTGGCCAACGCGGACACCACGTCCGAGCACGATCCGGGCGCGATCCCCCAGGTCGTGGACAACCTGCCGGGCTTCACCGGCGACTCGGGCGGCTGGAAGACCGAGACGTTCGACCTCTCCGCCTACGCGGGCCAGTCGGTCCTGCTCGCGTTCCGCTACGTCACCGACAGCGGCGTCGACCTGCCCGGCTGGTGGGTCGACGACGTGACGGTCGGCGGCCAGCTCGTCAGCGACGGCTCGACGCTGGACGGCTGGCAGTCGACGACGGCCGTGCGTCCCGACCCCGTGGCCGGCTACACGGTCCAGCTCGTGGGCTACGCGTCCAAGACGCTCGACCGGCCGGCGGCGATCGCGCGGGCGAGCCACAAGGGCAAGCGCAAGCGCCACGGGCGCAAGCGCCATGGGCGGCACGGGCACGGCAAGCGCGACACGGCGTTCATCGCTCGCCTGCCGCTGGACGACAACCACCAGATCGCGCTCGGCAGCCGGCAGATCCGGCACGTCGCCAAGCGGCTTCGCGGCGTCGATGTCGTCGCGGCGCTGGTCATGCAGGACGACCCGACCGAGCTGGCCGACCGCTACGCCCGCTACACGCTCACGGTCAACGGCGTGACGCAGCCGGGCGGCTGAGCCCCGGGCCGGTCAGAGGCTGCGCAGCTGGGCGAGGTCCTCCTCGTTCAGCTGCCAGTCTCCGGCGGCCGCGTTGGCCGTCACCTGCTCCGGGCTCATCGCGCCCGCGATCACGGAGGGGATGCCCGGCCGGGATGCGAGCGCGGCGATCGCCAGCTCCAGCAGCGTGTGCCCGCGCGTGGCCGCGAACGCCTCCAGCGCCTCGACGCGGTCGAACACCACGTCGGTCAGCTCGTCGGGCCGGCTCGCCATGCGGGTGCCCGCCGGCGCCGCCTCGCCCCGGCGGAACTTGCCGGTCAGCATCCCCCTGGCCAGGGGGTAGTAGGGCACGAACCCGATGCCGAGCTCCGCGCAGAGCGGCAGCAGCTCCTGCTCGGCCTCGCGCTCGAGCAGGCTGTACTCGTTCTGCAGTGCGACGAGCCGGTCGTCGCCGTGGGCAGCCGCCTCGCGCACCTGCGCGGCGTCCAGGTTGGACGTGCCGAAGGTGCGGATCTTGCCCTCGTCGGCCAGCTCGCCCAGCGCGCCGAGGGTCTCGGCGAGCGGGGTGACGCCGTCGGGCTCGTGGTAGTAGAGGAGGTCGATCCGCTCGGCGCGCAGGCGCTCGAGCGATCCCTCCACCGCCCGGCGCACATAGGCCGGCGCGCCGCGCGGCTCGCCGGTGTCCCCGCTCATCTCCATGCCGAACTTGGTCGCGAGCGCGACGCGGTCTCGGCGCCCGCCGAGCACCTCGCCGATCAGGCGCTCGGACGCGCCGTCGCCGCCGTAGATGTCGGCGGTGTCGAAGAAGTCGATCCCGGCGTCGAGCGCCGCGTCGATCACCGCGCGCGTGCCGGCGAGATCCAGCCGCCGGCCGAAGTTGTTGCAGCCCAGGCCGACGGCTGACACCGTGAGCTCCGAGCGGCCGAGACGGTTCTGCCGCATGGCGTTCAGGATGGCAGGAGCGCCCGCTGATCCAGGGCTTGCAGCGAGTGTGCTCACACTGCCGATCCGGTAGGACAGACGGGTGCTCCCCCGCCGTCGCCGTCGCCGTCGTCGCCGTCGCAGCTCGATGTTCTCGTCCTCCGCCGGGTCGGGCAGCGTGCGCTGGCTGCAGCCGGTCAAGCGCCGGCGCCGGCGGCGGGTGCCGATCGGCCCGATCCTGCTGCTCCTGGCGCTGCTCGCGCTCGCGGCCGCCGCGGTCGGGTTCGTGCGCTGGCGCGACGACGGCCCCGATCCCTCGCGCGCGATCGCGCAGCGCTTCGCCGACGCGTGGGCGCGTGGGCACTTCCAGGCCGCCTGGCGACTGACGACCGCGCGGACGCAGGCTGAGCAGCCCCTGGCCGGATTCCGCGAGAGCTACCGCCAGGCGGCGCGCGCAGTGACGTCGACGGCCGTCCGCGTCGGCCGCGCCGGCGAGCCGCGCGACGGTCGCGTCCCGGTGCCGGTCGTAGTGCGCACGCGCCTGTTCGGCGAGCAGCGCGGCGTGATCGGCTTCCCCGTCCAGCGCACCGGCGAGACGGCGCGGGTCGCGTGGGCGCCCGAGCTGCGGCTGCCGGGCCTGCGGAGCGGCGAGCGCGTGCGCCGGCGGGTGCTGCGGGAGCCCGAGCGGGCGTCGGTGCTCGACGCCGGCGGGCGGGCGCTCAGCCGCGAGCCGACGGCCGCGGCGCTCGCCGGCAGCCTCGAGAAGCGGTACGCCGACCGGCTGGGCGGCCGGCCGGGGGCCGAGCTGCGCTACGGGCGCCGCCTGATCGCGAAGGTCGACGTCGTCCCGGCGCGGCCCGTGCGCACGACCGTCCGCCCGTCGCTGCAGGCCGCGGCGACGGCGGCGCTCGGCGGCCGGCTCGGCGGCGTGGCGGTCGTGCGGCCGCGCAACGGCGACGTGCTCGCGCTCGCCGGCCTCGCCGTCTCGGGCACCCAGCCGCCGGGCTCCGTGTTCAAGATCGTCACGCTCGCCGCCGCCCTGCAGACGGGCGTCACGAAGCCGAGCGAGTCGTTCCCCGTGCAGACCGCCGCGACGCTCGAGGGCGTGCGACTGCGCAACGCTGGCGACGAGGCCTGCGGCGGGACGCTCACGCAGTCCTTCGCCCACTCGTGCAACTCGGTGTTCGCGCCGCTCGGCGTGCGGGTGGGCGCGCGCCGGCTCGTGCGCTTCGCCGAGGCGTTCGGGTTCAACGAGCATCTGCCGATCCCCGACGCGAAGCCCGCGAGCATCCCGCCGGCCGGTGAGCTGAAGGACGATCTGGCGGTCGGCGCGAGCGCGATCGGCCAGGACCGCGACCTCGCGACGCCGCTGGCGATGGCGAGCGTCGGGGCGACGATCGCCAACGGCGGCGTGCGCGCGCGGCCGCGGCTCGTCCGCAGCGAGGCGGCGGCGCGCAAGCGCGTCGTGAAGCAGCGGATCGCGCGCCGCGTCCGCGACATGATGCTGGAGGTGGTGCGCAGCGGGACCGGCACCGCCGCGGCCCTGCCCGGGGTCGAGGTGGCGGGCAAGACCGGAACTGCCGAGCTGGTCCCGACCGCCGACGGGCCCGCCGATCCGGCCAACACGACCGCGTGGTTCGTCGCCTTCCCCGCCACCGACCCGAGCGTCGCGGTCGCGGTCATGCTCGTCGGCGCCGGTCAGGGCGGCGCCTCGGCGGCCCCGATCGCGCGCGAGGTGCTGGCCGCGGGGCTCTAGCCCGGGGTCAGCCAGTCGCCCTCCAGGCGGGAGAACGGCCCCGTGCGCACGCCCGCGAGCGTCTCGAGCATGATTTGGCGGCCCCACGGGACCCGGCACGCCGGGCCGATCAGGTGGTCGCGCGGGTGGGCGAGCCGCGGGCGGTCGTGCTGGAAGACGCCGTTGAGCGCCCACGACGCGAGCGTGTAGTAGCGCAGGTGCGCCCGGCGCGCGTGCGAGTAGGCGCCCAGCGCGTCGGGCAGCCGCGGGTTCGCCGCGAGCGCGTCGGCGAGGGCCGCGGCGTCGACCAGCGCGAGGTTCGCGCCCTGGCCGAGCTGCGGGCTCATCGCGTGCGCCGCGTCGCCGATCGCGGCGAGCCCGTCGCCGTGCCGGCGGGGCAGGCGCACGTCGTGGTAGACCGCGGGCAGGAGCTGGCCGGCGTCGTGGATCTGCGCGAGCAGGTCCTCGGCCCGGCTCGAGAGCGCGCGCACGTTCGCCTTGAACGACTCCACGCCGGCCGCGCGCACCGCGGGGATCCGGTCGGCGCGCACCGACCAGAAGACCGAGACGGCGCGCCGGGGGCGCCGCGAGCGGCGAGCGGCCGGTCGGCAGCAGCCCGAGCAGCCGATGGGTGCCGTCGAAGACCTGGTCGAGCACGCCCGTGTGGCGGCCGGCGGAATCCTCGAGGATCGTCCACAGCGCGCCCCAGCGGTAGGTCCGGACCCGGCCGCCCAGCTCGGCGCGCACGGCCGACCGGGCGCCGTCGGCGGCGACCACGAGGTCGAACGCGCCGGCGTCCTCGGCTCCGAGCAGCGTGCGGCCGCGCCGTCCGCGGATCGGGGTGCCGGCGTGCACCGGGATCGCCGCGGCGGCCAGCGCGCCGGACAGCACGTCCCGCGGTGCACGCCGAGCGCGTGCAGGTCGGGCCGCAGGTCGGTGTAGCGCAGGTCCATGATCGTGCGGTCTCGCCGTGGACGCGGCGCACCGGGTCGGCGGCCGCACGGACCGCGTCGAGCAGCCCGAGCCGCGCCAGCACCGCCATCCCGGTCGGCTGCAGGAGGATGCCCGCGCCGACCGGTCCCGGCGCCGACTCCTGCTCGAAGACCTCCACCTCGTGCCCGGCGCGGGCGAGCAGGAGCGCGGCCGCGGGGCCGCCCGTCCCGCACCCGACGACCGCGACGCCCATCCGCGGCAGCGTATGGGGGAATCAGCCGCGGCGCGGGACAGCGCCGCGGCCGTGGGTCAGACCGGGACGGCGGTCTTCTCCTCGCGCGCCTCCTTGGCCTCCTGGCGCTCGGGCGAGATGCGCACGACGTTCCACGCGAGCCCGGTGCGCTGCAGGCCGCCGATGATCAGGGCGGAGACGTCGATCTCCCACCAGCGCAGGCCGTGCTTGGCGGAGCGTGGGAACGCGTGGTGGTTGTGGTGCCACGCCTCGCCGAGCGACGGCAGGGCGAGCCAGGCGACGTTGGTCGAGTGGTCCTCGACGTCGAAGCGGCGGCGGCCGAAGTAGTGGCAGACGGAGTTGATCGACCAGGTGATGTGGTGCAGGAAGAACGCGCGCACCAGGCCGCCCCAGACGAGCCCGCGCAGCGCGCCCTCGGCCGTGAAGCCGTGCAGGGCGAAGCCGAGCGCGGTCGGGACGAGCAGGCTGAAGAGCGCCAGCATGGGGAACATGCGGTTGATCTTCTTCATCCCGCGGTCCTCGTAGAGCTCCTTCGCGTACTTCTTCCAGTCCGACTGGCCGTGGGTCTCGAACAGCCAGCCGGTGTGCGCGTGCCAGAGGCCGGCAAGCCCTTCGCCGTGCCCGACGTGCGGGGAGTGCGGGTCGCCCTCCTGGTCGGTGTGGGCGTGGTGCTTGCGGTGGTCGGCGACCCAGTCGAGCACGCCGCCCTGCAGCCCCATCGAGCCCAGCACGGCGAAGCCGTACTCGATCGGCTTGTGGGTCTGGAACGCACGATGGGTCAGCAGCCGGTGATAACCGACGGTGACGCCCATCCCGTAGAGCAGGTAGAGCCCGGCCATGATGCCGAGGTCGACCCAGTCGACCCAGCTCTGCCACAGCAGGACGATTGCGGCGATCAGCCCGAGGAACGGGACCACCACCCCGATCATGTTCGCGATGCGCTCAGCCTTGGTCATGGATTGCAGGTTGACGCACATCGCGCCCGGGTTCTTGTGGAACCTCCGCGCGTTCAGCGCGGCAAATTTAGCATGAGGCTACGAATCATCTTCGGGGCTAGTTGAGCGAGGGGTCCGGCGGCATCGTCGAGAGCAGCGCGAACTCGCGGCCCTTGCGCCGCAGCACCGATGCCCAGAGTCCCTCCGGGTCGTCACTGAACAGCTCCTCGCGGCGGGGCGCCTCGACGATCCAGGCCTCCTCGGAGATCTCGTCCTCGAGCTGGCCCGGTCCCCAGCCGGCGTGGCCGGCGTAGACGCGGGCGCGGCGGACCGCCCCCGCCAGCGCGTCGGCGTTCTCGGCGTCGCCGGGGACGAACCCGAGGTCCTCCTCCACGAGCACGGCCGCGTGCGCGGGGTCGTCCCACTCGGCCAGCACCATCACGCCGTTCGGCGCCACGGGTCCCCCGACGAACACGATCTCGTCCGCTCCGGCCACCCACGCGAGGTCGGGCACCGCCTCGCCGACGGGTGCGCCGGACGGGCGGTTGAGCACCAGCCCCATGGCGCCCTCCTCGGCGTGCTCGGCGATCAGCACGACGGTGCGGTCGAAGTTGGGGTCCTTGAGCCCGGGACCGGCGAGGAGCAGCTTGCCGCGCAGCGAATCCATCAGGCGGGCTGCAGGTCGCGCGCCGGCTCGATCCCCCAGCGGGCGGCCAGCTCGGCCAGCTCCGGCGTGAGCGCCCAGCGATCCGGGCGCGGCTCGCCCTCGAAGTCGGGCGCGGCGCCCTTGAGCGCCATAGAGCCGGTGTTGTCGCCGATGGCGCGCAGCGCGGCGACGTCGTCGGCGCTGAGCAGGTCGGCCGCCGGCAGCGCGGCCAGCTCCTCGCGCTTGGCCTCGATCGGGCGCGCACCCGCGCCCGGCTCCTGGATCAGCGTGGGGGCCACGCAGCCGACGGGCGCGTGGGCGAGGTTCCACTGGCAGGCGAGCTGCATCATCGACAGGCCGTGGCGCTCGGCGATCGGGCGCATCCGCTCGAGCCGCTCGCGGCCCCGCTCGACCCAGCCGGCGGGGCGGAACCCGCGGTGGTCGGACTTCGGGAACGCGTGCCCGGGCAGCACGTCGTCGTGGAACAGCCCGCCGTAGTCGACCACGCGCGTGATCAGCGAGACGTCGTGGTGGCGGGCGGCGTCGAGCACCAGCTCGCCGGGCCACGGCTCGAGCGGTCCGAAGATCACCATGGCCCAGTCGAGCAGGTCGCCGAAGCGCTCGAAGCAGTCGAGCAGGTCGAGCGTGAAGCCGTTGGCCGGGCCGGGCGCGATCCCCAGCCGGTGGGTCAGCCCGGCGTCGCGCAGCGCGGCCATCCCCTCCCACACCGCGGGGCTGGTGTACCCGGTCCGGTCGGGGTTGTGGAGCAGCAGCAGGTCGAACGCGCCGGCGCCGATGCGCTCCAGGGAGCGCTCGGTCGCCATCCGCAGGTAGCTCGCGTAGCCGTCCTCGTCGCGCAGCCGCGGGTCGGTGAAGCGCGGGAAGCCCTTGGAGCCCTCGCGCTCGCCCTCGTAGAAGTCGTGGCCGACGGCGCCGACCAGGCAGTAGGCGTCGCGGTCGCGGCCCTGCAGCGCGCGGCCGAGCAGCGTGTCGGCCTCGCCGGCACCGTACGCGTCGGCGGTGATGACGGTGCGAATGCGCTCGTCGGGGCGCAGCAGCGCGACCAGCCGGTCGTCGTCGAGCGGCTCGCCGAAGTGCATGAAGCGGCCGCCGCTCCAGGTGCCGATCGCGGTGCGGGTCGGGTCGGGCATGTCAGTGCAGGATGGTACGAGTTAGCCTCCGGGCGATGGACCACCGCCTCGGCGTGCTCGCCTTCGGGGACTCGATCACGAACGGCGGCGGGGAGCTGCAGTGGGGCGTCGCGCTGCAGTCGTGGGCGCTGTGGACCGCGCGCGGGCTCGGGCTGCCCTACACCGGCTGCGCGGTGGACGGCGCGAGCGCCGCCGACGTGGTCGCCCTGCAGATCCCCGGGTTCACGGTGCACAGCGCCGTGCCGGGCGCGCGCTACGACGTCGGCTGCCTCTACGTCGGCGCCAACGACGTGCGCGCCCCAGGCTGGGATCCCGAGGCCTACGACCGCGAGCTGCGGACCGCGCTGGCGTTCCTGCACCACCGCTGCGACCGGGTGCTCGCCTGCACGCTGCCGCTGGACCTCGGCCGCCCGCGAGCGGGGGCGAAGGTCGGGCTCGCCAACGGGCTGATCGAGCGGGCGACCGCGGAGGCCGGCGCGCTGCTCGTCGACCTGCGCGACTTCGGCGCGCGCAACCGCGTGATGGTCGACGCGGTGCACCCGACCGCGTTCGGCCAGATCGCGATCGCCGAGCGCGCGCTGGACGTGCTCGCCGCCGACGGGGTGGCGGTGCGGCTGCGTCCGCACACGCTGATCGCGCACGAGACGACGCGCTGGAAGCGGCTGCGCGGGGACGCGACCTACGCCTACCGCCAGGCCAAGCAGGCGCTGCGGATCGCGCTGGCGCGCCGCGGCTGAGTCAGCCCGGCAGGCGCTGCGGATCGCGCTGGCGCGCCCGGGCTGAGTCAGCCAGCGGCGCGCGCGTCGTCTCGCCGTCGATCCGGCGCCAGATCTCGAGCGGGTTCTCGTCGCGCAGCTCCGGCGGGAGCACGGCGGCGGGCGCGTTCTGCCACGCCACCGGCCGCAGGAAGCGGCGGATCGCCGTCATGCCGACGCTCGTGTGCGCGGGCGCGGAGGTCGCGGGGTACGGACCGCCGTGGTGCATGCCGTGGGTGACGGCGACGCCCGTCGGGAAGCCGTCGTAGACCACGCGGCCGGCGCGGGCGGCGAGCAGCTCGGTGACCGGGCCGAGGAGCTCGGCGTCCTCGTCGGGCTGGGCGTGCACCGATCCCGTCAGCTGGCCCTCGATCCGGCCGAGCGCGGCGAGCAGCTCGTCGCGGCTGCCGTAGCGCAGGAGCACCACGACGGGGCCGAAGTGCTCCTCCAGCAGTGCTGAGCCCTCGGCCACCGCCTGCGCCGGCGCCTCGTAGGCGGCCGGCTGGTGGCGGAAGCCGTCGCCGGCGAAGGCGGGGGATGCGCCGAGCGGCTGCACCTCCGGTTGGGCGCCGAGCCGCTCGACGGCCGCCGCGAGCGCGTCGCGCAGGCGCTCGTTGAGCAGCACCGTCGGCTCGACGCGATCGAGCTGTGCAGCGACCGCCTGCGCGAACCCGTCGCCCGCGTCGCCCGCCGGCACGAACACCACGCCCGGCTTGGTGCACAGCTGCCCGCCGAAGTTCGAGACGGACGCGACCAGGCCGTCGGCGATCGCGTCGGCGCGGGCGGCGAGCGCCGCATCGGTGACCACGATCGGGTTGATCGAGCCCATCTCGGCGTAGACGGGGATCGGGTTGGGACGCCGCGCCGCGCGGTCGACGATCGCCCGGCCGCCGGCGGTCGAGCCGGTGAAGCCGACGGCGGCGATCGCCGGCGCGTCGACCAGCGCCTCGCCGACCTCCACGCCGGAGGCGAGCAGGTGCGCGAACGTGCCGTCGGGCAGGCCGGCGTCGGCGACCGCGGCCCGCAGCTCGCGCGCGACGAGCTCGCCGGTGCCGGGGTGCGAAGGGTGGCCCTTGACGACCACCGGGCAACCGGCGGCCAGCGCCGAGGCGGTGTCGCCGCCGGCGGTCGAGAACGCCAGGGGGAAGTTGCTCGCGCCGAACACCGCGACCGGGCCGATCGGGATGAGCATGCGGCGCACGTCGGGACGCGGGATCGGGGTGGCCGCCGGGTCGGGCGTGTCGATGATCGCCTCGACGTAGTCGCCGGCGTCGAGCACGGCGGCGAACGCCTCGAGCTGCCCGGCGGTGCGCTCCAGCTCGCCGCGCAGGCGGCCCTCCGGCAGCCCGGTCTCGGCGCCGGCGACCGCGACGACCTCGTCGGCGGCCGAGCGCAGGCGTGCGGCGGCGCCGCGCAGCAGGGCGGCGCGCGCGTCGCGGTCGCGCAGGGCGGGGGCGTGGAACGCGCGCTCGGCGGCGTCGACCGCCGCGGCGACGTCGGCGGCGGTCGCCTCGGCGAAGTCGCCCACCGGGGCGCCCGTGCGGGGATCGACAGAGTTGAAGGTCGCAGGCATGCCGTGTACGGTACCGGTTCCGTGACCAAACCACTTCAGCAACGAACCGGTCTACCAACTGCACCGCGAGATCAGGGCAGCGCGGCTCGATCCCAGGATCTGACCCCGCCGTTGCGGGAGCTGCAGCGGTACGAGCGGATCGCCGAGCGGCTCGCCGCCGACATCCGCGCCGGCCGGCTCGCGCCCGGCGAGCGGCTGCCGTCGGAGCGCGAGCTCGCGCGGCGGCTCGAGGTCGGCCGCGCGTCGGTGCGCGAGGCGATCGGGGCGCTCGCGCTGCGCGGCGTGCTCGAGACGCGGCCCGGCTCGGGCTCCTTCGTCGCCGACGCGGCGCTCGATCGCCTGGCACCCGGCTCCGAGCTCACGGCCCACGACGCCGGGCCGTTCGACCTGCTCGAGGCGCGGCTGCTGGTCGAGCCGGGCGTCGCCGCGCTCGCCGCCGGGCGCGGCCGCCGCGACGAGGAGGCCGAGCGCCTGCTCGACGCGATGGACGCCGCCGAGGCCGAGGGCGACCGCGCGGGCTGGAACGACGGCGACCGCCGCTTCCACCGCCAGCTCGCGGTGCTCACCGCCAACCCGGTCCTGCTCGGGCTGGCCGACCACGTCGCCGCCCTGATGGACCAGCCGCTCTGGCAGCGCCTGCGCGACGACTCGATCGCGCAGCCCGGGCGCGCCCGCATCCACGCCGCCGAGCACCGCATGATCTACGAGGCCATCGTCGACGCCGACGCCGCGGCGGCCTCCTTCTACGCCACGCAGCACCTCGAGCGGGTGCGGCGCTACATGACCCCCGACCAGGAGAGCTGACGTGCCGTCCTTCCCCGGCATCATCCCCGCAGTCACCACCCCGTTCGACGCCGTCGGCGCCGTCGATCCCGATGCGCTCGAGCGCAACGTCGCCGCCCTGCTCGACGCGGGCGTGCACGGCTTCGTCGCGACCGGCACGATGGGCGAGGCCGGCTCGCTCAGCGCCGCCGAGCGCCGCACCGTCGTGGAGACGGTCGTGCGCACCGCGGCCGGCCACGTGCCGGTGATCGCCGGCGTCTCCTCGGGCACACCGGCCGCCTCGATCGCGCTCGCGGCCGACGCCACGCAGGCCGGCGCCGACGCGATCATGCTGCTCCCGCCGCTCGGCTACCGCGCCGACGAGCGCGAGACGATCGCCTTCTTCCGCGCGGTCGGCGCGGCGGCGGGCCTGCCGCTGATGGCCTACAACAACCCCGAGGCCAGCGGGACGGACATGCCGGCGGGGCTCATCGCCCGGCTCGCGGCCGAGGTCGAGCAGCTGGTCGCGGTCAAGGAGTGCTCGGGCGACGCGCGCCGGATCCCGGCGCTGCTCAACGCGATGCCGGAGCTAGAGGTGCTGGTCGGGGGCGACGACTGGGCGCTGGAGGGCTTCTGCGCGGGCGCGACCGGCTGGGTGACCGGCGTCGCCGTCTGCGCGCCGGCCGAGTGCGTGGAGCTCTACGAGGCCTGCCGCGCCGCCGACCTCGAGCGCGCCCGGGCGCTCTACGCCCGCCTGCTGCCGCTCGCGCGCCTCGACATGACGCCGAAGCTGGTGCAGTACTTCAAGGGCGCCCAGGACGCGCTCGGCTTCGCCGGTGGGCCGGTGCGCGCGCCGCGCATGGGGCTCGACGACGCGGACCGCGCCGTGCTCGACGCCACGCTGGCCGCGCTGCGGGCGCCCGCGGTGGTCTGATGCGAGCGGCGCGCTCGATCGCCGCGGTGGACTCCCACACCGAGGGGATGCCCACGCGCGTGGTCGTCGGCGGCGTCGCGCCGATCCCCGGCGCGACGATGCTCGAGCGCAAGCTGCACTTCGAGGCCGAGCTGGACGAGCTGCGCCTGCTGCTGATGCGCGAGCCGCGCGGGCACGGGGCGATGTCGGGGGCGATCCTGCAGCCCGCGACGCGCGCCGACGCCGACTGGGGCGTCCTCTTCATCGAGGTCTCCGGCTGCCTGCCGATGTGCGGACACGGCACGATCGGCGTCGCGACGGTGCTGGTCGAGACGGGGATGGTGGAGGTGACCGAGCCCGAGACCGTCGTGCGGCTGGACACGCCGGCCGGGCTCGTCGTGGCCCGCGTCGCGGTCGTGGACGGGCGCGCGCGCTCGGTGACGCTGCGCAACGTGCCGAGCTTCCTGCACGCGCGCGACCGCGCGGTCGAGGTCCCCGGCCTCGGCTCCGTCCGCTACGACATGGCGTTCGGGGGCAACTTCTACGCGCTGCTGCCGGCCGCCGCCGTCGGGCTGGCGGTCGATCCCGCCCGCGCGCCGGAGCTGATCGAGCGCGGGCTGGCGATCATGGCCGCGATCGATGCGGTCGACCGGCCGGTGCACCCGGAGGACGCGCGCGTCGCCGGCTGCAAGCACGTCGTGTTCCACGCGCCCGGCCGCGACGGCGCCGACGCCCGCGCCGCCACGTCGATCCACCCCGGCTGGCTCGATCGCTCCCCGTGCGGGACCGGCACGTCGGCGCGGCTCGCGCAGCTGCACGCCCGCGGGGAGCTCGCGGTCGGGGAGCCGTTCATCAACGAGTCGGTGATCGGCACGCGCTTCACGGGCCGGGTGGCGGAGGAGACGACGGTGGCCGGCCGCCCGGCGGTCGTGCCGGAGATCACCGGCCGCGCGTGGATCACCGCGATGGGGCAGTACCTGCTCGACGCCGAGGACCCGTTCCCGGCCGGCTTCGCCCTGTGACGGAGGTCGTCGTGGTCGGCGCCGGCATCGTCGGCGCGGCCGCCGCGCGCGAGCTGGCGGTGCGCGGCGTGAAGGTCACGCTGCTCGACCGCGGCGCGGTGTCGGGCGGGACGACCGGCCTCGGCGAGGGCAACGTGCTGTGCTCCGACAAGGACGCCGGACCGGAGCTGCACCTCGCGCGCGCCGGCCTCGCGGTCTACGGCGAGCTGGAGGAGCGGCTGGGCGACGAGGCGCGGATCCGCCGCAAGGGCGCGTTGATCGTGCACCCGGAGGCGGGGACCTGGGCGGCCGAGCGGGCGCGGCTGGACTGCATGGCGATCCCGGGCGCGCGGCTGGTGCCCCCCGACGAGGTGCGCGCGCTGGAGCCGGAGCTGACCGGCCGGCTCCACGGCGCGAGCCTGTTCCCCGACGACCTGCAGTGCGACCCGCGAGCGATCGCCCGCGCGCTGGCCCGCGAAGCCGCGCGCGCCGGGGCGACCGTCCGCGAGGGCTGCCCCGTCACCGCGATCGCGACCGAAGGCGGGCGCGTCCTCGGCGTCCACACCGCGGCCGGGCTCGTCGCCGCGGAGGCGGTCGTGATCGCCGCCGGCCCGTGGAGCGCCGCGCTCGCCACGAGCGCCGGGTTGCGCCTGCCGCTCGAGCCGCGCAAGGGCCAGCTCGTGCGCCTGGCGGCGCCGGCGCCCGGGCTGGTGCGCCACAAGGTCGTCGACGGCTCCTACCTGGCGTCGGTCGCCAGCGGCAGCAGCGCCCTGGAGGTCTCCACCGTCGTGGAGACGACGTGGGAGGGCGACGTGCTCGTCGGCTCCTCGCGCGAGCGGCGCGGCTTCGACACGCGCGTCGACCCGGCGGTGAGCGACGCGATGGTCGTGCGCGCCGCGCGCCTGTTCCCCGGCCTGGCGCGGCTCCCAGTCGCGGCCGCCTGGGCCGGCTTGCGCCCGTGGCTGCCCGACCACCGGCCGGCGATCGGGCCGTCGAGCGCGGTCGCCGGGCTCTGGCTCGCCACCGGCCACGAGGGCGCCGGCGTCGCGCTCGGCCCGGTGACCGGCCGCCTGATCGCGCAGCTCTACACCGGCGAGGCGCCCGTCGTCGAACCGGCCCCGTTCCAGCCGGACCGTTTCTGAAGGGGGACAGTCCCCCTTCAGGTCTGCGGCAGCTTGGCCGTCGGCTCGCCCAGCTCCGTCTCG
>JAABUR0100006461.1_pt1 | contig 14313 bp, 16 predicted proteins | sample 5560091 | NCBI WGS metagenome assembly JAABUR01 (sample SAMN10711879, study PRJNA513375) | rock metagenome | isolation source: Antarctica rocks | place: Antarctica: Victoria Land, University Valley sud
ACCTTCACCGACGGCAAACTCCAAGAAAGGAACCCCACCACCACCAACAACAAAACCGGGTCCGTCGCCGCCTGACCAAGAAACCTCATCCACAACTCTTGACAATTGCTCCCGGGCGCCCACCACCCCGCCCTCTGGCAACGGGCCTGCCGATCCGCTTCCAGACCTGTGACGCGGCGCAAACCGCCCGCGGGGCGCGGGGCAAGGTCGACGCTGATGGTTGCCAGCGGACACAGAGGTGGCTCAACCGAAACAGGCAACGGTTGCCGATGACGGCGAGAACGACCTTCCGTACCGTCGGACATGTGCCCCGAACGCTGCTGTCGGCCCTGGCCCTAATGCCCGACCCTGAGCCTGCCGTAAACGCGTCGTCCCAGTTGAGAGCACTGCGATGAGTTCTCGGCACCCTCAGGCCCAGAACAGAAGCTCATCACCTTCACCGGCAGCCATCTCGACCGGCGGCAGGATCGCGCAACTGATCGCGAAGTCCTCTCGGGGCGCCTGAACTTGTGCTGGTGCTGCTAGCGCTAGCCGAACACGCGGCTCAGGGTGGAACAGACGTTTCGCAGCGATGCGGTGTATCTGACGCTGCGGGTCGCCATCAGCGCGTGCAGTTCTGTATCAACACGATGAGTCTCGGCCAGCGCTTGCGCCGCTCGCAGCCGCGCAGCGTCGAGGTCGTCACCGAGCGCGGCGATGCTCTCGTATAGCTGGTCGCGTTCCTGTTGCGCGTGGGTGAGCGCGCCCTCCAGGGCGAGGGCGCGCTGTTGTGTTTGGTCGACCTGGTGCGCCCACGCGTAGGGGACGAAGCCGTCGATCACGTTGGCGGGGATCGCCAGCGCCTGCAAGAGCGCGGGCTCGTCGGCGTGGGCATAGAACCGGTTCAGCCCGTCGAACATGGCGAACCGGTAACCCACTTCGAGGAGCAACGGCTCCCAGTCCTCGTGGGCCGGTTCGTCGGACTTCGGCACGGTGGCTTCCATGACTACGACCCGGGGCCGAAAGCAGGACCAGTCGGCCCCGGCGAGCACCTCGCGCTCGAAACCCTCGACGTCCACCTTGAGGAAGTCGACCGGGCCCTCAACGTGATCGGCCACGACCTGCGCGAGCGTCCAGATGGGCACCTCGATCGGAGTGAACTCCTCGCCGTCGGCCCGGTAGCGCTCAACGAGCTCAGGCACCATCGTGGACGCGCCGCGGTCGATCGGAGCATCGGGGCCCGGTCTCTCTCGCTTCTCAGCCGGCTCCACGAACAACTTCCCTAGCCCGGCCGTCGCACCGAGGGCGACCCGCAGGTTCGTGTCAGCCGGCCGTGCTGCGCAGAGCCGTTCGTGCTCGCGCGGGAGCGGTTCCACGTTCACGCCCCGCCACCCCCGTTCGGCGAACGCAGCAGTGACCGAATCCAGTACGGGATCGCCGGCACCGACGTCCACCCAGAAGCCGCCCTGGTCGTCAGGGTGCAGGGCGCGGGCGAGCACCACGTCCTCCTGGTTCTGCGCGTACGACACGAACCGATCCCGGCTCATCGGTCGGATCCGGCACCGGTCGAGGCCGCGAACCGTTCGCTGAACGAGGTCGCCGCCCTCGTCGCGTGAAGTGTGCCCCGACAGGGGTCCCCCAGGTCGCGTCGACTACGCATAGGTGCGGACGAGTTCCAGGACGGTGTCGGCGTCGGGCCCGCTGCCGACCAGGGCAGCATCGCCGGCCGCCACGCGGCGGGCGGCCACCAGGCAGAGAGCCACGCCGGAGCCAGTGATCGTCGTGCCGGCCGGCCCGTCGGGGAGAAACTCCCACGGCTCCCCGGCCGGCCCGAGCAGCTGAAACGCCACTGGGCCCGGTGCCGGCGGCCAGCACGGGCGAACGCGTAGGGCAGCGTCCGCCAGGCGAGGCGGGCGACGTGGCGGAGGTGGCCTGTGAGCGCGACGGAGCTGCCGAGCGCCTCGGCCACGTCACCAGTGTGGACCCAGGTTTCGGCCAAACGGGTGGTGGCGAGCGTCCGGATCGACAGCTCGCCCGCCACCTAGGTCACCCGCTCGTGGTGGTCGGCTACGAGCAGGACCCGACGCAGCCCGGCCGACCCGTAGCGCCAGCGCGCCAAGAGATCGCCGGTCGGCGCGCCCCGTTGTCGGGCGACCATCAGCGCGGCGCCGTCGTCGACGTCTCGCGCCGGGGCGGCGCCAGCGGTGAGGCCCTCGAGGACAGCGGCGAGCAGCCGGTGGCGCTGCCGACCGCCATCTCGTTGGTATGCGCGAGGTGGAGCACGACGTCCGCGACATCCCAGCCGTCGCAGCGCGTCGGCCGCCGCCAGCCTTCATCGTCGAGCGGCTCGAGCAGCGCGGCGAGCGCATTCTGCTGGTACTCGAGGCCATCGACGACGCTGGCGGTCGCGTCCATGGCCGCACCCTTGCACGACGCGGGAATGCCTGTCGATACCGCCGACTTCGCATTCGAACGGGTCGCCAACGCTGTCATACTGGCCGCCACGGTTGTCTCCTCGTGGGCTTGACCGGCGAGACCGTCATCGAGGGAGGGACATGTCGGAGTTGACGATGACGGTCGAGAAGCGACAAGCGTTCCTAGCTGACCTCCACGTCGGCGTGATCAGCGTCGCGGTTGACGACCAACCGCCGCTCACAGTGCCGATCTGGTACCAGTACGAGCCGGCGGATCGGTGAGCGTGATCGTCTTGCCGTCGTCTCTGCAATCGAACGAGCCGGCCGGTTCTCGCTGTGCGCGCAGACCGAAGTGGTGCCCTACTGCTATGTCACGGTCGACGGCCCGGTCACCTCGCCGGCGTCTCCGGTCTCTGCCGCTGAGCGCCGGGCGCAGGCCTAACGCTACCTCGGCCCCGAGGTCGGTGACCTCTACCTGGAGGCCACCGGCGGAGACGAGGCCCAGGACGTCGTCATCCGAATGACCCCGGAGCGCTGGCGGACCACCGACTACGCCAAGCAGTTCGGCGAGCTGACCTGAACAATCGTTCGCCGATGCGATGTGGGACAAAAGCCCAGGTCAGCCGGCGGCCGTGATGCCCGCCTGCGCGCGGTCTTCGCCGCACCCTCAGGAATGGGCCCCATCGGTACCCAGAACGGCTGCCGCTGGGCTTCACCCGTTCCTGTCGCAGATCACACCCGGGCCGAATCGGTATCCAGAACGGACGGACCGGGGGTCGCGGAGGGCGCGGTGCAGGCACCCCCAGGTCCGAGCCGGAGGTGCGGGCCGAGTCGCGTGACGCTCTCACCCCAAGGGGTGAGTCTCTCCTTACCTTGACTCATTCCAGTCTTGGGTGCAGACGGGTTTTTGTGGCCATGTTCCCGGACCCGACTGCCGTCTTGCGCGATGCCGGCCTCCGGGTGACCGCGGCTCGGTTGGCCACTCTGCGGGTCCTGGCCGACACGCCCCACGTCGCCGCCGACACCATCGCCGCATCGGTGCGCGAGAAGTTGGGCACCGTCTCCACCCAGGCGGTGTACGACGTCCTCCGAGCTCTCACCACCGCCGGCCTTGTGCGGCGGATCGAGCCGGCGGGCAGTGCTGCGCTCTATGAGACCCGCACCGGCGACAACCACCACCACCTCGTGTGCCGCACCTGCGGTGCGATCGCCGACGTCGACTGCGCCGTCGGTGAGGCGCCCTGCCTGGAGCCCTATCAGAACCAGGGCTACGAGGTGGACGAGGCCGAGGTCGTCTACTGGGGCACCTGCTCCCGGTGCCGCTCGACCGTCTCTCCCATCACCGACCCGAACCCGTTTCCCAAACCCATCCCCCAGGAGCCCCCACGATGACCGACACCAATCCCACCACCACTGACGCCGGCATCCCGGTCGAGAGCGACGAGCACTCCCTGACCGTCGGTGCCGGCGGACCGATCCTGCTCCAGGACCACTACCTGATCGAGCAGATGGCCCAGTTCAACCGGGAGCGCATCCCCGAGCGACAGCCCCACGCCAAGGGCGGCGGCGCCTTCGGCCACTTCGAGGTGACCAGCGACGTCAGCCAGTACACCAAAGCCGCCGTCTTCCAGCCCGGCACCACGACCGACACCCTCATTCGCTTCTCCACCGTGGCCGGCGAGCGGGGCAGCCCCGACACCTGGCGCGACCCCCGTGGGTTCTCGCTGAAGATGTACACGAGCGAGGGCAACTACGACATGGTCGGCAACAACACGCCGGTCTTCTTCGTCAAGGACCCGATGAAGTTCCAGCACTTCATCCGGTCCCAGAAGCGTCGGGCCGACAACGGCCTCCGCGACCACGACATGCAGTGGGACTTCTGGACCCTCTCCCCCGAGTCGGCTCACCAGGTGACCTGGCTCATGGGCGACCGCGGCATCCCCCGCACGTGGCGGCACATGAACGGCTACTCGTCCCACACCTACATGTGGGTCAATGCTCAGGGTGAGAAGTTCTGGGTGAAGTACCACTTCAAGACCGACCAGGGCGTCGAGTTCTTCACCCAGGACGAGGGCGACCAGATGGCGGCAGTCGACACCGACTACCACCGACGTGACCTCTACGAGCACATCGCCGACGGCGAGTTCCCGTCCTGGACCCTCAAGATGCAGGTCATGCCGTTCGAGGACGCCAAGGACTACCGGTTCAACCCCTTCGACCTCACCAAGGTGTGGCCTCACCGCGACTACCCGCTGACCGACGTCGGCCAGCTCACCCTCGACCGCAACCCAACCGACTACCACACCGAGATCGAGCAGGCCGCGTTCCAGCCCAACAACCTGGTCCCGGGCATCGGGCCCAGCCCCGACCGGATGCTCCTCGGCCGGCTGTTCGCCTACGCAGATGCCCACCGGGCCCGGTTGGGCGTCAACTACACCCAGATCCCCGTGAACCGTCCACAGGCGCCCGTCAACAGCTACAGCAAGGACGGTGCCATGCGGGTCACCAACGTGTCAGATCCGGTCTACGCGCCGAACTCCTACGGCGGGCCGGTGGCGGACACGGCCCGTTACGGCGAGCCCGCCGGCTGGGAGTCCGACGGCGAGATGGTGCGCTCCTCATACGTCGACCACGCCGAGGACGACGACTGGGGCCAAGCCGGCACCATGGTCCGCGAGGTGCTCGACGACGAGGCTCGCCAGCGCCTGGTCGACAACATCGTCGGCCACCTCCTCAACGGCGTCTCCGAGCCGATCCTCGAGCGGGCCTTCACCTACTGGCGCAACGTGGACAAGGCGCTGGGAGACCGGATCGCCGACGGCGTCAGGACCAAGGCCGACGAGAAGGACCCCAAGGCGGCCGAGCAAGACAACCCCGCCCGCAAGAGCGCACAGGCCAAAGCCTGATCCACCCGCGACGGTTCGGCCTGTCGTACCGGGACCTCGAGGAACTCCTGTCCGAGCGCGGCGTCGAGGTTGACCACGTGACCCTGTTCCGATGGGTGCAGCGGTTCACTCCGTTGCTGGTGGATGCGGCACGGCCGTGTCGCCATGCGGTTGGTGACCGCTGGTTCGTCGATGAGACCTATGTGAAGGTCGCTGGTAATTGGTGCTACGTGTATCGCGTCGTCGACCAGTTCGGCCAGGTCATCGACATTTTCGTGTCCAAGAAGCGTGACAGTAAGGCTGCGATCCGGTTCTTCGCCACCGCGATCAGATCCCGCGGCGAACCCGTCGAGGCCGAACCCCATGATTGTGGTGTAACGGCACAGTGGTCGGACGGGACTGGCCCTCGGACTGCCGCGCCTGGTCCACGAGCATCCAGGCGCAGGGTGGCGAGTGGCTCGATGATGGGCGCCGGCCGATCGATCTCGGCTTACGTCATTCCCAGTCCAGGACCCTGGACTCGCTCGCCGAAGGCGTCGTTGCTAGGAGTGAAGTGAAGGCCGCCTCGAAGGTGAGCGTCGAACCTGGCACGGCCGCCAGGTAGTCGGCCAAGAGGACGTCCACGTCACCGCAGAACCGCAGCGCGGTCGTGTTCGAGGCCGTCACCTTTGCCGCCCAAGCGCAGAGGCCATCAATGCTGGCGATGAAAGTGCCGAGCTGATCGGCGAACGCCACGACGCCCACCTCAGTCCCGAGCTGCTCGGGGCGAGCGGCGACCCCGTTCATAAGCGAGTGACGCCCGATTGGGATCAGACACCTGCGCGCCGCCCGGTTCAGCGCCATCACGGACCGTTTGCACGGCTCGCAGAACCAAACGCACCAGCGGGAACCGCTGCGCAGAAGCACGAGGCCGCAGCAGCGACAGAGCTCGGCGTAGATGTTGAAGTCACCTCCCCAGAGGGGTTCGGCGCGCGAGCCTCCGGGGGTGCGCACTCACAGAGTTGTCGGGCGCCGTCGGCGCGGTCCGGGACGGGACCTTTAAGCGTCCGGCATGATCCGCAGATTCGCAGTTCGCCGGGCGGCACATCATGGCCGGACTGACCGTCACGAGTCATCAAAATTCCTCTCATCGACCCTGGCGGGAGCACCGTGCCTACAGGCCGGTTGCTGCGCTGTCGTCGAGCCAGGACTCTCGAGCGCTCTGGATGAGCGACTCACGATACCGCGCGACCCCAAGAGCTGCGCACGTTGCTCTCACTCTCCGTTCGGCCTCAGATGCTCGCCATCGACGACGCCAGCCGAGGAGCGAAGCGCGAGGCGAACGAACGGGTCACCTACGCCGGACTGCCTTTAGCGCGACCGCCCATCAGCGGACGTGACCTGGTAGGCCGGGCATCACCCGTTCCCCGCCCGCCAGGACCCACGACATGGACCACAGCCGCCTCGGTCGCATCGCCCTCAAGGTCAGCCGTCTCTGCCTCGGCACCATGAACTTCGGTGCTGCTGCGGACGAGGACACCAGCCACCTGGTGATGGACACCGCCCTCGACGCCGGCGTGAACTTCTTCGACACCGCCAACGTCTACGGCAGCTTCGGCGGCCACAAGAAGGGTCGGACCGAGGAGATCCTCGGCACCTGGTTCGCCAAGGGCGACGGCCGTCGCGAGAAGGTGGTGCTGGCCACCAAGGTGAACGGCGCCATGGGCGATGGGCCCAACGACGAGGGGCTGTCGGCCCGCCACATTCGCCAGGCCTGTGAGGACAGCCTGCGCCGGCTGCAGACCGACCACATCGACCTCTACCAGATGCACCACGTTCGGCTCGACGCTCCATGGGAGGAGATCTGGCAGGCCATGGAGCTGCTGGTCGCCCAGGGCAAGGTGCTGTACGTAGGGTCGAGCAACTTCGGCGGCTGGCACATCGCCATGGCCAACGAGGCGGCCAAGCACCGCAACTTCCTGGGTCTGGTGTCCGAGCAGAGCCTGTACAACCTGGCCGTCCGCAGCGTCGAGCTCGAGGTGCTGCCCGCCTGCGAGCACTACGGGCTCGGCGTGCTGGCGTGGAGCCCGCTGGCCGGTGGCCTGCTGGGCGGCGTGATCGGCAAGGAGCTGGAGGGGCGGCGCGCCTTCCCGCCGGTCAGCGACCGGCTCGGGGAGTCCCGCCCCCAGATCGAGGCCTACGAGAAGGCTTGCGCCGATGCCGGCCTGGCGCCCGCGGTGGTCGGGCTGGCCTGGCTGCTGACCCGCCCGGCGGTGACCGCACCGATCATCGGGCCCCGCACCATGGAGCAGCTCGAAGATGCCCTCGGCGTCCTCGACGTCACCCTCGACGACGACCTCCTGGCCCGGCTCGACGAGATCTTCCCCGGCCCTGGCCCCGCCCCCCAGGCCTACGCCTGGTAGCTCGACCGGCCGATCAGCCGATCAGCCGGTCCTTCGGGTAGTCGGCGTAGGACTCTTTGAACACGCCTCTTGCAGTAGCACGGTGGCGGCCGGGTCACCGGTGCCGGCATCGGTGACGGTGGTCAGCACCCATGACGACTCGGTGCGGCGGCTCTGGCCCAGACCGACGACCTCGCGCTCGACCACGTAGTCCTTGCCCACGAACAGGGGCTGGCCCAGCAGCCGGACCTCGAGGTCGAGGAACAGCCCGACCGAGGGTCCGCGCCCGGGCAGGTCGCTGCCCACCTTGTTGGTCAGCACGTTGATCATCTCGATGGGCAGGATGGGTCGGCCCCAGGGGTTCTGGTCCGAGTGGTGTCAGGGGCTGGGCTCGGTGATCACGTCGAGCTTCTGGCTGAGCGAGAACGGGTAGAGGTCGCCGTTTGCGGTGCCCGGTCGATCGAGGTGGTGACCGGCGCGGCACTGCGCTGGCCCACCGAGAGTTGGTCCACGATGAACAGCTCACCGGGGTAGCCCGCCTTCGCCCGCCGGAACGGAGATCTCGGTCTCGCCATGCGGTTCGACCGAGGCGGTACCGGCCAACACCGGTGACCCGTCCGCCTTCACGGCCTCGATCCGACCCACGCTCTCGCCGAGCGCCGCCAGGCTGGCGGTCACCTCCTCGCCCTTCACGACCATCGTCTTGAAGTGAGCGCTGACGCAGCCGGTCTCGAACCACGGCTGCCCCACGCCTCGAAGCCAGTGGGTCGAACTGGGAGAAGTGGGTGGGCCTCGATCGGCGCACCGGCCAGACCGAGGGTGTCAGCGGTATCGCCGTCGTGGACTTTGGTGTGCCCGCCGTACTGTGGGGCGGCCAGCATCTGGCGGGGTTTGGCGGGCCGGACCGGTCAGCGTGATGGGTGTGGCGAAGCTCATGACCTGACGGTATGGCCCGAGGGCAAGGCCAGCAGGCTCTCGACCACGGCAAGTAGATCGGGGCCGGTCACGTCGGGCTCGGCGAAGATCTCAGGAAACGGGCTGCAGCTGCGGGACACCCACCCTGTGATGAGACCGGCCCGCTTGGCCCCGTGCACGTCCCAAGCGTGAGCCGCCACCAGCGCCAAGCGGTCCAGGACGACGGCCGCCTCCGTGGCGGCCTGGTGGTAGACGGCTGCGTCGGGTTTCCACGTCCCCAACTCGTCGACGCTCACCACCCTGCTCACGAAGCTGTGCAGGTCGGCCCGGTCGAGCAGGAGTTCGGTCACCTCGGCCGTCCCGTTGGTCACAGCTAGGATCGGCACGCCGGCGTTGGCCAGCCGGTCGAACGCCGGGCGGACGTCGGGATGGGCGTCGAGGGTGCGGAACGCACCGAGCACCTCCTGTCGCTGCTCGTCGGAGAGCGACGGCTCGAGGGCTGCCAGGGTGGCGTTGGCCACCTCGGGAAACGCTCGGTATTCTCCGGTCACGTTCAGGGCGAACGCGTCACGCAGGAGCTGGGCGAAGAACAGGTCGAGCCGATCGGCAGACGACCCGACCCGCCCGAGGGCGTCGCCAACCGGGTCGAGAGCGAAGATCGTCTCGACCACATCGAAGGCGACGGCATGCGGTCGCAGGGTGGTCATGGCCCTCGGCATACCACTCCGGCGCCGGTCGGCGGCCAGCCACGGCTCGACCCGGTGCGAGCTCGCCGCCGAAGCTGAGGTGGCAACCCGCGACAGCGTCGGCCCGGGGTCCGCTACCGGGCAGGTAGCCAGGCGGCGATGGCGTTGCCGATCTCGTGGGGGCTGTCCTCCTGGACGAAGTGGTTGCCGGCCACGGTGACCTCGGTCTGGTTGGGCCAGGTCTGGCAGAAGTCGCGCTGGGGGCCGGTGAGGATGGCGCCGGGGTCGGCGTTGATGAAGAGCTTCGGGACCTCGCAGCGGACCAGCCAGTCGGCGTAGGACTGCACGATCTCGTGGACGTCGGCCGGCTCGCCGTCGATGGGGATCTCCCGGGGCCAGGTCAGGGTCGGGCGACGTCCCGCTCGATCTCGGAACGGCCGGCGGTACTCGTCCATCTCCTCGTCGCTGAGCGTCCGCAGGATCGACGCCGGGAGGATGGCCTCCACGAAGAGGTTCTTTTCCATGACCATTTCCTCGCCGGCGTCAGATCGCAGCCCCTGGAAGATGCCCCGTGCCTGCTCGGGCCACTCGTCCCAGGTGACAGGTCGGACGATGGCCTCCATGTAGGCGATGCCCGCCACCCGGTCACGGTGGCGGTTGGCCCAGTCGAACCCGAGTGCCGACCCCCAGTCGTGGATGACGAAGGTGACGTGATCGCCGAGGTCGAGCTGGTCCAGCAGGCCGTCGAGGTAGCGGCGGTGGTCCACGAACCGGTACGTGCCGGGGCCCTGATCGTCGAGCTTGTCCGAGTCGCCATGGCCGACCAGATCCGGGGCGATGCACCGGGCGGTGGCGGACAGGTGGGGGATCACGTTGCGCCACAGGTATGACGAGGTCGGGTTGCCGTGCAGGAACACGACTGGGTCGCCTGCGCCGACCTCGTGGAAGGCAAGCTGCTTGCCCTCGACCTCGACGAAGGACTTCGACAGCGGGGTGGTGGTGACGGGCTCGGGGCTAGCGCTCATGTCGCCCATCTTGCCCAACGTTCAGCCGATCGGCTCGGCGCCCGCCCGCCAAGACCGCGCCGGTGCCGCGCTCGGTGATCCACTCCATGTCGTGGAGGCCGCCGAGGGCACGGTCACCTGCCGGCTGAGGCTCACCAGGTCGCGCAGGACGTCGACGCCTCGCTCTCGTCGTTGCCATGCAGAGACCCTCGTTCCCGATCCTTGGAGCCGGCTGGGAACACCCTGCAACGTTCCGAGCAGTTCCATGGACGGCGGGGCCCGAGGCGGGCCCCACCGGTCGGTGCCACCATTGGGCACCCATGCGTCGCCGGGGGCGCCCGGGAGCGGAGGATCGAACAGACGTGGAACGTGCAGCGACCAGCAGGCGTCCAGGGCCGTCGCCGGGTCGATGGCTGGTCGCTGGGCTGGTCCTGTTCCTGGTGGCGTCGTGCAGCTCTGACGCCGGCTCCGGCCCGCCGCTCTCCACGGCGTCGAAGCCACTCCCTTCGGTGGGCCGCAACGACTCGGCCTCGGGCCCTGCCTCGACGGCACCGTCCGACCCGGCTGTGCAACCGTCGACGCCCTCAGCCCGAGCCGCTGGGGCGTTCCTGGCTGGGTACCCGCTGGTCACCACTGTTCGGACCATGCAGACCTTCGCCGGGATCACCGGGGTGAACAAGCTGCTGCGAACCGCGGCGCTGGTGACACCATCGGTCAGGCTGGTGGTGGCACCCAACCACGACACGCTCTACGCCCTGGCCATCCTGGACCTGCGGGCCGGGCCGCAGGCGCTGACCGTGCCGAAGATCGACCGGTACTACACGTTCCAGGTGATCGACGCCTGGATGGACACCGTCACCAACATCGGTACGCGGGGAACCAAGGGCGAGCCGGGCACCTGGGTGTTCACGCCGCCCGGCTCGACGGTCGACCTGCCAGCCGGGGCCCACGAGGTGAAGGCCACCACTAACCAGTTGGTTCTCCTCGGACGGGTCCGCGCGAACGACGATGCCGACGCACCGGCCGCCTACGCCGCCACCGCCGACGTGAAGCTCCAGCCGCTGGCCGCCATCACCGGCGGCGCCACGCAACCGGAGGCGCCGCCCACGACGAAAACGCCAGGCACGCCCCAGACGGTCGGCGCCAACGGCCTCGGCTACTTCGACGAGCTGGGCGACGCCTTGGCCGTCAACCCGCCCACCGACGAGCAGCGCCGCACCGCCATCGATGGCGCCAAGTCCCTACTAGGCGTCGGACCGGGACGGCACGCCACCTCGGACCCCGGCGCCGATCAGGCAACACTGACTCAGGCCGCGCCTTGAACGAGGAACGGCAGGGTCATGTAGGCGACTTTGTCGATGGGCTGGCGCCTGAGAAGACGTTGGCGGCAGCTGTGCGCAGGGCGTTCTGAGTGAGCGCTGGCGGCGGTCTCGGGGGCGGAGCGGCGGGGACCTCGGTGGGTTCGGTGAGGCTGCGCAGCACCAGGCGCCCACCGCGCTCGCCTTCGACCGGTTGGGCCTGGTGGTCGCGGTCATGCGACTCGGGAAATCGAATGGATCGAGTCGGCGGGGCGCAGCTGGGTCACGGTGGCCTGCGGGGTGCCGGTCGGGTACCGGTAGGCGATGCCGTGCGCTTCGAGCACCCTGGTGATGGTCACCGTCCGCTCGAGGTCCGCCAGGAGCCACTCGACGGTCGGGGCGTCCTCGGCGGCCACGAAGACCGCCTCTTCGAGGTTCTTGCTGGTGATGGCCGACGAGAAGCCGAGGATCTCTTCGACGACCGGGTCGATGCAGCAGCCCATGAAGGCCTGGTCGCCGCCGCAGCTCTCGTAGGTGGCCAGGGTGCGTGCGGCGTTCAGGTATCGCATGAGGTTGCTCCTTGATGATGGGCCGGATGACCCGCTGGAGTTCCCGGTGAACTCCATGCCGACAGGCCGTTCTGGTCCATGGAGGCCAGTAGGCGTCTCGGCCGTCACAGACACAGAGGGATTAAGAGGTGTCCGGCTTGAAAGCGAGTGCTCGTAGCACTCCAACCGGGGCCTACGGGCAAACCGACCAAGCGAGAGCGGCCCGTATCCACTGAGCTTGTCCGGCGCCGGGCCACCGCTTCATCGAGGACTCCGCCCCTCCCCGTCAGATGACGATGGGACGGGCCCAGCCGCCCGAGTCGCCCCCTGAGCCGTGACGCGGCAGGACCCGCGGCCAAAAGCGGATCCTGTCCTGTCGACTTGCGGAGCCGTACCGTCAGACGTTGACCCGGCCAAAGCTAACCGCATGCTTATTCACCCCTAGTTGACGTCGACCTTCTCGACGCTGGTGTTGGGGTTGGGCGAGTCGATCATGTAGCCGTTGCCGACGTAGATGCCGACGTGTCGGATCGCTCATCCCTTCAACGTCGCGTATACGACAAGATTGTCTTCGTAGGAGTGGGCGTTCTCGTCAAAGTTGCCGGTGCAGGTGATCAACCGCAGCGTGGGGGCTTCGGTGGAGCCGTAGACGTCCTTGGTGGGGAAGTCGGTCTTCTTGTAGCTCGCTGATCGTTGAACCGTGAAGGTCACCTGGGAACCGTCGGCGCGGCGGACCATGACGTCGTCGCCGCGTTGAAGCTTGCCCAAGTCGTAGAAGATCGCGGCACCGGAATATGAGTCGATGTGGCCCACCAGCACCGCCGGGCCCGGGTCACCGGGCTTCGAGCCGCCGGCGTACCAGCCCACGCGACTGAAGTCGGTCGGAACCTGGAGGAAACCGTCCCGATCGATGCTCAGGGGATCGACTGCTGCCGCCACGCCGATCGTGGGGATCTCGACCGCCACTGGTGGAGTGGTCGGGGGCGCAACGAACGGCAGCCCGGCGGGTGTCGACACTGGCACGACCGGGGTGGGTATCGACACCGGCTCGGTGCCCGGTACGGACGGCAATGGGCGGCCCAAGACGCGGGAGGCGAGGGGAGCCTTGTTGTGGTGGCTGCGGTTGAGCGCAGCCACGCCTACACCGGTGACGGCGGCGGCCAGCACCGCGATCACGATGAGAGTCACCACGAGTTGACGGTGACCGCCGGGTCGCCGGTCGGCCGCTCGGAGCCTTGCGGCCTTGCGCCAGGTGCCCAGTTTGACGGGCACACGGCTGCGCCGTGCCGAGCGGTGCCGGCCGCGTCCGTGCCGGTTGCGCGCCGAGCCGGGTCGCCGCTGGCGCTCCGAGCCGCTTCCACCGCTGGTCCCCGCCAGGGTGGTGTCGGCCGACGCGGTGTGGCTCGCCCCTTGGCTGGTCCGCTCCGCTCGTTCGAGCACCCGCTGCAGAGCGGCCCGCACCTCGGTAGATGCGGGCCGCTCCAAGCGGTTCAGTGGTTCTTCAGACCCGGCCGGCGCACCAGCACCGGAGGGCTTGGTCATACCTACAGTCTACGGTGGTTCAGCTGCGGGAGACGCGGGGGCGGCGGGTAAGTCCGAGCCCGGCCAGAGCGACACCGAACACGGTGCTGCTGATGGGCAGAACGGGCAGGCTGTGGCCGCTCGAGGTGCCACCGAGCCCGGTTGCCACGCCGCCGTTGGGCACATCAGCGCTGGTGGCGGAGCCCGGGATGGGAAGCGATACGTACGGGAAGCTGGTGGCGAAGGGGATGTTGTTGGCGTTCACTCCGTCGCCCAGGTTCTTCTGGTTGAGCAGAGCACCTTCGAGCACCTGCAGCTCGATGTCGACCACGTCGTCGGACAACCGGCGACCGTTGGGGAAGCCCTGCTTATCGCCACCGAGAACGCCGAGGCGGTCAGGTTGGGCGGTCGGCGGGATCGACATGTTCAGTCGCAGTTCTTCCGACGGGGTCACGTTGGCCGGCTTGTTGAGGCCATCGACGCCGGTTAGGAACACCGACACCAAGTCGTTGCGGGGTGCCGCTGGGGCCGGGATGTTGTAGATCTTCTGGATCAACTTGGGCACCTCTGGGTCCTGCACCTTGGGCAGGAACTGGGCGTCGTTCTCGGGCTTGGAGGCGTTGAACGCATCCTTCTTGCCGACCGGGACCACCACCTCGTTGACCAGCGGGTTCCCGAGGCG
>JAABUR0100006462.1_pt1 | contig 14313 bp, 18 predicted proteins | sample 5560091 | NCBI WGS metagenome assembly JAABUR01 (sample SAMN10711879, study PRJNA513375) | rock metagenome | isolation source: Antarctica rocks | place: Antarctica: Victoria Land, University Valley sud
CACGCGCGCCGACGAGCTGGCGAGCAAGCGGCACGCGCCGTACGCGCCGCGCGCGCTCGCGCTGCGCGCCAGCCTGCTCGTCCGCCTGGGCCGGCGCGGCCCCCGGGCCCACTTGTTCATGTGCCATAAGTTTGACACATGCTGGGCCTCACCGTGCGGGCGGTCCCTGAGTACGCTTGGAAAAAGATCGGCCTGGTCCTTTATCCGCGTCCACCCTGTGCTTGTGACGCCTCGCTGTAGGTGTTCGCGTGCATGCAGCGACATGGAGCCCCGGGTAGCTGTCGTCCTCGTCAGTAGCTATTAAATGCGCTGCCACAGCTGGCAGGCACGCGGAGGCACTGCAGCTGGCGCGCGCGCCGCGCGAGGGCGGCGCGCCGGCGCCCGACTGGCCCTGGTGGGTGGAGGCGCAGGTGGCCTTCCACTCGGGCGAGCTCGAGGTGGTGCGCGTCCCGGCCAGCCGCCTGCCTTGCTGCGCGCCCGCATCCCCGTGCTGCCCGGCGCCCGGCGCGCCGGAACGGCACTGGCCCCGCATGAGCGTGGTGTCTCGTGTCAGAGCAGCCCTTTCGTGGTTGTACGCGCTGGACGCGCTGGAGTGGAAATACGCAGCGGCGCGAGTGCGCCCACGCGGGCGCGCTGCGTCTGCCGTTGCGGCTGGCCCCGAGCTTGCCTGGCGCCGCCTTGCCGCGCCCGTCGACGCCCGCGCGCGCCGTCCCGCCGACGAACAGGCGCGCGCGAGCGCAGGCGGCGGCGCAGCTGTCCGCGGCGGCCGAGCGCGCGGGCGCGGGCGCGGCGCGCCTGCCGGTGGGGCCCGACGCGCCCGGCGGCGCCGCGGCCGCGCTGGACGCCGGCGAGGCGCGGCGCCTGGCCGCCGCGCTGCGCGAGCTGCTCGGCCTCAAGGCGGCCGGCAACGCCGCGGTCGCCGCCAAGGTCTGCCCGCGCCGCTTCACCGAAGAGGACGAGGGAGGGGGCTCTCGATGGACCCATGCGCAAGACCTGTGATACTCAGAATCTGCTGCTTTCAGTCTCAGCAGCGGTGACCGTACTGCCAAGGCAACACCTGGGCTGCTTTGTGACCTGATCCTGACCCTGAGCCTGATCCTGATATGGCTGCCTGGGCGCGCAGGACTGGCCGGAGGCGGTGAGGCTGTACAGCGACGCGCTCGCGCGCGCGGCCGACGCGCCGGCCGCCTTCGCGGCGGTGCTGCACGCCAACCGCGCGGCCGCGCACGAGGCGCAGGGCCGGCTGCCAGAGGCCATTGCGGACTGCCTGCGCGCGTCCGCGCTCGACCCGGGCTATGCCAGGGCGCACTCGCGCCTGGGCGGCCTGCTGGCGCGCGCGCGGCATGCGGAGGGCGCCGTGGCCGCGCTGGAGCGGCTGGCGGCGCTGCCGGGCGGCGGCGGCGGCGGGCCGGGCGTGGCTGGCCGGCTGGCCGAGGCGCGCGCGCTGGAGCGGCGGCGCGCGGTGACCGACCACTACGCGCTGCTGGGCCTGCCGCGCGGCGCGACTGCTGCGGACGTGCGCGGCGCGTACAAGCGCAGCGCGCTCGCACACCACCCGGACAAGGCGCTCGCGCAGTGCCGCTTCGCCGACCGGCTGGGCTCGCTCGGCGCGCCGGTCGCGTCGGCCGCGCAGGCGCGCCATCCCGTGGAGCGCGGCGGGGCCTGTCGGGAAGTGCACTGGTGTGACCCAGCACAGGGCTGGGCGATGCGGCCGCGCGCCTGCGCGCGCTGCGCGCTGCTTTGCGCCGCTGGCCGCGCATAGGCGCGCCGAGTGCAAAGGCAGGGCTCGCGCCCCGGCCACACAGCAGAGCTGATTGAATGCCGCGGCGCCGCTCCGCGCGCGCCGGCCTTGCCTGCCCGCTCCGCGCCCGGCGCGCCCGCCCGAGCGCGCGCCCGCCGAGTGTGCGCAGGCGCGCGAGCGCCTGCGCGGCGGCGGCAGGCTGGCACAGGGTATCCGTGCCATAACGCTAACCCTACATAAATCCTTTTTTATGTAACCCTATCCTACCCTGGACCTAGTCTACCCAAGCGCGCGCAGGCGCGCGAGCGCGTGCGCGGCGCGGCCGACTGGCTGTTCAAGGTGATCGGCGCGGCGCACGCGGTGCTGGGCAGCGCGGTCGAGCGGCGCAAGCTGGACCTGGACCTGCAGGCGGAGGCTGCGCGGCCGACCGCGGGCGCCCGGGCCGCCGCGTACGGCCCCCAGGCGCCCAGGCACGGCCCGCGCGCCCGGTGCAGCCGCCCTGTTCGGTGCCGGCCGCCAGGCGCTGGAGTTGCCACGGTGGATGCTGCTGGCTGGCTGCACACCGTGGATTGGCGGTGCCTGCATTCGTTGACTGGCGCAGGTGGAAAGGGCGGGCCCTGCAGCTGCCAAGCGCGTGCAGAGACCATGCTCACAGCAGCACAGACTGGCGGTGCTCGCGCTGGTTTCTAGTGGTGGCCTGAGCGGCGTCCGCCGGCGGGCAGGCCCGACGCCGGCGAGTTCCCGCGCGCCTACCGCGGGTACCCCGCAGCGCGCGGCGGCGCGCGCGCCGGCCGCAGCTCCTACGCGCGCTGGCAGGAGGCGTACGGCAGCGCGGGCGGCAGCGACGAGAGCGACGGTGACGAATTCTTCGGCCACCACTACGGCCGCTACTACTAGCGGCGGGCGCGCTGCGGGCAAAGCTGGCGCGGCTGCGCATGCGCCGGTGGCGCCAGCTGAGCAGGCCGTGTGTTTAGCAAGCCGTGTGCTAAAGGCGGACTGGAAACGCAAGGACGGTGACCTGATCACGGGGATGGGCCCCTGCAGTATGGGCAATGGGGTGTACCATGAGGTGTTACCTTGAACAAGTCTCAGGAAGCATCTGAGATGCTAGCGCATGCAGAACATGGCAGGCGGCCAGAGCACTGCAGTTGCAGTTTAGCTTGCACCTGTGCTGACAGGAGGAGATGCGTGCCCTGAGGTTGAGCCGGGCCCGCGCAGGAGCGGCCAGCCGGGTGTGTCCACATGGGGCTGTTTTCCGAGGCTGGGTCGTTCACAGTGCAGGCTGTTGCATGGGGCACCATGTGGCAGCAAGTTGTTTTACATGGCCCTGAGTGATGCAGGCGATTTAGGTTGTGTCGCAAGAAGCAAGTAAGACACAAGCTCGATATGTCGCTCTCGTCCACGCAGCTTGATACCATGCAGACTCACGGCAGGCGAGAGCCGCCAGGCACACTCCCTCGAGCGCGCTCAGAGGCCATCTCAGCTGCTGAGGCCGCAGCCGAGGGCTGCCCCCGCCGCAGCGCGGCAGCTGCAGGCCGCTGGAGCAAAACAGGCACCCGCTGCTGCCCAAGCTCTGCGGCCCCTGCAGGACACGCAAAAGCAGTTCACACAATGCTAGTCTGCCCTACCAGAACCCCTGACAACCCGCGCGCAACAATCAGTAGTTATCCCGGCCCCCGTAGCCGCCGCCGCCGTAGCCGCCGGCGCGGCCCAGCTGCGTGAAGGACGCGCCGCCGCCGCGGCTCGACAGCCGGCTGCCGCCCTGAAAGCGCGCATCGCCGCCGCCAAACACGCTGAAGCCGCCGCCGCCGAAGCGGCCGCCCATGTTGGACCGGTCGCCGCGGCCGCGGCCGCGCCCGCCGCCGCGCCCGCCGCCGTCAAAGCCGCCCAGGCTGGGCAGGCGGCCGCCGCGCCCGCCGCGCCCGCCGCGCCCACCCCTGCAACGCGGCATGGCGGCCTGCTTCGGCACGCAGCCGCACAGAGGCACAAGCGGGAGCTGGCGAGCCAGCGCCGCTGAGTACGTAAAATGCTCTTAAAGCTCAGCATTAATACATGCTTGACACTGGCACTTGCTGGGGGCACGAGACGCCATACGCAGCCCGCACCCAGACCCGACCGACGCACAGGCCTAGGCGTGCGCGTCAGGTAAAGTTCGGCCAGCCGGACTGACCCGCAAGCTCCGCTGCGCCCAGACGCCAAGGCGAGCGAGGCGGGCAACTTCCCGCACACACGCTGCAGAGCACGCGGGCGCGCACCGGCCGCCCTGGCCGTACTGGTCGGGGTAGCTGCGGCCGCCGCCGTCGTCGTCGTCGCTGCGCAGGCCGCCCGTGCGCAGCGTCAGCGCGCGCTCGTTCAGGTCCACCAGCCCCGCCGCGCGCTCCGCAAAGCCCTGCGCGCATGCGACGCGCCGCCTCAAGAGCATGGCATGCTGCTCGCCTGAGCGTGCCTGTGGTCGACTGAGGCAAGTAGCTTGCATGTAGGGTCTCCATGCAGAGAGTGAACCCCAGCCAAAGACAGCTGCAGCACGTCCAGCAGACCCATAAGAGCCGCCCTGGACTGGAGCAGCCTCATGGAGACGAAATCAAAGTTGACTGAACACAGGTTCCTTGTGTGCACATACACACATCCTGATTGTAAGAGAACAGCGTGGTATCGCAGGCCATGCGCGCTTGTGCTCGAGCAGGCGCGGCGCTGCCAGGACGCAGACGCGCGCGGGCGCCGGCGGGCGCGCCTGCGCCAGGGACTGCAGGCGGCTGGGCTGCGCGGCGTGCATGACGATGGTGCGCGTGGGCTGGTCCCAGCTGCCGCTCAGCGCCTCATCCATCATCATCTTGCTGACCGCGCTGTGCACCTGCGCGCGGCCGCCGCGCACCCTGCACATTACAGGCTGCAGTGCGCCGCAAGTCCGCAGGGGCACCCCCAACCATAGACACAATAACACGACAAGTCATGTTGCTAAAAACAGCAAGCATGCACCATGTCGAGCTCGCAGGTGCAGCAGAGCTTTGCTAGACAGTTGCCAACAATCCGCAGCAGCCTGGCGCGCTCTGCCCGGCCGGCGCCGCGCCTGCTTCTCGGGCAGATCGAACATCTGGCACAGCTGGTCCAGCGACAGCGAGTGGAAGTACGCGCCGTACGCCAGCAGGTACGTGCGCAGCCCGCACTCCTGCCAGGTCCGCTCTGCTCAGGGATAGGGTAGGGCTAACCAATCCTATGAGGTGCGCTGACTGAACGCAGCACACCTTTGCGGCGATTGGGCGGCCTGTCGGCACACCAAGCCCTCCCACAGCACCATGGTATCAAGTTTGACTCTCGCAACATTCCTGCAACGTCCTTCAGGGAAGCACAGCAGAGTGCTGCCAAGCAGGGCGCGCCTGCAGCTTGCCGCGCAGCATGGCCAGCGTCTCGTCCTTGCGCGAGACCAGGCTCCAGCTGGTCAGCGCGGCCAGGTGGTCGTACGCCTTGCGCCACATGCCATTCATGAGCGCCTGCGAGCGCCGCGCCCGCGTCAGCGGCGCTGCCAGGCCACAGGCAGCCCTGCTGCGTACGGGGCTGACGTGTGACGTGTCGCTTGTCGGCATCCTGACACATGGGATAGGGTGCAGTGCGGCCAAGATACAGACGTGCATTGTGGGTGGGACGCACTTGGCAGCGTCACAAGATGCCATTGGTCCTGTTTGTGCCTCAGTCAGCAAGGAACTCAGCAACAGGCACACCCACGTCTTCCTCCAGGCAAAGCCGAGCGACCTCCGACCACCCCGCAGCGCCGCGCACGGCTGCCCGCATGGAGCGCGGCGCGCGCGGCGCGGGCCGCGGCGCACCCGCGTGGACGCCATGACGTGGTCGCGCACGTTCTCGGGCGGCCCGGTGAACGTCTGGCGCTCGTAGTTGTCCAGCAGCCGCCGGAAGGGCTTGGAGAGCGGGCGGCGCTTGGGGTCCAGGTTGGAGTTGGCCAGCGTCGGCACCTGCCCGCGCAGCCTGTTCTGGCTGCCATGGACATGGCGCATGCCACATCCGCACCCACCAGCCCAGCCTGTCTTGGCTGCCCATGGACATGGTGCATGCCATGCGGCACCTGCCCGCGCAGCCTGTTTGGCTGCCCGTGAACATGTTGCATGCCACATTGGTGCATGCCGCAGCGCGCTGTGGGCTGGCCGGTTCCAAGAGCCGCGCTGTGCGCGCGCGCGGCATGTCCGTGGCTCAAGCTTTGGGCGTGCTGCAAGCCGAGGGAGAGGCGCGCCGGCAGACGCGCTGCATGCCCCACGCTCCGGGGAGCGCCGCGCATCAACTTTCTGGCCTCAGAGCTTGCCAGCACAGGCGTCAGGCCGGCCCCTGCGCAGACAGGCAGGCGGCGCAGGCAGCCGCCCGGCCTCTGCGCGGCGGCGCCAGGACGACCCCACAAGGCGCACCTCCAGCAGCATAGCGGCGATGGGGTGCCTGGGCTCTGTTCCTTAAAAACCTAAATCTATACGGCACCCTCTGCGCGCCACGCGCACCTCCAGCAGCATGGCCGAGATGAGGTGCGTGGACTCCAGCAGCTCCAGGTTGATGTGCATGTGGAACGGCATCTGGCGCCGCCGCTCCAGCTTCTCCTGCTCGGGCGTCTTGTCCTGGTACCTGCGCGCGCGCAGAGGCGCTGTGGGCGGACCACCTGCGCTGCTGCGGCCGCGCCGCCCCTGCCTGGCTGCTGGCAGCGCCACACTGCCTGCTGCTGAGGCAACCTCTTCTCGCCTGCTCACTTCCGCGTCGCCTAGCCTGTTTCTTGAAATTTTGCCTGTGCATGCTGCGCAGGGTGCGGCAAGGGCTCCACGGCAGCCCTGGAGCTCAAGCTCATGCTGGCGGTGCGGACTCGCTCCACAGCCTGACATGCACCGCTGCAGGACAGAGCAGGGTAGGGCCTGACGCGCGCCGCCCGCGCGGGGCCGGTGGGCCGCCGCGCCTGCTCATGGACATGCCCTGCGCCAGCAGCTCCTTGACGCGGCCGCTGGCGTACAGCTCGCCCAGCGCGGCGTGCGCCTCGGGCACCAGGCCCGCGCGGAACGCGCACAGGCCCAGCTGCGCGACGGTGCGGTTGTATAGAATCTGCGTGCTGATGTCCATGTGCTGCACGTTGTCCTGCGCGCAGGGCGCGCCGCCGGGTCAGCCTCGGCGGCCCCGGAAAGAATTTGCCAGGGCGAATGCCATGGCCCTGGGATGCATGCGACGGCCAGCGCTCCTGCGCTGCACGCTGTGCTGACACCAGAGGCAAGCACCATGACATGTGTATCGCACAGACAGCAAGCATGCCTCTGAGATTGTCACTTTTCAGAGACTTTCAGTGCTAAGTTTCGGCATACTGGGAATAATGTCCCACGACTCCAGCGGAGCAGCGCCTGCTGCCGCAGCAGGGGGGAGGGCAGCGGCCGACCTGCAGGTGCGACATGAGCATCATGTCGCGCGCGATGAAGAACTGGTCCCGGATGGCCTTGAAGAAGATTGAGCAGAGCATCGCGCGCGCCTTGGTGCGCTCGTCGCCGCGCTTGTAGATCACCTGCGCGCGCGCCGCCGGCCGCTCGGCCGCGCCGCCGCAGCGCACGCGCGGCCACAGAGCGACCCTGCGCCTGGGAGTGCCCTGGTGCAATGTGCAGGCCGTCCATCGGTCCTGGGTCAGGCCCTAGCTGGCCGTGCCGGCGCAGCAGATGCTGCTGCTCACGGAGCGCGTGCCGCTCGACGGCGGCCTGCCGCTGGTGAGGTGCAGAGCTGGGTTCACGCCCTCGGCCTGCGGGCATGCAGCTGCGGCCGCTCAGCCGCTCCCAAGGTCCCACAGCCACTCATGCGCAGCGGCACAAGAACGGCGGGCGCCGCTCGGTCGCGCCGCGCGCAGCCTGCGGCCGCGCACCGGGCAGCGGCAGTGCTGGTCCTGCTTACCTGCATGATCAGCTGTGTGTTTGGGGCGCAGCCCATGCGTGGTCTATATGTACACGGGTCGCCTTGCTGGAGGAGCTGGACAGGTGGGCCCGGGGGGCGGGCGCGCACCCCGCACAGCGCATCCATGAGCTCCTGGCAGCTCTCGGACAGCGTGAAGTCAGTCGGCACGGCGACCAGCACCTTGGCCGCGCCCGCCGCGCCCACGCCCGCCTCCTCCTCGTCCGGGATCTCGTCGCCGTCCTCGTCGTCCTGCGCGCGCCGGGCGCCGCTCGGACACGCCCAGAGCAGCAAGGTCAGGGAGGAGGCGCTCTTCAAGGAGGCGCGCGGGTGTGGGCGCGTCAGCGCCGCGTGACCGCTCTCGAGCGTGCAGGCAGCGACGACGCAGACGAGGTGGGGGGCTCCAGCCTAGGCACTGCGGCTGGCACCGAGGCGCTGGCCGCCTTGCATGAGCCGCGGGTGCGGCGCCGCCGCCTGCTCTGCCAGCCGGCCAGAGTCCACCCGGTGGCAGTCACGGCCCCGCCAGCGAAGCCGCACGCCCGGACCGCCCGGCCGCGCGACGCGATGCGCGCACGCCAGGCGGTTTGTCGCCTGGCGTCATGTTCCGGCTTCTGTTGTGCCACACCTTCCTCTTCTTCTCCTTACCTACATACCCTACCCTACCCTCCTCCACTCCCCGCCTACTTAAGTCTTAGCATGGAGGCAGCGCGCGCGGGCGCGGCCGGGGCCGGCACCTGCACCAGGTTGGCGGCCTCGTGCTGCGCAACGGCCAGGCGGCGCATGGTGCCGTACACGGCGTCGGTCTTGTGGTAGAAGTGCTCCACGCGCCGCAGCGCCGCGCGCGCCAGGCCGCGCTGGTCGCCGACGCGGCCGCAGTAGTCGCTGACCTTCTGCGCGAGCGCCAGGAACAGCGGCTCGTCGCGCAGGCGGTCCAGGTACTGGTGCGTGTGCGGGTCGATGACCTGCGCGCGGGGGCGCTCGGATCCAGGGTTTGGGAAGGTTTCGGGGCCATCGGCGGCGGCTGCAGCCTACGCACGCCGCGCTGGCAGCTTGCCCATGATGACTGCAGCACGGGCCAATTAGCTCTGCACATATGATGCACAGCCTGCATGAGCCGTAGCACCTTGCAGTGTCCGCCATGACCAGCATGCTGCGCTCAAGGCTCTGTGCGAGCCAGGCGCGCAACACATGGCCCCTGCCCCCATACCCGCAGCCCTAAGCCATGCTCACATGCAGGCGCCCCACAAACGTCTGCTCTGCGACTTTCCTGCATCCGGCCATGACCAGTCCTCAACCCTGCAAGGGTCAGGCACGAGCGCCTGCAGGCTCTCTCCTGGTCAGGCACATTGTCCAGGTGCCTGGCAACGGCAGCGGCTGGTAAGAAAATACAGACATGATGGAGCCCCGATCGAGGCCGCAGGCGTATCGCGGGCGCGCCTGCAGGCTCTTGAACAGCTCGTCGTCCAGGCGCTCGAGGAAGGCGACCATGTTGCCCCAGACCTTCGCCTCGCCCTCCTCGGGGTCCGGCTCCTCCAGGCGGTCCTCGCTGCCGTCAAAGCCCTCGTCCATGACGATGTGCGGGTGCAGCTCCAGCAGGGCCAGCACCTGCGCGCTCAGCGCGCGCTTCACACCACGGCCTGTTCCTGCCATCGAGCTGCCCTGCTGGCCCTGCATGCCCCTCCTGGCCCCTCTGAAGACCCCTGTGAAGCTTTGCGACCAGGGGATGGCATGTGAGGCGACTTCTCAGGGGCTTCCTGCACCGCATGCGATGCTGCGGGCTTCGGAGCGTCTCAGGCCGAGCGCGCGCGCGCACTTGCATGCAAGGCTGCACGCCTGCCCTGCCGAGACCGCACGAGGCTAGCAGCCCAGCCGCGCTTGTCGGTGCTGGGGATGCGACTGATCACGGCCGCTGCTGCATGCGGTGTCACGGGGCGCGGGGCGTGCGCGCGCCTCCAGCAGCGTGCCCACGCAGCGCTTCCATAGCGGCATGGCCATGTGCGTGTTCATGGAGGGGTTGATGTCGAACAGCGCCGAGATGACCTGCACCAGCACCTCCACCTGCCGCCGCGCGCACGGCGCGCGCCTTCAGCAAACTTGCCCGTCCCTACCCTACACCATACCCTCACCCCACCCTACCATATTGCAGACGGGCGCATCGCGCGCCCGTCCAAGACTGCGCCGCTGCGGGCATGGGCTTCACACCGGAGCGCAGGGGAGCCACAGCGCGACGCTCGCGGCTGCAGCAAAGTGCCAGAGAGCGCGGCGGCCGGCTGCGCGGGCTGGAAAGCGCGGGCACGCAGCGGGCCAGCCGCGCGCCGCCGCACCTGCTGGCAGGGGCCCTTGGCGACGGTGGCCAGGTAGACGAGCATCTCGACCTGCTCGTTGCGGTCGATGCCCTTCTTGCCGCGGCTGGTCACGATCTCGCGCAGCTTCTTGCTGACCATCTCGTACGTGATCTGCGTCGGGTCCATGCTCAGGATCTTGTCCTGCGCGCGCCGCACGCACGTCACCGCCCCGCCCAGGCACCTGACGCACCTGCCACCATCCTGACATGCAGCATGCAGAGGCATGGCTGCCGATGCGCAGAACGCCCCCTCCCTCCCTGGGCGCGCCTTGGTGCCGGCGCCCTCCCCTTCAGCGTCGCCTACCGTTGCGCTCAAGCCTTGCATGCACAGCAGGCGACCCTGGCACCAGGTCTTCTGTTTGCACAGCACAGCCACACCCCGGTGCTGAAGAAGCGCTGCAGCCCCGCGCGCGGCGCGCCTTCTTCTTGTCCTTGGCGCTGCGGATCTTCTCGAAGCCGCCCTCGCCGTCCTCGCCGGCCTCGGCGTCGGAGCCGGACGCGGAGCTGGAGGCGTCGTCGGCGTCCTCCTCCTCCTCCTCGCTCGCCTCCTCCTCGCTCTCGGGCGCCGCGCGGAAGGCATCCATGGCGGCCGTGTAGGTCACGCAGTGCTTCTTGAGGCGCTGGCGCATCGTATTGTACGCCTTGGCATTGGTCGGGCTCATCTTCTTCTTCAGCTCGGGGCTGTCCTTGGTCTTGGTGGTGTAGTCCTGGGCGGCGCGCGGCCGCGACTCAAAACGCGGGATGCGGGAGGACGCTGAGATGCGCCTGGGAGCCTTGGTACATGCACTGCGGGAATGCACTGAGGTAGGCATCGCTGCAAGCTACGAGCAGTACAGCGCTTGTGCGCGGCTGAGCGTGTCACCTCAGGCGAGCCTCCTGCTGAACATTCCTCCTTCTACTTCATAACAGACACATCAAAGCACACTTGCACTGCTTGAGCTCCTGCAAGTGCGCAGGATCATGCGCCAAAGGTAGGGCCGGGCGCCGCGGCGCGGGCCGCACCTCCAGCTCGACCAGCATCTTGATGTACACGCGCGGCGCGCCGAGCGTCTCGGTCACCTTCTGCGCCTTCTCCACCTGCTTGTTGAGCTTGTCGAACAGCGTCTGGATCGCCGACCAGTCGTTGATGTGCATCTTTTTCTGCGCGCACCGCCGCGCGCCGTCGTTAGAACTGGTCAGCACGCTACTGCCTAAGCGCTCGCTGAACACTCGTGGAGAGTGCCTTGCAGCGGTCACGCACGCTCCAGTGTGGACGCATGGGCAGTGGGGTGCTCCCGGACAGAGGCGAGCGAGCGCGTGCGCGCACCCTTATCTCGTCGCATGTGGCCTGCAGCTCCTCAAACCGCTTGTCTTTGGCGCTCCGCACCACGCGTTTGTCCTCGTCAGAGTCAGAGTCGCTGGAGCCAACCATGAACCTGCGCAACAGGCTTGTTTTAAGGGATGGTGCAGGACCAGCATCGTCTGGTGCTTGCAGCACTGCCTGCCCCGCTATGCTCAGACGCTCCAAGGCTCCCAGAGGCTATGGAGCCTGTGCCAGCACTCGGCGGCGTGTGCGCAATGGCAGCCACTCCCCCGCGCATCTCGCACAAGGAGCACAGCTTGCGCGCACAGCATGTCAGGCCATCAACGTTGTCCACCTAAGCCATCGCACTGGCAGTAAGAGACAGTGAGCCGCGGCGCAACAAGGAGCACGCGCGTGCTTGTCCTTGCTTGAGAGGAAAGCGCTCGACTGCACCAGCCAGTCCGCCGTCAAGCGCACCGGCTGGCTCCCTTCTTCGCCTGCCCCTCGTCATCGGAAGAGGACGAGGACTCCTCCTCCTCCTCCTCCTCTGTCACCTCGTCCTCTGCATCCTCGCTGTCTGACGACCCGCCCGCAGCCCAGAAGCGCGACGACGCCTGCGCGGTGACAGAGCACGGTCACCAAATGTGCGCCACGCCGCAGATCACCATGCGCTGGGCGCAGTGCAATCGGCGCGCAGCGCACCATCTTTGCTTGTATGAAAAGCTGAACAGGCGGGTAGCACAGACGAGCTGCTCCCCGTCCTCCTGCCTTCTACCTGGCCTCTGGAGAGCGAGGCCGCCTCTGTGTGTGCAAGCCCTCAGTCCCTGTGAGGGTCTGGCCCACACGGTGTCTCCAAAGCAGTTTATCGACTCGAGACAGTAGGAGTAAGTGGTGTGGTAGCTAGAGACGCTTTGTTGTGTGCGAGCGTCCATTTCAGTGGCGAGGGCCGCGTGCTGACTTTTTCGTGAACGGAGAGAGTAGCGCATGCAACTGCGCTGAATTGATCCACAGCGCCTGGGGAGTCTATTGCTGAGGGGTGGGCAGCGCGATGGCGCTCAGCAGCCAGGCGGAGGAGGCCCCCGCAGAGCTTATAAGCGTGCTGCCCGCGGGCGCGCTGCACCACGTGTTCGACTACCTCGAGCCACGGAGCCTCTGTGCGGTCGGCGCCACATGCCGCCAGTGGCGTGGGCTGCAGGGCGACGCCGCGGCCAACCAGGCGCGCCGCTGCTGCTCACAACACCTTGCGCCCGACCATACAGCCAGTCGCGCAGCTGATAGCAGCAGGGGCAACAGCCCTTGTGCAGCTGCTTGCCCCCTGCCACATGCAGCACTGTAACCACAGCGGCCGGCCGTGTCTGATGGCCGCGTCCCTACCTTGGGTGCACTGGGTGTTTCACTGCCTGTGATAACAGCAGCAGCCTGCCAGCTCTGCTGCTGCTGGTAGGTCGCTCATACACCTGGAGTGAGCTCAGCCGAGTGGCGCCTGGGTGTGGGGCCTTGGCGCTCAGCGAGCAGCGCTGACGCGGCGCGTGCGCGCCTGCTGCCCCGCGGCCGACGGGGAGCCGACCCGCTCGCACGCGCGCGCAGGCGTGGAGCGCGTTCTACGAGCAGCGCTGGGCGGCGCCGGCGTGCCCGCTGGCGGCCGGCGGCACCTGGCAGGCGCGCTACGGGCGCAAGGTGCGCACGCAGGCCGCGTACGGCGGGCGCGCGCGCCAGGAGAACCTGTTCGGGCACCGCGCCGGCGTGCGCTGCCTGGGCCTGCTGCCCGGCCGCGACCTGCTCGCCACAGGCGCGCCCGGCCCCCCCGCCGCGCGCGCGCGCGCGCTCGTCCGTCCCCCTTCTGCCCCTGCCCTGTCTCCGGTCTCCCTGGGCTCTGCGGTGGCCGTGCGTACACCTCAGTCACACAGCAGGGTGCCTCGGGTGCTCTCGTGGGGACTACAGGAGCGGGGCTGCGCTGGGCTCCTTGGCAGACAACCATCATGTTACACTGACCTGGTTCTGCAGAGTGCGCCTGCGTTGACTGGAAAGTGTTGGGTTTCCGAGCTGGGCGGGGGCCGCAGCGCAGCGCCTCGCTGGCAGGCAGCAGACGCGCTCGCGAGCGCGGGGCGCAGGCAGCGCGGACCGCACGGTGCGCCTGTGGAGCCTCAAGGCGGGCATGCCGCTCGCGACCAGCCGGCTGCACTCGGGCGGCGTGCGCGCGCTGGCCATGGACGAGACCCTGCTCGTCAGCGCCAGCAACCTGGTGCGGCACAGGGTTGAAAGAGGACCTGCGTGACCCCAACCCTACCTCCACCTGTCGCCTGGCTGCCGGCCTGGCTTTGCGGCCCCTCACGCGCAGACCGGCGTGCTGCTAAAGCACACGCCGCACTGCTGGCCCGCCCGGCAAAGCCGCCGCTCGGCGCCGAGAGCGCCCGCGCGCGCCTCGGCAGGACGGCGCGCTGCGCGTGTGGCGCGCGGAGGCCGCGGACGCGCGCGCGCTGTTCGACCTGCAGCGCGCCACGCGCCTGCTCGGCCACGGCGGCCCCGTTACGACAGTCGCCGTGGACGACACGTGCATCTACAGCGGCTCCTGGGACTACAGCGTGCGCGTGTGGTGCCGCGCGCGCCTGCGGCAGACCGCGCTGCTGTCCTACGACGACTGGGTCTGGAGCGTCTGCCCGCGCCTGCCGCACCTCCTGGCGCGCGCCCACGCGCCGCCGCGCCTCCACACCATGCACGGCTGTGTGTGTTGCGGTGCTCTGTGATGCTGCTGCACAGAGCATGGCGGCCTGGTGCCGGCGGCATGGAGCAGGGTTTCAATCGCCAGGCTGGAATGGAATTACAGGGGGCAGTAGCGGGGTAGCGCTGCTGGCACCTGCTCAGACACGACTCGTCTGCATGTGGCGGCCACGCCCGTTGATTCGGACGTGTGTGTCCTAGGGCGTGCCATCTGGCAGCGCTGAGGGCACCGACCTGACTTGGCAGCGGGCGGGGCATGATGTGGCCGCTTCGGCGCGCGCGTGGCCCAGCGCCCGCAGAGAGGCGCTCAGGCGAGCGTGGCGC
>JAABUR0100006463.1_pt1 | contig 14312 bp, 18 predicted proteins | sample 5560091 | NCBI WGS metagenome assembly JAABUR01 (sample SAMN10711879, study PRJNA513375) | rock metagenome | isolation source: Antarctica rocks | place: Antarctica: Victoria Land, University Valley sud
GGGGAGAGGGGAGAGGGGAGAGGGGAGAGGGGAGAGGGAGTGAGGGAGGGAGTGGTGAGGTAAGTGTCTCTGCGGTGATATTGTGCTCGGTGGGGTGGGCGCGATATAGGTGACATCACTTTTCTCCTTTCCTCTTCTCCCTCTCCTTCCCCTTATCCTTTCTCCCCACCTCCAAATCAAAAATCCGCACAACAACTCAGCCTCGCAAGTCGAACAATCCTTTCTCTCTTCCCTCTTCATCCGGCCTGATCTTCGTCCCAAACAAATCCCTACGCACATCCAAACCCCACAATCCCACAATACCTCATACTTCTAAACTACCACACCACGCTCCAACCCATCAGCATCTAAAATCTACCTTTCTGGCAGTCTCTGCGGGGATTGATGAGGGTTTTGGGGGGTTGGTTGGATTGAGAAGGTGTGGGTAGGCCTTGAATGGAAATTAGATGAATTCGCTTGGCTTGGGCTGGCTTGCTTGGTTTGGGGTTTTGTTAAGCGGTCGTAATAGGATCTAGCAGGGTGGAAAGATGCGGGAGAGGGGGTGAGAAGAGTGGGGAAGATGAGGGACTAGGCGGTAATGTTTGAAGAGAGACAGAGAATGATGAGGGAGTTCAACCGGGACGAAAAGAAGTTGGTGAATTGTAGGGATACGCCATTGAATAAGCACGAAAGAATGATGGCGCTGGGAAGAAACAGTGCAGTTGAGAGGAAGATGACAAGGGCGCTAAATTTGGATAAGAGGAAGCAGTAGTTGGGTTGTTGGGGTTCGGGAAATAGTGTGTCTATCTGGTCTTTGTGGAACAAGTATATGACGAATAGATGGTGGATTTGTGAGAATTCGGAAGATGGGGGTTTCTAGCTGGTCTTGTAGAATAAGTAGGTGCATCAAAGTTGCATGATTGAACTACGGCTTTGGGGTATTTTAGGCATACAATATTTCCCAATTGTTCTTCCTCATGAGAGTTTTTTTGGTCACGAGACAGCGGAAGGAGTAGACTGGCATGAGGGATATCGCAAACGAGATTTCCATTCAATCTGCAAAGTAGGTAATGATATGGATATGGAATGAGCTTCGGTACATCATGTTGGTTCCTGTGCGTGAGATTTATTCCAAAGTCTCCTTGAATGGCTCTTGATTGAGCGCTACCGGATGGAGTGAACCAGTGCTTGGAAGCGATGGTTCCTAGCGTTACTTTTTGTTCGCCCATGGTGTTGTCCTCGATATTATCCTGGGAAACGAATGCTATGGGAGCCGCAAAGCTTAAAGTGTTCCCATGCACCCGCGACAGTGTAACTAATCAATGGAGTACAAACTCCTCGAAATTGCCGTCATCCCCATCAACAGTTACCATGGCCTCTCCATGCATCCGTCCCTCGACATAGCACTCGCCGATAAATGTATGGGTGTTCTTTCCATCCGGGCGAAGGACAAAAGGCGTTCTACCGCCCAAGAAAATGCAAATTAGGTCGCCAGACCTTGTCGACAGTGGTGCCAGACCCATGTAGCCATTGGAAGTAGTAAAAAACAGTCTCCCATGGCACGCTGACTCAACATTTTCGGCGTACTGCCGCCAATGCGTGCAAAACTCCTCGGCAGGTTCAGCACCACAGACGAATGCGGTTGGGCCACGGAGAAAGTCCGAGGCTTGTAGATAAGCTCGATATAGGAAATTGACATCATGGGGTGAATCGAGCATGCGAGCGCCAGCGACTAGCGTGCGGTGATACGCTTCCGCGACGGATGGCCGGTTCGGATAGGATCTCAGCTTCAAGGCTATGCGTTCCCACTGCTGCCATCGAGCTTGGGCGATGCAATTGACGGAGACGGCCCTTAGCGTGTTGGCACCCACGAGGCTGATGCCTCTCAACCACGGACTGTTGAGAGGTCGCGTCCTTAGAAGAGGAAGACCGCATCGACGGACTGTATCAATAGTCATGCCAGTGATGACTAGAGTTCCAGGGATCGTACTCCTACCTAGCCGTACTTCAGAGTCGCTTGCTGCATAAAAATTGGCCCAGAACGGTAGCAATCGGAAGGGAATAGCGCGGGGCTGCGCTGACCAGTCTACTGCCCATGAAGGAAGTTTATCAATCAAGCTCCATCTAGGATCTTCGATCTCACTAAGAACCTCGAGAGACCTCTGGCTGGTGATCATAGTCTTTGTCAACGTAATATACATTTCTGTTACTGGCGTTGAATAGTCAGGATTCGGCAAGAGTACCTTGGCATCTGATGCAAGCCCTAATATTCCAAAAACCTTGTCTCGAGGATCCATGGAAAAGTTGGAACGCGCCATCGATAAACAATCCAGCAGTGGAGGCTGGATGCCCTGTTGGAGACTGTCACGGCAGGAGTTCATCCCTCGAAAGCGATTGTACTCGAAACGCAGTTTTGAATTGAAATAATTCCATGTAACCGCTTTATGGACGCAAGGCGCTGAATTGGAGAAGTACGACCAAGGCAGACTCTGTCTTCCACAGTATACAACAGCGGACCTTGCAACAGCGAGCTCTTGGACAACCCAGATGCGCGAAAACCAAGCTCGTCGATATAGGTCAATCACGGCCTTCCACATGGAAGAATCGTATTTTGGAAGTTCTGCCTGCTCGAGCTTCTCTTCTAGAAAAAACATGTCCGAAAAATCCGGAAGTTTGCCTTCTAATGCGGCAGCATACACCTGCTTCAACAGGTTGATTCCGTCTGCAGTATCTTCATCATCTTCTCCAATCCATATTACCACATCCTGAGCCGTGTGATATATCTCTTTCATCAATCCAATTTGAGAGTTCCTCTCCGATATATCCGCTTGATTGATGCAAACGGCATCAACCCAGAATGTTCGTATTTCGGTTGCATGGCGGAAGCTGCGGAGGGCCTTCGAAAGGTTTTCAGTAATGGGAAGGCCACGATCGTCGCACTTGATGATCTGTGAACGACCTGAACCTCCCCAAGTGTATGATAAAGCTGAGTAGGGTGGTGAACTATCCAAGGCGTATATCGTCAAGCGACAACTCAGAGCATCTTGCCAATCTCCCGGCCGAAGCTGGATCAATCTAATATGTCTTGGTCCCGTCAAGGGCAGATACTTGTAAGATGGTTCCCTATGGAGATGTTAGGGAACGACGACAAAGTACTAAATCAAGATACATGCCTTTTGTGGAAGGCTCCCAGAAGCTCCCTCTTGGCTAGGAGTTGGCGAGAAATTCGTCCATGTCTACGATTTGTACGAAAATTTTGTAAATCAGAGTGGTACGCTTCCTTTTTCCATGGCCCATGAGCTCTGGGTTCCAGCGATTCGACATTAGAGAGTGGTTCCTATGAAGCCAAAGGTACATACTTACGAGGTGAAGCTGGCCAGCCGGAGTTTAAGAAGATATACCGGCGGTATCAGCTGAAAGTCGGATCGCCTTGGTAAAGGACCCTCTTTCACCTGGTGATCTCCTGCCACGTTGGAAACAGATCGTCGCTCTCAAGCACAATGTTGCCAAACCGGCAGATCGAGCGAGAAAGTCCTGTCCAATATATGTAAACCTAACAGGGTCGAGAAGCTGTATCCGGGAGCATGTCCAGACGTTGCTGCTTGCCATGAGCCGTACACATGGCCTTCGGGGATAAGACCTCTTCAACGGCCAATGAACAGGGATTCCAGGCCATGACTGAAGGGTTACTCGGCGGTTAGGCGGTTACACAAGTATCGCACGATATTGTTAGAGGGAGTACCCCCCATACCCATGTTAGACTGCTGCACCCATCAGAACATGTTGCAAGTAATGCAGGTTCGTTCCACGTAGAAGCCTCCTGAAACGACGATCTTGTAGCGATGCATAGAGAAAATAGCACCCCGGAATCATGATGACCTTCCCCGGCGCTTGGGGAACAGCAGCGACTGGGTCGAGAGAACAGCTCATACGTAAACATGACAATGTGAGGACTCTTATTTGTCGGAAGTGGCTAGAGATCACCTGTTTGGTCATGCATGAACTCGCAGTCTCGCACGTGGTTATCAAGATTCTGCTGTGATTGCATCTTAAGATGCAAACTTGAAACGATAGCTGGACGGACCCAACTGGGTGCCACTAGTCACAGAAGCACATAAAAGGGGTGTGATACAGGCATTCCTGCTGGCCTACATGATTCGGGAAATAGGCGAGGAGGGTCCGGGCAGGTGTATTCCATTCCGAGGACTTTCCGCCCCGGCGTCAGTGGGACAGTGGACAGCCCTATCTGAATCAAGAACTTGAACAACAGGAATCACGTTGAGCTGTTACACAGTATGCTTGCGATAATGCTAGAAAGTGGTCTTTTTGGCAATGAACTCGTCTTTTCCCGTTGGATTCCGTTGTTCGCGTATACCTTCCACTAATCCTTGATATGCAGCACGTCGATCTGGAACATGTTGATACCGACTTAGATTTGGTTGTCCCAGTATTGCAATATCAACAGCTTGTCGACTGCCATAATTGAGCAAATCCAAAGCGATTCTTTGGACTGGCAATCAATCTACAACTTTCCGTTCCACAGCTTACCTTTGAGGGACTATCATGATAGTAGTCAGGAGTCTGGAGATCCAAGAGACTTGAGCGCAGACAGCCTTAAAACCGATCAAGTTACCAACTCTGGTTATTGAGCACGACTATGGTAGCATGTCTGAATACGCATCGACATCCGTTTTTTACGCGGGGCCTTTTGTTATTCGGTATGCTGATCTTGACAATGGCGACGTATAAATGGCCTACTCATTTATATCACCGAGAAAAGTTCGGATTGACCAAGGGGCTTTCCCCGTGTTTCGAAAGATTTTCCTATGACCAAATATGGAAATTATTATGAGGGTTGTCCCTTGATGCCGAGAGATATCAATCAATGTTCTAAAACTGGGCTACCACTTTGACAAACGGTCTCATGAGAGTAGCAAAGTATGAGAAGCATGAAATTGCTGCTGGTGACGTTAGCAGGCACGAACATAGCATAAACATGCCAGTTGGAGTAATTCGGGATCCTGCATAAGAAATGGAAGCTGGGGTGCGGCATTTGCCCTCCACAGAGAGGTATATTTGCCTTGACGTATTAAAAAAAAGGCAGACTATTAGCGCTGACAATATCAGAACACGGACAGAGGATGTGAATGGTTCGACTGATGATGGCCGAGAGGACATTGGATAATACACAAGTAATGCGTTGTGACGTGTGCAAGCTCTGGTGAACCATATCAGAGCTGTGCTTTCAAGCTGCGGGCTGACAATGTATGAGGCATTTTCAAACGTATTTTCGGACGACTGCAAGACAGACTGCCCTGCAACTAGAAGCGATGACAAATGTCCTGCCGTTGTAGATACCTAACGTTTTAATATGAGATGTTGACAGACACGAGATACGGTAGGTACGGGTAGTGGAGGTATTGCCGGAGAGTGGCTTTGGTTGTGGGGCTTGTTGAAACTTGGAAGACTGAGAGCGGAATGCGGGGTTCTTTAGGTAGTTCTACACTGTCCTACTTATCTCACAACGGAGTACCTACCTACCTAAGGTACCTACCTTTACGGACGTACGGTACAGGTGCAGTCAAGATGTGGAAGGTACCTACCTTATGCGCCGTTGCGGTGGTTGAAGCAAACATGTTCCGGCCGGACCGTACGGTAGTCCGTACGGAAGTAGTACGTCGAGTACCACAGTCACCCCGTCATCTGACTCGCTACCAAGCATCGGTAGATGCTACGCCACCAAAACGCCCGGTTTTATAGCAGAGTAGACGCTAGTACACAGAGCTTGCTGGCTTTGAGCCTAGTGTCGCCGAAACCGAGAAATGCAATAATACGCCTCACCAGGCCCCGCCAACCTTTTGGAGATCAGATGCACGAGATGCACGAGATGCACGAGATGATGCTCGAGCCATCATCACCACATACATACATACATACACACATACATACACGACACACTTACAACGTCCATCTGTACCTTGCCTGACCTTTGCACTGCCTCATGATGCAATCTACCTTGCTATTGCGCACCATTGACAGCGTCTCGTCTTCACCGGTTGATGCACGAAATATTCTGGTTTGGACCAATCGATCATGTGGGACGTCAAGCAAGAATCCCACGCCTACACAGTACCTCAGTCCCAGGAACCCAGTCGGTAGACACAGTAGCGACGTTTAGAGCTCTATTACCTACGAGTACGCCCCGACCATGTACTCTGCTTACCGAAACTCCCGTGGCAGAGACCCAGATATTCTTAACATCCCCGGCGCTTGAGAATAACGTGGCTAATCAGCAAAGTCCGGGAGAGCACCAGGAGCTTATCGAAGAAGAGTTTACGTGACAGCGGGCATCGAAAACGAAAACGGAAATCTTTGGTAGCACTCTCATGCAAGTAAGCGGCCATGGAATGTGTGGCTCTCTTATTGGCTGGCGTGAACCGAGTGTACAAGCTAAAAGCCATCTGTACTGAAGCAGGCAAACAAGGCGTCGATGTTCTCCCAGGGTCGGTTCAGCTGAGTACGTTGTTGCCTGTTCAGGCTTCATCAATGTCGAGAAAGAGCCTCACAACTTGCCAGCCGAACCAATCGAAACGTCTGTGCGTCCCCCCCCCACACGCAGATGGAATCAGACTGCTGGCAATTCAACGTACTAAGTAGGGACTCGGGGAATTCGGATGCACCAAACTTGAGACATTGGGTATCGAATTATCGACTGCCGCATGCGCCGCCTTCTGAGAACTGAATTAGACCGTCGTGCCCACAACTTATTGGTTGTGTATCTCCACCGTCAATGAAGACGTGCGAATTACAAGTAAGAAACCTAGCGCGCGACTCATAGAAAACTAGTAGGCGCCTGGTGGCTGTCGATCATACACAGCACCCACTTCTTGTCTCCGATATGATTGTGCAGGACGACGCGATAACTTTGTGGGGGCTGAAGGCGTGCAGAGTTGCGGTGTCGCGGAGTTGCGGGCTTGTGCACGGAACCCAAAATCCTCCATACGCCCTGCCGCAGTTGTGCTCTTAGTACAAACCAGGGACGTGGTAGAGGGGGTCAGCTACTCGACTGCACAGCTCACAACCAGCCATTGAGCACTCGAGACTCGAGACTGCTTTTCCCCTGGTTCCAATCTAGGTTCGTCACCCCACAAGTGTCAGGACGATAATCCGCCATGAGTTCCATCCTCGACACATACCCTCGACACGCCGATACTTGTGCAACCCCAGAAGTAAACTCGTCCCACTGCAGGGGTTGATGGTTGGGTAGTATCCTCCTTTCCTCCTTTTATATTAGCCGTCTCGTCCAGTAAAGTCTGCTTTGATTTCATTAGTGCTGAGAAGGAAGGGCCAATACAGGATCAGGGCTTGTCCATACATAGCATCGATCTGCGGGTCTTCCATTCCGAGATCCACACGTTTTCCCTCTCTCTTAGTGCGGCTCAACTTTGCAGTCTAGTACCTACATCCGTTCAAGCATGCATGTACAAGCAGGATTATTATTTCTTGCTCATATATCCCAGTGTCTGCCCTACGTAAAGCCCTTTTGCTTCGCCTCAATTTCTTCTGTCACGCTTATACTATTCCGCTCTGAGACTCGATACTCTCGTCGCAGCATCATAGTACAGCAGAAAGCTAGTCTTGCTGATGATAAGTATACGTGTGGTCTCCCTATGGCCGCTGGAAATTAATCCTTATCCTTCCGACCAAATTGTGATCGTAAGTGGTCGTCAGACAACTGAAAACACGAAAGAATTCTGCGTTTCCCGCGTAGGGCTACCATCAAAACATTGACAAACCGATCTGTTTGCTGCACCACTGAGGCAAATAAGGCAACGATCGAGGCAATTAGGCCCCAACAATTTTCGAAACCATGGCAGCTCTCCACATGTTCCATGATCTTAACGAGCTTCAGGAAGAGCTTCACCAGCATCAGCCGTTTGAACTTTACTCATCTCCTTATGGTCCATCAAGCATGACGAACGACGCGATTGCGAACGGTGGCATGGACATGTCAATCCAATTGCAGAGCAATCAGATCAACTCCAACGTTAAGCGTTATTTAAATTCCCGAGAACAACCAAGCTTTTTCAATGCGTTGCCGTCGTGGCAAACCGAGTTCTTCAGATTGGACGAAAGGAATTATACACCTCTGTCACTGGGCCATTGTGATGTTGCATCAGAGCCATGGCCCCGCGGCCAAACGATTCCTCGTGGGATATCGCCAGATGGATACTGGATTGGCGGTCGATCCACGATTGAACAGGAATCATGCTCCGGTAGCAGTGCCTGGAGCGATCGCACAAGTGAAGGTCGTCCAGAATACGAAGCAGGCCCTGGCTATGGGTTCGCTAGCTGGAACAGCCAACGAGGGAGCATTGCATCTCAATTCGACGCTGGTTGTTCGCCAAGAACTCCCAAGGACGGATCTTTCAACAGTTCCAGCTCGGATTCCTGTATCGCGCTTCGAGACGTCCAAGAGTACCCAGATGCCGGCTCTGAAGATGCCTATAGGAAACCAGAGATACAGGGATTAGACTCGGCAGCGTCATACTTCATGGAGACCCCAGCACCGTACCAACCTCGAACGGAGTCTGTCCACTTCATCCAAGATGACGAAGGCATTGGTTCTTCGATCCACGATGACTCGATCGCTTCTCCCACCAAGGAAGAAGCAGAAGACGATGATGCCAACATGGAAGACGATGTTAAAGATGACGGCGGCGACTCTGACGCATCTGATTACAGCCCAGCTGCCATCACCAAACGTACCTCCACCCGCCGCACCTCTCGCGCCAAAGCCCCCGCCTCCCCAACAACAAAACGCACCTCCCGCTCCAAAGCCTCCCCAACCACCACCCTCACCAAATCCTCAAAGATCACCAAGCGCCCCTCAAAACCCTCCTCCTCTCTCACCTCGCCCACCCTTCCATCCAATAGCACGTCCAAAACCAAATCAACCTGTACCCGCTGCTCCGACATCCTCCCATCTGCCTCAGCCCTAGCAAAACACATCCTCACAACCCACACTCGCCCCTTCACCTGCCCATTCACACGCTACGGCTGCCCCGCAACATTCGGATCGAAAAACGAATGGAAAAGGCACGTCAGCTCGCAACACCTACGCCTGGGCATCTACCGCTGCGACATCGGTTCCTGCGTCCCACGCCTGGACCAGCACCGCCGCAAATCATCCTCCGCTTCCACCACATCCAAACGCGGCGAGGTGGAAGAATCCAGCATGGGCCACAACGACTTCAACCGCAAAGACCTCTTCACCCAACACATCCGCCGCATGCACAGCCTGCCCAACCCCGCCGACGCCGACGCTTTTGACGCCACCCTCGAAAGCATCCGCCAGCGCTGCTGGAAGAGCCTGCGCTCCCCGCCGCCGCGCAGTTCGTGCGGGTACTGCCTCTCCCCTTCTTCATCCTCTGACACACCTGAGCACCAACCGGGCAAGGAAATCACCTTCTCGGGTCCCGCGTCCTGGGATGATCGCATGGAGCACGTCGCGAGGCATCTGGAGCAGGGCACCGCGGCTGACGAGGAGAGGGAGGATGTGAGGCTGCAGGAGTGGATGGTTGGGGAGGGTTTGTTGGAGAGGGTGGGGGGTGGTTGGAGGGTTGTTGGTGTTGGGGGGAGGAGGAGGAGGGGGGCGAGTGGGGGGAAGGGGGAGGAGGATGCGGTGGGTGAGGAGGAGTAGGGGTTCTTATAGTGGTAGTTTTGGTTTTTGCGTGATGGGGAGGAAGGGGGGTGTAATGTCTATTAACGGCCGTATGATATATGGGAGTTGCATGGACTTTTTGGGAAAGTAGATTCGGAAAATCTTTGGTATTTGCGATTTCCTTGGACGGCTTCAAAGGTTCTTGTTGATGTTGCTCGCTCGCTGGTTTCCTCTTCTGTCTAAAATGGTACTTACCTCAAGAAATATGGGAAGTTATGCAGGATAGGGTTATGCTGTATTATGTAATCTATGCAACTTTCACCACACCATTTCCGCCCTTCCATACACTTTCCTCCCTCCGACTTCATAAAAACCCCCCAAACCCAGACTCCCCTCCCAACCATCCTGAAAACCCTTCAATCAACATCCTATCTTCCACATCACATCTTTGCCTATATCCTAAACCTCGCAATCTCGATGATGCAACTTGTAGGACCGGGAGATCTTGTAGGATAGGGAGATACATAGGATAAGAATTGATGTCTTTTTGGGAAGTAAAGTGTTGGTGAAGTTTCCAGAGAGGAGTAGGAAGGGGGAAGTGGGCTTCGTGTTGTATAGGTCGATGTCTCGAACATGAACGATTGGGATTGAGGAAGAGGAGTACCACAGGGTTCCTGCAGTGAATCAATCAAACACATTCGAGATATTCAACCTCTGCTGAAGAGCTTGTCTTCGTTACCGTACTTTGGTGCCATCTCGTTGTATTCCGAGACCCGGTACTCGAGAATTGTATCTCTTTTTGGTTTTCATTCAGACTGTGTAACGCTCCTTTAACTCACACCGACAAAGCAAAGCCCCTCCGCTCGCCCTCTCAACCTATGAGACTCGTTCAGAAATCAAATTTCAACCCTCATCATATATCACTGGAGTCACAACTTCCTCCTGCGCACCACCACGAAACCTCAATTTGCCCAAGATCAAACCCCAAATCCTGTGTGACCTCCACCTCGAGGCGCCGGCCGCTTATGATACTTTTGAGATCACACCGCGAGGCCCGATCCTCGCCCTCCTCGGTGACATTGGCCAAGCCCGCGATCCCGGCTGGATACAATTTCTAGAACGCCAGCTCTCCCTCTTCCGCACCGTCTTGCTTGTGCTAGATAACTATGAACTCTACAATAGCTTCTGAGCTCAGGTTCAAGAGCAAATTCGAGACTTCAACTTCGCTCATGAGAAGAATAGACATCAAGATCAAGATGAGCTCGTTCTTCTTGATCAAGAACGCTGCGATGTTACAGATGACTTTACCATACTAGACTGTACTTTGCACTCACAAATCGACACGAAGCATGAGAAACACGTCAATTTTGAGCTCAACGATTTCTACTACATTGAAGACGGCTGAAACATCACGAAGCACAGTCAAGTACACAAGAATGACTGAACGTGACTCAACGATCAAGTGACAATCTTGACACATGAGACATCGCATCGTCGTATTGTCATTCTTACACATCATAGTTCTTGCATTACAGCCAACGCCATCGATCCGGAGCATGCGACAGGCCCACTCGCATCGGCCTTTGCTACGGATCTTTCGGCTGAAACGTGCTGGACTAGCAAAAACGTGAAACTTTGAGTGTTTAGGCACACGCATTTCAACTGCGATTTTATAGATGAGGGGACGGGCAAGCACGTAGTCATCAATCAGCGCGGGTACTACTTCTCTCAAGCCGGCAGATTCGATGCGGAGAAGGTGGTGACAATAGAGAATTGTGACGTGTCGGGTTTAGTATTCGAAGATGCAAAGAACATGGCTCTTCCATCTCCTACTACTCGCTCGACATGTACGGATGCGTTTCATAAACATGTCACAGTTGCGTCCCAACTCCCGAGTCAAAGTCTCGACAACAATCTCGTTGCCGGCATTGCTCGTATATTGGATGAAGCGGGTCCTTTCGGGCAATTATTTACTGAGTGTCTTCGGGGTGCCGACAATCGTTGATGTCGGTTCGCCACAGTACAGTTATTGCAATGCACTGCTAACGTACACTAGGATGCTTCCTTTGTTGTGCCAGATAGTATAATCGCTACCGCGACCTCAACGCTCATAACTGCAGGCTTCAAGGACTGCACTGCATATCCTACCTGCCCAGTCGACGTTGACTCTCGCTGCTCGCCTGCACCAAGTGAACATGTACATCTCAACCTCGCTACCGCGACCTCAACGCTCATAAATGCAGGCTTCAAGGACGCACTGCATATTCTACCTGCCCAGTAGTCGACGTTGACTTTCGCTGCCCACCTGCACCAAGTGAACATGTACATCTCAACCAGGACATTTGTATCCTGGTCTTCAGGAAATTGCAAACGCTATGGCGCTTGGAGCTGCCCTTATCTTCGCCTCCTGAAGAGGAGAGTGGAGGTAAGTTGGCGAGCATGGATATTATGCTTGCATTAGATCCCTGCCTTCCATATTACAGGCCAGGTCGTGGCAAAGGCGCCTTCTCTCCCACGCTATACCCAGTGCGCATCCCCTTGCCAACCGACTACTGGAGGCCTACACGTTGCTGATGATCATCTGGGGCTAACCTACGAAAACTTTTAGTCAGCTATACTGAGTTACATCCGCGGATATGTGGAGGAGACGGGCTTGATCGAGCAAAATGAGCTTGAACCTTGGTACTGGAGCTTGTATACTGCCATGTTCACGTCTACAGGATATGTTGGGGATATATTGGACAAACTCAAGAACGACAAGGACTTGGCACCATAGAAACGACCAATTTCTGCCGTGGAAACACAGATTGGGGTAAGCAACTCAGCAGCTCTGAATACGGATGACGTCGTAGGAGAAATCCATTCGAAATCCTCTGCATGCTCCTCCCCACCACATCTGCCCCGTTCCCCCCCTTCCAAGAGCCTATAAACAACCTCCATTGACTCCGTAGTTCGGTTATGCATTATCAAGCATCCGAGCGAATAAGTCACAGGATGGAAACGCAAAGGAAGATGTATGTCGAGATGGGGAAAAGGAACGAAGAGTGAAGAAAGAGATCGGTAAGAAGAGGGGAAAGAAGGGACTTAGAGGCACTAGTGGAATAGAGAAAATAAATATATGTATGATGTTAAAGGAGGCTGGTTGATGAAGCTAATGAATTGATGTCCATCGTGAGAAGAGATTTAACATGAAATGAAATACAAAGAAATGAAAAACTCTCTGCCACCTCATCGCGTCATTATGGTCTTTTGCAGACTTTCTCTTGCTTAACCCGTCACATCATCACATCCCCACATCCCCTCCGCCCACCCAATCCACATCCACATCCACATCCACCTCCTCGCCACATCTCCATCCCTCTCCTCCACTCTTTTCCCTCTCCTCCACTCTTTTCCTTTTACCCCATCCTATTTCAATTTTCGAATTTAAAGAAAATTCGTCCCGAACTGTCGAAGAAGAAGATGCGATTTAAGGTTGAGAGGTTGAGGTGAGAGGTGAGAGGTGAAAAGGGGTGATGGGTGATGGGTGATGGGTGTGGGTGGTGGGTGATGGGTGATGGGTGATGGGTGGTGGGTGGTGGGTGTGGGTGATGGGTGAAAAGGGGTGATGGGTGATGGGTGAGAGGTGATGGGTGGTGGGTGGTGGGTGGTGGGTGATGGGTGATGGGTGAATGGGTAATGGATGGGAGATGGATGATGGATGATGGATGAAAGGGGGTGATGGGTGATGGGTGGTGGGTGATGGGTGAAAAGGGGTGATGGATGGGTGGTGGTGGGTGGTGGGTGGTGGATGGTGGGTGTGGGTGTGGGTGTGGGTGGTGGGTGTGGGTGATGGGTGGTGGGTGATGGGTGATGGGTGATGGGTGGTGGGTGATGGGTGATTGAGGTGGATGATTGAAGTTCCGCCTTTTCTATTCCGTACAACGATAACATAAACCAACATCTCTCACCTTCCCCACCCCTTCCACCCTCACCTCCTCTTCTATCCAACTCAACACCGCCCTCATCCCCCTCCCCCTCCCCCTCACCCTCACCCTCACCCTCTCCTATCTCCTTCCCGCTTCCCTCATCACTCATAACCTTCACTTCTACCTTCACATGCATCTTATACTGTACACCCAACCCTTCAATCCATCCCAACATCTTCACTTTCTTTCCAATTCCCTTCCTACTCGCTACTTACCTACCAAACCAACCAACCAACTAATTCCCCGCTCCCATCTTCACATTCCCATCTTCACAATCTTTTACTTCTTCCGTACTTTAAAAACCTAGTACATAGTTCATTATTTCCCCCTCCGCTGTCAAATTCCACGTGCAAAAATAATCTTCTTTTTTTTATAGAAAAATTTCGCTTTGCTGTTTTCGAGAAAGTTCGTTTTTGCACCCTTCGATGGAATATTTTAAGGGGAAATTGTTGGTGCTGTTTGCAGGAGAGGAGGCTACGTACGACTCGGGGGTTTACGATTTGGAATTTGCGATGAAAGAAAATGAAGATATCTTAAACATTAAACATCAACCCTTCAATGTCGTCTCCCCCGCCTCTCCCTCCCTTTCACCCCCCTTTTCATCCCTCCATCCCTCCATCCCTCCATCCCTCCATCCCTCCATCCCTCCATCCCTCCATCCCTCCATCCCTACATCCATCCATCCCTCCATCCCTCCATCC